>Ga0179593_1308583_pt1 | contig 13261 bp, 11 predicted proteins | sample CZODoug2_1_08_16_FD_185931 | JGI IMG/M metagenome (GOLD analysis project Ga0179593, IMG submission 185931) | Vadose zone soil fungal communities from Angelo Coast Range Reserve, California, USA - CZODoug2_1_08_16fungal (PacBio error correction) | ecosystem: Environmental > Terrestrial > Soil >... | reverse complement strand
CTTTCTTCTTGTCCATTTTATTTTGGACCCACTGCCCCAGTTCGGGCCCTCCCCCCTCCAGCTTCTGCGAGAAAGTTCCCAACGGATACTTTTTTTCCGACCGGCCTCATCCCATCTCCAGTGATTCTTGGACGCGTTTTCGTGCCTTTTCTTTTCGCTAAAAGTCGTTTGCTTTCCTTTCCCAAACCCACTGTCCTGGTTATATCCGATCTTGTCCCCGCCCCCCCCGGGAACCTGCCTATCTTTTATTTTTTTCTTTTTTTTTTCCATTCTAATAATTTGCATTCACCCTTTTTTGATGCCCCACCCTCCTCCTCAATCCAAGATTTTCCCTAAGAGACACAACTATGGCGGATTAAACGCTTGAGACCCGAACCAGTAATGAGCAATGGCTCGCCCCCCTTACCCCCCCCCACTAAAAACACCCCCCCCCCCCCCCCCCCCCCCCCCCCCCCAAAATTTTGAAAAGCTTTGGGCGGCTTTTGTTTTTTTTTTCCCACTTTTACGGTGATCCTACCCTTCTTTAATTCGAGTCCTTTAATAGGTCAGCTAACTTTTTTGAGTTCCTTTTTTTTTCCCCCCTCCCGGTAACTTCCTCAGAGAGAACTCTGACTCTCCAGTTGTCTGAGCGCTTCTTCCTTTACACGCCCCATTCTTTGATCGCTTGGACAAAGTTTGACAGTTTGGACGCTTTCGAGTCGTCTTTCCATTTCCTGATCGCGAAGCGCTCGGCCCCATTTCTATGTTTAAGATAAATCCCTCACTGGTGATACCCCCCTCTTTTTTTTTTAAAGCCTAAAGAGAAAGACGCATCTGAAGTTCTGGCGAATCGCCCAGGTGATCGGGCCCCCACCCCCCACCCCCCTTCATCCCCCTGTCTTCGCTCAAAAGGGGAGTTGATGGTTCGCCCCTTTTCCCCCTGATTCTTCCGGAGAGGCGCGAGAAAGCTTCTTGTTGACTAAGCAAGACTCTCGAGCTTGCCCCCCCCCCCTCTTTTTCCCCTCGTGTAAGGGTTTAACAGCGCATTCTAACAAATCACTCTTTTTTCTGCGCGAACTCCCGCCTTCTCCCCCTCTGACTGAACTCGAATCATCCTGTGAGCCCCCCCCAGATTTTTTTCCACGGTTCACGCAATGTTCTCTTTGTTTGATGGGATGACTTGCCCCCACTCCGACCCCCCTCCCTTCCTTTTTCGACCCTTTCCTCTTTCAGAGTGACACATAGTTTGACCATTATGCCCTACTTGATAGGCCCTTTGCCTCGGCCCTCTGCATCAGCCCTTGGTTTTCTTGGAAGGACTTGGCCGGCTCAGGCTTTCGCTTTCGATTAATTTCGTTTAACTACGCCAGGACCTCTATCGCCTGCTTACCTCCACCGTCGCCATTTTCATCTCGTCCTTTACATGGCGCGCCCCTTTTTGGCCTCGCTGCGTGGAGCGCTTCCCTTCCAGCCAGAATGTTTTCACGTTTTAGATTTCCCTGGGCTTTGTGCCCCGAGACCTGCTCATATTTTTGCATTGGGGTCAATAGCGCTCCCTATCTGCCTCCATTTCTCTTTTACTGGTAATTCGTTTGGAACCCCCAAACCTACCCACTGACTTTTGCACCCATTTTTTGTTTTTTCCTTCCAAATTTCTCCTGAAGAGTGGCTCTTTTTCGGCTTTTTCTTTCTTCCTTCTGATGGAAGCCTTTTTCCCACCCCCTTTCTCCTTAGAATGATTTTCGTTGAGATATTTTCCCCCTTCCTTCCTTGGATTTTTCCTTTCTTGATCGACTTCGATTTGGGCTCGTACGGAACTTTTTCAGCCGTGAAGCGTTTGCGACCCGTTGCATTTTTCTTTTTATTTGTCCTTAGAGTTAAGTGCCGCCTGACCACTTCTTGATCGGGGTTATTGACTCAATAAGGTGCCGGATTCTTTCACCCATTCCCTTTGGTCAGCCCTCGAGGCCGGTTTTTCCGATAATTGATGCGCAGCTTCTCCTTCCCACCCCAGACCTGATGACAGTCTCCCCTCACCGCCCTTTTCCAAGACATCTTGTCGGTCTGTGGGGGCTCGGAGTTTAGCGTCTTTTGTCGCCCTTTTTAACAGCAGCGGATATCCCTTTTCTCTTTTATCTTGCAACTTTTCTCGCGCGCGGGATTTCTAGAAAGTTAGTTATCCCCACCACCACCATTCCCTGCCCTTCCTGGGTGACTAGAGAATGGTGGCCCAGAATTTTCCCCCCCCATTCGAGCCTATGTTTGCTTGGGGTTGGTGGTTTTTGTGACCCCATATGTGGGGCACCCCCTGTCCTTTTTCTTCCCATTTCCGAAAGGAACTGGCAACCCGGTCTTTTCTGTTTTTTTTTGTCCTTCGTTTGCCTCAATAGGATCCAATTTATGATCGGAGGACAGACTTTCGTTATCGGAGTCCCTTCCCTGTTGGTCTGATTTCCCCCCTGATATCTGTTCTAGTTGCCGCGAAGACGTTCCGCCCCAGTCTCAAGAACACTTGAAGCCGCTCTCTTTCCTTCCTTCAAATCCCTGAGGGAGATCTTGATGTTTCTGCCTTTCCCTCTCTTTTTCCCTTCTTACGTTTTGGATCGAGATGAACACCCAAGAACTTCTCGAATTTGACTCTAGTCGGTTTTTCGGCCCCTTCCATTTCTTTCTTCTTGCAGACCCCGAGCTCCCTTCGCCGCTCGTCCACAGTTGAGTACTCCGGTGTACTCCACAAGGTCCGTGATCCCTGCTCCTCGGCTTAAAGAATCATTCCCTTCTTCTCTCTCACTTCTTTCTTCAATATGAGTATAGAATCGACCGACGCCGGAAACCATCAGGTTGTTCAAAATTTCATTTCGCAGACCATGAATTAAAATGAAAGGGTTCGACCCCACCCTAATTGCGTTTTTCCCACTCTTGTATTCTCGTCTCAAGGAGGTAAGACTTCTTTTTTTTTGCACATTTTAGACATTTTTTATTTGATGAACGGCATCATTTTTCCTTTTTTTTTTGTCAAAATTAGAGAATCGCTCGACGATCTTTGCCTTTCACGGTTTCCTCTTCCCCGCCGAGTACATTTTTTTTTTCTCCCCCGCCGTCATTAGACCTGCAACTTCCCCACGCGTTTCCTACCCTAGTTTCCTTTTCGTCTTTTCATGCTCTTTTTTAACACCTAAAATTCTCGGCCCAGTTGGCCGCTCAAGTCTCTGACCCACTTTCCTCTTCTGACCTGCAGCAGTTCTTCAGGTCACCTGCTCCTTTTCTTCGTCAACAAGGTCTATCTTTGATGTTTCCCGGCTGTTTTTCAAATTTTTTCCTCGCATGGATGCATGACTTTTGCGAATCTTGCAATTTGGGCCCTGCCCCAAACGATTTTCTCTTTGAGTTTTCGCTTGACAGCTGTGCCTACCGATAGAAGACAGATTCAGTCCTCGCATTTTCTGAACGCTCCCACTTTTTTTCTGCTGTAGAATTCTTACTTTTTTTTTGAAATAAGTCTGAAGGTCTGCTCGACGCCTCCAGCATGATCTTCTCCCGAGAAGAAGTATTCCCTAATTTTCCGGAAGATCACCTGATTTTTGGATCTTCTCGTGTGAGAGTCACGTTTCTGTTTTTTCCTCCCCATGCCACTTGCCCTTAAATTTGCTTTTCGCGGACCCTCAAGCCCAAGCCCTTTGTCCTTTATGTGACTCTCCTCTTCTCTTTGGGACTCATTTTTATTTTGTCGAAAAATTCCCCCCACACCCCCCTGATTCGGACTTTCATGTACCAGATGACTCCACCCTCATGGATGCGTTTTTTTGCAGCCTCTCATTTCTTTCCGCGCTCCTTCAATCTTAGTTAAAGATGGCTATTTTTATCCGTGGATGCGATAGTTAGTTCCATTGGTCAGTTTCCCCTCCTTTGCAACGATCCGGTTTAGGACGACCTTCCTCTTTCCTTCCAGCGCCCCCCTGCTGAAACGAGATCCTCCAACTTTTTCATTTTGAGAGTTCAATAGATTCTGCCTTTTCCTAGAGCTTTTTTTTCCCCCCCTATTTTGCACGATCCCTATTTCGGAGAGATTTGTTTTGCGTCAGTCCAGAAAATAAAATTCACCTCTCCCTTTTCTCGTAGCCCCTCCTGTAAACAAGTTGTTTGACTTTTCGATTTGAGGTGGTCGCTACTTCTTCTCTCCAACGACCGAGGGTCCCTTTGGACGCGCGTAGATCTCGCACCGGTACTTAGGTGCTTTGAGTCGCGTTCCGACGTACTCTCTGTACGAACTTGTTCACGACTTTTGAGACTGGTAGTGTTTTCCCGAAGATCTAGTAGTTTTTTTAGTCAACGAAATCCCGTTGGCTCGCTAGAGAAGGTATTGTGAGCTTCTTCCCCCCATGTAGTCAAATTTGGGGGTCGATCCTTTCTGTGATTTTTTGCCCACGCTGGACAAAACTTTTCTCGCTTTGCGGATTAGAGCCCTTTCTCTTAGTTAGTTTGGTTTTTTCGCTCTCCCCCCCCCCCTATGATTGTTTTTCATTTTACAGGTCTTCTGTCTAAGAAAGAGAATTGTCCTTATATTTCACGCGTCTTCTGCCGCCGGTTCCCCTGACATGGGAAATCGTTTCCTTCTAAAATGGGATATTACTCAACGCCCCCCTGGACCCCCCGACCTTAAATCTCTACATCTAGCAGCTGTTCCTTACGCCAAGGTTCCTATCCAATTTTTTACCCAGTCTCCCCTGATCCGCTCTTCCGGACTCAACCGAACCTCTCCCCTGCCGCTGCAGTTGTCACTCGACATCTCTCCCCATCCCGTTTTCGCACTCGTTCATTGGCGGGAATCGTCTCAAGCAGTTTTTTGTGTCCCCCCCCTGCCAGGTTAGTATTTCGCGTTGTCCCCGACCGTCATTCCGGCGGCGGCTTCATCAACAATTTGCATTTTGATGGAATGGTTTCAAATGCCCCGGGAACCCAGTAGTTCCGGCTAATAAGCAGACCGGGTTTTGTCCCTCGGGCACAGGCACTGATCCTTTTTTCTGAAAGCCCCAGGCAAGTCAACCAATGCTCGCGCAGCATCCCCTTGCGTTTCTTCCTTCATAGCTCTTGTCCCCCTTTATCGTTGTGGAAGAGTTCTCTAATACAACGAATGACTTATTGCTGGGGCCGCCTTTATGTCAGGTCGCCCACCCGGTCTATTTACCACTTTACACTGCTCTATCTATATTTCCCATCCTCCCAGTTGTGGTTTCTTGATTCGATTGTTGCTCAGAGTAAGGCGATTTACCCACCCGCCCCTCTTTTTTCCGGTTCTTCCCCCCTCAAGGATTGGGATTCTCACGACTTCCAACGGATTTTTTTCTTTTGTAAAACCGATTTCTTGCTATGCACTCCCGTCGAGAGCGCTATGTAAGAATAGGTTTGGAGGCCCTTGACATTTTTTTGTACCCCCCCCCCCCCCCAAACTGTCCTTAGGCTTTATCTCCCGAATGGCACGTGGTTTTAGGGACCTTCCGAGCAAGACAACAACTTTTTTGATGCCGCCCGTCAGAAATGAGGTGACCCCCCTAAGTCCTAGGCAACAACTTGGATTTTGAACACTTGCTTCCCCGCCCAGTCCATTTCCCTTTTCCCGCACGATTTTTTTTTTTTCTTGCTTTTTGGTCTAGATTTCCTAATTTTTTTTTACGCTTTTTTGCATCCTCATGTTTTTTCGCGCTTTCCATCCTGTACACTTCATGGAGTGTCCCTTTTTTTCACCGTCCATGACTGCACTTTGAGAACGCTTGCGTTTCTATTTTTTTTTCTCTACTCGGATGTCTCACAGGCGCCTGCAAGCCATTTTTCTTTCGATGAGGAAGCCCCCCAACCCCCCCACACCCAACAACAAACACCCTAACAAACTTGGCACCTTTCGTTTTCTCAGGTTTATCTCAAGAGCTTCATCGGGAAACCCTCTTTCCTTCTCCGCCCTCAAGAAGTTACCTGCTCTTCCCCTCCTTCCCCTGTTTGGAAAGGCGTTCCCCCCCTCTACGGTCCTCTTCCCTCATAAGCACCCTTATGGACTCCCGTTTTTTGGGACTGCGTGTCTGAGTCTCAAGTGCTGGCTCCAATCTCACCCAACCTTCTTCCTGAGAGGTTTAGCTATAACCCGGAGGCGTTTTCATACAGCCCACCCCCCGGGTTTTTGGTTTTTTTCTTTTGTTTTTCGGGGTTTTGGATCCTTCCCCGAACGAAAAGCTCCGAACCCAGGATTTTTTTTCCTCCACGGATAGCGTCCCGAGAACGCGCCGTCCCTGACAACAAACTCAATCCAAGCTTCTATTCAGAGTGTGGTCGAACTGCCCTTTTTCCCCCTTTCTCCAGCGTTCTTCCGAGGAGAACCTCCATCGGTGTCCCAGATCCAACGATTCTTGGTTTGCCCTTCAATGTATTGGGTTGTTGCCCGCTTACCCCCCCCCTCCCAGACCAAGTTAATAAGTTTTGAAGTCTCAAATGCCCCCGCTAATTTGGAGACATTTTCCTTTTCCTGTTGTCTTTTTTTTTAACTAAGAAGCGAAAAGTTTTTATGATCTCGGTTTTCTGCGTCGCTCATTTTCTGAGTTGACGACCAACCGTCCTTTTCAGTTCCCCTCAGCACCTCTCAGGCACACGGCATACAGACCAACCCCCTATTTAGCCAAGTGATTTCCCTTTTCGTGCTCTTCGAGGGTGAGGATGAATTCCTCAAAAGCCCCTCCTCCGGTTTCCTTTTTACAAAGTTTTGAACCCTCAGACCAAGAGAAGTTACATTGGCGTGGTGAGACATCGCTCTACATTTCTCTTTAAGATTTTAAGGCGCCCTTTCTTAACATTCCCCCTGTCACGCTTCCCCACCACGCATCGGTTGGCTGTTCCCAATAGGATGATGTTAGTCTAGATGCTCATTTTCTTTCTTTCTTCTGTTCCTGAGCTGGCTTTTTTCCCCAGCTTTTCCAGTCCCCTTTCTCGCACAAGACTGCCAGTTGTTAGCTTTTCTTAGCACTTCGTACTTGGGTTCCGAAGGAGCATTCTGTCCCCCAATCCTCTCGCCTCCTTTTCAGACGAGCGTTTGTTTTCCCCAAGTTTCTGCATTATGCTTTCCCGCCGCATATCTTACCCAACCGCCGTGGTCCCTCCACTTTTTTTCTTCCTGGTTATGGACTTCAAGAGGTGCCGGCCGACGTTTTTATAATAGCTGCCCCCGTTTTTGGCGTCCAGGGAGCGCTTTGGCCGATTTTTTTCCGTTTTTGTCTGAGGGATCTCCTCCCTTTCCCCCTCACCTAGTTTCAGTTTGCTTCTAGTCCTTCTCGCGGTTTTTACAACCGATCGCCGGCCGAGACTTAGCGTGAAAAGTTAGGCCCTCGCGTTCTTCCTTCTAAAACCCCGGCATTGAAACCACGTACCTTCTCCTTCCCCTCCCCCCCCGGGATATTTTAAAGTGGCGCAGGAAGGAGGACCAACTTTCGACTTCCCTTTTTTGCCCGTTTTTTTTTTCATTATGTTTCTACACTTCCGGGAATCATTTTTCTCACATTAACTTACCTTTTAAACCTTGGTCTTTCCGGTAGTTCTGCTTCTTATACTAGGATCTTGGTCTATGTGCGAGGAAATTTTCCCTTTTTTCCGAGTTCATTTGCTTTTCCTTCCGTTTGGCTGTATTACAAGGCCACTGACAAGTTTTATGATATGAGTGTTCCTCCCCGTTCGGCATTACCCTCCCAGGAGTTCGCCGAATATTTCTCGACCTTAAATTAAGGAGGGCTTTGTTGGTTAACATTTCCAACTCATCCTAAGTTGTGGTTGTCGCTCTCTGAACATCTAGTATACATACGGTCCTTGGACGCCCCTGAGTTATGCTAGTTCCTTCCATTCATTTCTTCCTGTCCTGCGCACGGATTTCACCCGTCGCCCGATGTCCTTTTTGCTCCTACTTACCTATCCAACAGGTCCTTTTCGTAAGGCATCGGCTCTTATCTGATTTTCCTCCCTCTCCTCTTATTCGGTCATGAACCGACCTCCCGCCCGTGGAAAGACCTCAGGTTTGCCAGTACTTTAATTCCCTTTTTCCACAAATGTTTTGATGCCCATGACCCTGGTTTTCCAAAAACGAAGTCTTTCTCGGTTCAATCCGGTTCCCTTGGCCTTCCTGTCACCCCATTGCGACGTACCAGTCGTTTTCCCGCCTACGTTGTTTCGTTTTTTTCATGATTTTGACTTTTCTCTCCTTCCTCGCCGTTCATCCCAGGTTCACACAGATTACGCTATCTATCATGTCTTTTCTTCATGACAACGCCTAACCTCCACTCACGGTTCCCCCTCCCAGTGCGTGTGAGGGGTTTTCTTACTCGTCCTAGTTCCACTTCCCAAAACTTCTTTGCCCCCCCCCTCGCTAACGCATGAAAGGATTTCCTCTTTGACCTCCCTCGGAGTTTCGGCACAAGGATTCTCTTCGGCCATCCCAAGGCCTTACTCTTGTTTTCAGGCGGGCCATGCCTCGGGATGCAGTAGACGATTTATCCTTTTTTGGGAAAACGCTTTTTCACGTCTTCCACTATTTTCCTTCAGATCTCTTTTCCTGTACTTTCTGAGTTTTCCTACATAGCCCCAGTCCGTGCCTGGTGCCCTAGCAAGCTTTGTCTTTACTGCCGAATTTTGACTTTGCCAAGAAAGGTTAGTCGAATGGCGACGAAAGAATTCGACCCCTTACCTTCTCTATCCTTCCAGCGAAAGCCAACAATTACTAATTTTCTCCCTCAAACAGATTTAGGAGTGTATTCCCCAGCATGGTTGCTAAACTACGCCCTCCCCAACCAGTGAGAATTATCTTTAAGTGCATCCCCCCCCACTCACCCCGGGAACTACGCTCTGTTCCTGGCCCCCTGCCGGCCTTTGTCACCCTTCCAAAAGATCTTTTTTATTCTTAGCCTACCCCTCTCTTTTTTCGCTTTTTGAGAGCAGCGTTCCCCTCCCCCTATTCTGTCAAGCCTTTCTGCAAGATTTTTTATTTTTTTAAGGTGTACCAGAGCGTTCGGTTCACATAATTTCCCGCTGCAATCATTCCGCCATCCTTATGCCGATAGCTGGATTGGCCCCAATAGCTTCCACCCATGTTTCGTTACGGATGGAGGCGGTTTTCCCATTTTTCTGCTACCAGTAGCGATAACTGTCACCTCGTTTCACGTAGTTCTTAGTTCTGGTTTCTTTGAAGCTTTTCATCCCCCAATTCCCCCCCCCCACAGCCCTCCCTTTGATTGGTGCCCAAAGGGGCCTTTTCCTTTCCTGGATTCCCGTGCTAGGAGGTTCCTCCTCTTTCTCCCGGCCTCTACGGGCAGCAAAGGTTTCTCCGATCGCTTCCGTTCTTGAGTTTTTCAGCCGTTTCCTTCGACTTCCGCCACTTTCCTGGTTACATTCCTTCTAACGGCGTGCGTGTTTTTGACCCGCCACTTCGTCTTGTTCTTTGGCTTCTGTCCAACGCATTTTCGCGTCTCAGCCGTCTGTTGAGAGTTTTGACCTTCCTTTTTACGACCCTAAACTGGTTGGGTCTCCCTTGTGTTAAGTTGAGGTGTCTGCCCCAGCTTTACCAAAACTTTGATTTTTTAGGCTCCAGCATCATCTTCCCTCTTTGTCAGCTGGCCGTTTCTTTGAACACCCTTGCTGATTGCTCTGACAGCGGCTTCTTTCGGATGAAGAATTAGAAATGTTCCCCTGATTGTTTCTTGGCATAGCCCTGGTTCTTCCGCTCTGGCAACGTTTCAAAGGCCACGTTCGGAATCAAAAGGAAATTTGCGTATCTGCCTGCTGTAAGGAGTGACCTTCGCCCCTTTTTCGCCTCCCCTTCTCCGCAAGTGTCTTTTTTTTTTTTTTTCCCCCCTTACAGAAGAGGAGTTTACGGGTGCACGCGGCCCTCTCCTGTCATAGACCCCCCCCGGACCAGTTCTTCGTCCTAGGAAATCCCCCCATCCCCTTTTTGTGCCGCAACGGCTTACGGTTTCGCCCTTGCCAGGGTCTTCGCCCAGACACTTTTGTGTATCCGCCCTCGCTTGTTTTTGAGCGTTCAACCTTAGGGGGGGAGTGGCCACCAAATCTGTTTTGCTGTGCCATTAAATAAAACGCCCTTCAGGTTCCCTCCCCTTTGAGGACCTACATCCATTTCCCGTTTGTGGTAATGATGACAGCCCCGAACTTGGCCCTGCTCCTGCAGTAATGTTCCCATCGCCTCCTCTCCCTTTTCTTGTCAGTTCTTTGGCACCACCCGTGTGCAGGTAATAATAACCGCACATTTTTTGTTGTTTTATCGTGATTGGGATCGCGCCCTCTGGAATTTTGTTACCGGTCCTGTCTAGTTAGGACCAGGTCTTCATAACGATTTGTACCCTCCCGGTTGTTGTGATCTAGCTTCCCTTCTGTTTTCCCCCTATTGCGACTTTACCCAACTTGCAGCTGTCTTGGCTCCCCCCTTTTATTTCGAGCCTTCCCATGAGAAAGTCATTTGTTACGCGGCTTGCCCCCCATAGTCCGAGTCTTTATGCTCTGGCTCCCTAGCAGTTTTTGCAAGGCCCAGGTACGTTCTGAAATTCCCCCCAAAGGTAAGTCATACGCGGTAGGCGAACTTCTTGGCTGTCTCTTATGGGAACTACCTTACGCCCGTCCAAGACCCACTTTCCCCCATTGTTCAAATCCACCGCACTCCCGCAGCATCCCTTGTTCCCCACACCCTAGGAACCGGCGGATCCCAAATGCTGAGACTCCCCCAGTCTTTTCCATGGTCGCCCCTCCCCTTTTTTTTTTGCGATTGGAGAGATTTCTACCTTTACGACACGCAATAGCCGATGCCCCCTGTGCGCTTTTCCACCGATTCCCGATGAGGATTTTTGACCCCGTAACTTCTGAACCCCTTTCTTGTCCGGCCCCTCCTGCAGTCGTCCTGAGGAGAAGCTTCCTGTTTCAACTTTTCATACCTCTGATAGTGACTCTCTGGGCCTTTTTTGTGCAACGGGCGCCGATCTTAACCTTATCTGTCATCGTAGCTAATATTCCCATTTCTTTCTTCCCTCCTCATGGGCCCTGTCGGCCTCATTTTTATTTTACCTCTGGACACCCCCTGAACTTTACTTTGTCGAATTCTTCACCAGATGTCTCCGTTTTTGTGGTCATACGCGTCCCCCCACCCAGGTATTTCGGGTTTCCTCCCCCACTTTTTCCCTGATTGAGGTGTCCCCACGGCGTGAATCTCCACACCTTTAGCCTGGTCCCCCCCCTCCCCCTCGTTCAAAGGCTCCACCGAGCGCGGTGAGACCCCGGCTGTCAGACCATAAAGACGAGCAGCGAACTCTCCTTCATAGAACCCCATACCCCCATCGCGACCACGCTCGTCCCCTTGCCAACACCACCCACTACACTCCCAGCTACCGCATCCCAAAACTCCCCGCCAGCACAACCCCCCAAACCCCCCGCAACCCAACCATCAAACGAAAACCCAACCCCCCACACGCACACCCCCGCCCCACAACTACCCCCCCCAAAACCCCCCACACTCACCAAGCAAAAACATCCTCCTCCTCCCTCAGCTAACACCTCTCCCTCCCCCCCCCCCTCCCCCCCCACCCCGCCTCCCCCCTCCGCTATACCCCAATAAACCCCCCCCCAAAACAACCCCCCGTACTCAACCAACCCCCCCGCCGCCCCCCATACAACTCTCCTGCCCCACCCCCCCCCCCCCCCCCCCCCCCCCCCCCCCCCCCCCCCCCCCCCCCCCCCCCCCCCCCCCCCCCCCCCCCCCCCCCCCCCCCCATTTTCGTCTCTACGTGCGCGACTCTTCTGCGTCACACTCATGTCCGTAGATCACCGGGAAGGCCATCATCACCGCCATCCCCGATCTTTTTTTGATTGGCTGCTTCCCACCCAGCAGACACATTCCAATAAGATGTACTCGTATGCCCAATTGGACTGCTAATGAGAGACTTCCCCCTTCCTTAACGTCCCTCGAACCTCGATGCACTGGTTTGCCGCTGCTTGTAAGCAGATACAGGTTGCGAGGGAAACCTGAGTTTTTCCCCCATGTGCCCCCCCCCCCCATGTGAGAAGTGACCGCCCCCAGCCCTTCCGTATACAGAAAACCCTCCCCTTTTCGGAATCTTTCAGGACCCCTATGACACAATCCCCCTCTCCTCCCCTCGTCCAATGTCTCTGGTGGAGGCCTCTGAAGTCGCAAGTCGTCCAGTGACAACGGACGTTTGTTTCTCCCCCCTCGTTTACGTCCTCCCCCTACGTATTTTGTTGGGGCAATCGCTCTCATGTCACTTATTTTTTAAGATGGCAGGGGTTCCAGAGGCCCCAACCCCTGAACTTACCTTCATCAATCTGTCCTTTCGGCCCCATTTCGTCGCCCACGGTTGTCTAGCTTATTCCTTGTTTCGTCGCGGTACTGAGAATTCCCTCCGTCTTTTTTTAGCAATTCGGCTGTGTTACAACCCAGAGGACTCTTTGTCAGTTTCCCATTCGCGAGGATTCGTCCCTCTTCCTATTCATGCCTGGCACCCTTCGATTTGCCTTCTGGAAGAAGTAAGGTCCCCCCCAAAAAGTTGAAGTTTTCTTTTTTCAAGCCTTATCGAGGACCCCCATTGCCCTTTTCACGTCCCCAAAGGGAGCGGGTTGACGAACTCTCTTGTCCTTCACTGCCATCCCCTTCCCTTTGAAGCGTAGTCTTGCCTGTGTTTGTCGATACTGGATCCCCCTTTTCTATCAGTGTCGGACCTGATGTGCAGGTAGCCGACCTTCCTCTCCCCCTGCATTGTTCGGTTTTGAATTCATTTTTTTGATGCTTCGTTTTTTTAGACGTTTTTAAACCTATAGCTTGCCTCAGATTTATCTTTCTTGCACCTTTCCACCTATCGACGTGCTTTTTTCTCATATGTTTACAAACACCCTCCCCCCCCTGCTTCGTTCCGCCCAACCATGTTTCCTAAGCACTTTTTTTGCCCGTCAGTTAGCCTACAAGTTCGCGACTTGAACTCGTGTCCACGTGAATCGGGTGTCATTTGCCCTTCACTTGTCCTACATTTTCCCCCCTTCTTTCTTTCCGCGCGTTATGCGGTACTTAATACAGTGATAGTTTAATCCCCTTTCTTTCCGCCGATGATTCGAGGGCTTTTTTTTGGAACGTTCACGGCCCCTTTGTCGGAGGTCCTGGTACCAACTTGTTGACTCCGAGCGCCCGTCGGACCGCAGACAGAAAAGACCTCCTGTCCCGCTTTCATCTGCTCGGGGTTTTTTTATTTTT
>Ga0179593_1555122_pt1 | contig 13263 bp, 13 predicted proteins | sample CZODoug2_1_08_16_FD_185931 | JGI IMG/M metagenome (GOLD analysis project Ga0179593, IMG submission 185931) | Vadose zone soil fungal communities from Angelo Coast Range Reserve, California, USA - CZODoug2_1_08_16fungal (PacBio error correction) | ecosystem: Environmental > Terrestrial > Soil >... | reverse complement strand
ACCTACCCTAACATCAAACCACTTGGAGTTCTTCCTGATCCGCCCTCCTCCCTTTAGACACCATTGCTTGTCCCCCCAATAATGAAGGGCAACATTCCAAACAGTATGAAAGGATGAATTAGTCATTCCCTGGTGGAAGAACTCCCCCATGTGAGCACCTTAGCCACCCTCTTTTGTGCACGTCAGTTTCTGACGTGCTCTTTAAATTGGAAGACGTCCGGACTTCCGCAGGAATCCCCCTTCGTTCGAAACTTTTATGCGCCCGGAGCCAGTCTTTCCCCCTAGTGTGCCCCCATCCGTGCTTCTGGAGTTTTCCCCCATTTCTTTCTTGCATTGCGATGCCTTTGGAGTCAGGCACCCTGGATTCTTCTTCCCCAATTTACTGACCCCCAAGCCCCCCCACGTCCCCAATGCCCGCGACCCCCTCCTTTGCATGACGGCATAAAGCGAAAAATTTCGCCCCCCCCCTTAAACAAGGTCCCCCCGGTCCAACGGGCTTGCTGTCGGCGAGAAGGATTTCATGGTTAGACTGATATTCGTTGCCTCCTTTCCTGACAAAGCGGGTTTTTTAAATTCATAACCTGTTCAGAGTTGAGGTGTCCTTTTTCCTGAAGCTTGCCCCCCTTTATCACGTCGGCGGTCCAGAAGATACTTGTTGCGTCGCTCCCTTGAACCTAACAAAGTTCTGCATTTCTGATCGCTCCGCCGTTTCGTTTTTCCCTGAACCGATTTCGTCCCTGACGTCTTCGAAAGCGGAACGGCTCCCCTCTCCTTAATGATTGAACCCCCCCCATTCTGAAAAAGAAATTGAAACTTCGGAAGTGAGAAGCCCCCCTCCACACGGTTCTAGACTCCCCCCCGAAGTTAAGATTCAAAATTTTTTGCTTTAAAGCACGCGACCCAGACCGCTGGCGCTCGCCTCCTCGGCAACTACTCCCCCCCCCCTCCCGCAGCAACAAAACCACGACACCAAGCAGCCGACGCCAGAACAACTTTCTCGACAAGCGCGTTTACTTCTTTTTTCCCTCGACCGATCGGAATTAATCCCCGACGTTCCGTGATTCAAGCCTTTCAATGGAACCCAAGGCGCTGCTTTCACAAGCTCCTTTCTTCAGGGGCTGCCATCCAACTTCTTTTCTCCCCCTCTTTAGCAGTGATGGAAGGAATCCCCCCCCGTAAAGTTCTTTTCCTGGGAGATTATTCTTCCCCAGAGAGACGGGAAGGTCATACCACTCCCCGGATGAGGACAATACCTTATCCCTCGATCAGTTTACACTTTTATCAGAGTCTAACCTGCCTCCCGGAAGATAAAGCACCTTTCATGATAAGGTCCCCAGCCCCCTCGCTAGGACAAGTTGGCAGAGGCAGGAGACCATCCGTAGAAGGGAGAATTATCCTGAGATGCACCTGATGCAAAAGTGTATCCCTCTTGCCCCCTTTTGGAGGGGTCTGGTTTCGTTTAGGACTGGTAACTAGCCTTTTTACTTGTGTGCTGGGCACCGGCGTCATTTTCCCTTCATTCTGGTGCTGTTTCCAAACTTCTGGGCTTCCGTATTATCCCATTACGCGAGGCTTACACAGATGAAGGTAGGACTTCCATCCGACGCGGGCTCGTTGAGACATCGACGCCCCAGCTCTTTTGCCATTGAGAAAGCTGCTTAATCCCCTTCCCCCCCCGGCCTTGGAAGTTTCCTGTCTTTTTCCTTTCTACGTGGCGGCCGTTTTTGCCCGGAAGGGATGCAACTCTTCCTACATCTCGTTTTTCTGAGGAGTTGACTCGGAGATGCTTCCCAGACAAAAACGCCATTGTCTCTTTCCCGCATAAGCATTTTTTTGAGGACAGGGCCGTGTATCCCTTTTGAGCGGCACTTTTTCCCCGGCGTGCGCTCCCCTCCTCCCAGACGCGTCTTTTTTTATTGACCCTAAAGAATCCAACTCTCCAATTCTTTACGCGGAATTTCTAAACGTGCCCGTAATTTTTGTTATCAGAAAAAGACCATCAGCAAGATATAGTTAAAAGGAACGCCCACGGCCATTTTTTACTTTTTTTACCGAAGACACTCTGCCCAGACCCCGGGAAACATTTTTTTTTTATTGCAATTCCCCCGGTTCATTATTAAAACAGACGGAGTTCTCCCATGCGACGGTTAGCCCTTCAACAAGGTAGTTTTAGCCCCTAGAATTATCGAGTCTCGTGGACCTTTCCCCCGATACTGACGGTCTTGAATCTACTTGCGTTTTCTCAGGTCCCAGGACCTCTTCCCCCTTTCTGGAAGCTAGATGAGTATGGGTTTGCTCCGGCCCTCGTATACTCTGTTTTGGTTTCGCCGTTAATAGAACCAGGAACCCTTTCTCCTGTTATATTGATTCGGCATAATCAGACTTTTTTTATCCACGATCCGGATCGGCTTAGACCCCCCAAGGATAGAGCGTTCCTTCTTTTTGACGGTCGGCGCGATTCGGCTGGGAACACGTTTATTTCTCCGCCCACCGGCCGTGCGTCTTATCCTATAGGCCCTGGTCGAGTACCCAAGACTTTCCTCCCCCGAGCTTTTGTCCTATTCGGCTGTGCTCGGGGAGGCCTGCTTGTTTTGTTGTCGGCGCTGGTTTTTCCCTTAGTCTCGTTCGTCGTCGAAGAGCGTTTCTTTTTTAGGTGTCAGCCAGTGCGGTTTCATAAACCATATTTTTCGGTTTCTGGGCCTCCGGAGGTCTGTGCCTCCGCGTTGGAGTTGGCAATAATCATCATGGTTCCCCCTCTGGGTGCAAGGTTTTTTTGCCTCCCTTTTAGCTTTTTCCCATGATACGTCCGCTTTTCGGCCTTTTTTTCGTCGACCCCCGCTCAGCGTCCGTCCCTTTTTTCCATTCGGTTAAAGCGGTTGAGCGACCCTCCCTCTTTCCCCCTTTTTTTTTCTTTAAGATCCCCTTTTTGAGAGCGCTCGCCCCCCCCACCAATTCTTTTGTCGGCAGTCACGCTTGTCATCAAGTACCCTCGTTCCCCGACCTGGTAAGGTCTCCCAATCCAATCTTGCACTTTTATGTGACCGAGCCCTGTGGGGGTTTTCCCCCCCCTGCCAACTGACGAAAGATACCCTTGTCCCTCTTTCCAGGTCTAGACGCTCGTCCCCCTCCTGGGCGAGACACGTTTGGCGGTAAATTGTGTTGAATGGCCATTTTCGTCCTTTTTCCTCCCCGCCAGAGGGTTTCTTTTCTCGGGGGATCGGGTTGATGGTTGAATCAGGTTTTCCTTGGATGTCCGTGAACTTTCCCCATTTACGAAAACCCCCCCCATTCTCATCCCCAAAAATCCTTCTCTCGCAAGATTTTTTTGGGGGGGACTTAAGAGTCTTTCTTTATACCGAGGTAACACCCCTCACGGTTTACAGATGACTTTAGCAATATTTCAGACCACCCTCCGTCATTTGGATCCCCCCCCCCTTACTTGAAGCGCTCAGCGTCCTAATCTTCTTTGTGGACACACGCCCTCTCGGATCATTTTTGGTTCCCTCGTTTTCACGCCGTCGTTGAGCGGTCAGCCCCCTTTTTCGCTCCCTTGGAAATTCCTTCCCCCAGGATCTGGAATCCCCTCTTTTTTTTTTTTCGCGCACTCGTCGGAGCGAGCAGGTCCCCCGTTCGCATTTTTGATGTCGGCTACGATTTATCTCTGCTTTTTATATCTCTTTTCACTCCCACTTTTGTTGAGAGTCTTTTCCCAACGCTAAGATTCTCGTCGACTCAATCAAAGGGCAGAGCCTTGCTCGCCGCCCTCAAGCTCCCTCCTGACCAATGATGGGAAATGTCCGCCCCCCTTCCTTTTGCAAATTCCCCAATTAGTGCCGGTGCTGCTGCGCGTCACCGACCTTCCCTGTTTTCAAGCGGTCATTTTCCTAATTTCCGCGTCCCCACATGGGTTGCACGAATGCCCCTTCGTCCGGCTGAAGCCTCCTTTACCTCAGTAAACTCGTTCTTTTTCAAGGTCATGCGGCATGTCGGACAACCTGTCGACATTACGTGTGACGTTGAGTGTTAAAGCTGCTTTTTTTTTTCCCCTCCCCACGATCCCTATGTATACCCTTTTTCTGTCGAAGAGGCCCGGCTTTTAGGGAATGTGGCTTTACTTTTACATTTCTTGCCCCCCCCCTTTTTAAAAATTAAACAAGCCCCCACCGTCATGTCACGAGACCAGCTTTGATGACGCTTTGCTACCTTCACTCCTATCAAATCAAAACCCCGTCCCCCCTACACAAAGGCGGGTCTGCACGGAAAGAGAGTAGGCGCCAATCCTCGTACGAAGATATGTTCTTGGGAGCGCATACACACTCGCTTTCACATAACCCCCCGTTCCTTTTTGAGTGGATGTCGCTTTCCCCGTGCTTCCCCTTCCCATTGTACGTTCTTTTTAGCTTCGGCCGCGCTCCATTTCTTGCTCCGCGGCCTTCCGCGCGCAATCAAAAAAGTTTTTTTCCTTGCGCCGATTCCGACTGCGCCTTAATCCCCTGCTTCGCTTTTTTTTTTCTTGAAGAACGCGCCGAAGCGGCCCCGGTCTGACATACTGAGAACCCCCCGAACCCTGCAACCCCTATTTTTTCCACGTTGATGATTGCCACAACATTTGGATGCTCCGGCTTGTCCCCCCCTCCTGCCGACCCCAACCTTTTTTGATGCAACCGCCCTTGCTCCTCGTACGCCGCGCTGGCGATATCCCGAACGCGACCCCCAAGACCTTACGCAGCACAACGATCCCCCAACAGCATTACGATCAAGCCAACCCCTGCGTCGACACATTCCCGACGTCAGTGTTTGGTTTTTTCCTTCATCCTTTTCTCGGTTTTTTGCAATTTCTCGAATTTGAACTCTTTACCGTGCCCGCGCCTTTCCGGCCAAGCTGCTCCCATCGCCACGTCTGATTAGTTCCTTCCTTCCATGCGATCGTCAGGCTTTTGTCCAGATTTTTCCCTTTTTATGGACTGAAGCAAGCGCCTTCTTAGTTTTTTTGCCTGGGGCAGGTTTTTCCTACAGACCCTATAACGTTAGGACCCGTGGACATAGCTCCCTTGATTCCAGAGCCCTAGTAAGTCCTGCTGCGCGCTTACCTCCATGATCGAGCCCTACCCTCCCCCTGCAATATTAAGAGATTCCACCCTTTTTTGACCTAGAAGACCGGGATGAGGTTTAAGGCCCGGCCGAATTCACTTTCCGGAACGCGCTCTTTAAAGCCAGTAAAACTTTCTACCATTGCGTCCCATGAAAGGTTTTGTAGTCCGTCTGAGAATGTTTAACTATTCCCTTAGTGACCCGCCTCTAAGGCTGAATTCTGGTTTCTCCCCTATCTGCCGCGTTTAGGCTTCCTTGGTGGACCATCTCTCTTTTTATGTCTTCCGTGAGTTTGAGCTTAGGCCAATATCTTTCGCGAGGTTCCGACTCCTGTATTGAACAGTTGAGCCCTTTCCTTCATCCCGAATGAGTACACTTGGTATGTTTAGGAAAGGACCGGCCCAGAAGGGGGGGGTGTCTCTTAGGGATGTATTTTTCCCCCCCTCAATACTTCAGTTTTTTGTTGATCGAGAGCTTTCATGTGTCCGATTCAACCCCCCCACTCTTAAACTTTTTGACTTCCCGCATCTCGTGTGTACTTCAAACATTTGGGATTCTGTTCGCGTTTGCCCATTTGGCACCCAAAGCGCGTCGGAGGCTTCCTCGTCCAGACCGCGGCTCTATTTGGCCTCCCTTCAACCACCTTCCACTCCCTTTTAAATCCCCTCTTCCGGCGCGGACTTGGGTGAAACGCCGACCGCAACGCCCTCCCAGTAGGCGTTCCCCCACGCCCAGATCCGGGCCTCGCTTAGGAAAAGGCAAGCATTGTACCCCCCCTGGAGAAACGCACCCGAAACACGGACACTGCCTGGTCTTTTGTCTACAAGGTTTAATTTTCATATAGAAGTGTCTGGGATCTCGACTGTTTTCGCGCAAGGTCAGGATTTTTCCGCATGGAAATTGTTTTTCCTCATTCTGCGGAGATCCGATCAGTTTTTGAAGAGCGTTAAGAAGTGAGGTTCTTTGTATTGAAGCTTTTTCTCCCCCTTCAGATGTGTTTTTGTTTAACCCTGACATTTTCAGTCCCTGGTTTATATCGCAAAAGGTTAAAGTTCTTGCCACCCGGTAGAGCTTCTGTAAGCAATAAGAATTTCCCCTTATTTGGATAGAGCCCCTCCCTTTTTACGGAATTCCGAAGGCCGACCAAGTACCGTAGTCGTGAGGGGGGGGCCGGTCAGGCCGCGACTTTTTTTTCACCAGGCGCTTTTTTTTTCTTTCGGCAACGCGTGCGGATCTGTCATGCACGTCCCTTTGTGAGTACCACCAATTCCCCCTTAGCTATTCGCTGACATCCTGGTTGTGGGCCGGTAGTGTGTGCGGCTTCTTCCTCTCGAGTGGTAGGAGTCCACTTTTTTTTAACCTGGGGCGTGTTTCCGTCGCTGCAAAGCGCGGAGTTTTCCTCCCCCCACCCCGGCTTTTCATTAGAACCCTTTCTGTTTTAGAGCCCCGGATTTTGGCTTCTCATTAACCCTGCCGTTGGAGGTGGACCCCCTACCCCACACTTTTCAGTCACTATGGGAATGTAAGTTGTCCCATGTTTGACAGATTTCTCGATCTTTTTTTTTTAATCCGTTCCTTTCGAGACCCAGACTTTCAGGGTCAGTTCAGGTTAATCCCGTTTTTTTCGCAGATCTAGCCCCCCAAGATCCCACTCAAATTTTTCTTTGATGAGCGCCGAGAGCACTAACCCAGCCCCAGGTAGCCGGTGTCTTTTTTAAGAGTCCCCCCCCCGTCGAATCGTTGAATGATTAAGGTCATTCACTCCTCCCTAGTTTCCCCTTTTTATGTGATTTTTACTCTAGGTGTAGTGGTACTCTAAATTTTCCGACCATTTCTCTTTATTCAACGTCTCCGACCCCCTTCCATTGAGTGATCTTCTTTTGGCTTAACACCTATTGTGTTTGATGGAGAGGTTCTTTCTTTACCAGCCGTAACCTTTTTTCGTGTTTTTTTTTTTTTTTACTCAGGTAAGAGTTTTTTATGTCGGACCAGTTCCCTCAACCTTATTCCGTCACCCACTTTAGAAGATTTCTTCCCTGTTCCCCAGTCTGAGATTTCTACCCCCGCAAAACGCGAAATTAAGGAAGAAGGTTTTCCGTTAGCACGCCAGCCGCATTTTGCTAGCACTTCCTTTCCGGTTCCCTTGCCTGTTCGCGTTTCGAAAGCGTGCCGCTCCCACGCCGGTGTCGTTTCATAAGTGCATTCTAGCTCCACGTTTTTGCCGTTTGAAAGCCGTTCTGCCGACTTGGAAATGTTGCCTTCTTTTTGCAGTGCAGCATGGTTTCGTGCTGCCTTTCGGCAGCTGACCTTTTTTTCAAAATTTTTGATGTCGACTTTTATGTTTCATCTCTCTCTTTTCTTTCCATGTAGGCAGATACAACTCATCCCTGCTCTCTTTTTTTCCCTCCTTCAACATGCTCTTCTTTTTTTTCCGACTGCGCGAACCTGCTTTTCCCAGATCCTGGAAGTGTCCCCTTCCCGTAGTAAAGGTCTCCGTTCTTTCCCTTCTGTGAACGTCGGCTTCATCGACTTGCTCATTTCCCTTTTTTCGAAGGTTATCTTTTCGGCAAGTCGCTTCAAGACGTCCTCCGCCGTTCGTTCTTTTAAGGCATGGACCTGTTTCCGCCCCCTTCATAGCACTCCTGCGACCGTGACTCCCGCGTAGCCCATCCCTGCTCTCTCCATGCCCGAAGAGCTAGGTTTGAGTGGCGTCATGGCCCCTTACCCTTTTCCGGCATCCCCGTTTAAACTGATTCAACCAGCCCATTTAGCGAAGCGAGTTTCCAGGTTGACTCCGAAACATTCTCCCTCACCAACAAAGGGTTCAGCCCTCTTTTCCTTGCCAAAGGCCCTTTTTGAGTAGTTTCGGTCTCCGTCTCTTTCTTAATGGGTTCTTGCGAAAACTCTTAGAGGGTACCTTTTTCCACTTTCCCGAGAGGTTTTTCATAAGTTGCCACGTCCCTAGGAAGATAGTCGGACGGTACCGATGTTTCTCTCTTCGTTCTGCCCCCAATACATTCTTTAGATCCGCGCAAGACCTTCCTTCCTTGCAACCGCCCCTCCCTTTCTCCTAAGCCGCTTTTCTCCCTTTAAGCGGAAAGGAGAGATTATTCTCACCCACTCGGTTCAGATCCTCCCCATTTTCGACCCTTTTTTTGCCCACCGCCAGTCTCGAGACCAAACCGCCGATTCTCGAGCCCTTCCCCCAATAGTTTTTCCACCATAAAGGAGAATGAACTTTTTTTTTTTGACTGACGCCTCCCTTCCCCCCAAGTTTGACGAGCCGCAGAAAATCCCCCCCACCCAGCAGAGCCAGAACACCTTTTTTGTAGAGAAAAGAGACGTTTCCGGTGGTAATACAATCCTCTTATTCATTTACACTCAGCACGCGGTGTTCCCCTGTCCCAGGACCCCTCGCGCCATGTCCGACCCCCCCTTTGGCGTCGTCTATTCGCGCTGCGCACAAGCCGTTTCCTTTCGTGATGGGGCCTCCCCCCGAGAAAGGCTTCACGGTTTTAGTAGCGCGAAACCAACCCCCACCAGTGGGAACGACACTCCCCCTTTGCGTTTTTGAATGGCAATAGGAAGAAGCGCCTCCGGCGTTCTCCCCTTCTCACAGTTGATTTCTTTAACGAGAACCTTAATTTATCAATGTCCTTTACGCGGCTATGACTTTTTTTTTTTGAAGGCGTCCCCCCACCCAAGTCAACAGCCCCCAAGAAAGGTCCCCGCATACGTCCTAAAATGGAGATAGCCAACCTTTTCGTGTTCCTCAAGAAGTGCTGCAAGGACCCTCCTTCCCTTGAGAATTAGGACTGTTATGTTTAGCCCCCCCTTCTGCCCTCTGCGGCTTACGTTTTTTCGGCTCTCGCGCCTGATTCCTTGGAGTTATTCTTTGATGAACCTTTCTCCTTTCTCCTAGCGATCCCCCTAAGCCGATTTTGACCTTTATCGCGTTCGGACGTAAACGAAACCCCCTTCCCTTTCCTCACCCCCTTGCTATGCTAAAAGGGGCCCTCCGTTTTTCCCCGCGTTCCCAGGGAGCATCTCTCTTTTTCCCTTATTTGTTTTGTTTTTGTATCGATTGCATCCCTTCGCAAACCCAGGCTGTGAGTCTTGCAGCCGTTGTTTTTGACGGCCGTCCGAGGAGTAAAGCGTGTCTAAACTTTCCCCCTTTTAGCTAGGTAGATGGTTTCACCAGCTTTCTATATTCATCACGCAAAACTCTTCCAGTTCTTCACATCCCATGTCGCCCTCTCTTCAGGAGCAGCCCTAGCAACCCTAAAGAGAAGAGTCCCTAAAGCACGAATAAGGCCCCTCCCCATAGCCTTACCGTCATACTGCCCCTCCCCCCCCCCCCCACCCCCCTTGCCATCGGCTTTCAACCTGAAGGGAATATTCCACACAGGGTTAATTGTGTTTTATAAGTACCCGGGAGGGTGATTTTTCCACCTTCCATATCCGGTCAACTACTCTGTCCCGTTTCGCATGAGGTATTCCTCCAATTCTTGTCCCCTTCTTGATTATTTCCTTCCTTTATCCCCCTGTTTGGAATTGTCACCCCTGCGCGGCTACCGTTCCCCGCTTTGTCATGCGCAGCCCTTTTCGCCTTTGCCCTCATCGTCGGTGTGTGGTTTTGCTCCCCTTCTCCCCAGTCCCTTTGAAGCGGTCTTAGCGTTTGCGGCCCCCCATGTTTTTACACTTGTTCTATTGTTGGAATCGCAAGCGCTAGTGACATTTCCCCCCTTCCTTCTCTCATTCCGGATTTTTACACCTTGACCTTGGAACTTCCACCCTCCTTCGTCGATGTATTCAGCTCTTCTTCTCTCACCACCAAAACAGAATTCAACGTCGACGCTGGCCCTTGCTGTTTGTAGGATATGGCTTTTTTTGGAGAGTTGTGGAGGGCTCCGTGTTTTCTTCCTTTGACGTGAGGCCTTTCCTTAGCAATTTCTCGGTGGCGGGCTTTTCTCGTTCCTGTCTCCTTTCACCCAAATTAGGTTTCGGTTTCCTACTCGATAGGAAACCAGTTCCTGGTGTTTGCATCAATCCTTTCCCACTTACTTCATTGACTTTTATGACCCCCTCAGGGGTTTTCACCTTAAGAAAGTAAGACTTCCGAATTTTCGTCTCGCTACAAGTGCGCCAGGTTTTCAAATTTAGTACCTCTGTGACGCCCCTCAGTCTTCCCCCTTGTTTGCCTCTAGCGCAGTCCCATCGTATCGCGCTTGATCACGAAACCATTCCTTTAAGTGCTCCATCAATTAGTGACAATATACATCTTGGTCGTTGCAACGGGTTTTTTTGGTTTTTTTGCCATCAAATGGATCCGAATCTTCCCCCTCCCTTTCCACGTTATCGACGCCCACGTCCGTTCTTTTTTTTTCCGGAGATTTTCGTCACCCCACTTTTGTGGTAATCTTTTACCCCCCAAAAGCCGTCATGCCCTTTTGTCGCATTTTTTTTTTTTTTTGTAATCAGTTCCCGGACGTGTATTTTTCCCCTTTAGGTGGCCGACTCCTTAGGCATAACCCGCGGGATGCCTTTTCCTTCAATTTGCAGGAAGTTGATCTGATGGTATCCCCCGCTTTCGTACCATTTGATCCCGTCGCTTTTGGCTATTTTTCCCCCCCAGGTTTTCCTTTTTCTTGAAAGAAATTCCTGACGACTTCCACCTACTTCGTAACTTGGGTTTGTTAGAAGCTTTCTTCTCAACTCCAGTTTTGCTACTATGCAAGAGTTTCCCCCCCCTTTTGCCCCTCGGTGTGTCTTTCTTCGAATTCTAAATTTTACCTTTGACAACTTCGATTTTTCCCCCCGCAGGTTCGCGGCCCCTTTGTCTTCGCAGCAGACGGACCTCTTTTGATTGTCGTCTCTTTGATTTGTTGGATATCTCCTTTTTTTTTTTGTTTCGAGAGATAACAACCCCCCTCTCTTCTCTTGCCTCCCAAGGCAGTGTCCGGTCTCTTTCCTAGAACACCCCTTTTTTAATTTTTCCTTCCACCATTTCCCCAAGGTTTCCCTCTTCTTCCGTACACGACCCTTTTTCGTTGCTTTCTGTGACTACCTGTGACGCACCCACGTCGTTGTAACGTTCAAGACTCGACGTAAGTTTTCTGAAGTTCCGTCAAGTATTGTTTCCTTAAATAATGCTGGAGGGACCCATTCCGGCCCTTCTTACCGGAGAAGTTGCTGAGCGTTTAACCTCTGAGAAAATCCCGCTTCAGATTCCTTTCCCCCCCCTTATGAGCCTCGTCCTTTTCTTGATTCCCGTCTTGCCGGACCTGTTCCTCCATTCTCCACCCCTGATTCAACACACTACCTCCCCCCCTGCCCAGCGAGTGCGAGGCTTTGACAGTCCTTTGCCCCTTCCAAAACATTGTTCCTCCCCCGTCTTTCGCCACGGAACCTTCCTTCGGACAGGGCGACAATTACCTCTTATCTGTCTGCTGTCTTCCGAAACCTATATCTCAATGAGGTAGGATTAAATAACTGAAGATTTAAAGCTTTAAGTTGATGCCTCAGGCGGCCTAGCTTCTTTACCGCGCGTCCCTAAATAACAATCCCATTCTCGTGATAGATAGTAACAGTCCTAAATTTGCCTCCTCTTTTCTCTACACAGATTCAGACTCGTCGAACTATTGAGAACACACTTCTTGACCCCCTCATCCATGGAAAACAAACCGTTGAAGGACCACCGGCGGGCCGTGAGAAAGCAACAGATATTTCCCCGCCGCAACACATCTTTCTGATTGACCCGGCGACTTTCACCGCGCGCTGGCCAAGTACTCCTGGCCGGAAAAGAGACCTGCATAAGAAACCCGATCACCCCGCCCCCAAGAAGCGAAAGAACCCTGCCGCCGTCTTTAAGCACCTTCGCTCCGTTTGCTTTGTTTGGTTTCACCGAAATCGTCCATGACGCACCTCTTTGCCTTTAGATCCGAAAAGTTTAATGCCATGCCCGAAGTTGCTCCCATACTTTGGTCCCCCCTGCGGCCGCAGATTCTCCGAGGCCCCCCCCTTCGTCAACTTAGTGAGAATTTCAGCTTCTATTTACCCCCCCCCCATGTTGCCGCTTGAGGACGACCCTCTATACCAGGCCGGTTCTGCCTTCCCCAGTCTATGCGGCATTCTTCCTCTTTCCGCTTTTGCGACCTTGCCCTTTCGATGCATACCCTCCATTCGAGAAAGTTTGCCTTTGGCTTTTAGCGGCATCCTTGCTGGAAGGCGAATCACTTTCGCCCAGTTCCCACGGTCGAGCAGCTCCATTCTACCCTTTTTTTTACCCAGGGCGATAACGTGAGTGCCTTGTCAGTAATTAGCCCCTGAGTTGCTTAAGCTCTAGGTTCCCATCTCCTAGGCGTGCCGCGGACGGACGCACTTTTTTTTTTTTCGCCTATCCCATGCCGGCGACTTGATCTTGGCAACAATTCCTGATCAATGATCGTGATAGTTGTATTTTCTTCTCAATAGACGAGGTCTTGGATAAGCGCCGCCCCTCTTTGCCTAGCAAAGATGTTACGACACCGTGCAATGCTGTCAAGGTTCTGCTTAAGGCTCCAGTGGCAGGCCCTTCGCTTCCTTTTTTTTTCCCCTTCATACTTTTGTTGTTGAGTTTTTATGATGCTCCCTTTGACCCCCCAACCCCATGTGCCTCCCATTTGGATCTCCTCCTGCACCTACTTCCGTGACGGTGATGTCTAAGTTGGGTCTCCCTGGCCACCTTGAGTTAGGCTATTCTCAATGCCAGAAAGATTCTCCTAATTAAAGATTACAAAATCCTTTGGCTGACTTCCCTTGTATAATAGCCTTTTTCAGCCAAAGTCCCTACCCTACAGGCAGAATCAAAAAAAACATCAGTCCCTTATCGCTTTCCCCGGACCCGCGGCCAGGTACCTCCGCCCCATTCCCTCGAAAACTCTGTCTTTATCCGCATGTTTCTACAAGGGAATGTCCCGACCTGGCGGGGGCTTAATTCCGGACTTTTTTCCATTTTCCCTCGCCAGTTTTCCTCTGCGGTTCGCCCTGACCTTTTTTTCCCTGCGGCGAATATTGCGGCGACTGACTCTCCGTATTCGCGGGCAGTTGACCCCGGATAGCTTCGATTTGGTCCACCCCAATTGCCCATTCCTCTGTGCAGGGGGAAACGCCTCCAGAGCGAGGAGTATTTGT
>Ga0179593_1437163_pt1 | contig 13263 bp, 9 predicted proteins | sample CZODoug2_1_08_16_FD_185931 | JGI IMG/M metagenome (GOLD analysis project Ga0179593, IMG submission 185931) | Vadose zone soil fungal communities from Angelo Coast Range Reserve, California, USA - CZODoug2_1_08_16fungal (PacBio error correction) | ecosystem: Environmental > Terrestrial > Soil >... | reverse complement strand
GATCCTGTTCCAAACACCACGCCAACCCCCTTCGCCACTTCAGAGGAATCTCATCGACCCGGGTCTAGACTTCCAGGACCCCTAACCAGTAGCGGTAAAAAGACCACTTTGTAAACCTCCCCTCCCTCCTTTTCCGTTTTATCTTACGGGAGGGATTACGTTTCACCCGCGCTAGTCTTTAATTCATTCCTCATGCTGACCTTGTCGGCAAGCCCCATGCACTCATTCGAGCACCTTTTACCCTCCAGTTCTCACCCATGCCTTCTTAGACTCCGGGTTGGTCCTCACCTCCTACGAGTCTGGTGCCCGGGACTATGTTGGTTCCTAGCGCCGAGGTAGGGCTGCGACACATACCTTTAGTTGTTCCCCGCCCCTTCTGATACCCTGACGAAATTTTTTTTAGATCCCGGCATCAAATATTGAGGGTCGGCTGTTCGGTCTGAAGCTGCGTTTTCTGGGCCCGGTACCCCTCAGATCGGTCTGTGCTCAACAGACTGATAGAGTCGCCACGTTATGACAGTTGCCAGACCCCCCGCTTCAGATCGTGGAATTTACTTATCAGTATACGTATTTGTAAACGTGGCACTGACCCCCCCATAAGGCCGGTACTACTGTCATAAGGGTTTTTGCACGCAGTAGTGGACTTGAGGCCCTATGGGTACGTTAGCGCTTTAACCCAGTACGCCGCGGCAGATGACACGGCACGAACCCTGCTCCGCTCCCCATACAAGAAAAAGTTACAGCTTCTACACTAGGGCGCTTATGGCATAGCGAGGACTGCTTCTTTTGGACCTTTCCGGTCAACTATGTTCCTTTTCACCCTACTTGTCCCAAGCGCTAGCCCCCTCCTCCGACCCGTCCTCTTAGGAAGTCGCGGCCGGCCTACGCGGCCGGTCAACATCTTGGTGGTCTCTGGGGTCCCAGGCCTAATACCCGCAGAATATGGTTAAGGCGAAGGGGTACGCCCGATGATATCTTCGATGGGGTCGGTTGAACCCCTTTTTCTCAGTTATTAGTGTTCCTGGTGGTTTTTCTTTGCTCTGTTTGATCATTTATTTGTCGGGGTGCTGCGGAGCTCACCATCCTTACCCATGTAACTTCTAGAAGCGCCGTCAGTAACGGTCCGGGCTCCCCCCCTCCCGCGTCGTATACCATCGTCGCGGAGATATCTAAGGTGTCACGTGGATTTGACCCGTGTCAGCTCATGAACGGCCGTGGGAGGGGACGTTTTCGTTCCTCTTTGTGCCCCTTGATGAGAACCACCGGCCCCATGCGCATGCACTGCTCGAAGACTCCTGCTAACATTCCCCCCACCCGCTCGTGCCTAGTGATCGTGGTTAAACGGCCTTAAGCTAACTCTTGTCCCGGCAAACGGTTTCTGTCTTTCAGGTGTATTCAGTGTTTTCGTGGAGTTATAGTCAGGATGCCCCCCCGGGGACCTTCTTCCCACCCAAACTGGTCTTTTGGCCCGATAAAGTAAGCGGCGGTATGACATCGCCCGGCTGTAAAAATTTTTGAGGGAAGGTATCTTGAACAATGGGGCCCCTTTGGAAGAATATCGATTTCTTCCCCTCCATCCTTCCGGCCCTTTTATCTCCGACATTAAGATAACCTCGCCCGCCTCCCCCGCCGCGCCCGTCTGGCCTATTTGGACGAGGTCTAGGACGCTTGTGTGGTCTTCTGGGTACGTCGTACGATCGACTTTGCACTTTTGATACTGCCTTTGCCTTCGTCTCCACCCTGTTTTCGGACGCCAGATGTCCTGTTTACAGCTTGCCATTTCCTGTTTCGGGCTTGTGGTCTTATATGAGGAAAGGCCTCCGGCCATCCTACATCAGCGGTCTACATGCCCAGGTTGAGAAAGTTTGGTCAGCGGTGGCTACCCGGGATTGTCGTTCCTTATTTTTTAAGTCGGACTGGCGAAGCGCACCCTCTACCCAGCCAAAGTTGACCACCTCTTAATTCCCCTTCGATGAGGACAGGACAATTTGCACGAACCGTAGGAGCTACAAGAACAGAATCCAATCGCCCTAGCCGGACCAATACCCGGGAGTACAGACTGGCCCTTCTTACGTAGTAGACTCCCCGAAAGTCTATTTGAATGACAGAAGAGTTGCAGCCCGTACCCCATTAGGGTCAGTGAAGAGGGGCACCGACCCAAGCAACACCCCCGTGACCAGTGTACAAATGCGCAGCCTGAATGATGGACGAGAAAGACGACCCTTGTAGCATGCAACCCTAATCGTCTATTGAAAAGCCCCCCACCTCCAGGTTAACAGATAATTTTCATCCTTCCTTTTTCCTTTTTTTGTTGATAGATTGTGATCAGGTGTCCTTCGTGGGTGACTTTGATTGAAGTTATCAAGTTCTTCCTGGTCACGCAGGCTGGTTGCGTAGAATTGTTGGGGGAAGAGGTTGTATGTAAGGAAGGGCGTTACGGGAAAAGTAGGGGTCCCTCTGCGAAGTCATGTTTACTTCGGATTTCGCTTCTTTACTAAGAGACCACTTACGGTCTGCTGTGCTCCCTGATCCATGCAGCCAGGTGATCATACGCGCCGGTCGTCTTAGTTTTTTTTCGTGGGACAACTGGGTTCCCCCTTTCTGAGTATAGCCTGGTATGTGCCCAGTCAAGCCGATTCTAGATAATAATCCGTCTTCCCTCTTTTCACACTGTCTTGTTTATACAACCGCACGAACAGTCGGCCAACACCCGAGAAGCCTTAACGTTTTACCTGTATGTGGGAAGAAATCTGGGTCGTCCCAACCTCGCTTGGAAGAGGTAGGCCCTCTTTCGCTAGGATCGGGGTTGAAATGCGATGAGTGCCAACAATCCACCAGAAAGTTTAAAGAGAAATACTAAACTTAAAGTCAGCATTCCAACCGGTAAGTCGAAGGTGGATACCTACACCTGTCGTCGTAAAATTCACGGACGTGGAGGATGCAGAGGTAGAAGTAAAAGCACATGCACCACACCAGTCGAGTTGTGTTGATCGGAATCACACGTCCACAGCATCGGAGGAACTTCTTTGCGTTTTTCCCTCGCGCTCGTCTCCTTCATTGGCTTGGCCAACTAGGATGGTCGGTGCCATTCCATTCGTTTAATAGTGCCACCATGGACCAGTTTTTTCCCCGCTTTTCCACCTTCCTTCTCTGTCCTGTACCACCGGCGCTTCTTCATACCAGGTTCAAGTTAATTGTGACCACGCCCTGTGTTGGGTGTCCAATTCGACCTTTGCGGTGGTTTCTGCCGATTTTTTTTTCCGCCCACCGCTACCCATGTTTCCCCTGGAAGCGAACCTGGATTGGTCTCTGCTGGGAGGCATTCCGGGTTAATTCCCTCTCCAGTAACTGCGCCCGCGGTGGTTTTGTGTTTTCGTGCTGTACGCCCGTCATGGTAGTGAGTCAGTGATGATAACATTTACGTTCACCGGCTGGTTGAGACTAGTTCAAACCCCCGTGTGACTGACCCCGTCGGTAAAGGACGGTATATTTATTTGACCCTTGGTTCTTTCCTTCCCCTTTACAGAGCTATAGCAGCAGAGCTCTCCCCCCTCCTCGATGGGTTCCGACATTTGAACATTTCCTTTCTTGATAAGAGGAGTGGCGTGGGTCTCCGGCGAGTGAGATGCCACCACCAACGCTGCACACCCCCAGCCCGCCCGCCTGCCCCCCGTCCGTGCCCCGATTCAAAAACTTCCTACCCACAGAGTCCGCCAAGCTCCTCCAGCGAAGAAGACAACACGGAACCGATAAGGCCGTATCACGCCCAGCCCCATCAGGAGCCGGTCATCTCAGATTTCCCCTGTTTCCCAATCCCCAGTGAAAGGAACACAACGGCAAGTTTAGCCTGTGACCCAGACCTCCCCACAAGCCCGGCAGGTACCCACTAACCTCCCGCGCATCCCACCAAGCATCCATCCGTTACCGATGCAGCATAGCAGGCCCGTGTATTTCCGGTGTCCCTCTCGTTGCGGATTACGGGGACCACGCGACCTCGGCGGCTAGCGGAGGTTCGACCCCGTGATTGACGGGTCTTGCCCTTCTCCGAACGAGTCCTTGTTTTTAGACCCCACCCCTCTGTTCCCCCTACTGGACGCCTCGCTGCCCCACCCCGGACCCTCCCTCCCAGTGCACCCTCACCCCCCTCGCACCACGCAGGCCGTTACCCGACACCCCAGCCGCACTGCCACTGACACCGGGGGGCTCGGCAGCTCCCCTTCTTGTCTCAACTACCCACTTTACAGGTTGTTTTTTTCCGTCACGGGCAAGATAGTTTTACGGTTGCCCATGTAGACTATTTTTCCGAGACCTCCCGGTTCTGACCCTCTCTTGAGTGTTTCTTTAGTCTTCCCTGATGGTAGTGCAGCGTAGGATATCCGACCCTATTCTTCCGACTAATCACTGTAAACCCCCGCTGACGCAGGGGAAACACTTGAAGAAAAGGTCTGCAGGCCGGCCTTATAACCCCGTTTTATTTTTGATCATCCACGAGCACGAGCTCAGATTCGTCACCCCCGCCGCAGTGCTCGACAGGCTTCTGTGAGAAGCACTGGGCTTTGCGGGAAAGGCACCCCACCCCTCGTTGGATCTCGGGATCGGTCCTGTTCGCCGTTTCAGATGTCCAGTTCCAACCCGCGTGCGGGGGTAAGCCGAAACGTTTTGGATGTGGCTGAGTACCTCCTCACCAAAGGGGCGGCCATGCACTAGCGCTTCTTTGGTACCCTTGTTAATTCAAAAGGCTTAACGGTCGTTTTCTTCTATCCTTGTTTGTTCTTTCAGAGCAGTTTTAAGGGGATAGAAGGCTTGCTAGGCCTTTTCCCCTGGTTAAGCCGTTTGCTGATTCGCGTTCAGATAGAAACTTTAACGTTCCATCAAGATGACCCTTCCCTGTAATAGGTCTTGGTCTTGTTCAACCTTTTTTTTTCATTGGTGTCCTCTCTCCTTTTTCTGTTTCAGGTTTGATCGGGTCTTTCTGCTCTGCCTCCTATCCGCTTCCTTAATGCGGCGTTTTTTTTTCACAGTCTTTCTTTCTCCTTTTCCTCCCTCCTCATTGTGAGAGATCGGTAAGAAGAGCCCGCCTGCCCGCCTTTAGGCATCTAGCTTACCTCTCTATGCCCTTCTTTTTCCCCCCAAATCACATTTCCAGGAGCAATTTCAAACTTCGTGGAAACTCCGAGCGTTCGGGGTCCCGAGTTTTCGGGCATTTCGTTTCCCTTTTTTCTCCCAATTATTTGATAACCCCCCCCTCCGCTATCATGTATGTTTAGCAAGTGGACGGGAAACTTTCTCTCCCTTCGAATGCCGACCTAACATTGATAAGATTCCCACACCTGCTACTCTAAGATGACCGGTGTCATCTTCCCCCCTGTCTTAATGCCGAAGAGCTCGCGAAGGTCGTGGAGTTTACTCATATAGCCGCCTGCCTAGTTTTTCTGTCACCCACATGCCCTGTGGTTAAATACGCGAAGTCAGAATTCCTCTTGAAGCCCTCAGGGAGATACCCTGGCATCCTTTCTTAGTAGTCCGGATTGCCGGCTTCCGTTTCGTTTGCCCCTTTGCTTCCACGACTGTTTTTTTCTCTGAGCCCTTCCTGAACCGTAGAGTGCACGACCAGTGGGCAGGATCTTCTGGGCGGCCCCGCTCCTCAGGGTCCGTCTGGTTAACCTGAACAAAAATAAGTGGATCACTTTTCCTCATACTAGGTAGAAAGTCATGTTTTCCGATTGATTAGTTCTTTGCTCAGCCCCCTTCCTCCGCTAAGCGTATATTGCTGTTTTCGACTATCCCCAGAAAACGAAGATAAGAGTGTGTTACTCCCACTTCTTTGAAGGCATTCTCCTTTAAATACACACCCTGATCCAAGCAGCTCCGAACTCATGTCCGCGACAATGCTTCCCTCCGCCCTCCGACCGGTACTCTCTTCGTCTGCTTTTTTTTTCATGGGGGGGGGCGGTAAGAGGCTGTTTGATCCCGCACGATCTGTGAACCCGTTTCCGTTGCCGGAGGAGATCTATCTTTCGTAGTTTACCTGGTTCTTAAAGTTCTGTTCCGGGCCCTCCTTGCCATATCTTCCGCTGTGCCTTCCGAACCGTGCTGGTTTTCGGTTGGGAAGTAAAGCACTGCAGAAATGCAGTTAATTGCCCGTCCGTGTACTTCGGAACGGGACCCTTCATAAAGAGGGGAGGAGTAGTTTTCTCTCTTCCCTCTTTTCCACGTGTCTTCTGTCCCCTGGCAGATTAACCGACACATGAATTTGGCTGGCACGTTCGTCCCGTTGTGTTCAAAACGTTTTTTAGCACCCTTAAGACGTTGCTCATTTCAAACATGATCGAAGCCCCACTTCTTTTTTCACCCGAACCTACAAAAAAACCTTCCGGAAGTAGAGGTGTTCGGGACCGGCTCCTCCTCCAGGACTCCTTTCTTCACCTAATTTTTCGCTTTAAGTGATGGGGTGTTGCGCCTTCTTCTCCGCCTTGTTTCCCCTTCCACTTTCCCCCTGCCCACACCAAAGGGCGGTTTTTTCCGACTACCAAGCCCGTTCCGGGTTTTCTTCGCTTTCGAGCCCAACGAGAAGGGCGTTTCCCCCAGCTTGCCATTTCCTTTGGAGATTCGAACCCCCCCCGAGGGAACCGAACTCTTTCCTTTTCCCCCTGTGCTCCGCCCCGCCACAAGCGACAAGATGACGTGTAGTTGCCGAGCTGACATAGGTTTCTACTCCGTCTTGTTTCAAGAGTCGTTGGTAACGTGTGTACGTTTCTCCGAGCACCTCCCGCCGCCTTAGATCGTGAACATAGTCGTCCCAGCAGTTACGTAGACTCCAAGGGTTTTGCACCTATTGGCCAGAAGTTCGGATTTGTCCTGCCTTTGTGATTCTCGGTCGTTTAATTTCCGTTGCGACCAGCGGTTCCTACCGCTTTTCCCCCCCCCCCCCCCCACCTGCCTCGTAGCCTCTTGTCCCCTTTGGTTAGGACCTCCCGGTTTTGCTTTTACTTAGCGTGCCTTCCCTGTTTTTTAGGTTACTCGTTGCAATGCCGACGAGATGGCTTTTCTTCTCGTTATACCGAGGCTTCTCCCACACCACGATACCCTCTTGACCCACGAGACCCACTTTGATGGATCAATCCCGGGAGTCATTGACCCGTGCGCCCCGCTGACTGTTTGGGAGCGCAGACAAAGCTCTCCCTCTCATTTACTGAGAACTTTTGGCACGGAAAGGCACTACGGAAAGGACACAACATGATCGGGGTGTGTACGGCAGCTCTTAGGGAAAAGGTGGACCCCACAAGGCCCCTGTAAGCTCTTGTTTCCCAAGACTGCAGGTGAGGAACTCATTTAATCACTTAGATTCTCCTCAGACAAATGAGAGATTGACTTTATCAGAATCGTTGTTGTTTTTGAGTCTCTCTCGTGATACTTCTTTTTCTTCTTTAGCACTGCTTCTTCCTTTCAGCAGTATCTCGTTGGCTTCCAGCATGGCCCGCCGTCCCTGGCTCCTCATTGTGCTTTCCTCACTGATGACGATAATGGGTTAGTTGATCACTTTCATTGGCCTTCCCCTTCCGCCTACCTGAGAGTTTTTTCATGGCTCTTCGAAAAATGGCCCCGGGGAGGATCACGCCGTCGTTGCTTTTATTTTTGGCGTCGGTAGATCTCCTTATAGAGAAGGCCGATCCTTCATATGTCCTCTTTCCTGTCTTACGTTCCCCATAGTGACACGCTGAACGACTCAAGTTTCTGTTCCTGTGCCCGTTCCCGTGTCTCCATATGCTGGCAGGGTACCATGTGGATTTTTCGGATGGGCCCTTCCGTTTCATGGTCCAATAAGAAGGCAGAAAAACCAATTAAGAACCAACCGGCCATTGGTCAGTTTTAAAGTTACTATCCCTGGAGTAGAAGGTTTTATAAGAAGGTTTGGGTTTTAGGCGAACGCCCCCCCTCATTCTACAAAATAAAGCTTAGCAGCCTTCTTCACCTCTTCCAGCATCTTAGCTCTGAGTTTTTTGTATTTTATAGGTTCGCGTCAATTTTTCAGAGTGGGGTTGCCCATACTCGATTTTTCAGATCTTCCCCCAACATGTCAAGTTTCCCCCTTTACCTAACATCTGGAGTAAAAGGCTTAAAGATGGGTCCTTACTTTCTTTCCGGCATCGTCCTTGTGTAGGTTGCCTCTTTCTGCCCGAGGGTCATCATCGTACGATCAGCCCCGCACCTACACACATGCCCTTTCAGCGACCCTTTTTTTACGTCCGATAGGTTCGATTTCCTGCCGTGGGTACACCCCCCCTACGCCGGCGGACACGTACTCTACAACCGGTGACGTTTCCTTTTGTGTGCAGGGGGAGGAGGGCCCGGGAACAGGATGGGTCCGGCCCTTTTGTCTCCACTGCCGTGAAGTAGAGCCCAATCTTGCCACCCGGTGATGAAGAAAAGTTATTCTCCAACCGGCCGGGTTTCGCTTATCGGGAAAGTTCGCACGTAATGCTCGACTGAGAGCTTTCTCTAATCGCTGGGAGCCCGTTCAAACTATTAACGACTGATTGTTATCAGTCGGCTGGAGGAGCTTCCCCCCACCAATTTTCCTTCCTCGAATTATGTGGCACGGTTTACCAGAAGAAGTCATGTGGTCCAGCTTACCCATCCCGATCTGGGATCTTTTTTTCTCCTTCCCCTATTCACCCACAGGGACTTTTTAGATCACCCCCCCCTGCAGTCCCTCCCCCGCCCCCACGAAACCCCCACCTTTCGCCTTCGTATCTCGCCGATCCAGTTCTACACCACCACGCGCGCACCCACCCCCTGCCCCCTACCTTCCCCCCCCTGAGACGATCACCTTTACTCCCTTCATTTCTCCTAGCCTCCCTTCCTGCTGGCACCGCCGACATCACGACCCCCGTTCTCTCCTCCACCCCCCGCCCCGGCCCACCCTCCCTCCCCGCCCCCTGCACCCCACTGGCCACTACGCGTCGTTTCGCCCCCTCTTTTTTTTTTTTTGGCTGATGAACATTTTTTCTGCTTAGAGCAGTCGCGCAGTTGAAACCCCTTAAGCTGAGTTCCGTTAGTCTACGTAACCCGGCACTCGACTGTCCCTTGGTTTTCTACTCGTATGACTTCTTTAAGTTCACGGCATGTGGCGGGCAGCGTATGACGCCCCGATCCCGATTTTCGAGCGACCACAAGGATATGCCGGTTCTGTTTGAAGCCCCCCCCTGAACTTTAGGCGGGAGCTCTCACATATGTGTACCAACTTATTGCTGTTCAAGTCCGCTCCGTCGATCCCTTCTCCCCCCTTTTGACGAGTCGCCGGAGGGCTACGAGAGAACTATCCCTCCTGTCCCCCCCCCCCTCTTGGTTCCCTACGTCGTCGTTAGCTTTCTGTTTCCCGACCAGAGCTTCGATGTCTTCTGAGGAACCTCTTCCCCATTCGCCAAGGTTTCCATGTTCTCATCTCGTCCTCGGGAGTACGGGGGTAGATATCTATTCATTGTTTGAGTGGAGCCGAGGTCTGTTCCATGGATGTACCCTCTGTTGCGGCTACATACGGGACTCCGAATGCGTTTTTCTGACTTTCAGTTTACTAGAGGTTCAAGACCCTTCCCGCAGCTTCTTCCCCTACCTCGCCTGGTCTCGTTGAGTGTTCAAAAGGGTGTCCTTTCCTCCGGGGTTATGGTGGGTTTTCCCTCGCTTTCCTTTTTTTTGAACTGACTCCTTGTTTGAGTCCTTCGTGTGGTGGATTGACCTTGCTATATATCTTTTACATCCTCGTTGGTGTGGAATTCTTTTCCCCCCAACCCCGAATGCTTTCCCCTCTCCCTCCGTAGCTTCATTCTCTACCCGAGTACGGCCGACACCCTTCAGTTGCCGAATTGACCCCCTCACACTACATCAGATGCATCGGGTCATTTTTCTGTCTTCTCCCATCTCTTCTGACCCTCCTCCCTAATTCCATGCCTGTGTGCGTTGCCTGTGCTTAACGTATAGAGCATGCCCTGATCTGCCCCTTCCGACTCACCCCTGACCTGATGGTTTCTAATTCACAGCGCAGCTTGTATGGAAAACGGCGATGGACCTCCTGCCCCGCCTCCTTCCTCCCTTCGGAATGTGGAACACACTCTTGTCATCTCACGCCCATGTACGCGCAGCCTGTTCTCCTCCCTTAGCCATTCCCTTTAGCCTCCGCAGTTGGGTCTTTTCTCATGTTCTTTCGTCCTTTGCGGTCCTGTTTCTAAAAGACTTCTGTTCCCCGACAAACGCGTTGAAGACACAGGTTTTAGTGGCTCCCTTTCCTTCCCCCCCTCCTGTTATTCCGAATAACCTGACGTCAAAATGGGCATAAATTCTCCTACTCTTCTTCCCCGGCCTTTTTCCCCCCCCCTCGTACCCCCCTTTCTACTTGCGCAGGAAGAGATGGTAGATACCCGGGTTGTTGGCCTGGTAACGAAGCCACTCCTTTAAGATCACGCTTTTCTTCCCCCCTACGCGGTTCTTTCTAGGCTACACGTTTCAGCCGCCAAACGATAGGAACTCCTATCTGTTGGACTAATCTTCCGTACGCCCCTTTGCTAGTCACCCTTTTCGACGGCTTTTCCTCGGCGTATAAAATCGATTGTGTACCCTGGGATATTATGCCCGGTCGGGACTGTTTTTCTCCCTTTAACAGTTCCACCTTCTGTACCGATTATAGTTCTGATTTACAGTCCGGTTGTGAGGGTCATCCTCCTCCCACTTGATACCATTTAACCTAATCATCATGGGACTGTCACTTAAAAGCGGTTATATTCTTTCCCGTAGCGGTCATGTATTTTGCAACTCCCCTTCCTCCGATAATCATTAGAGACTTGTGCTGAGTTCGTATCGTATTCGCGCAATCTGGCCCCTCTGCAGCCCCAGCCCTTCACGGAACAAGTCAGACCTCCCGGACCCCCCCAACCCGTCATCCGTTCCCCTATTATTTGTAACCGGAATGATTTCCATTCTTCTTCTAGTGACGTCACTCCCCTTTGCTCGGCATCTGTTATGTGTTTGATTCTTTTTGCCATCCCTTCCGCTGTCCCTCTTGACCATTTGCTATACCCCTTACTGCTTCCGTTCTTCTTCTAACCCTCGACTTCCTTTGCAACCGATTTAACTCGGAAATTTTCTTTCTTCGATATAGATTTCCACACCAACCCATATTAAGTTGTAGCCAACTCGACCGATAGACCTCGCCTTCATGTACTCTTCTCTTCGGCCTTACGGTGTTCATCTGAGCGGCTGGTTTGGGTTGACGCGACTCTCCTCAGTATTCTCCTTTTTCACGTCTTCCTCCCTTAAGAGATACGGTGCCAATCTGCCCCTTTTCCGGTTTTCTGATTTTTGCTTCGGTCTTCTTTTTACATGACAGCTTCCGCCAGTGGTCTGCCAGAGCTTTTTGCCTCCTATTTTTTCCCTGCGGTAAACGGTTGGTTTTGAAGAAGCTTTCGGATTTCCCCTGCGTCCTTCTTACGGCCGCGATGGAAGCTTCGATCGCTTATAAGACTCTTACAGCGCGCTTCCCCCGGCGCGTTTATCTGCACCTTTTCGGTTTTTCTGTTTTTTTCCGAGTCTTCTTTCTTGAACTCCATGATCTTTCCCTCTCCCCCTACAATTTGTCCGTGCCTCCTATCCCCTGAATCCCTGTGGCCCCGGCGATTCGGTCCTTCGTTAGCGCCCGCCTCAATGTACCGTCACCTAGTAGACCCTTACCGACCTTGCCTCATCTATTTCCTCCTCGTTTTTTTTAGATTCTTCTCCGTCCCAGGTGGTTGTATCGCCTCTAGTTACCGCCGTCTGTTATCCCCGGCGTCCGTCTTGGTCCTACAGTTTTTGTAAGGAACCTTTCTCCTGGGGCCATATACTTCCTTTGGCACTGTCGTCTAAGTTCTCGAGGTTGGTCTCTTTTTCTCTCGCCTTCTCCAAAGACCTTTTATAGCTCGCGCTTTTCTCCACGAGTTTTTCACTGGTAGAGAGCTCTTTGTAGACTAGCAAGGGTTCCATTTTTCTTTATCTTGCATGTCTCGACCAACTTGTCTCATTCTCCTTCCCCCTAACCCACCGTTAGTACGGACGTTCCTTCAGTCAATTTTTGATAGGCATCTGCACCACCGCTGTGTATTTTGCTGTGTCCCACGTAAACACAGAGCACAAATCAGACCGGCTGGCTTTTTATACTTTTTCTCCCCCTGTTTTACTCTCAGTCCCGTTTTTTTACAGTCTTTTTAGGCTTCAGTCTTCCTGTTCTCCTGTGAAAAACATGGTTATCCCTATTTTTCCCAGTTCCCTTTCGCTCTATACTGGGTTTCTTCCGATTTCGCAATTGAGTGTCTTGTCCCCCCCACTGGTTTTTCCATTCACGGTGAGTTAACGCTGGCCCCTCTTTATATGCCCTTTTAGTGAATCCTTATGTATCGTTCCCCCTCTTTTTTTCTTTTACCTGGCACGGCGGGGCCGCTTGATAAGGCAGCAACAGTTAACTTTAAAGATGTACCTTTCCCTTTTCTGTGCAATGGCAACAACTCGTACACGTTCGTTGGTTCTTGGATCGGTTTCTTTGAAATTCTGTTTGCGCCCCTTTTCAGGTCTTACCACGTCTAACCCGCGCCAACCTTGGGTATTTACTGCCGATTCCCGTGTCCTTTTTTCCGCTTGACGTTTCTCCTCTCCTCCCGCGCTGTTTCGCCTTGACTACCTTCCTCAATAAGAGCAGTTTTTTTGGTCGCTTCCCCCACTCCCCCCCTAACGTGTCTCTACTTCGAAACCGATTTGCGTCCACCGGCAGCCTACGAAAGCCCATCTCCCCCCTTCCCCTCCTTGGCTTTCTTCCCCTATTTTTTCGGGCCTCTGCCGCGTAACAGCCTCACCACCGAACGGCCTAGTGTAAAGGACATGCCTTAAGAAGTGAGTGGCGTGAGGATGTCAGGGTTGTTTTTCTCAACCTTTTGAGCCGCTTTTTACTTTCAGGAAACGTTTTTCTTTCTTTCCGTTAGAAAACTCTACTGCTAATGACGCACTGCTTATGCATAGAAAGTGCATGAGAGAGAAATTTTTTCTTGGAAGGCGGCCGGCTCCTCCAGCATCCTACGTCCCAGCGTAGCCCCCTTGATGTAGTATAACGGCTTATGGGGTACTCAGATGTTCGGAGCGCCGTGCCCGATCTTAACTCTTGAGGTCTGTAAAAAAGGTTCTTCCTCAGTTCCCCTCTTTTTCTCTGATGAGCATCCCCCGACTACCTTAGCAAACGATTCTTTC
>Ga0179593_1728371_pt1 | contig 13264 bp, 19 predicted proteins | sample CZODoug2_1_08_16_FD_185931 | JGI IMG/M metagenome (GOLD analysis project Ga0179593, IMG submission 185931) | Vadose zone soil fungal communities from Angelo Coast Range Reserve, California, USA - CZODoug2_1_08_16fungal (PacBio error correction) | ecosystem: Environmental > Terrestrial > Soil >... | reverse complement strand
AACTTCTTTTTGCCGTGGACTTTCTACTGATGCCCTTCTCTCTTTTTCAGGTTAAAAGGTGGGAAAAGCTGGCCACTTCAAAACCGCGATGGTCTGGTGGTTTCCGCTGGGAGTCGCCTAAAACCTGGATGACAGCCCGGCTTTTTTTTCCCAATCAACATTCCCGTCCGACCGAACATTTTCCTTCGATTTATTGGTTTACGCTGCCAAGTTATGGGTTCCGTAGGACGGGACAGGGTCTCTCCCCCGTCTTTCCCTTTCTGCCTGCGGAACAGCTCTTTCCGTCTTACCTTCTCCAAATTGTTTCCCCCCGAAAAGGTTTTCCTTCTTTGTTGATTGTTTCAATGAAGAGGGTGTTTTCCCCTTCTCTCTCTTGATTTTTCCCTGGGATGTTAACCTGTGTCTTTCCAGGAACCTTGTGGGGTCCTTTTTGTGGGGAGTTTTTCTTTCGGGAGTTGGTGTCGCTTGGGTAGTCGGGTCTTTTTTTGGCCACCCCTGGAATTCGGTCCACTCTCTCCGAAAAGCGCACCCTTTCTTCCAAACGCATTTTCTCCACCAGGAGCAGGTTTTTTTTTTGATTTTTCCTTACGCGATTTTTACGGTCCCCCCTCCCGGCAGTTTTTTTTCTTCCCCCCCGTTTAAATTTCCGGTCCCGGCGACCCGGACAGTAGGTTTCGGACCCTTCCCAGGGCGCGGATCTCCCTGGTCCTGGCGTCTTTTTTTAGGCACCCCAAATTCCATTCCCCCCAGGGCGTTTTTCTCCCCCTTTTGGCCTTTAGAGACGTTTTTTTAAATGTTTTTGGTTTCCTGGCAGGATTGACCGTTTTTTTCCTTTTCCCCTGTCTCGACTGTTTTAGGAGGCCAATGTTTTTTCTTTTTGGATGTCCTGGAGCGTTTCCGCTGGTGACGAGGCTTCCCTTTCGGGAACCTACCCTTTTCTTTTCCACTAAGTCTGGACCGTTTTTCGGGGGCGCTGAATTTCGGTTTCCTTCCGAGAGTGGAGAGGTCGTGGGTTTTCCTTGCGGACGGCGGAAAACGCCCTTCTTTCCCCTTCACCACCACGACCGTCTTCTTTCGCGGGAAAAACCCGGACTGTTTGAAGCATGTAGTCGTCCCATGTTCCAGGGCGCATAGTCCGTCTACGCCTTTTTCATTGGCTCTGCTTCTGGCTAGGGCACGCTTTTTTTTCCTTCCTTGTTCGTAATCGAAAGTCTTTGGCTCCTTTGTTTCCCCCCTTATGGATTTTGACCAGTTCAAAAGCGAGGCCCTCCTCTTGTTTCCAAAGGCGCTTAAAAGGTTTGCGCCTTTTCCCGACGGGACTTCCCCCCCGAGAATGTTTTTCCTACTCTCGCTTTTTCCTCCCCCAGAGCTTTTAACCGGTCCCCCCCCCCGTCAGCGTAGTCCCTTTGAGGATTCCCCCTTTCGCAGTTCGTGCCCCCCCTAACCGTTGACATGAATTGGCAGTTTTTTTGGTCCCAATGACCGTTTTACTAAACCAGGGGCCCGGCCATTGCTGTTTATTTCCTTTTTTTTCCGATTGGGGACCCCGCACTGCCGGGAGCCTTTTCTTGTTTCGGCTTCCAGTTGCGCGTTGCCTACTTCCCGGATTTCCCCCCAAACAGGTTCGTTCCGTGCGCCTTGCGTTCCGGTACTTTAAACACTCTACCATTTTCCTTTTTTTTCCGCTTTTTCAGCGTAGGTGATTGCCCCCATTTACCCGACTGGAGTTTCCCCCGGGCACGACAATTTTCTTCCTTTTGGCTAGGGGCCGATGGGACCCCTCTTTGGTTCGGCCCCTAAAAATGGGGGACTTTCGGGCCCTTCTTTCAAGCACACCCAACCCCTTTTTTTTTCTACGTTGTTGGAAGCGTCCGTTGTCCTTTTTTTTTTTTGTGCGCCTTTCAGGCAGGATGGCGTTTTTTTTATATCAGCCCACCCAGGAACCTCCTCTTGCGGAAATTTTCCCCCTTGGCTCCCCCTCGATCTTCCCCTCTTTTACCCCTGTCAGGACGGGAAAGTCTCTCGTTTCTCCCATCGGGGCTTTTTACGCTGGGCCTTTTCCCTTGTTCGTTTTCGTCTTCTGGTAGATGTTTCCCCCTTTTTTCCTCTTCCCTGGTTCCCCTTTCCCGCGGCCTCGTTACTTCGACAGCCAGCGTCTCGGGGCTCTTTTTTTTTTTCCCCCGGGGAAAGGGGTCCTCTGTCTTCCCCTGCTCTTCGGCGCCGGACTCGAAACCTCGTTTCCCCTTTCTTTGCTTCTTTCTTGGCGGCCTTTTTTCTTTTTGTTTCTTTTCCAGTGAAAGGATAGAGGCCTTCTTTTTTTTCCCGAAATTTTCTTGTGAACAGGATTTAGCACGGGCTTTCCGTTCACGGCAATTTTTACCACTGCCCACAGAAATTCGGAGATGGCCTTTTTCTTTCCAGCCCGAAAGTCTCTTCTAAAAGAGGTGAGAGGACCCCCCTTTTTTGGATGTTGGATTTTGTGATTGGTTTTCTTAACCCGTTCCGTGAAATTTAGGAAAACTTTTTTGAACCCCCAACCTTTTTTTTTATTGGAAGGACTTTTTTTTCTCCAGGACGGGACTCAGAAGTACTTTTTAGCTTTCTGGTTCCTTTTTAATTTTGGGAAAATTGGCACAATGAAGGGGCTTCGCTCTTCTTTCCTCCGTTTCACGAGGTTCTGAAGGCGTACCCCCTTCCCCTCTTTTTCCCGCCCGGCGGAGGCGTTCCAGTTCCCAATTTTTTTTTCGCACAAGGTCCATGCATGACCCACCCCTCAGGGTCCCCTTCCCCCCTGGGCAATGCCCTCCCCTTGCCTTCTCGTGTAATTTCTTTCCCCCGTCCGCTCAAGGTAAGTGGGGTAACGTTGCCCCTTCTCTCGGTTACGGTGTCTTCCCCCGGAATTTTCATCGTTCCTGCCAGGGAAAGGAAAGAGCTTTTCTTTGCGTTGTAATAAAAGGCTTTTCCCAGTCTTTCTTCTGGCTTGGGCGGAAATCGTCAAGGCTTGTCCCCCTCTTTCTCCATCGGCATTTCTTTCTTGAAAAAGAAACTTTCTTTTTTTCTTCGTAAGGAGTCTTCTTTGTTTGTCGCGTTTTCCACTCCCGCGCAAAGCCTTCTCCTTGGGGCTTTTTTTTCGACCTGGAGGGTCCCCCTTCCCCTCTAGAGAAACTCTTCCTTTTCCACTTTTTCTCCAGGGAAAGAGTTGTCCTGCGAGGGGAAGCAGGGGAGTACTTTTTTCATTGCAAAACATCCCAAGGCAGTTCACACCTTCACGTCCAAATGCTGAGAAATCCCCTTTTCGGTTGGGGACTTTGTTGCAACCGGGGTTTTTTTACCCAATACTAGGTGCGTCCCTTTTTTAAAAGTTTTTTTTCCCCAACTCGGTGTCACACGCCCTTTTTTTTTCCTTCTGCACCCTGTCCGCCTCTTCGCGTCAAAAAACCACGTCCCGGGCCCTCCTTTTCCCCTTTCGCAAAACTTTTCCACGCCACTTTTGGTACCCTTTCTTTTGAAGAGGACCTCCTCTCATAGTAGTCCTCAAGATCTAGTGAGGTTTCGCACCTCCAAACTCTTCTTATGGGGCCACAGACCCCTCTGATCTGTCCTTTTTTTCCCCTATCGGGCAGATTGGTGCCCCCCCATTTTTTCTTTTTTTTCCTCTTCCCCAACAGTTTTTTTCGAGGGATCTGATTCTTTTTTTCTTCCTCGCTTGAAGGTTCCTTGCGGCCCCACATAGTATGGATTTTTTTGTATTTTCCACCCTCATTTTTCTCCCCTTGGGCAAATTTTTGCATTTTTTTTTTCCTTTATAGACCCCCTGTCGTTTCCTTTGCGGCACATTTGAAAAATTTTTTGGTGCTCCCCCCCTCTTTTTTTCCCTTTTGGTTTTTTTTTTTTTTTCCTTTCTGTCTACACGTGTCGCGCACTGCATTTTTTTGCCTAAGCAGAGGTTTTTTAAGGGGCGGCCCCTTTTCCCACAACCGGGCCCCTTTTGGGTTCTCGAATTCACCAAACCATTGCCCACCTTTTTGGGACCCCGCGGCGGTGTTGTATGTTTTTTCCTTTTTGGAAATAGGGATCGCTTTTGTTGCGGCTTTCTTTCCTTTCCCATTTAGGGAAGGGGGGAGCCGGTTAGTAGTTTCGAATGGCTTGTCTGCCCCATTTTCTTGGCCTTTTTCCCCAGATCTTTCGTCAGGACAGTAACCCAGGGGCGTCTATTTGTCACGCGCCGTTAACTCGGTTGCCTGCGGGCAGTCGGAAAGGGTCTTTCCGGCCGGCACTCTGGTTTTCCCTTTTTTTTTCCTGCCCGGTTTCTTTTGTGCCTGGTTTTCTGTCCTCAACTCCCTTTGAAAAGCCGGTCGGGATTTTTTTTTTTTTTTGTGACCGTTTCTCTACCATCTTTTCGTTTTGCAGGAGAACCACCCTTTTTTGCGAAGGCTGTTTCCTGAGGGCTCCCCAGGTACCGTCATTAATAGGCCGCTCACCTTCCATCGCTCAAAAGTGGCGAGGAAGGCTCTCATATCTTTTGCTCCTCTGTGTGTCTAGAGATCCTTTTCCTTCCCTTCCCTTTTTTTTCATAAAGTACCGGAGGTTTTTTTTTTTTTTTTGTGCGATCCTTGGTTCCCCTTTTGGCGCACTCTCAGACTATCCCTCGGTGGTTTTAGATGCACACCTCCTCCCACAGTTCGCCACTTTCGGACCGTCCCAGGACCGGCCAAGCGTACTCCTGTTTCTGTTTGCGTTTTTTGCTTGATTGAAAAAACCCTTGGGCGAGCAAATTTCCTTGCGGTCCTCCTGTTTTTTCCCCTTGCGTCCGAGTTGGGTCTTAAAGGGACGTTCCTTTTTTTTTGCAGGCGACTTGGCGCGATTTCCTTTTTTTTTTTTTTTCCTTGGGGAACGCACGGGACCCCTCCTCTGGTACCTTCTTTTTTCCCCCCCACAAAGCCATGAGCCCCGCCCCTTGCACTCCCCCTTTCCCCGTCGGGACCTTTCTGAACGAATGGTCCCTCGCTCTTGCCTCCTTATCCCGACATTTTTAACAGGTGGGCGGGGGCTACCAACCCCCCCCTTTTCTCCCTTCGGGGGAATTTTTTTTTTCCCCCCCTGGCAGGTTGTGGGGGCCTTCTTTCCGCGGTCCCGGAGGGTGCCAGGCGCTGGCCCCCCCCAGGGCCCTTTTTTTGGCGGCACGGGCTGGATTTCCCCGGCCGAGGCTTTCCCCCTTTTGAGCCCCTCTTTTAATTTTCGAGAAGGCTTACGAATGACCTTTTCTTTGCGCATTGCAAAGTCTCCTGTTGCTCAAAAAGGCTACGATTTTTTTTGGCGGCTTTTTCCTTCCAAGCGATGTGATTTTACCCCCCCCCCATCGCTCTCGATCTAGGACTTTTTCTTTTCAGCCCGAAAAACATTTTTTTTTTCCCGCCCCGATCTGGGCTTTTCCCCCTTTTCAGATCGGACGGGGTGTTAGGGAATGCCTGGTTCATACCTTAGGTCCCCCCCTTTGTGATGATGGCCCCCCTTGCGGAGGCGTTTTTCCCTATTTCGACTTTCCCACGTTTCTGCGGTGGGTCACATTGCATTTTTTTTATTCTCCGTCGCGGGAAAGGGTTTTTCTTTTACGGCGGGGAGGCGTCGGGGCTTACGCCAGAATTCTTTTTCACCCTTTTTGATTGCCAATACCATTTGAACCTCCCAAAACCTATCTGGCTTTTTTTTTTTCCCCTGGGACATTCTCCCACTTCCCTCCTCACGTCATGAAGTCGGCAGCCTGTTGCTGTTCAGGGGGTTTCCCCCTCTTGTTGCCATTTGTGGCTTTTCAAGGAACACTTTTTTTTTTTCCCCCAGGCAAAAGTCCTTTCTTTTGACGCTGTGGAGCGACGGCTCTTTTATTGGCCCTCCCTTTTTCTCAGGCCAAGGAGTCTCTTTTCAGCTTCGTTGGACAGCGACTTCTCGACCCTATGCTTCACTTTTCACGGGGTCTTTCAAGAAAGGCCATTTTTGACCCCCGCCCAGTCCCGTTCCCTTTTTACGGGAAGCTGGGGCCTGGACGTTTCTTTCTCTCGACGGTTCGGCGTTACTCCCTCCTCTTCCTGGTGCAACCTTTTCCCCCCCTGGGTGACCAAGCACAAAAAAATCCCCCCGACCCCCTCCCTTTTTCCAGTGAAAACGCTTCACACCCTTTTTTTAACGGCGGGCAAGGACCTCACACTAACACGCGCTCTTTTTTCCGTGGAAGGTGGCCATTGGACATTTTTCTTTGCCTTTCTTGTCCCTCTTTTTTTACTGTTGGTGCCTCCCTTTTTTCCCCCCCCCCGGTTTTGCGAAACTTTGACCTGGTCCCGCTCTTTTTTTCTCCTTGCATTGCTGGTCAGCCGGAATACTTTCCTCCACGTCTTTTTCCTGTTCTCGCCCCGGAGACCTTTCCCAAATTCAAAGCCTCCTCTCAGAAAGGATCCGTTTCCTTTCGTGCATCAAAAAAGGGCTGGCCCTTCGAGTGGGTCCAATTTTTTTGAACGGGGGTCTTTCAACGCGCGCCCCCTTTTGAGGTTTCCGACGCTCTCTTTTTTTTTTTTTCTGCAAGGCCCAGGCTCCCATGGGGGTTTTTTTTGTTTGCCGGACCTTTCCTGCCCGGCAAAGGTCGGCTCTGTTTCCCCGCTCCTAGTTTTCTCTTGATCTGCAAATCCAAGGTTGACCCTTTCCCTGGAAAGTTCCATGGTCCCTTCGCCAAGAAGTGGTCCCTCTCAGGCCCCTCTTTTTCCCCCCCTTCCTTCTTCGGGAGTCTCTTTCCTTTTTTGCACGAGGGCGAGTTTCCCCTCTTGGTCGGCCCGAGGGCTTGTACTTTCCGCTGCTCGCCCACAGCGAGTTTCCGCTTTCAAATCCTCCCAGGAAGGCCTCTGACTTGCCCCCCGGCGATACGAAAGCTTTTGGAATCGTTTCCCCGTCATGTCCCTCCCGATGGGTTCAAACTTCCGACGCTCCTGGCGGTTTTTCCCCCCCGCCGGGTTCGGGGCTTCTTCGCGACAAGGGGTTCCTTTTCGCCCGGGGTTTTTGGGGTCGGATATTACCTCCCTCTTCTCCGGGGCAGCCGGCCCTTTTTTTTTTGCTCCAAACTGTTTGGGTGCCTTTTTCCTCCGAACGCCTTTCAGTATTCGACCAACTCGGCAACAGAACCCTCCATGACCCAGTGGGTCTTCCCCTTTTCCAGCGGAGAGCCCGGAGTGGCAGCCATTTCCCGGCTTGGCCCAACAGGCCCTCTGTAACCTTGTACGAAATGTGAAGCTCGCAACTGGCGTCCACTCTCTTCCCCCTGGGGCGGGAACCGTTTTCCCCCCCCGCGCACCTTGTCCTTAGCGCCGCCAACACATTAGGTTTTTCGCCTTTTTCCCCCCCCCCCAAATCTGGTGAACCGCTTTCTTCCTGGTTTCATTTGAAGCTGTTTTCTCTCCCCAGCTCCACCTTTTCTGTCAAACGGTTCTGGGGTGCAGACGTTTGGGCACTTGTTTTCTCTAAGAGGACTTACGGGGGACCTGTCCCCCGGATGGAGCGACTTTTTGCTTCTTTCCTTTCGTCCCCGCGTCTTTCCTTGAAGAATAAGTTTTCCTTTCCCAGGCTCCGCCTGGCCCTGCCTTCCCAAGCGGTACCTGTTCCTCGTTTAAACTTGTTTTACTACAAAGCTTCTTACGCGTACTACCGCTTGGCCAACCAAAGGCTACTGATCCTCTTATTTCGTTTACCCCTTGCATGGGGAAAACCTTTCCTTTTACCGTGTGAAGACTCCCCCCATGTTCCCCCCCTTCTCTTGGTCGGATGAGTTCCCCGTGGTGGTGGTGGGATCTTTTTTTTTTTTTTTTTGTCGGCCCGGCTCCCCCCCAAAACCCAGGGCACTACCCCCCTTTTCCCCTCGAAAACTGCCTCACCGAATTTTAGCTTTTCCCATTCATCGTCCAAGGTATATCCTTTTTTCTTTCCAGCTATCCTCTAAGTCTTTCCCCCCCGATCCCCGTCAATCCCCTTCCTCTCCGGGGTGAATGGGCCCTGCTCCTTTTCTCAAGTCGATTCATTTTCGGTCAAAAGTCATCTTCCTTGGACCCCCCCTTTTCCCTCTCTTTTCGCCAAGCAAGGTGAAGAAACCTCCTCTTTGAATTTTCTTTTTCCCTCCTGAGTCTCGAGACCTTTTCTGTATTTTTTTCCCTTCGAACTGGCATTTGCTTCACGGGTTTTCCTTCTAGCAAACCCCCCTCTGAGTCTCGTTGCTCTTTCTTTTTTTTTTTCTTTTTTCCTCTTCTGCCTCCTCCTTCCATTGGACTCCAGAAAAGGCTTTTTGATTCGCGGCGTTCCCCTTCTTTTTTTCCCTTTCGGCGGGTTTTCCCAATTTGTCTCTGTCGACTTCCACCTTAACTCGCCGCCCCCCGCCTCAAGAGTCTTTTTCCGGCGGGGCCAAGCCTCCAGCATCCTTCTTCGTGCTTCCCCAAAATTGAAACCCCCCACCTGCATCCCCCTCCAATCTTCTGGGGGGGGCAAGGTACGTCCAAAGACCCTTTCGGGATTACCCCCGACCTCCCGTCCCCCCCACAGTGTCCTTTTCCCCTGCAGTCCTCTAACATTCGCCCGTTCACCGAACTCGGGTCGACGAGTCTTTTGCTCCACTTTCTCCCCCTCCGTGTCGTTCATTACCTTCCCCAGCTGCAAGGGGCCGCCTCCCACTCCTCTTCGAGGGTTGAAGGATTTTGGCCCCCCCCTGCCTTCCCCCACCCGGTACTTTCAGCGAGGTGAGGGCATCGTCTTACCCCACCCTGACATTTCGGTTTTCCAGTCTTCCCTATTCTTTTTAATCCTTGGAGGGAGAGTTCCCCGTTTTTCTTGTCCGGGAAAAAACCACCGTTATGGACGGATTTTCCTGCGCCAGTTCCCTCAGGTTGGAATCTTGGTCCAACCTCTCCTCCTAGACTAGGATTTTGGGGTTTCCTTCTGGTGGGTTGGGTAGGGGAATGCCCCTTGCTTTTAACTCCCTTTTGACGAACCAAGGATTTTTCCACTCTCCCCAACTTTCATCCCTTTTTCCCGAGGATAATTTCTTGCGGCCGATGTTTTAAGGACTTCGGCCCACTGCCTCTTCCCCTTCCCCCCTTTTGAGGATGGATTCTTCGAACAGCTTTTCCTCTTCAGTCTTGACACCTGGGGGACTCTACTGGAAGGTTTTCATTTTTTCGTATGTTTTTTCCTTTCCCCCCCCCGAAGGAGGAGTCTTCTTTTTTTTTCATTGGAGGGACCCGCCAATGGACCGGTCAGCGTTTCTTCTGGGGGCCCGTCCTTCGGTGGGTTGATCACCCCCTGAAACTTCTCCCTAGACGGCACTACGATCCGGCCTTCCCCCACGCAGCAGGAAAGCCACCGGGACTCCTTTTTGGGATCGTTCCACAGGAACCGCGTCGAGCGTTTTTTTAAAAGGAGCCCGGTCGGCACCTTCCCGTTAAAAGTTCCCCCCCTTCTTCTCAAAAATTTTGTAGGAATCACTGGATACAAGGTCCGCACCCCAGGGTTCTTTTGGAAGAAGTTTTTCAACCCATACCCCCATAGGGACCGGGGGGTAAACCTTTTACGTCTCTTTTTTTTCCCCGTTTCACAGTCGCTGCTCTTACCGCCTCGGTGTACTTTTTACAGGGGGCACCTTGGAGGGCGGGAAGTTCCCTTTCCATTCCCGTGGGAGTTTCCTCCTTTTAGATCGCTCGTGGGTTTGTATTGAACATCTCTTTTTCCAGGCCAAGGGGACTTTTCCGATTGAACTTTCCCTCCTCGCGAAATTAGGGTCGCCTTTTTCTTTGTGTTGTCGTGGACTTAAGGCGGCCTTCTTTTCCCCAGGCAAACGGCTGCCCTTTTCCCCCCCCCCCCCCCCCCCCCCGGAACCTCCTTTCCTGAAAAAGGAGGACCCCCAAGATGGCTTTTCCCTTTTTTTTAGTTTTTCGTTAAATGGTCCCCCAGTCTCTTCTTTTTCCTCCCCGCCCTGGGTCCCTTTATGAGATTTCCGTGGTTTTGTTCCTTTCCTCCCTCGCACAGGCATTGATTTTGGAGTACAAGTTCATCATCCTTTTTTTTTTCCCCCGCTGTAGGCAGGGTCTTTCCTTCCGGAGTTCGGGCAATTGGGAACCCCTTTTTTTTCCTCCCCCATTAGTAGTACCCCAGTATCTCGCTTACTCCCTCTTGATCTCCAAGAACAAACCCCCCCCTCGGTCACCATTTCCCCCCTCCTCCGTCAGGGGAACCTTCTGTTTCCCCCCCACTTTTTGGGGAACAGACCCTCCCCCTTGGAGCTTTCTCCTTTTTTCCCCCCCCGGACCCCCAAAACCAGGGGACGGTCCTTAGGCCAGGGCCTGATTTTTTTTAAACCCCAGAGACTGCCTTTCGATTTTCTTTGTCTTCTTTCTTCTCTTCCCTGCGATTGACGAACCCCCCGGGCACGCAGCATTTTTCTTCTTTTTGGGACGGTTCTCCTTTTCCCCTCGCTAAAACTCTGCGGCCGGATTGCACATCTCCACTTTTCCCACCTTCACGATGCCTTCGTTCCCCCCCCGTCCATGAGTTCTTTTTTTTTGGGTCGGGACGATTGGTCTTTTCGGCGGCTGCTTTTTTCCTTTTCAGCACAAAACCTTTGCGATGCTCCGTGTTTTAGGGGTTTTTTTTCACTCACCCTAACGTTCCACGTCCATTAGGGTATATTCGAAACCCTTTCCCCCCGGCCTTGCTGAATCCTCAACCACTTTTTCCGGTATTCGCGCTGACCGCATCCTGGGACCCGACCTTTTTTTTCCCAATAGGGGATTGTTCTTTGAAGGGTTACCTATCTCGCTTGGGTTTGTCTTCTTTTTTGTGCAGTAAGATGTTTACCCGCCTTGGAACCTTCTTTCCTCGGGATGAGAAAGCGGTCTAGGATTTTTTCTCCTTTCCCCCTTTTTTCCATGGCCAAGGGGTTAACATCCTAGAACAGGCGTGTCCCTTCCTTTTTGGCCCTGGCAGACTCTCCGAAATATCTTGATTGGATTTCTTTGGAGGCATTCCCCTTCTTTTCAGTTTTCGGAGTTCTTGCAGATCTCTCTTCCTGCGGCCCCTTTCAGCGAAAACCTTTCTTTCTTTTTTTTCTTTCAACTGACGGATCGCCGGCTTGGCTTTCAAAAGGTACGGCCCCCTTGCCCGCCCCGGGCCGGGGCTTTTTTTTCAGTGCGATTCCTTTAGGGAACTTTTTTCGGGGGGAACCTCCCTTTTGCGCTGGTTTTTTTTTTTTTTTTTGTCCCCCCACCGACCACCGTAAAAATAGGCACCCCAAACGCGAGTTTAATTGGCCTCTTTTTTTGGATGTCTGGGTCTCGGAACGTACTCCCCTTTTGGGTTATTTGCCGGGGCTTTTGGAACATTTTCCCCTTTTCCTTTTGCGACGCCTTCTGTTTCCGCAAAGTTTTCTTAAAAGTATGGCGTTTTTCAATTTCCCCCGGAAACGCGCCACAAGTTGGGCCCCCTTTTTTTTGTTCTTTCCCGGTTGTATGATTGCTTTTTTTTCTGAAAAAAGTTATTCTCCCTGGTACCTTGGTTGACAATGCCACCTTCCAACTTTTTTTTCTCGTTGTATTTTTTGGTTTGCCCCTCCCTCCCGTCCGGACCCTAAAGTCTGGGAAATTACTTGTGTTTGTGGGGCCTTTTTTCTTGTAAACTTTCCGTATTTGCCAAGGGGGTTTCCCTTTTTTTTTGGTTCTTTCTTCGAGATTGGTTCCTTTTTTTTGAGGCGTCCAGGCCAAGCTTTTCCCCCCCCTCGGCATTCCCTTTTTGTCCTCTTCAAGAAAAATGGGACTTTTTTTTCCTTTTCGGTCGGGGGGCCTTTTTAGCTGTCAAAACCTGAGTCGTTTTGCTGGCCCCTTGTTCCTTTTTTCCATGGCTAGCGTTAGGACGTTTTCCTTTGGTGGAATTCATTGCGCCGTCCCCCTTAATCTTTCGCGACTCCCTTCCCCAGCATGGGCAAACCTTCCCCTGGGCAAACCATTTCCCAGGCACAAGTGTTTTCTCCTTTTTTTTCACTGACGTTCGTCTTCTTTGGTTGGGGTTTTTCTGGTCTTTTGGTCCCTCTCCACATATAGGTTTGCTTTTTTCCAATTTTTCTTTTGCCGTTCCCACGGCTCATGCGTTTTTTATGCAACGGAAGATTGCCCTCGTTCTCGCCCCACTGTCCCGGCTCCTCCTCACCGGTTCCCCGTTTTCCGCCAGTAAAAACGTGTTTCCCCGAAAAATCCTCTTCCTCATATCGTGGTTTTTGTCACCTTTTCCCTTTCCCCGGGAGCGTGATTCCTGGCCCAGGAATTCTTCGAATCTGACTTTTTTTTCAGGACCTCCTTTGATTGGGCCTTCCCTTTTTTTTCCTTTCTTAAAGCCCGTCCTTTCACCGGTGGTTAAGATCTCTTTTTTTTTCGGTGCTTTCGAAAATTTCGCTGTGACTTTCCCCTTCTTCCCCCAACCCCCCTCTTTTTTTTTGAGAAACCCCTTTGGGTTTGTTATACTTGACCCCTTTTAAGCCCCCTCAAATTACATGGTCGATCCTTTCAATTTTCCTACTTTCCCCTTGAAAACGGTTCCCCAATTTGCGGACAAAGGGTTATCCAAGATGTCGAAAAGCGCGCCCCCCCTTTTGCTTGGGAACCTCCCCTCCTTTTTCTGAATAAGCTTTAGTAAGGTTCCCCAATAAGGGGTGGTACTCTTCCCTTTTACCCATGCCCCCCGGGTCCTTCTCATCTGTACATTTGGAAGCCCTTTTCTTGTTGTAGGGCTTCGAATTCGGGATCGCATCGGGGCCCCGTCGACGTGCCCAGGTTTTTCCGGCTTTTTCGTTTTCGAATGTTCCCCCTTGCTTTGGCCTTTCTTGGTGCGGCTTCGCTTCGTTCAGGTCGTCTCTTGCGGGAGCCCCCTTTTTCCCTCATCAAATCGCCGCGTTGTCTTTTCTGAAAGACGGATAACCACTTTTATTTCCCTTTTTTTGGATGCAACGGGTGTAGCCCCTTTTTTTTTCCTTTTTCTTCTTCTGTTTTCATACCTTGCCCCCTTTTCCTCCGCACCGAACTTTTTTTCTACCTTTTGCGGTCTGGGTCCCTGCTTCTCCCAGGGGCTTTTTTCTTTTTGCGGGTAGGTGGGTCCCAAACCCCCCCTGGGCAGTTGAGCTGCGATTTCGGAGGGTCCCCTTTCCCCCTAGCCCGGTCTGATCCTCATCACCTAGTACTTCTTTCGCTTTCCCCCCAAA
>Ga0179593_1362286_pt1 | contig 13264 bp, 14 predicted proteins | sample CZODoug2_1_08_16_FD_185931 | JGI IMG/M metagenome (GOLD analysis project Ga0179593, IMG submission 185931) | Vadose zone soil fungal communities from Angelo Coast Range Reserve, California, USA - CZODoug2_1_08_16fungal (PacBio error correction) | ecosystem: Environmental > Terrestrial > Soil >... | reverse complement strand
TTGATCATTCTTTTCTCTTGTTTTTTGCCGTCGCCGCATAAAATCTGGGCACCCTCCTTTCTCCCGTGTGATCGTCAGCGTTACCTCATCTAAACATGCATTCCTTTGTCGTTTAGCGCATGCGCGATACGTGTCCATGAAGCCTCCTCCGCCACCACCACCAGCCGCCATTCGCCCTGCCCCCATGATTCAAGCAATTTATCCTCTTGTTGCAGGGTCGCTCTCTGCCTAAATCCGAAACCCCTCCCCAGCCTAACTGCGCCTTTCGTTCTTTAGCCCCTTTCAATTTTGAGTCTCCACATAGATTCCTCCCCGGTTCCACCAGCCCTTGATGTTTACCTCATTCACCTTCAACGTCGCTTTTGTCCTCCAGCCCAGTACTCTGTTTTTCACACCCATTCAGTCATTGCCGATCGAATCCGCAGAATCTGTTACTAGTCCGAGCCCTTATAGTCCTGAATCCCGCACCCCCTTTTGTCCAGAATAGTGCGTTTCCCCCCTTTCCTCGAGCCGCTGCCAGCTGTTCTTCTTTTTATCCGCGTGACAAATCCTTATCCCTCCTTTGGTGAACGCCCAGGTGATGGACGGAAGGCGCCCTGTTTGGACATTGCGTGTTCCTTCTTTTTTTTTTTTCTTTTCCTCAATGCTGCAAGGGACGGTTCCCCCCTTTTCTCCCCCCCTAATGATCTGATTCATCTGCCCCCCACCTCTGGAAGAAGCTGATAACCGCTTGGCTGTGTCCTCTTCTTTCCAACCGAACGGAGTCCTGGTTTTTCCCTCTTGCCCACTCCTTCTTGCCGTTTTCGGCGAGCCTGTTTCTTCACTCCGTACTTAGAATATAGTTCGACATTCTCAACTCTTCCTGCTGTTTCCTAGGTCGCCGTAAAAGGCTCCCCCCCTTTCTACCCTTTCTCCTCCTATAAGTCGATGACCTCCCCCCTTTTTCCCCCCTCTTCTTCGCGAGCGTGATCAAGCCCCTACGTCCTTTTGATTTCTTCCTTGATCCGCCCAGTTCCTCCCCCCTCCTGGCAATCGGACCTTGGTGCGCCCCCGCGGCGCCAGCTTGTACCAAGATATTTACGGTTCTAATCTTATCACCGTCTCTCTTCTCCCTTCACTGTTCCTGCACGACAGGTTTTTTTTTCTTTGGAGGACGTATACTCTTCTTCTGCTGCACTGGCCCGCCCAGGTGCAAAGGAGTCACGGGTCCCCCCCTCCTTCCGAGTTTTTCGATCGACACCCCTTCCCCCACAGGGCGTGCCCCGAGCCTTTTTTCATCTTCATCCTCCCCCAACCCCTCGGTTCTTCCTTCCAGACCTTTTATCTCCCCCCAAAGGTTTGAGTTCTGGTTCGTCCCTGATGTCCCCCGAGGTGGTTGAAGCTGCCAGACAACAGTCGTTCCCCCTTTGCACCGTCCGCTGGTGCGTTTATGTCGAGTTCGATTTTAGCTAATGTTCTAGTCTTCCTATTTGGCGGTGCTTTGACACCGTCGGGAAAGCTCGGGTTCGGGTTCTCACAAGTTCCGGTGGGTCGACTTATATTTTCTTTAACCTTTCACAAAAGGCCGAGTTGGTTTTTGGTCTGGTTGAAGACGTTTTCTTCCTTTTGATCTAGCCACGGGACTTTTCCCCCCCCTGCGGGTTTCTGCCATTGCCGCACCTGTAACCGCATTCGGCGTTTTCAGTCTTCACTGTCGTTAACATCTGTTGTCCCTCGATCCCTCACCTTGCGAAAGAGCTGATTTTCGAGCGCTGTTTTCTATTAACGCTGCCGACTTTATGCAGACTACTCTCTCCCTGTCCTTTGCTCGATTGATGATCATTTGCAATTCAATCAAATCCTGCCTCCCGAAAAGGCTTTTCTTCTACATGATCGATTTTTGTCCTTCCATCTTCCTCCCCAATTCTATCCTGACACCGTGAGGCGATGGCGCTTCACCTTCTTTCTCTGGTCGCGCCGATGAGCTTAGTAGAATCCTGCGCTTCTAGAGCTGGATAAGTATGTTTTTTCGAATCCTTTAGTCGTTACCTATTTCCGAGTCGAGTCCTTGTTTCCCCTCTCAGTTTTGTTGTTGAGTTACACCATCTTTTTTTTCCTGCTGATGCTGGGAAGTGCTACTCCCTCATCTATCGTGCTAGCTAAGGAAACTCTTCCGCCCCCCTTCTCTTTATACTTGCATAGGGTGATTTTGAGCCCCCATCGTTCTTTTGCATGCGATTTGATTTTCGCTTCTCAATTGCGCGTGAAGAGATCGCTCTCACCTTTAGGGGAGGTGAGGTGATTGACTTAGGTACCGTCCCCAAGCATCTTCTATGATGGCCCACAATTTCTCCATTCTCCATTCAATTATTGCTCCTTCGCACATTCCTGGCAATGTGACTGGGCTTCGAGGGATCAGGAGTCTTTTTGTGAATGGAACCCGGCTTTTTTACCCTGGCTGAGGATGAGTACTCTTTTCTAACCGACGGTTGGTCGAAGTCCCTTTTTCCGCCGATAGGCCACAGTCCTACACCACGCGGGTAATTTGTGTCCTCCAGCTTCCTATCCCTTTAGAGAAAATCTTCCGGACTGGGACCCTTTTTCAATTCTCCTTGTCCCTACGGTTCAATCCCAATCCCCTGTAATTTGCGGAGCGAGCTCGTTCGAACCTTTGCGAAGTCGCTCATCTTTTCAAATACCGTTGCAGCTGGCTATTGCCTTTTTTTACGTGAATCTAGTAGAGTTCCCTCCCTTCAGTAGAAAACACCTCGGATTATATTGACAGTGGTCATAGACCCCTTCCCAGCAACCTCAATCATTTTTATAGTATGAGTAGTTTCACCCCCCCGTGATGAGATTACCTTCCACTCGGTAATTTTAGTAAAGATGAGGAATTCCCCCCCACAAACCAACCCCCCCACCCCCCCCCCCCCCCACCCCCCCCCCCACCCACCCCACCCCCCACCCCAAACCCCCCCCCCCCCACACCACACACCCCCCCACCCACCCCCACCAACCACCCCCCAACCACACCCCCCAACCCCCAACAACAACCCCCCCCCACACCAACCACCCCCAACCACCCCCCCCCCCCCCCACCCCACCAAACCCTTTTCAAGCACGGGTTGGTAGAAACACTCCTGCCGGTGTTGTGGGTGGTTGTGTGGTGTGGTGTGGTGTGGGGGGGGGAGTTTTTTGTGTCTTTTTCTGTGAAGTTGGTGGTGGTGAGGTGGATTTTTGTTTTTTCTTTTTTTTTTTGGTGTGTGTTTTTTTTTTTGTTTTTTGTTTTTGGTGGTTTTTTTTGTTGTGGAAGAACCTTTTCTTTCCTTTCCCCTGTTCCTTGATTCGATTGAAGAAGCAGGACTCCCCCTCAACCCTTTCGGTCCGAACTGCCATGCCGGTATTCCCTCCCCTACCGAGTTTTGCCGGGCTGGGCTTTGATAGCTTTTTTTTTTCTATTTGCGCAAGAGGATTTTTTCTTCCCATCGTGCAACTGCCGTGGATTGTTTGATCCGGGGAGCAGGACTCTCCCAAGTTCCCCCCCTTCCCGTTGCCTACTTCCGTTGTCTTCCTCCCTCTCTTCTATTTAACGTGAGTTGCTGTCATCCGAGGATCTCTCTTTCAGGGGTTCGCCCTGGACTGGGATACCTTTCATTCAAGCCCCTTCTCTTCTGGAAGGAAGGAAAACGTTAGAAGGACCGTTTTTATTCTTTTCTCCCCTCTAGTCGGTTGGACAACTTCCCCGGGAAACGATATTTAGTTTTGCCCTTCATTCCTTAACAAAGTGACGCCGTTTTTCCCTTGTGCGTTAGTGCCACGATTCCTTGTAGATTTCCTACCTCCCGCTTTGTCATTTTCTTATCGTTACGTGAAGCAGGTTTAGGTCCCAGTTCCGTCACCACTATAAGTGGAAAAAGGGGATCTGTAACAATGTTAGCCTTTCCCCTCCCTAAATGCGGTTTTTTTTTCCTTTTCACGCTTTTGGCCTGGAGGTAGTTCACCTACGGTCCAGTGAGCACGCTGGACTTTCGACCCTGCGGTGTCAGTTACACCGACATGGGCAGAGTGCTCGCCCGAAGTGGAAGTTTGATGGGCGTTTGAGGATTTAGGTTTCATCTCCTTTTTGCAACGATGGGTTTGCAACCGCCCATTATTTTCTGAAATTCTAGATTTTTTTCCCCCATTTCGTCTTGTATTACCTTCGGGATTTTTCATGGAACATTTTCCCATTTCTTAAGTCTGTTTCCCTTCGTCGACAGTTCTAAGGCTGTTACCTCGTTCATAAACAGGTAGTTGATTCCTTAAGACCTTCTCTCCGTAACGCGATGAACTGGTATCGTTCCCCCCGGCTCGGGTCTCCCTTGCCCGGCCCCAGTCGCTGTCAACAACGGTCCGCGGCCAGACCGAAGTCCCCCTCCGCACCTTTGGAGTCGTTCTTGCGTGCGGTGGGATGGCCCTTTTTTCTTACCATGCCTGGGTCCGGGGGTAGCCTGCTGGCCACCGAGTTCGGTGGGGCGGCCCGTGCGCGGCCCGTGCCGTCCGTAAGGCCCGCGGGGGCGTTTCGGGTGGGGGGGGGGGGTGGGCTTTTTGCGTACTTCTTAGATGGCCTTCCTTTCGTGCTGCTAGTATTTAAGTCAGCTTTACATTTTTTGCGTGTTTTCTGTCGGAGTCTTCCAAATATGGCCCCCCTTGATCGTACTGCGACCCTGCCATTTCAACAGGCTTTGATGTCATGTTATGATCGCATATATTTGCACTAGGACTATCGATTTGTTTTTCCCTTCTCTTCCTTGCTGTTGGAGTCCGGCCGTCGCTGACATTCCCCTTTTTCTCATAAATCAATGTTTCCCGTTTTTCTTCAGTCGGCGGTCGCCACTTCTACTTTCGCTGAGAGCCCCCCCACGGGGGACACACGCATAGGTGTGATCTCTCCCGTGTAATCGGTCTAAACATGATCCCCATTTGTATTGTCTCTCTTATGCGCGATTCCGTCACATTTCCTTTGGAACAACCGCCACACACAACCAGCTTTCGTTCGACTCTCTCTTTGACACACCGTAATTCCTAATATAGGCCCGATGAGGAGGCCTTTTCCGCGGGGCCGAATCTAATGGACACGGGCCCTAACAAGATCCCGTCTCCCATGGATCGCCGGCGTGAGCTATTCGTGTCCGCTCGCCAACAAGAAGTCAGTTTCGATCGCGGTCACCCCTCCCTGGGTCTGCTGCTGACTCAGCCTCTTTCCCGGCGGCTTGTTCGACCACCTACCCTGCTGGATAAACGCACCGCTCTAAGATCGCGACTTTCTGCCCGAACCTTTCCTGCTGTGAAAACTTAATCTCCCCCCCCTTAAGCAGAATGAATCACACGATGAATTTCCGGCCGATTCACTTGAGCTCGGTGACCGTCCCCCTCCGAACTATCTGGCCAGCATTCCGAATATACCCTTCCCCAGAGCCGCCACCAGCGGCAGAATTTGATGCAGGAAAGGCGAAACCTGGTGTTCTTTTTCTCCCTTCAAATTTGGGGGATGGATCTTTCCCCTTTCTCCCCGGCTTTCGGGCCTCTGATGACAATATTAAATGCCTACCCGGTCCTTCCCTCCCGGAATCGAACGACTTTCTACCCGAAGGAGGGGCAAAAACCTTCCCTTTTGAACGTCCCATAGAAAGACTTCTTCGTTCATCGCCCGGTGCATGACGCTCTTTCTTTCCTCAGATCGTTCAAGTTTCTGAATTTCTCGAACGTGGGGCCTTTTCCGAAGTTTTTTTCTATGAACGCTCACGCGTGTTTTTTTCCCCCTTGCGCTCTATCCTTCGGATGAAAGCAAAAGCCTCCCGCTGACGCGTCCCGTGCTCATTACCTGGTCAGCAACCGACCTCATTGATACTGCCCGGCAGATCCCCCTCACACTCCTTCCTGCTTGATGTTTGCTCGATGTTCCCCCGAGGGCGCCCTCTCCACCGACTATATTTGCTCGGAAATTCCTAAAATCGCCGAGGATGAGCTTTCGACTCGTCTTTCCTTCCCCGCAAGGGTTTCCTGCTAGTGGTCGGGTATTTTCAGCATTCCCGGCAATTTCCTTCCGTTGGCTGACCTCCTACCGGTGGCTATGCGCGCCAGTGCCCCCGTTTCAAACCACCGAACCCCCTTTCTTTTGACCAGTGACTGGCCGAGATTCCGAGGGTAAGCGTTTCCTATCCGCGACCGAAGTTTCGTTTGGATGCGTCGAATAGAACATGTTCCTCTCTACTCGTTCCGTATGGGTTCGCTTTTGCGATATACGCTCGTTCACGGCTCGCAATACGGCGGTATTTGTTTGCAGCGGGCGCGCGTTTACTCTTCCTTCCGCCTTTCCTACTACGCCCTTTTGCGTTAAACCCGCCGGTGACCGCTAGCGTTTGTTTTCTCTCACAGTCGGGCAGGGCTGAAACTTCCTGGCATTTCATGACACAGTCGCTTTTTTTTTGAGGTATTTCCTCCTCTCGGCACACGTCGATGTCTAAAAATGTTTTTTTCCGGCCAGACGGCCAGCCACGCCCCCCAGTGCATTGAACTGGGCAAAGGACGACCGTACTTCACTTACGTTCAGCGATCCCCATCTTTCTTGATTGCCGGCGCTGTTTTTTCCACTCCTAAGGTGTTGACCGAGCCCTTTTCATTTGGGACTCGAATGCTTAGCCTTTTCTTTTCAGGATGCTGTTGCCTCCCAACTCCGCCATCATTCCTAATGATGCTATTCGCCGGCCCCATTCACACTCTCGGCGATGGCTCAGCAACCGTTTCCTTTAGGGCTGCCTATGCTTGTTTTGCTGATCGTATAGATTTTTCCTCTGGTTTCCCCAGCAGTTTCCCTATGCGCGTGCAGGGACGCTGGTTGAATCTATCCTTTGTTGAGAAGATTAAACCTAGTGACTATCGGTACTCTTCTGTTTTTTCTTCCAGATTATCTTTAGAGACTCCCCTTGCAACGGACTCATCGGAGCTCCCGAATGTCGGGTTTTTTTCTTCCGTTCGGGGTGATGCGATCGGGGGCGACTTGACTTCGTGACCGAGATTATGTATGCTCGCCTTTTTCTCTTTGGAGGTCGAGGGTTCTTACTTTTTCAAGCTAAAAAAAGTTTTGCGAGGGCCAAACCTGAGAGTTGGCTCACTTCTGGAGGTGGAGGCCCCTTCGAACACGCGCCGCAGCACTCCCTTTTTTTCGGTTATGTTTCTCTAGCTGATTGTTTCTTTTTGGGACCAGGTCGGCCCGCCGGTCTGATTCTTTCGAGGATTGGAGTCAGTGTGCAACGTCCTTTTTTTTATCCGACCGTGGTTTCGGCATATGCGGTCAACTTATTTTTCCCCACCCAGAGCCTTTGGTCATGTTCGATCCCTTTCAGTCAATCGTGCCTTTCTGCTCCGAAACACGATTTTACTAGGGCTCTCCCGCGCAGACTGCTTGGACGGAGCTTCGACGTTTTTTATTCCTTCTGTTTACACTTCTTCCCCTCAAGTCCCCGCGGATTCGCCGGGAAGTTCTCGCGCCGGGCTTCGAAACCACGGTTCCCTGAAGTGGCGGAGTCCAGCCTTCCGCACTCTTTTTCGGTCTGTATTTGCGTGATCGGCCACTTCTTTTAACTCTGGGGGGAGCTTCCTTCGGCAGTGTAGTTCCCCGGACACGGGTTGGTAGTTTTTAGAACACCTACACTCTTCCATTTTTTCCCGGTTCTTTTCATTAGCTACCTGGGAGCCTTTTCCATCTGTCAGGGTTCGATGCCCGGCCTTAACAGCCCTACCCCCTGTACACCACTGTTGTTGCAGGAATTTTCTCCTTCTTTAAGAATCTCTCGGTTGGCGCCGGGCTGTAGATTTAATAGTTTCGCTGGATAGCGTGGAACTCTCAGCAGTGTCTTGCCTGCGGGTCTCGGCGCTATTCGGCTTTTTTAGACCTACGGGCGCCGGCTTAATCTCCTCGATCGGTAATACATCGTTATCGATTCCACGGGTCGACATCGCGGTGTCCTTTTCCTTCTTTGGACTCCCTCCACCTTTTTGCCCGTCGAAGGCCGGCACCCGCGAGAATGTCGAAAGGTCCCATGTAACGCGTAGGTTCAATTCCCTTCCCTCTTGTCCCCTTTTCTGCCCTCCCGATTCCGAAGACTCTGCAGGGTTTGCCCCTCATTTCCCCTCAGCTTCTTTTCTTTCCTTCCGCTTAGGACCTCTTAGCCATTGCTTTTTCCTCTCCTGTGTTGGAAAGGAAGCAGGGCACATCTGCATTTTCTCATTCAGCAGTCACCCATTCTTCAAGGGGAGCCCACGCATGGTTTACACCTGTTCGCCTTTGTCATCCATCTCTTGTTAAAGTTGGTTTTCTGGCGGTGGGTTCCAGGTGCCCGGGCCTATGAAGCTGGCTCGCGGCGGTCTTGCAGGTAAGAATGGTGCTAGTCTCCGCCGGCTTTCATTCTCTCGGTCATGGCTTGCTCGCGTTTTCTAGGAATATATTTTCCACGCCCTCCTTTTATGGCGCACCTTCTCTCTCATCCACTTGGTTTGTTGTCGTTATCCGTTCTTCTGATGTCTCCCCTGCTGGCGGAGGTTTCTGTCAGAGCAAGGCTTACCTCGATATAAGCTGCTTTGGCCTCTGCCCCCCCTCACCTTCTCTGCTGGCTTTTTTTTTGCTTTGGGTGTTTGACGTGTGACATTCGGCCGCTCTCTTTCTCTTCCTGCGTTTTTGTCGTATATGTGATGAAGTGCTCATCACTCTATATTCTCCTTCGCTATGGCGCGTTTGGGTTCCTTTGTTTAGGTCACCCAATCTATGGACACCTGGATCGAAGCCCGTCGCGTGATCAGGCATTTTTTTTTCCAAACGGAGATGTGCATGTATCTTGCCTCCCCGGTAGACCACGATCTTTTTTCGTTCGACTTTGTGATTGGATTTTTTCGGCTCGAAGGCTTCCCCTCCCCTCCTCGTTGTTGTTGTTTTTTATGAGATGTCGCGCTTCTCTCCCCCACTTTTGAGGACCCCACAAACTCCTCCTTGTACTATTGATCTCTTGCCGTCGTCACATCTAACTTCCGGTTGAAATGCCTGGGCTGCGTCTATAAAGTGTTCCCCGCTCCTTTTAGTCCACCAAACCCCTCCTCAATCCTTCCTTTCAGATAAAGTTTCGGTTAAGCATTCTCTAATATAAGCCCCACTAGTGGATTTTAGCGAGATGCAGATTTTCACACGGCAACCTCCCACTCCCCCGGAACTATCTCGGTTTCTTCCCTCTATTCGGGATGATTATTTTTGATCTCGCTGTCACCAGAGCATGTTTCTTTGGACGCTGACCTTCCCTTCCCTGCCCGTCGTTGTTTCCCTTTCCAGCTTATTACCCTTTCGGGGAATCCCCCCCCGCCCCCGATGTCTAAGTTTTCGGAATTCGCCAGCTTGAATTTCCTAGCTTTCCCTTTCTCGAAGATCAGTTTGCCAAACACATCTTTTTATCAGCTCAAGGCCTTTCTGTAGCACCCTTTCCCGGTTGACCTTCCTCCGCCGCGCATCGGCCAGCGTTGCTCATGTCCAAGCGCGGACCTAACCGCCCGAGCCCGCACCCATTCTGCACGCAATTTCTTTTCATCAATTGTGTACCTGTGTGTTGGGCTCCCATTTGGAATTGTTGGTGACGGCTTCCCAATTTCAGCAGGCTGTGCCTGTCCCCGTTCTGAATTCCTCTGGTTTGCCTTTATACCCCGGCATGGCTTCCTAACTCGGCGATTGGTCAATACGCTAGTTCACCTTGAGGGGAAACATAAGAGGTCTTTTGGTAGCTGCCACTTGCAATGTTTTTCGCCCGTTGCCTGCGCTTTCCCTTCATCTGTCAAGGTCTGGACTTTTTTTCCCCTTCTCCCTTTGCAGCTTTGGGCTCGCTTTTGAAGGATCACATTGGGAGACCTTTCTGGACCTGAGGTCTTCCCGCAAAGACCAGGTCTTTCCGATTCTTCGCTTCCGCGCACCGCCTTGAATTCTTGTCGTTCCTCTAGTGTTTTCAATGCTCCTTTTTACCCCCGTCAAGGCCACTTGCACGCTGTTATTTTGTGCACCCCACTTTTTTTTTCTGCAAGCTCGTACCTATTTCATTTCCTCATACAGTTACCGGGAGCCGGACCGCGTTGCGTTTCCTTTGACGTCTTCTTTCTTCCTGCAACTTGTTTTTTTTTCTTGGGTCGGCTTTCTTGATATTCCGTACTCAGGAATTTTGTTCCCGCCATTTGATGTCTGCTTCAGGGTCCTTGGAGAAGAGTTCTCGACAAACGACCACACCCGGTTTTCGCGCCTTAGGAAGAGGCTTCGGAACTAGCAACCCGATGTTTACCTCTTCCTCCCTTTATCCTTCCGGACGCGACCACTGCTTCGGTAGTTGATCTACCTGTCGTAGATCAACCTCTTTTTTTTTTTCTAAGACTGGCTTCTACGAGTAACGTCATGCCCGGATTTCGCTTTTTTTCCTTTTCGCAGGTGCGCTAACGTTTTTCCCTCTTCATTGCGGCAATCACCTTGTTTTTCGGGCGTGAATCCCTGTTGACCCGTCGTTTCTTGTCGTCTAGCTTTTTTTGCGACCAATCTCTCTTTCAAGAGTTCACAAGGAAGCGTTGGTCCTGAAGCATCTAGGGCACTTTTATGGACACACTGCGTTTTTTTTCCCTCTTTTTTTTGCCATACAGACCCCTCTCCTTACCGGGCGTGTCCGGGCCTCCTTGTTCCCGTTAACCTATGCCATCCCCTACCTTCCGCACATGGACTTGTGCTTCGCTGAGACCTTCCGAATGTTGTATCCTACATCTTTTGATATGGTGGGCCTAGCATGCCGGTACCGTACCTGGCAAGGTTAACCTCCACCTCCAATGCGCATCCATTATCTCTGGCACCCTTCCATCTTCATGTTCTGCCCCCTTTCGATGGTTTTTCAGTTCCCCCCCGAATCATTAGGGACTTTTTTGGGCTTTTGCTGAGACATTACCCCTCTTTTCGGGTTTAATCCCCCTCAATCCGTTCAGATTTTTACTCCCACTCCTAACGTGGTTGTTTTTTTCACCATCTTGCCTCTCTGCTCGGTACCGGATTGCGGGTGTTGACGCCATTCCCACAGCTATCTGACTAGTACAGTCACACTCCCTATTTTTTTCATTTTTCGGACGCGAACCTTCCGTGTATGCTCTTTTTGGCCTTCGAATGGAGTATCATTCCGAGACCATTCGGGTTTTCGAGGCCTCCTTCAGGTTTTCACCCAGAATCCGATATTCCCCATATCGTTCAGGTCTTACACTTCGGGCGTTTTCTTTTTATTAACCTTCCCTCAATCAAGCCCATTTTTTAGTCTTGAGGCTGGCATAGGTGAGTTAAAATGCGGGGCCTCCCCGCCGGGTATTTATTGCGTCCGTCTTTTTTTTCTTTTCCCCGCGTGTGGTCGCCCCCCCCTCGTGTTGATTTTTTTCTGCGCCCCCTTCGAAAAACCCTCTTCCTTTGTCTCTTGCAAGCAGAATCTTGGACAGGCTCAAAAATCGCTACTGACCCCTCACCTTGCCAATTATCTTTTTTGTCCTTTCCCTTTCCCCTTTCGCCCCCCTTCTTGGAGGATTGCGATCGTGCCCTTTTTCGGGCCTTTCCCGAGAACACTCGGTCGAATCCAGTTTCAGTTTGATGCTCGCGCGAGTTCAATTGAATTCTTTTTTTCTCTTTTTTTTGCTTCTTCGTTTTTCTTCTCTTTTTTCGGTCTCGACTTCCTATGATTTGGACTTCTGGCGGCGTTTCCTCGGAAATTCTCTATTTTGTCCTTATTGGTTTGCTTTTTTTCTTTCGTTCGCTGCAAGGTAAGCTTTTCCCTCCAGGTTCGGGGTTTGTAGAAATAACTTTTTGCGATTCCCCTTGTGTTCACGCACTTCCGCCCTTGTTTTACTATGTCGGGCTTCTCTTTGGGATTTTCATGAACCCCATTTTGACACAATGTACACTGTTTCCCTTAGGCGTTTCTCTCATTGTCCCCGACGGATTCCCGGTTTCTCCTTTTGGATGAGTCGCATAGATGAGGGGACGTCTGCGCCTCTTTGGGCCCCTCTCTCCTCTCTGACATTGAAGGTCTTTGTTTGACGTGGGAGCAGGCTCAAGCCGTCTTTGTTTAGGAGAACTCCGTCGATTTTTCGCCTTTCGAGCTCGGTGCTCAAGGCGGGGTTCTTTTGGTCGCGCCATTTTTCCACAGCGCGTGCTCACTTGGGACCGGGGGGTCCGTTTTTAGGGGATCGCAGGGTTGGGGTTTTTTTTGGACCTTTTTTTTTCTTATTTTCCCCCCCCCCCCAAGTCCCTACCTGGCCCTACCTCTCACTTTCTTTTTCTCAAGGAAGGTCCTTCGAGTAATTTTAGAACATGTTCGCCTGTACAGCGGAGGGAAAGCGAAGGCCTTCTATAGTGGCCACTCGCGAATGGTCCCCTTCCCCCCTTTTTCCCACGGAGGGTTCCCCTCCTTGTGACTTTCTTTCGATCGTGAACTTTAGTGCCTTTTTTTTTCCAAGATTTTTAGGCCTTGCTTTTTGGGATAGGTGTTGCGCCCGAAGACCTTTTCCTTTTTTCATCAAGACTTGCGGCAGCTGGTCCCATTCTTTTTCCAGCCTCCCCTGTTAGATGACTTTTCTCCCCTTTTTTGCTTTCACGCTTTTTTCTTTTTGGCTGTGGCGTTAAACTTTGTCTTTCGCGTGTCCTTGGCCTCGGCGCGCCCTTTTTGCAGTTTCCATGGGTCGTGACTCTACTCCGGCTCCTTTTAGGGTAGTTTTTCCTCTCGAGAATTTCTTTTATTCCATCCAGGCCTTCTGGCGAAATTCTCGAGGGTCTTCATTTCTCCTTGGATGGGTAGTTTATCCCTTTTTTTTTTTTGTCCGAAACCCGTGGGTTCTTCTCTTGATTTGCGCACATTTTCGGCGTTCTCCCCCCCCCTAATCACAGGGATTGCCGAGGGTTGGACGCTCCCCCCTGCTTGAGTCTTCATTGCGGTTTTTTTTTTGTGGGTTTGGACCAATTTTTCGCTCGCTTTCATGGCGGCGGTTCTAGATTGATTGCTTACTTTCCTGAAGATGGCTTAGGCTCTTTTTTTTTTGGGTGGTGGATGCGGTATTATCGCCCCCCCTCGTCCTGCCCGTCTCAGTCCAGCTCTCGTCAAGGCTCCTCTATTGGCTGGTAGATCGATTTACGGAGGCGCCTCCCACAATTCTATGAGTCGTTTTTTTCCTTGCCCCGATTTGGTTTTGGGGTTCGAGGCCTGCTTCC
>Ga0179593_1350088_pt1 | contig 13264 bp, 23 predicted proteins | sample CZODoug2_1_08_16_FD_185931 | JGI IMG/M metagenome (GOLD analysis project Ga0179593, IMG submission 185931) | Vadose zone soil fungal communities from Angelo Coast Range Reserve, California, USA - CZODoug2_1_08_16fungal (PacBio error correction) | ecosystem: Environmental > Terrestrial > Soil >... | reverse complement strand
GTCATTGGTTAACGCGTTGCGGGTGCGGCCGAAGTCTCCAGCTTTTCCCCCCCTTCGTTATTATCATCCCCCATTTTTTTTCTCTTAAGAAATTTCATTTTTTTTCTCGTTCCATTGGCCCTTTTCCCGTTGGGTAACTTTTAAAGATTTTCCTTGTCTTCCCTTTTGCGGTCCCTTCGTAGATTACATAGTTGCATACCCCTTTTCCCCTTCCCCCTCCCCTCTTACTTGCTTCCCAGGACGATTCTTAGGACGCCCGTAGGGCCATTCCTTTTTCCTTTTTTTTCATTTTCCCTTGCTTCCTTTCGTCCTTCTACATGCCGATTTTTTTAATCGCGGCCTATCCATCTTCTCTGTCTCCTTCCCTTCCTGACAGGGCATGTTTTTGCACATTGTTGTTTTTTTTGGCGTGGACGTCCGTCTTTCCCCTATTTTTCCTGTATGTGCGCGACTTTTTACAGCTCCGTTCACCCCCACTTTCCCCTTGGGAAACCCGTGGTCTTTGTTGTGTTTCCTTTTGTCTCCCGTCTGTCCCCCCACCACACGTCCCTTGTCCCTTTTCTTCGGTTTTTGTTTGTTTAACAGATCCCTTTCCCACACTTTGCCCTCAAGTGGTCCCGCCTCCTAGACTTTCCCCTTCCTCACCCCCGTTTTGGGTTTTCCCCCATGTCTTTTCCGTTATTTCCTTTTTTTCCTCTCTCCATAACCGGTCCCGGTTTCTCTTTTTCTACCGTCCCCGTAAACATTGACTTGGCAGGTGACCCCACTTTTTAGAGAAATCTAAGTTGACTTTCCCCTTTTTGCCCTCGACTTTATGTTCACCGGAAATTGAGTTCTTGGTTTTTTTTTTCCTAACCATGTTTGGGCTTCTTTCCCTTTCTTCTTTACTTGAAGACCCTTGACACTGTGCCAAAAAACCCCCCTCCCCAACAAAGGCGGTCCCGACAGTAGTTTGTCTCACCTCCCCCACCTTTTCCCCTCTTCTTGCCGTCCACGCGGCCCTTGTGGACAGTGCCCTCTCACGATTTTTTTTTTTCACCTTGGCTGTGTTCCATTTCGTCGTGTCGACCCTTGGAGCCTGTTTGTGGCGGTGGTTTTTGACATCTTCGTCTGCGAAATTCTTTCCCTTATGCCGTGCTTGAAGGAGTAATGGGGTGACAATAGCAAATTGACGTTTTGTGGTAGGACAGTTTTTTCCCCCGTAGTTTCGTTTTTCTCCGATCCTCTTTGTATTTGCACCCCTGGATGTCTGACCCCACCTTTTCTTCCTTATTTTCTCCGCTTCGTTTCTTCTGACTCCTCTTCCTTTTTAACCAAGATCCAAGCTGTTCTCTTGTTTTATGGTGTTTTGACCCTCGCCCTTGATCCCTTTGTGTCCCCCCAATTCCGCCGTTTTCCGTAGTTTTACCCCTCCGACCTGTTCGCCCCTTCACAGCAAGCAGATTTTTTTTTCCGGCCTACAAACGTCTCCCTCCACACCTCTTGTCCTTTTTTGAACATCCGCACCACTTCTCACTGGCCCTTTCTTCAAGTGTTCCGATTACCCTCATTCCTTTTAGACGACCCCCACTTGATAATCCTCCGATCTTTCTTTGGAGCCGGACAGGGAAGTGGTGACCTACTTTTCCCCTTTTTTGTCCCTCCACCTTTCCCTGTGTCATTCTTTCGTTGTTTTTTTTTGGAAAAGCGGGACCTTCTCCTGCCTTTTTTTCCCGTCTGTGTTTCTTTTTTCTTAAGGTGCTCGCTTTCCGGTATTCTGGCCCCTTAATTTCAAATCTCTTACTTCGTTCGTCCGCCCCCTTTTTTTTTTTCTCAGTTGGTTGTGGTGAATCCTCTCTTCACTTTACTACTAATTTGTTGTTTTTGTTTGATGATTTCTATTTCCCTCCACCTTGGGTCATCCAAACCTTCCCTTTGTCTTCCCACCTCACCCTCATGTCAAGTTCAAAATACCATTTTCCATTCCCTTTGTCTCTGACTTCCCACCCAAGTTTACTCTTTTTTTTCGCTGCCCATCGGTGTAATTTGCAAGATTCCTCCGTTCCCCGTCGTCCCCATGTACCCTTACCTCCCGGAATGGCTGGGCCCCCCCCACCCCTTTTCTAGTCTGTTTTTATGCCACTTGCTGTTTCGTTGCTCCACGCCAGCCGTCTCGATCTTCGATCCCTGGGTTAGCTTTCACCAAAAAGACTCTCTTACCAAATTGACTTTTTTTTGTCCTTCTTCGATGTCCCCGTTCACCCGTCTGTTTTGAGTTGGCGTCTTCTCCTGCGTACACCTACCCTTTTCTTGCTTTTGGTTTGAACCCGGTCGTTGCCCTTGTGTCCCCACTTAAGACTATTCTTGCCCCAAAGTCTTTGATCTTTTTTTTCACCAACGGCCTTCTTTTTTTTTTCTTTTTCCTTTTTTTAAATGCCAATGCTCGTCTTTTTTTCATGACTCCTCTTCCTCACTTACGTGTGCTTACCATTTTCTTTATCCCGGTCTCCCACAGTGGGATCGTATCGTCCCCCCCCCTTTGTGTGTTAACACTTTGCGTCTTTCCCCCCCCTTTTGCGAATGTTACTTTCCCCACGCCCTTGCCTTCCAGTCATTTAGTTCGAAGCTTTTTAAAACCCGCCGTTTTTTTTTTCCGGTCCCTTTCATTTTTTTCCCCCCCTTTGTCCCATTCCAAACATCTGTCGGCAGTTGCCCTTTTTTCCTTTGTTTTTTGGCCGCTTTTCGGCACCAATTCCTCTTTGAAGGTTGTTTCCATTTGGAGTTTCCGCTTTTCTTCTCTTCTTTCTATCCCCCCCCTCCGTTTCATCTTCCCGCCCCCAACCCCTTCATTCCCCACAACCGGGTCCCTTTTCTTTTTCCTGCCCTAAAGACCTCTGTTTCCCAGTTCTTCTATAAAAACCAAACACCTTTTCACCTTCTTAGTTCTCTTCCGTCTGTTTTTATTTTCCACTATGGGTCACCCCTTGGTGCCTTTTCCGATCTTCACTTTCACCCTGACGTCTAGGCCGACCCCCCCAAACGGGTTTTTCTCCCTTGTTTCGTCTCGTAGCCTCTCACTTTCCTTTTCCAGTTTTGCCGCTCTCTTTTCCCCCCCTGGCCATCTTTTTGGCCAATTTCGTGGTTTGTCCTTCCGTGATTACCCCCCCCGCCTTTTTCGCCCCTCCTTTTGGCCCCCAACCTTTCTTGCCCGTTTTAATCCCCCCTCGTTTACAATAGGTTTAGACCCCTTTACGGAGAATAACATGGCCCCTTCGGCCCTTCTTTCTCCCCCCACCCTATTGGTCCCGATTTCCCCGTCCCCCCTCCGCCTTCTGTTTTTCTAGGTCTTATATTATCTATTGAACATTCGGACATAGGAGTTCATTTTGGCTCCTTTTTACCAAACAAAAGATATCTTTTTTCTTCCAGTGGCGTTCCCTTCCGATCGTGGCCATCCCCTTTTGTTTTGCCACTTTATCATCTTCGGTTTTCTCTTCCTGCCCCCCTCCCCTGGTGCCATCCACGTAAATATTTTTTTTCGTCCCCTTTCGGCATGCACTTGTTGAAAACTTTTTCCTCCTCCCTTTTTTCCCTGCAGTCGTCAAAACCACCACCATTTGGTACTTTATCCCCCGCCACGTGTGGGCAGCGTGAGATTGCCTAAACATTTTTTTGTTGTGCCGCTTTCTTGCCTTTGGGACCTCCTTTTCTTTCCTTTGATTCCCTTCCTCTTTTTTTTTTTGGATGTCGTCAGCTGTAGGTTTTTCCCCCTTTGACGCCCCCCCCCATTTTTGAGGCGTCCCATCCCCCGCCAGATGACCCAATGTTTGGCTTCAGGACTTTCCCCCCCCCCTTTTTTCCTCCCCCTGATGGGGAAAAATTGTGCTTTTTTTGCCGGTTGTTACCTATGGGGAACCCCGTGAGGTTTTACATCTTTCCCCCTTCCTTGTGGCGGTCCCCAGGCCCTTCTTTCTCTAACGCGGGTTCCCCCCTGGCATCCAGCCGAAGGGATTTGGTCACAGTGCGGGTGATTGTGTGCGCCGCGTGTCCTGCCCCCCGGCGTCTCAATTTTTTATTTGACCCCGTCAGCCCGCTCGGCCTGCCTCTTTTTTCCATCAGTTTTTTTTTCTTCCCCCCTCTCCCCGTGGAAGTGCGTCACTTTCCCCGTGACTCCAGTTTTCCCCCCCCCCCCCAAATTTTTTTGGGGGCGTCCGGAAGTTTATTACCTTCTCCGTCTTGGCGCTTGTCGTTTCGCTTACGTTCCCACAAAATTTTTTTTTCCTTTGCACCCACCTGTTGTCCGCCCTTCTCACGTCTTTCCCCCCCACCACTTCCGTGTTTACCATAGGGATTTGTTTCTTTTAATCGGTCCATTGTCAGAACTTCAAACGTTTCCCCTGGCCGTCGAGAATGTCCCCATGACCGCCCCCCTGTGTTCTGTTCTTGGACCGTATATTTTCCTTCTTTTTCCTCTTTTTCCCCCTCTTCCGTTTACCCCCATCTTTGTCCTAAATCCCGCTTTCCAATTCGAAAACTGCAGGTGAAAGTTTTTATGAGTAATAACTTTCCCCCTGACTTCTGTGCAAATCTCTCTCGGCTTTCCCCCTTTTCCCCCTTTGTGCGGCTTTTTTGTATGCCCCCTTTTTTCGGATCCAACATGTTTTGGCCCTCGACAGACCTGTCAAAAAACCCCCCCCCGGTTTTTGCGACCCCCCCTGGGGTCCTTTTCTGGGCGCCTTTCCACACCCCCCTTTCCTCTGATTTCGGGAACCCTTTTGCATTCTCTGTCCCTTTGTGGTCAACGCCCAAAAGTCCCCCCCTCCTCAACTTTTTGTCCATGGTCGTACTTTCGTTTACTGATAGCCTTCGGGCAGGTCTTTTTTCCTTGGCGACTTGCGAAAACTTTTTCTTCTCTTGCCGTTTTGTTTCCTTCCCTTCTTCCTTTCTACATTCGCAATTTGTGGACATTTGTCCTTGCACTTTTTCAAGAGTTTTTCCTTTTTGTCGCTCTTTCCCGCTGTTGATCCTGGATGGAAAAGTTGGGCCCGTTACCTTCTTTATCTGAGTTCCCTTGAGTTCCTCCCCCGATGCACTTTTCACCAAGCCTTAAAGCTTTTTCTTGGTTTTTTGAACCCACCCCACTCTGAAGATAATGTCTTGTTGTACTTGGACCCTTTCTCTCTTTTACCCCAATCGACCTTGGTCCTCCCCTTTCACACTCAAGAAAATGCCTCCTTTGGTCGCTTTCATATCACAGGCCCACACACCATTTTCCGTGGGACAATTTCTAAAACCCATGGGTCCCCAAGGCCCGTTCCCCCAAGGTGTTCTTTTTCCTATTGCTTTTTGTTGGCACTCTCCCCCCCCCTCCTTATCGAATCTCCTGCTTGGTAATGAGTCACACTCATGGTGTTCACTCCCTCCCAATTTTTTGCCCAACTGCCCCTCGTGTTCCATCTCTGGTGTACGCTTTGTGGCCCCGGAGAACATCTTGCCCTTACCCCTTTTTCTTTTGGATGGGTTTTTTCCAACTCGCGGGCTCATGTCTGTATCGACCTGTCCCTGTGGCCCACACCCCATATAGGACTTTAATTCGCTGTGAGCAACCTTTTTTCTTCGTTTGATGTGTTCCTTTCTCTCTTTCCTACTCCCTTAGTTGTTTTTTTTTTTGTGTGTTTCCTCGCTCTGCCCCCTGTCTTCCCTGCGGGACCGAAAAACCTGGTGGTCGTCCCTGATCACAACTATATTTTCCCTTTCCTGTTTTCCGAAACCGGGACCCAGGTCGCGGCTTTTTTCCCCCCCCTCCATTCTGAATATGCCAATGATCTCCCCTGTCCACCTTTCACCCAACCTGATGGTCCCCTTCCTCTTCTGTGGGTGTCAAAACAACAATCTTCCTATCTTCTGCCCCCTTTTCTGTTCCCGTTCTTCCACGGAACAGGAGTCCCTATTTCTGATACTCTTTCTTGGTCAACCAAGATCGTAAATCCCCCCTTCCCCCTTTTGGCCCTTTCTTCGGGATTTTTTTAAAAGTACACCATGTTTTTGATTGGAGGTTTTCTCTCGTTTTTCTCCTTCGTATCCCCATCTTCTTGCTCTCTTGTCTACCCTGTCCGCTCTTCTTGTAACAAAATCCCCCGCAAGGTGAGGCATTGCCACGATTGATATTCTTGTTTTTTCACCCCAAGCGGCCTTTCCCTGTCGATCGTCTCCGTGCCTCACTTCTTTCTTGACAAATCCGGGCTACCTTTCCACAACTGCAATCGTTTTCCCAAGCGTGTTTGGTGGCTTCGCTCTTTTTCTTCGTCCTTCGTACACCTCGAGTCAACATCCGTAATTGTTTGAAATTTCACAGGTTTCCATTCTCAGTAACTTTTCCCGTATGAGCTCTTTCCCCCCCGTGCCCGCTCTCCGTTTTCCGGCGCGGAATTACTTTCATTTTCCCCCCCCCGCCTTTTTCTCCTTCTTTTATTTTTTTCCCATTTTTTCTTTTCCGCTTTTTCCCTGGCCCCCCATCCTGGGGGCGTGTCACTTTTGTCTGCGTTCCACGTTCCGCTTTTTCCCTTTTTCAGTTTGTCCTTTTGTCTTTTTGCTTTCCAGCCCCCACACTGTTCAGCAACCAACGTCACTTTTCCGGCCCCGCCGAAAATCGATTTCTTTTCCCTGAATCTTCTCTCAAAATGTTCCTTCTTTTCTGATTAGCACGGGTCTTTTACGTCCCAAAAGTCCCCCTGTTCTTTTCTGATTCGAACGGAAATATCCTTGTATCCTCCGTTTCCCCCCAACCCTTTTTTGGAGTCATTTTGAATTTTTTTGTTTTCTACTTGTCATGAAGTTTTCAAGTTTTTCCAAACCCCTTTCACCCCTTTTTACCCTGGGTCCGTGGTTTGCCCCGCCCCCGTTGACTACCGGCTCCAGTTTTGTTGACTTTGCAAACTCTTCGTGGTCGTTCAACGTATCGTTGCCTATTTTTTCCCCTCCCCGGCGCATAGTCCCCTTCGGTCCTTCCGTCACATTGGCCCCCGCTTCTTGCAACGGGCCTTCCCTTTTGTGACCCCCTCTTTTACTGGCTCCGGTATTGACCCCCGGGCAACTTAGGTTCGCTCTCCGCCGAGACCATTCAAAAACAGTGATACGGAGTACGCCCCAGAACCTCACTGGAAATTCAACCTCGGCCTGGTCCTCAACGTTCCTCACGGTCTACGTCTCTCTCCTTCCCCTGCCACCCCCTCACTGTGGGGTTCCTTCCACCCAGCCCCCTTCTTCCCTCTTCCCGCCCTCGCCATATCGTAGCTTCTCCCCGTTCCGTCCTCCTCCGATTCATTCTCTACGCCCCTCCTGTTTACTGAATCATCACTCACTCCCCTCCCCTCCTTTTATCCCGCCACTCCTTGGTTCCCATCCAATCTTGCCGATCTCTCTATCCTTCCTTTACGACCTTTCACTTTTACCTTTCCGCCCTCCCTCCAAGCAATTTCTCCCTTTCCCTCCACTTATTCTCTCGGACTTTTCTTGCAGCTTTTGTCGCCCCGACCCGCTCTCCCCCTTTCTTCATCTTCCTACCCCTTGCTCCTCAACTTTTTTGCGTCACTCCCCTCTCATCCCCTCCATTCTTTGAGATCACGCCCGGTGTTGTTTCACCCCCCCATCCTCCTCTAGATCCCTGCCTGGGTCGTTCTGTTGCCTGACCCCGCCTTCTGGACTCAGGGTTCAATGTCCCTGATCGACAGATGCCCGTTGTGATTTTTGTTTCCCCGTCATTTCGGCTCTCCCCTGAGAAGGTCCCCAGTACAACAGTTATTCGTTTCTGCCCCCTTTTTTGGCCAAACACTCCCTTCCCCCCTTTTTCCCATCAGGCTGACACCACAGGTGTATTTCTCCTGGCCCCTTTTGCCCGTTCTCCAGTTCCTTTGCCTCTTTTTTTGCCCAACCCAAGGCTCCTTTTACCGACATCCTTCCTTTTCTTTTCCCTCCTTTTTTTTTTGGTTCGAGAGATGTCGGTTTCTTTTTGCTCTTTTGTGAGGACGCAGCTTTCCCCAGTTCTTTCCACCCCAATGGCTGCATGAGAATGCACCCCTGTTTTTTTTTTCCTTCCTGATGGACAAGGTATTTGCGGGTGTGTTTGGAAGTACGGGTTCAAAGATCGTTTACGGTTTGTTAACGTCTCTGGCCGTGCGGAGTTAGCTTCAGGCTTTTCACCTTGTCCCTTTTTCCCTTTATTTCTGGGCCCTTTTTTATTTGGGACGGGCCCGTTGGACCCGCTGTATTAGTTTCTTTTGGGTCGATTGTTTACCGTCCTGCCTCTTTCCCTCTTGCCCATACCCTCTCCCCCGGACGGGACTGGTGTGTGTTTGGGACTCGTTGCCAACTTTTTGTGGAGTTGGGATTGATCAGGATTATTCGAAGTTTTTTTTTGCTGGTTTCGGCGAGTTTCGCTTACGCCACACGTTTCTCCCTTTTCCCTGGTTCCTTTGTGAATCCCTTTATTCCCGGAGTTTGCAACACTTCCCTTGTACCCAAATCGTGTCGTTTTGAACCGTCTCTTTTGCAACTGCCACCACTTTCCCTTTTTTTTAGCATTCCCCCCTTTCCTTCCCACGTTGTGTTCCGCCCGATCGCTCCCTTTCCGTTCTTCTTTTTGTCCCGGTCCCCCCTTTTTGTCCCATGTCTACGAAGCCTCATTCTGCAGCCCCAGGTTGACCCCTTTTTTAGAGTCCCCCCCCTTCCTTTCCCTTTTACATCTATTTTCGGCCGTTCCCTTCGTCTTTTGTGTTTTTTAAACCTTTTGGCGGGTGATCCCACCTGCTGTTTTCGTTTTTCAGTACCGGAAAAATTTGTGACCCAACTCTGTTGTTTCTTTCCCTCCCCCATTGCCCTCTGCTTTCCTTTTTCTTCCCCTGCTTCCCCACTTTTTTTGTCACCCTGTGCCGCACAATTTTTTTCCTTGCGGAATTGGCCCGAAGGCGATGCGGGCGGTTTTTTTCCGCGTCGAGTTTTTTCTGACCATCTTTTTTTCTTCCCCTTGTTCCCTGTGTTGTAGACTTTCGGTCCTTTTTTCTTGTCCCTTTACGTCCTGCAGTTCCGTGCCCCTGTTTTTTGTGCAGATGACGCCACGGAGTGTGTGATGGGATGGAACACCCGGGCCTATTTTTCTTTTCTTCAGTCTCAATTAACCGAGCTGTCACTTTTCCAACCACCTCCAACCCTTGGCTTTGTTGCCCCCCGTTGAAGATTTTCCCCCTTTCTTTTTGCAAATCCTTTATTTTTTCCTTCCCGACCTGTTGCCGTCCCCCAGCCCTTCCTCTGTGGTCACCGCCGATCCCTCCCCCCTACCCCTCTTGCCTGTTGGACATCTCATTTCTTTTTAAATCCCATTTTTCTGCATTGCTCTTTTTGTTCTCCCTCGTATCAGATCGCTCCCTTTTTGCGGTTTTGGATCCCCCGGTACATCACTGGTCTGACCTCTCGAAATCTTTTTTTTCCTTTCCACTTACTTGTCCATCTAGGTACCTTTTTGGACCCCAGGTGACGACTCTTTGAAGATTAAGGTTACTTGTTTTTCCCGGGCGTCTTTCTCTTTCCTTCTTACCTAATTTTCCAATATTCTTTTTTACTTTCCCTTTCCCTCCCACGACTTTTGTGCTTTTTGTTCAGGCTTTTCATCTTCCTTTTTATACAAGTCACATACGTTTTGTTGGTGTTGAGTCGATGACCGGTGTCCCACTTTCCCTTTTTTTTGCGTAATCCCCTTTTTTTCTTCTTCCCCCGTCCCGTAAATGCTCCATCTATTTTCCCTTTTCCCTTTCGAATACCGGCAATGCCGGTCTTCGCCCAATACCCAAAATTTGTTTTTTTGTTTCCTTTTTTGCAAGAACTTTCCCCCCCCCCCCCCCTGCTTCCCCCCCCCCCTCCGTTTAATACACCTCTATGGCCTTTCCCATGTTCTTTCCCCCAACCCCGTAGTCCCTGAGGTTTCAGCCCATGTCTGTCTGTTTCCGGGTCCCACTTTTTTTTTCTTCTCTGCTCTTATTCCCTAGTGGATGTCTGTTCCCCCAAAAATATCCTTATCCCCCCCCTTTCCCTGCCTTTCACTTTTAGTCTTTTGGGGGTCCACCCCCTTTAACCCAGATGTTTGATGCTTTTTTTCTTTCCTTTAGTCCCTCTTGCCAATCTTTTTTTCTTTGCTTTAGGGAGAACCCGTTTAGTTGTTTTTAAAAATAAGTTCGTTTATTTTTCCCACCCCTCTCTTTTTTTTTTAACCCCCCTTCCTTTCTTCCTTTTTTAAAATTTTTCCTCTTTCTTATTTCTCTTACTCCTCCTCTCTCCTTCAGTCGATCCATATTTTCTCCGGGCTCCAACTTGTGTGGATGTGGATTTGCTGATCGGCCCCGATCCCTGCGCGTTTCAAATGGGTCCTCCCAATTGTCGCCTCCGGCCTTCCCGTTTTCAGACTTTTCCCTGCCGCGCGGTCTTCCCCTTTCAAAACCCTTCCCCGGCGCTCCGGTTCCCTGTAAATCCACCTGTCCGCTTCCAAATCTTTTTCTTCTTTTTTTTTAAACTTTTTCCTCCCCTTTTTCCCCGGCAAATCCTCTGTGCCAAATGGTGGTATGCTTGCACGTTTTTTACGCTTTTTCCCCTGTTTGACGGTTTGGATCCCCTGGAAGGGTTCTGATTTTAACTCACACTGTTTCAATAACCCAACCTCCCTTTTTTTTCTGTTCCGGCGAACATCCCTGGATTTTTCTTCTCTTTTTCCTCTCCCAACCCCTTTGGTGGGAAGACTCCTACGATGTGTTTTTTCGTTTCTGTAGGCACCATCTGTTTTCACTTTCCCCGTTGCTGGCTCTGAACGGAACCCATCCTTTTTACTCCTGCGACCCCCACCCCCCCCACAAGGTTTTATTAACTGTTGTTATTATAGTTTCGCGGCCCTTCTGTGTTTTTTTTTTTTTTTTTTTTTGTTTCCCCTGATTCGTTCCCCTCCGCTTACCACTTGGGTTGGTGGTTTGCCCCGCCCGTCTCTTTCCCTCTTTTTTTTCCCCCAAAATTTGCCACTTGATTTGTCCCTTCCATCTCCCACCTTTTCTGTGGTGCCATCGTGTTTCATAGGATCCCTTTCCCCCTTTTCCCGCTCTTAAACTGGTTCCCAACACGATCTTGGCACCGCCTTTTTTGCTTTCTGGTTGATGATGGTTTATAGGCGGCTCGTGGAAATTTCCGGCCATAGGACGTTCTTGTCGTTCTTTTTTGAATAAAAATCCAACACCGATCCGTGTTTGCGTCCGGGGTCCATCCACCCTGGGGTGCCATCCACCCCTTTCTCTTGTTGTTTTTATGATTTTTTTTTCCATGTTGAGGCGCCCGCTTTCTTTTCTCCTGTTTGGCGCCTTCCCTGCCTTACCTCCCTTAACATCTTTTTTCAAATTTCTTTCCCTTGGCACCAAGACAATCCTTTTCCCTCAGGATTTGTCCCCACCCCACCCCCTTGGGTAATTTCATGTGTCCCCCTTCCCCTTTTTTTCCAGTCTTCCCCCTGATTTATTTTCGCTCCCAACCGGCTTTTTCACCTCAATCTATCTTTTCCCCCCCTCAAGAACTCCGTTGTTTTGTTTCTCTCGGACTTTCGGAGTACTCTCTTTTTTGATTTCTAAGGGGCTCGCAATTTTTACCCCCTTTTCGGGATTTTTTTCTTCCATGCAATTCCCCTTTTCCTTCATGTCCCCTTTCATCTGTCCTTTTTGGCCTGTGGCCCATTTTCCGATGTTTTCACGACTGTTTTAAGTGCTGCCGGGGTAGGAGGTAGGCCCCCGTCGCGTTTCTTTCCACTTTTTGCAATTTTCGCTGGATTTTGATTGTCCGGCGGTTTCTGGTACGCGGGACTCGAAAGGCGTATCATCGGTTTTTTCTATTTATGGCCTTTTTTACCAGCTATGACCCCCCGATTTCAATCGCGTCCCTTCTAACATATTTTTTTAAGGAAGTCTTGGGGCGTGAATTTTTAGCGTTGCCCCCCACCCTTTTGTGTGCGGGCGGCCTCGTCTCCTATTTTTCCTTTATTTTTCGCGCGTCTGTTCTACCTTTTTTTCCCCCCCCCAAGTCAACTTTTTGGAAACTTTTATTTTTAAGAGGTATCCGGGGTTTTCTTTTTTTCCCCCCACTCCGTTGTACATTTTGTGTTTCCCGTTTTTTCCAAAACTGTAGACCCTTTGCCGCGTCGATCCTCCCCAATTTGTTCCCCCCCCACAACTTCGGGGTAGGCGATCCCGTCTATTTTTTCTTTTTCCCGCTTGCAACGGCCGGTTCCACTTCTTTGTCCTACGCCGCGGACACGAGCAGGTGTTGAAACCTGTTGTTTTTTCCCTCTGAATTCCCCTTCCTTTCTGTTTCCGATTTTCGGCTTTTCGGAAACTGTCTGGGCGTTGTTTGTATTTCACCGTTTTTTTTTCCACTGTTGGCTCTGAAGACCCTTCACACTCTTCTTCCCCTGCTTGATCTCACCTTGGTGCGTTCTTTTTGCCCGCAGTTCTTCAAATTGGTTCAAGTTTGCCGCTCCCAAGATATTTTGAATGCTTTTGTTACCATCTCTCCCCCTTGTTTCTGCGCTTCGGTTGTTGAAGTGCGAGCTTGCGAACCCTTGCTTACTTTCCGGCGGGGACTTTTGCGAAATTGTCCCCTTGAATTCTACCAGTTTCAAGCCGTGGATTTTCTTATCCTGGTTGATTTCCCCGGCTTTTCCCCCCCCTGTCTCTCCGTTTTTTATTCTTCCTATAGTCACTTCGACTCTTTGCATTTTCCAAGATCAAGGTCGGGTTTGTTTTGTTCTCCAAACACCCTAGTAAATCTTGGTTCCTAGGGCCGTTCTTATTTCCATCCCCGAACTTTTTTCTGCCCCCTTTCCCAGCCCCAGTAAGATTGGCCCGTTCTAAAAAAACTCAACCCCCCTTGTACTTGGGCCCTCCCTGTACGTTGGACCAAGCCAGTTCGTGCTTGATCTTTGTTTCTTCCCCTTTTTTTCTCTCATCCTTTTCGTGTTCGACCTTCCATGGTCCCCATTTTTTCTGTACCTCCAACTCGAAATTTTTTGCCCAGCCCCCTCCCCTTCCATTCTCTTTTTTACGTGAGGTTGGGTTTCCCCTGCGGGAAGATTTCTTTCCTGCTTTTTGATTTTTTTCGTTTTTTTTCCCTCTCTCTTTCCGGTTTTCATTACTCCCCGGTCATCTGTCCCTATCTTTACTCTTTTGCGCCCACCTCTTTGTATTGGTCCTGGAAGTTTATTTTTTCTTGA
>Ga0179593_1326156_pt1 | contig 13264 bp, 15 predicted proteins | sample CZODoug2_1_08_16_FD_185931 | JGI IMG/M metagenome (GOLD analysis project Ga0179593, IMG submission 185931) | Vadose zone soil fungal communities from Angelo Coast Range Reserve, California, USA - CZODoug2_1_08_16fungal (PacBio error correction) | ecosystem: Environmental > Terrestrial > Soil >... | reverse complement strand
GAGAGCCCGACCGTACCCCTTACAGTACTTTCCCTCATCTTCCATGACGATCTACGTTTTTCTAATTGTTGATCGATCTCGATCACTGCCACTGAACTCGGCACCCGGCGCCCCTCTCTCATTTTTTTTTTATTTAGCCTCCTAATTACGCAGCACACCCATTGAGTGATGCCTCCTTCCTGCTCCTGGCGATCTCCTTAAAGGCTCCCCATCTTTCTTTGCATATCCAGGCAGCCTGGGGGGAAGTTCTCCTTCCGGACTTTTTTCCTCACTTCCTTTTCTTTATGGCGCGTTGGAGTTTGAAGTCTGTCTTTTTTTGTTTTTTTTAGCTTGGTCCGATTTTATCTAGCAGGCCTTTCGATTTCTGTCTTTCCTCCATCTAGTGGGCGGAACTCACCTCAGCATGTGCGCTTCCGCCTTCTCCGGGCCTTCCGAATTTGGAGTCGACTTTTTACCCTCTCTTCTTTGTTGCGTTCGGAATTCATTCTCCCCCAGTATAGTTTGCTGGTGCGGCTGACTTTTGGACCCCTGGGGTTGGCCCAGCCTTTGTCAATCCTTCCTCCCCATGACGGTCCAAACTTCTCGTGGAGCCCTTTGCTTTAGAGTCAGATCCCTAGCTTTCTTTGTCCGACCCGCCTCCTCCTCGCTGCTGTCGTGCCGTCTGACCTTCCCCCCCTTTTGCGGCTATCCTTTTCGTATTCCAAGACGTCCTGACTTCAGCCCCCCCATTCATAAATCGTCCCTCCCTTTTTGTTGATCTTTCGGGGGTCCCCCTCTTTTGTTCTAGCAAACCTGCATTGTCGAACCACCCATGAAAGGCGGAACCTTTTCGTAGATAGATTACCGCTCTAATGCCCTCCCTGCCCCTTTGCCGGGCCCGCCGACCCCGTCTCCTTATGCATATTGCTGATGATTAGGTATTTGAACTTCCTTTCATAAGGGACTTCTAGCACTCTTCGCGAGGTCTTGTCCCATGATGGTTGCATGATCGCGTTAACCGGTCCCCGTTTGTAGCGTTGCGCGAAAGAATACTTTGAAATGGTATGCTTGCCTGAGTTCTGGATTTTGACTTTGTTGATCCCCCTGCTAGCGGTCACCGACCTATATCCTTCATGGCCCCAGTTTTCAGTTCAACTTCGAGTTGCCTGCTCCCTTTGCGCGCTTCCCTATATATTGCCTTTTTTTCTCCGTTCCCCCCCGATTTCCCTGGTTATTTTTTTGCTGCCCCCCCCCAACCTTTTTCGCCCCGACCGTCGGTCACCTGTGACTTGTCTTTTGCCATAGCGCTTCCAGCGTGCTATTCCTTCCATTCACTGTGACCCCACACGCTTGCGCGTTTAGATGTGTCCCCAAGTCAACCTGTTTCGCCATTTTTACCGTTTTTGATGTCTGCTGGGCCATTCTTTGTTTTGAGTTGCTTGCCAGGTGATTGAAATGACCCCCAAAGAGGGTTTGTGTCCTTTTGCGTTCCCTCGACCAAAGATAAGACAAGTTCTTTTCTCTTTGCTCGAACTTTACCAGCGTCCCGCGGTATTGATTCCATTCTCCTTCTCTTTTTCCCTCCTCCCCTTTATTCCGTTGCCTTACTTTTGGTGTCTTGGCGAAACCGATCTTTTTGGCTTCGTGCTTTCTAGCATCATCTAGGCCCCTCTCGGACTCCAGTCCCCTTCCGATTGTTCCCCCCCTAGATCGGGGATTTTCTTTTCCCTCTCTTCCTTTCTCCTTTGACGCGACGGCTGTCATAGTTTGCTCCACCAGCGCCCCCCTATCCTTTTTAAGTCGCAGGAGCACGCGCGTTCTCCTTCCCCCTGAGCGCCAGCCTCATTTTTTTTGCACCATTCTCGTAGCGATGACCCTTGCTTGATGCTCTGGCGCAGTTCATCCTTCGGAGCTTGTGCGTTCTTGAGGCATGTCGGAATTCAAAAGTTCAACTTTTCGCCGCCGCTTCTCCCCCCTTTCCCGTCCGATGTGCAGACACTTTTTTTTTCCCCACTGCAGGGAAGGACGGCTTTTGGCAAAAGCTTCTGCACACTCTTCATAGGCGCCGTCCCTCCAGAGCCTTTTTCACGGAGGATATGTCCAAGTATATGACTTGACGGTTGTTCCTTCATTATTCATCCCCTCCCAGTGTCATGCCTCCCATTCCGTAACGTTCTCTTAAGAAGGCGGTACCCCCCGATCTTTCAGTTAAGCACTTTCTTTTAAATGAACCCGCTACTGGTTTTGCCGTTTTTCTGCGCTCTTTAATCTTTTTGACTCTTTATCCGCCACGTTGCGCTCCGCATGTCACCGCTTCTCCACGTGCGCGCCTGTCCCAACCTCCCCCTTCTGCAGGCGCACGGCAAGACCGCCGGTCCCCCACACCCCCTTTCTCTTGTTTCCCTTGCTTTCCTAGCTCGCAATTTCTTTCGACTCTGCTTCCCTCACGCCTCCGAGCATTCGGGTGCCGTGTGATTTTAACGGAAGTTTTGATCGCTACTCATTCCTCCCCGATTGGGCTTTATGGCTTTTCTTTTGGAGTTCACTTTTGTTTTGACGGTTCGTGCGATTCCGGACCCCGCACCATTCTTCCACCCCTGAAACCCATACAGGATTTGAAGCATTTCTGCCGGCTGAATCGGGCTAGGGGATTTTGATTTTCTTTCCCAGCGCTGTCCCCTCCCCCCTTTTGGTTTTTGATCTCAGTCCACCCCCCTTCCAAAATAGCTCTCCTTATCTTGCATTGCATAATGACCGATCTATAGGGATTTCGGTAATTTTTTCAGGACCCGATGGGCTTGGTGCCTTTCTCCTTTCCTCCCCCGTCCCACTGCTCCTGCCAAATGCAATCCAACCCTCTGACCATCCATCCCTGCACACAATGTTTTCAAGCTCCAAAAATGGTTATTAGACGATCAACGGCCTCTGTCGATCCCATCACATTCACTATTCTTCTTGTTGAATTTTCAGATGCCGGGATATTATAGGCCTCACTGTCCAGATCGTTTGGAGCAGAGAGTATTCTTGGCCTGCCCCTTTCACTTGGTGGACGGGAGAATGTTGTCTAGATACTCTGCGTCGTCCGGTCGCTTTGATGTGCCCTCCGTCACGTTTTTCCTTGTAGGAGAAGTTTCACCCCCCGTCCCCCCGTTCAAAGCATTAGTATTCGAAACAGATTTTCCTGAAATTTATGGGTTCTTCAATACCGGGATTCATGTCGAAGCGGGTTCCTTGCCCTTGATTTAGAGGAGGAAGCTACTTTACAGGAGACCCCAAGTCGTGGCGAATTTTGAAATCGTTGTTGTTGCCCCTGGATTATCAGGACATTATGTAGTTGTCGCTTTATTTGGGGGGGGGGGGGTTGGTTTGTTGGGTTTTTTGGGTTTTTTTTTTTTTTTTTGTGTGGGGGTTTTTTTGGGGGTTGGGGTGGGGGGGGTTGGTGGTTTGTGGGGGTTGTTTGGTTTTTTTTTTTTGGTTTTGCGGCCTTTTAGCCCCGTTTCTCCCTGACTGCCCAACTTCAGTTTTACCGCGGCGACATCTTTCCCCCCCGTCTTGTTAAGCGCTCAAAAGTTTACGGTTTTCCCCCCATTTAAAGTGGGCCCCCTCCTCCTACTTTCTTCAGGATGACTACCATGCGAGCAGCACGCCCCATCGCCTTGATCGGCGCCCCCCCGATTCATCTCGTTTGCTCTTATTGTTTTCGTGTGTTGACCGACCGATTCCGTTCGGCCCCTCCAGACCGTACGTGCGCTCTTTTCTCTTCAGCCTCTTTCCCGTCATGTCTGTTCTCGAAAGGACCCGCGAGTCACCTCGCCCCGCGATCCCGTATCCAGACCGTTCCCTTTCCCGCTCTTTTCCTTCGATTATGGCTCGCAAGACCGACTTCCCCTAGTTTCGCACCTTCCCCCCCCTTCAATTGACGGCCGGAATTCCAGTCAGGCTGCGGCGCGCCGTGGAATCAATATCCTCGTTGCCGTCGGCGGCTCTTCTCCCCCCCTGCCAAACCCCTTGAAAGAAGTTTGCCTGGGGAGAGGGTTAGCCGAAAACCTTCCCCCCAAACCAGATGGGGTTTGAAGGCCTCACACGGCACGTCCCCCCCCCTCGCACTTGCCGCCTTCTCCCCTCCTCTGCGCGTCGCCATTGACCTCTTTCCCCGTTTGACTTTTCACTACCTCTCCGCAAAGCTTGCCATATGTGGAGTTACTAGTGAAAAAGCTAACTCGAGTCCTTCCACTTAAAGTTACTAAGTGAAAGTCGGCGGCTTTTTTTTTTTCACCAAAGACAGCTTTTCCCTTTGGAACCAGACCCAACGCCTCTTTTGGCGATGCTGCCCTTGTACTTGTAGCCTTTGCACTTACCGAATGAAAGAGGATTCCGGTGAAGTTATTTTTCCATACACATAAAATCCATAAAGAGAGGCTTAACAGAACGGTCAGCCCTTGACCACGTCCCTCTCTTCAACGAGCGGCGACCTGGTAGTAACCACGCTTTACTAGTACCCCCTTCCTAGCCGATCAAATTCCCACACCCACGTAATCGAGAGCGGCGGATCAGCCGGACGAGGCTACAAAGAACGCGACGCCATACTTAATTTCCCATCCAACTTATGCGACACCTTCTTTCTCCCTCGCCTGAGGGCGCCTATTGTTCTCTGGCACAGTGATAGTACGATTTTCCTCCCTTGTTCGGATTGAAGTTCCAGATTCGCGTGAAGCCAACCTTTCTTCCACCAGATCCCCCCCCGCGGACGAATGTTGCTTTTCTCCTTCTTCGTCTGTTATTTCGCCTCCAAGTCCCCTCATTGAGACCGGCCTCCTCGCCGATTCGTCGTTTCGCCCCGTTCCCTTTTCTTACCTTCCGTACCTTCCAAGGGTCGAGTTACGGACCCGTGCGGACCTCCTGTCTTTTTTGCTACACCAGGACATGCCCCCTCCAGAGCCAAGGGAGAGACCCAATACAGGTGTCTGGTAATTTTTGGAAGAGATTAGTTAGATCGAGGTCCCTGCGGTTCCTCCTCCAACGGAATGCTGGCCCGTTATCCCTGGAGGAACCGCCTAAACAGGCTTCCGTTTGAGTACGCCCACAAGCTGCTGGCAGTCTCAGAAGTATTAATGGCAGTCGATCGAGCACACAAGATCCAGCTTAAACTTCCGCTGTATTAAGGCATGCGCGAACCATGCTGTCGTTAATCGAAGGACTCAAATTACACATTGGGCTCTTTCTCTGATTACATAAAGATGGAGTGGTTTGTCTCAGAGATTCTTCGCGGTCGGCATACTACCCTTTTGATTTTTCGTGTTGATTCTGTCAGTGTCACCCCCTGTTATCGCGCCGTTGGCCCCCTCTTTATGCCCTTTTTGTGCTCGAGGCGAATGCTCACAGGCCTAGGTCATGAGTCTAAATTTTTACCGGCATTTTTCCCGTGGCAAGGTAGAAGACTTTCGCCCCCTTTTTCTCCGGTTGTGTTGAGTATTTGATTGACCTGACCCCCGCGCAATCCTTCTTTGCCGTTGAACTAAGATGACATGCACTTTTATCCAGTTGGTCGATTTCACCCTCCCCCCGACCTCCGAACCCTGTCCCGGCTCGATGCCGGGTTGGTTTTTCCCGTCGCCGCCTCATGAGCCGCCCACTCTTTAGTAGGAGGATACACCTGACTCGGATTTATCTACACCCCGGCGCCTTAGTCTGGAATAACTTTAAGCACAATGGTTGATGAAGGTGATTAGATCCGTCCCCTATTCACTTCCCCTTCCCTTTTTATCGCCCATTGAGGTTGGGCCCGTTCGCTTTTTCTCCACATTTTCTATTAGTAGGGGCCCTATGAGCTTCTCTTTTTCCTATCGCCATTTCATTGGCCCTTTTTTTTTTTTCTCACCGTCAGCCTTGGTGTGCGTCTGCAGCAGGATCCCTTTCCTTTCCCGGTCAATTTGTAGTCCCCTGCGGTTTCCCCTCATTTCTATGCGGTTCGGTCCCTCCGTGCATCCGCCACCGTCTTGTCTGCTACGTGTGCTCTTGACGGTTTGGGTTGGCCAGTTGCTGGGTGTGTGCTTTTGGGCTCATTACTAGGCCCGTCGCCCCCCCCTCCTCCCACCTCTAAATTTTTCCATTGTTTGCCCCTGATGTTTAGATCCGTAGCCCCCTTTGGCGACGCCGACTCCCTTGATGATAGCGGTGTATGAAATGGCGGATTTTCGACCCCCACTCACGTCTTCTCGTCTCCCCCCTTTCCAACCTTGTACGCGGTTGGGTCTTTTTCCGAGTTTGCTCCCCACGCCTGGATAGCTTTCGACCCTTACTCCTCCATTCCTTTTTTGAACTCGTCGCTCGCTTTCCGAGGCTTCGGCATTCAGGCGGCCGCTTGCCCGAAACCCACGCCGGCTATTTTGAGATCAGATGCTTGATGGACGTCGTAGTCTTGAGTCCTGATGCGCGACTTCGTATAGGATACCCTCGCCTGGCTGCGATGGTGTCCGTCTTTCATTCACTGTGTCGGCGTCCTGGTTTCTGTTTAGGGACAGAGCTTTTACTTCGCCCTGTTGGATTTCGTGATCCTGACTCTTTTTTTCGGCCGATCGCCTTTCACCGAAAGTTTCTTCCTTGCGATGCATAGGCAAGCGGACCGGCACCTCCCCTTTAGGGCGCGACCGCTAGATTGTAGGGGTATTCTTGGAACTCTGTGCCCAACCCTCCTCTACCCCCACATGACTGCGATCCACCATTTGACCGGTTAGCGTTTGACATTTTTTTTTTTCCTTTAAGACTTTTAACATGTTCACAACTCTCCTCTATATCTCCGAAACGGTATCCTCCGCCAGTGAGTCCGGCGGACGATACTCAGTGATGCCTGGCGTGTCCTTCCTTTTTTTTTTTTGTTTTTTTGTTTTTTTTTTTCTTTTCTTTTTTTTTTTTTTTGTTTTTTTTTTTTTTTTGTGGGTTCGTAAGTGTACATCCAAACACTTTTTGTTTTTTGTTTGGTCCTTCGGTGCGGGACCCATAGCCCCCCTCCCTTTTTATTTTCTTGCTTCTGACTTTTCCTTTCCGGTGATGCTATGGCTCAAGGCGACCCCTTCGAGCCGAGCTGAGACGTTGTCCTTTTTTCGGCCTTGTTTCCACAACCTATGGGGCTAGTCTGTGCTTTTTGACCTCATTTTTTTAGGCACTCGCTGACTTCCCCTCATTCGGCTCGTGATTCATTTATTCGTGATGTAGGAACAGCTATTTTTTACTCCTTGACAGAGAGGCGGATCGGGTGCTTCGCACCCCTAGACCAGATCCGGTCTTCTTCTTCGTCGTCCTATCCGCAGGCCCCGTCGCGCCGGCTTCCTTGCAAACATTCGCTCTCTCATACGCGCATGTGCTTGCTAGAGCCGGCAGTTTTCTTGACTTCGATTTTTCTGGTGTTCATTGAGTCCTTTATTTCTTTTTTCTTTTCAAACGTCACCTTTACGAGAAGCTCGACCCCAAGTGCTTCGCGGTAGCCTCAGGACACCTTTCTTTATGTTGTTGGCAACCTCTCTTTTGACAAATGAACGTATAGGGTATCGCCTCACAGAGGATTCTGGCCTTCAGCCTTTTTTTTCCCGAGATACGGTTGCAGCCGTTCCCTTAGACCGACTTACAGTCGGGTCATGACCTTTCCTTTTCTAAGATTCAGGCCGGGCGTGAGAACGCCTTGCATCGCATAGTTTTGACCGCTCTGTACCGGGTGATTTTTGCAGAGTATTCTTCGAGTTTTTGAGGATTTACGCCTTCTCCCGGCTTCTTTTTTTTCTCAGGGCCGGCTTTTTAAGGGCGCCGGAATAAAGGGGCAGGTGGTTCCGCAGATCTTAGCCACACACTCGATCCGTGACCGAGACGCCCAGGAACTGAAAGATCAGCACCCCACGCTCTCAGCTGTAGGGGGGTGGTTTTACATTCCGTTTTCTCGGTCCCGCGTACCCCTTTTGTGATCCCCCGATGTTTTGCGGAATTTTTATTTCTTCGTTTTCTTTGATTTTGGAGTTAGCGGTTTCGGCGACGGGCCATTCCATTTCACAGTTTTGTAAGTCCAAGGTCGAACCCCAACAATGAGGAACAGTCATCGTCTGTCAGGGATAGGTTTTTCTAAGTATATCTTTTCATTTAGTTGTTGTGTTGAGGGTCAAAGGAAAAATCCGATACCTGGATTGACCCCGGCCTGGAGATGACACCTCAGGTCCTTCCTTTCCCTTGGGATGAATTTGTGAGGGGCCCCCTTCTCGTCCCAGCCCACCGCGGTAAGCACCAAGCACCCATGCAGAAGTCACGGATAAGAAAGCCACTCCGCCACAATAGGGGCGCTCGTTTTTATGAGTTGACTCCTCATTGATCAAACGGCCTGTTTCTTTTCCATCCCCGTAAGATTCATGCCTTTGTCTCTCCTTCAGGGAGCTCCCCGGACTAATACCAGCTTAGTGGTTTTCCTCGTCGTATTTTTTCTTTGCCCCCATTTCTTTTTTATTTGCGTTTCGCCCAGGTGGCTCGTACGTTTACGAGTCCCTATACGTTGCTTAACCGAAGTACACGGTCCGCTTCCCTCTTTCGTGCCAACCCTTGCACCGTACATCGGCGTCATGGATTCCACGATTCTTGAAATGCGGGTTCTGCACGTCCCCTTTACCCTAGTAGAGGCGCGGTCGTTTAGGTTCCCCCCTTGGGAGTTCGTTCCGACGGGTAACGCGCCCCCATCGTTCTCCCCCTTGCTTACTTGTTTGGGGCTCTTCATCCCCTCCCATCTGTCGATGCTTATATGACGGGATGCAGTCCCGGCGGTTTAAGCTCTGCAACGGCCCCGTTTCGACTCCTTTTAGATCTTTCGAAATCTTCGAAGTGCGCGACCATTTGAGGGTTTTGGCCAATCTTTACATTCCATCCCGCCGGCCTCCAGTAAGGCATCATCACTGCGTTTCCATCCCCTGCCGGGGATCGGTCACCTCTCGCGCCGGGCTGGCGAGATTATGGAGTAGTTTTTTTTGTGTGCGACTGCTCCTGTCCTAATGTATCTTCTGGTTTCCGATTCCTGCCGTCTTGTTCCATGGATTTTCACAGACCCGCGCTTGAACTCCCTGCCGCCCGAACCGATCACGCGAGAATTCGCCCCAGGCTGCCTCCCCTTTTGCTGAGTAGTCCCAGAAAGACGATCCCATAGTGTCGAACAGCCCCACAAACAGAAAGCAATTTCCCCCCGACACCTTATAGAATTAGCAGGATAGCAGAGACCGTCGGTTGCCGTTAAGCCAAAATTGCTGCAATTCGGCGGATTTACCTTTTTTCCCAAGAGAATACCTTTCTGGTCCTTGCGGAGGGTGGGCGCACAAATCCAACACCAAAGGGTTGGTGTCTGTAACCTTTCCCGCAAAACGGTGTTCTGGAGCCCATCCGTAAGCACTGGTCGCCATGACGCCGTCCGCCGGCGTCTGGAGACCGTGTTTTTTCAGGTTCCTATACTTTCAAAGCGGTTCCCCTTGAGGATCGGCTGCGTCAACAGTTTCCCCATCTTTCAATTTGACAATTTCAGTTCTCCTCTGACCCCAGTCGTGTTCGGTTGGCCTCACAAAAGCCATCTTTCGTGACCACGACCCCCGAAATCGAGTCGCGCGCCCCTCCCCCCTGGTTTACGACTGTGCCTTACAGACCAGAAGAGACTGTCTTGTGACCTTTGCGTCCCCAGAAGTCAAGATCGCGATTCCTCCGGTCCGCACTTTTGTTCACGGGTGCCCGCTTTTGCCACCAGTTCAGCATCCTGTTGACGTCCATTCCCCTGCAGACTCTCGCCCTGGTAGTGCCTTTAGCGAAGACGCCCCACTCGTCCTCCCTTTATCCTGCTAAGGAGACCCCGGCGTTTTCGCGGGTTCAGGCGTTGACGCCGTGGCCCTTTTACCTTTGCAGGAAAAGTTTCAGGACGCTTTTTCATGACGATTATCTATGATTAAGGGTCCGCACCTCCGTCGGGGGCTAAAACCTCGGGGGGGACCCGATACAAAGTTTACTCTCGTATTGGGGGATTCCTGGGCCAGGGTTTATAACTCCCTCTGCCCTTTCCCTGGTCACAAGTTTTACCGGTTTTCAGATTTCGTGGTTTCGTCTGTCCCCTGTAGATTTTTTTTTTTTTTTTAGATCGTGTTTAATGACCTGTGACCCCGTTTATGTGTTCGTTCAACGGCGGGACGCCTTCAGCCCCGCCAGATGGAACACACCCATTAACCTCCCTTACTTCCCATCCTTTGAACCGTGGAGCCAGCAGAGGGTTGAGATTCCGTTTCGGCCCCTCGTATGGTGAGTTAGATGTTCCGAATTGGCTTGAAATTTTCGGATTGACACTTCCCGAGGCGGACCGCCACCCACTTTTTACCCACGTTTGTTCTGGAGATCCAGACCTGTCCCGGCCCCTCCCGTATCCTTGAGACCCCAAAGACTGAACCCCCGGATCCGTTTAACGAGACATTTGAGAGAAATTTCTTACGGTCAATCCTTTCGATAAATACCCACCTTGTGCATGTTTTTTGGTTTTTTGTTTGGTTTTGTGGGTTTCTTGTTTTTTTTCTTTTCTTTTTTTGTGTTTTTGTGTTGGTAACGGTGGCTGACATTTCTTCGTGCGTCGGGAGGGGAATCGCCGCTGTTCCTTCTCCAATAGTTTTTTTTATTTTTCGTCTCTCCTGCGTTTGATGTCTCCCCGTCGTACCCACGTGTGGTCCCATGAGTTAGGTGAAGTGTCGAGGTCGAAGTCGACCCGGATCGGTCCGTCAGTTTGTTGTTTCCCCCCTTTTTCCTACCTGTCCCGGTACAGTCGCTCACCCTTCTTTTTTTTTCCTCCCCTTTGTTGGGAGAGAGCTGCTGCGACTTTTTACCCGACCCCAGCAACTTGCTTTTCTTTTGACCTTGCGATCTGCCATTTGATTCGTTTTTTCTTTTTTGACTTACTCTCCCTTTTAAATTCCCCGGGCTTCGACCACGTTGGTAGCCTTTTTGCTCATGAAGCGAACCCTCATTTTTCTTTAAGATGCTTCAGGGATTATACTCCTTTTTCCGCCACTCTTTTTTTATCCTAGGCCTGAACAATTCCGGTGAGAGACGGCCCCTATGTCCCGCCATCCTTTTCTCCCGGGAGAGTTGATCCGGCGAGGTTAGATTTGCTTTTTTCTCGATACTGCGCCTTTCGTGATCTAACCTCCGTTTGTCCCTTCATCACCACGAGCGTGCGTGCGTTCTGCTTGGCTCCTTCTTCAGGAAATTGGTCTTGAAGATGGGACATCTCTCATTCATGTCCTCTTTTTAATTCATGACCCCCGTATGGCCCACTTTTTGCAGGTGAAGATTCCTCTATGCCTTCCCTACGTTTTCCCTTTTCCTTTCAACCTCTTATTGGAGCTTTTGCAGTCCGATAGTCCTCCATAGACCTTTTGGCTACGCGACGCAGCTTCCTATCTACGGCGTTTCCCCACTTGCTTGCTATTCCCTTTCCCCGAGCCCGTTTCCTCCCAATAATGTCGTCCGCGGTTGATCGGTTTTTTAAAGAGGTTTTGCACGTTGTGCCCACCGCAATGCCGGCCATCGCGCTCTCCCTGTCAAGTTCAATTTCCTCGGGTCTGCTTTTCAGGTGGACCGACCCCCTTCTGGCCCCCGGCATTGTGATTGACTTTCGGCGGGATTTATTTCGTTTGGATACCTCCCAGCCTTTTTTTTGCTTGTTTTCATTTTCTTACCTTTGATGTCGGTTTCCCGTTGAGCCGACTTCGCTCAGCGCCTTGTAGGACCTTCATGCAGAAGCGTTACTTGACTCTTGGTTTTCCTTCCGATCTTTGGTGCAACCCTCACTCTTCTGGCGTAGAGTCCCGGGCGCTTTAGCATGTTTTTCGCGCTATAGAGTATTGCCTGTTTCTTCCACTCGATGGTTGTGGCTTTTGCTCCAAAAGCTTTTCCGACGTTTTTTGCCACTACCTTTTTTGTGCTCTGTTTTTTCCTCTTTTTCTGTACATATTTTGCAACCCTTTTCTTCGATCTATGACCGTCAAGCGCCCCCCCTCGACACTGGGAGATGCACTTCATGCTTCAGAATGAGTTTTGTTCGATCTTTTTCTGTGCGACTGTTAACTCCCCCCCCCCCCACCGATTGTTGGCTTACTTTTCGTCTCCCTTACCCATATTACTTATTAGGATTTTTCGAGCACATCCCTCTCCTTTTTACTTTGGTTGGCTTTACCGGGCCCTTCTTTTAGCCGTCAATGAGTGACGTTGCCTCCTCTTGATTTGGAATGTCCGTCCCAATATGTTGTGCGTTCGTCTTGAGAGAACTCAATACGAGGCATCTTCATTCCCCGCGCTTCAGCCGTGATCCGGCTTCTCCCTGCTACTGATGTGCAGCGTTTCGATACTTTTACCTCTCAGATTGAATCGGTCCTAATATCGTCCCCAGATAGTTTTCCTTCTTTTAAGCTCGACTAGCTCAATAAAGAAGCTTATCTCCCTTCAGTTGCAATCGTTCGACTTTTCCAGCTCATTGCTGTTTTTTTCTGATTGCCCCCCCTTCTTCTTTCCCCTTTCGTCGAGTCCTTCCTGTACTTTGCAAAACATAAATGGTCTCTGCTTACTGACCTCGTGCGGTTTTACTTTCTGTAGCCGCCGTGACTTCGAAGTGGAAGGCGGTGCCCCCTCGTTACTGCGTAATTTCGGCGCTCTCCCTTTAAATTTCCTTTGACTACTGCTTGCCACCTGATTTTCCCTGAGAGGTTTTTGGCCTTCGTTCCCTGCCAGTGTCCAGCTGGATTTGTAACTCTTCGGCCGCGCCCTCTTAATAACTTTTTGAAGAAAAAGCCCAGGCATCGCTGCTATTTTAACGCCTCCATGTCAGGTTTTCCTTCTTTGTAGTCTCCCCTATGCTTGATGGTGCCAGGATTGCACGACCGTCTTCGGCCGTCTCAAGTCAGAGTATCCCCCCCGTTCGGACTTCCACAATCCACGGCTGAGAACGCATCCTCGTGCGTTCAAACGAGAGTTGTTACCCTTGCTTGCCAGAGTGCAGCCCTTCCCCGAACTCTACAGTCCGCATCGAGATCTTTTCGGGTAGGGATGAGACACACGGCCCGTTTCGTCCTAACCGCATTGCTTCACCATCTTTGGTGGTTTGATGCTTGATCCGGTTTTGAGTTGGAGTACTCTTTTTAGGAGACGGCCCGCGTTTCCCCCGCCAACCCCCTCTTCCAAAAACTTCCCCGGCCACCCTGAGAAAATCCGGTGTTCCTCTTTTTGATAGGTAGGATTGGGTTGC
>Ga0179593_1312670_pt1 | contig 13264 bp, 15 predicted proteins | sample CZODoug2_1_08_16_FD_185931 | JGI IMG/M metagenome (GOLD analysis project Ga0179593, IMG submission 185931) | Vadose zone soil fungal communities from Angelo Coast Range Reserve, California, USA - CZODoug2_1_08_16fungal (PacBio error correction) | ecosystem: Environmental > Terrestrial > Soil >... | reverse complement strand
GTGCTACCCCCCTGGCCCTTCCTTTTTTCCCCCCTGTCATTCTTTCTCCCATCGGCAAACGAGAGCACCCCACCGCTTTTTATCTGCGCATAGAGCGGCCCCCTGGAAATTGGGAACCGCCCCTTCCTCCTGTCATCGCTCCAGGCCGCCACTTTTCCCCTGTACTCCTCCCTCTGCCTTGCGAGAAAGGATCCTTTTTGACCCGTGACCCCTTTTGCGATAGCGCCGCGCAGTCGGCCGCCGGCGGCTTTTTGCGTGTTTGTCCGGGCCCCTGTGGTATTCCCGACTGTTCGATAGCGGACCCGTGCCGTTGGCCATTCCCAGGTATCCTTTCGCAAAGTAGCGTCCTTTACTCGAACAGGCACGTTTGCCCCCCTGTTCTCCACGCGATCCTTTTCGGGGGTCCCCCTTCTGCGCTCGTTACGCTTTTTTAGACGGAAAAGAAGGAAGTCAAGTAGGGGCCTTATTGTTTAAATTTGCTGCATTCCCGAGCCTCCGCCGTCGCCACTTCCCGTCGAATTTGCGATAAGATCACAGGAACGGCCTTCCTTTCATTAACGCGTGGCATTTTGGATAAGAGTAAAAATGGTCAATGGTGGAGCCCCAGGGGCCACAGAGGTTTGCGCGTGCGTGCGGAGCCCTGCCCCCTCTCCCACGTTCATCCACCTTCACCCGGATCATCAGCCTGGAAGAATAAACCCCCGAAACCAGTTAGATCGCCTCAGGCTCTGTCGGGGTCCTGTTCAGATGCCACCAAGCTCAGCACGTCTCTCAATGACGCCTCTCGCACCGAACTTCCTAGGTAGTAGAGGAACGGCTCCTTATTTTTTATCCTTCAGTCATGGAGACACCATGCCACGGGGTGGTTCAGTCATACCCGCCTGACCCGTTTGATACCGCCCGTTTTCTCTCCCCCTCCCGTTTCACCCCTTTTCCCGGAAAACAAAGACAATAAGATACAGGAATCCTTTTGCTTTCGCCGGTGGTTGCGCGTTGACCACCGGCGGTCTCCCGGTTTTTTTTTCCCCCCATTCCTACCGGGTACACATTCCCTGAAGATAACTGGTGCTCCTGTAGTCTCCCCCAGTTAGTATGATTTCCGAGAGGTCGCCGAGGCATGCGTCTTCGAAGGCCCGTTGCGGCCTCACCCACCCTTTTTTCCCAGATCACTTTTTTAAGTTTTTTTTCGGCTTTTCAGCGAGGGGCCAGCATTTTTCTTAGTCTGCCTCCGGCAAGCTTTCCCGACCGGCACGCAGATGGCTTGAAGGTTTCCCATGCAACCCCTCTCCCTTCTCTCCTGATTTCTTATACCGAGAACTCCTGGCACAGCGCGGTCACCTTTGGTAGAGTCGTTAGAGTCTTGGAACCGTTGATTTTGCTCATGGTGTTCTAACTTCCTGTCCCCCCCCTTCTCTAAACCCCCCCCGAGGCATTTTTGGGAGAGTTCGACCTGCTTCTCGAGGCTCTTGGCGAAGGCAGCATGCCCATACTGATTGGGCGTTTGACCGCTGGCTGCTTTTTCCTTCTGCTTCTTGGCTTGAGGGGAGGTGGCGGTGGCGTTGGAGCGGATGCGACGTTTGGTTCGTTAGCGTTCCGAGGTCCTTGGTCGGCTTTCTCCGTCTTAGCGTCGGGTTCGCCCCCCTTTCTAGTTCCGCGACGCGATTCGTTCCTGCTTCCTTTCTTTTTCCGCGAAATCGGCCCCCTAAGAATGGCGCAGGACGAGGGCAACAGGTGACAGTTTCTGAGAACATCGTAAGTTTTGCGATTTCCAAGGCCAGTCGACGTTCCCGTCTCTTCATCCCTTCTCCCTTTTTTCGCAACGGCCACGTAGAAGCCCCCGCTGAGTGAAGTTTGATAATAGGGTACCCTTTTCAGAGGAAGGTAAGGGCTATAGATATCGACCATTTTTGTAATTCGTGCATCTCTGGCCCGGGCCCCCTCCCCCCCCTGATCGTCAACTGGGGCCGTTCTTTTGAGCAGGGCCATCAGAGGGACCTGCTCTTTTTTTTCAAGGTGTAGACCCTCCTTCTCTTGAGTTAGTAACCTTTCTTCGCGCCTGCGCAGAGGTACATCCGTTGGTCCGGCCCCGCTGCGGTTTAGTCTCCCCCTTGGCACCGTTTCTTAGCTCTCGATAAACCGCAGCAGTTTATTGGTCTGGTTCTGGGTAAGGATGTGCTTTTTTAGAAGCGTGAGCGCGGATTTCAGGACCTTCTACTTTCTCCCTCTTCCTCCCTGTCCCTCTTTCCCTCGTCGCGGTGTTGCAGGGTGTCGTGCGGGTTGGGGTCGTTAATTTCGGTGCGCGGGCAAGATTGCTCCCGGTCAGTGGAAGAGCGAAGGACCGCTTTCGGATGGATGTGGCCTCTTTTTTGGTACCAGTATCCGCCCTCGGTGCGGTAGTTCCTTTTGTTTCCATCCAAGACCAAGAGGTTAAACCCGGCATGGGTGCTTTCGTTTTGGAGCTAGTCCATGCCAAAGCATCTACCCGTTCCCCCCCTTCCGCCCTTTTCCTTTTTCGAGAGGATGTCTTCTCTCTGTCGCCAGCGGCAGGGAAGTTTTAAGGTCGGATTAAGAGTAGTGGGTCTTGAATTCTCTGTTCCTGTTGTTGAGAGATCTTTCCACCCATGACGCTGAAAAGCCTGAATAAATCGGTTCCGAGCACTAATCCCTCCCTCCCCTCTCTACTAACTTTTTAGCATTTCGTAATATGCTGGGAGCTTCTTTGACCCCAACCCCACCAAGACCAAGATCTTTTCCCTCTGTTTTTGTCTTCTACTCCGGTCCCCTCCAGACCCTCGTCGCCCCCACCCTCGCAAACTAATAAATCGGGTTTCCCTTGTCAGAGAGAAAGCGGTGCTCGCCGCTCTCCTCCTCCCTTCCCCGCGAAGGAAAAGACGTCCCAGACAAATCGGCAATCTTTTGAAATCTCGTCGGTTCCCTCTTCCTTTCCGCTTTTCGCCTATCAGTTTTGTCTTTTGACCTCGAGTTAACAGTAAACAAAACGTCTGACCAGGACCACCCCCACCAGTACACCGACCACTGCGCTATTCCTTCGCTCGCTGATCACGCTTTCTTTCAGCCTCATCAGGCATTAATGCCCCCGCGTCCGTAGGCGAAGGCGTCGACTTATGTTCAGTCCCGCTAACATCGAACCCCCCCTTGTGGTCCCCTTGACCCCCTCTCGGTCCCGCTGCCGTTGGCCCTTCTAAAAAGAAGCCAGTAACGCCTTTTTTATTGGCAATAGATGCACCGCACTCATGACGTCACCTCCCCCCTTTTCGAGATCTCTCTTCCGGCCCTGATTAATGTAAGATGCTGTGAGATCGAGGTTTACAGATGTGAGCTACTGATCCTCAGATGCTGCCGCTCTTCTCCTACTTTTTCTTCCCCCCCCTCCAACTGTCTTTACTTCAACGGTGATCTTCCCATCAGATTGTAAAGAGGTGAGTGACTCATGGATGGCAGTCCCGCCCGTTATGTGGCTCGCGGCCAGCCGACCCCCAACCAATAGAATGAGATCGTCGTATTTAGTGGATACCCGCCGCTTCGTTTTCCGGCGATACGTGCCCCCCTTCCCCCCGACTCTGACCCCCCGCTCCCCTCCCCGAGTCTAAGAGTATTTTTACGACGCCACGCCCAACTGGAAGAAGCCCCCCATCCTCCGACGCCTTTAGCCGGCACCACGCCCCTTCCCTCTCGTATCCCCCCCTCTCTGTCCCCCTCTTCGCGACAGCAGCTCGGGACCTTTAAAAATCCTATGACGGTGTTTGTCGCGTCTTGGGGCCCGTGGGAGTAGAACGCTGAGACGTTATCACCCTTGTTAAGAATGTGATTCCTACCCATATTGCCCGCTGGCCGTTTTCTGGCCATCATCTTCGCCGACCCATTGACTTTTTTTGCCTCGCTTTTGGGGGACAACTAACCTCCCTCGGTGCCTGCTAGAAAGGGCGATGGAGCGCATCCCCCTTCGGCCACCCCCCCGGCTTTTTAGACCTCGTCAATCTTGCACACGCTTCTGGGTCTCCCCAATTGTGTCGGTTTGACGGCGCCGTATGGCCGGCTCTGATCCCCAACCCGACTCGCAGTACTCTCGCTGCCCTTCCCGCTTTCGGCCTTTCCTTGTCTTCTAAATCCCGTTGATCTTATAAGTCTGTCGTCGGTATTTTTCCTTCCAGCTCCAACCCGCAACGTTTTCGGACTTTCACTTGGGCAATTTCTGAACACTTCTTCGCCTTTCCCCTTTGGCTTTATCTTCTTGTTTTCCCTCTTTCCTGCAAGGTAGATTCCCCCCAGGTGAGGATTGTTTAGCGAAACTGATGGTGACGCCCCCTTCTTTATTGAGGTACACACACCCCTGCCGTGCTGTTTCTCGTCAGATCCAGCCTTCTTCCCCTTTGGCAATCTACCGCCCTTATGAGAACTGTTCCTTGAGGGCCGGCGGCCATTTTTTTTCACGTTTTGCTGATCAGCGTGGTTGCCATCGCACCTTAGACCAGCAACGACTTTCCTTGCCCCTGGCGCTTTCTACCAACATACACCCTGGCTGTGATTGTGGTTCTGGTTATCGGGCGTCCGGTGAGGTGACCTTTTTTTTTTTTATTCCCGGCGTTCTCGTCCACCCCTGCATTACCAACAAAAACCCCCTCGCCTGCCCCTCTGGGGTTTTCACCGGCTACATTTTTCCCTCTGATCCATCGTCGCGCTCGCCTTTTTCTGCGATTTCCCTGTTCTCGCCACTTTTTACGGGCAATCGCGGCCCGTGTCCTGCTTAGGGGAATGCTTCCGCTTCGCGTTCCCCTACGCGTTGCTTTCCTGTAACTTTGCGTTTCTCGTTTTTTTCCTTTTTTTTTTCTCCTCTCCCTTCGTTTTACTCGTTTATTAAAGGTTTTTTCAAGCTTTCCTCTCGGTGGCTTGGCGCGTAAGGAAGGTAGGTGCATTTTCTTCCCTAGGTTGGCCAACTTAGGCTTTCGTTTTTTTTCCTGCGACCCTTTTCTTTTACCTCATTGTTCGGGCAAAATACACTCCGAAAGGTTGGAAAGACTCAATCTCGGTGATCTTGATAGTTTCCGCGGCCCCCCATTGTCCTTCTCCGTTTATGTCTTCCTTTCCCCTTTTTTTTTCCGAAAATTTGTTCGCCCCTTTCTGAGTAGGAGATGGGGAGTGAAGGTTACATGATGACTCTATAGAAAGTCTGATGCTGGTCCTCCTACTCGGTGTGAGGGTTTGCCGTATTGCGTCCGCCGCCCTCTTTTCTTTGTGCCTCCCAACTTTCCTTTGAGGTCCCCACCTGTCTCTTCATCTTCTCTTTAACCAGTTGTTGTGAGTTGAGATTGCGCGTGCGCTTTTTGCTTGAGTCGCACCCTTCGTGCTGACGCTCCGGCCCGCGCCCTAGTTCCCCCCCCCCCCCCTCGATTTATTTTCGGCCCTCCTCCCCCGAAGACCGGCACCCTGTCCTCAGGGAACCTGTTCCCGGGCTCGGTCAGCAGGATTGCCTGTAGACCGTCCGATCATCCGTTCGCAAGGATGCGACCTGTACCCCACTCTCTTCGGTATCACCGCGCTGATTTTCTCAGTCCGCCCCTCCTGGTGATTGAGGTTGCCGTAAACAGGATGTACACCGCTGTCCTCCCGCTCACGAAGAGACGTGGCCAGCCCGCGATTCCAGTCTAGTCACCGCTTTCTTCCTCTCTCATGATCCTCTATCTTGCCACGTTTCACGACTCTCCCCAGAGGACTCGTCCACCCTGCAGACCGCAGGTTAGTAGCACCAAGGGTCTTTTCTCTCCTGCAAGCTTTCTTCCCTCCCCAGGAAGTCCCCCTCGTCCCACGCCGCCCCGTGAATCGTAGGCCCAGTGCGATTATTCAGGAAAGCCGACCGTCATAGACCTCTGGTGTCCCGCTCCCCCCTTTCCAGCCTTTTGGTGCCCCCCAGCCCAGGTCGTCCAACTTGGGTGGTTTTTTGCGGCTCTGGACAGCCTCTTTCACCCCCCCCTTTTCCCTCCCCCGTCCCCTCGACGTATCCATCAACCCCGGCAAGAATCAAAACCTTTGTAGTCGCGAAGGGCTTCCTCTGTTAGTGCGGCTTTCCTTATTGCCGAGGATTCCCCCCCTCCTGGTCCCCTCCAGTAGATTCCAATTTCCCCTGCCTCCCTCTGCACGAACTTCTCATCATGTAGTAGAGGACCGGGGACTGAAGGATGCTCCGCCTTTTGCGGTGGCGACACTCGGCTCCTGGTTCCCCGCGTCCCTCTCTGCGCGTCCCCAGCCCTTTGTTTTTTCAGCCAACTCCGAACCGGGTTAAACCGAAGCGAAAGTGACCAGAGACAGCCCTGCGTTTTCTCATGCGAAGACCGTGTTCCTACCTGCCCAAGCCTGGCTTTTCCTAAACTTTTTGTGTTTTTTCTTCTTGCCATTGAATTTTTTCCCCCCCTAAGACGCCCCTTAGAATATAGTCACCGTGCGGTCTCTGCAGTAGGAGACCCGGCGTAATGACCCCGGTTCGTTGCGAGCATTCTCTAAGGAAAGACGTGCTCCTTCCTCCCCCCCCCCGTGTGCTCCCCCCTCCAGCAACGTTTGGGACAGGCTTCGGCGTCGAAAGACTTCCCCCGGTCCAGAAGTAGGCGTTCGTAGCCGGCACTTGCACGAGCACCGGCCCCGACGATGGCTTTTGTGTACTTGCCTCCCCCCCAAGCTCGATCATTTTCAGTGATCTTCCCCCACACAGAGACCACTTGCCATCGTTCACCCGAGGATGGTTTTCCCCCGCTGCTTTCTAGGCTTATCCTTTTTTCGGCTCATCAGCTTGGGCGTCATCCTTTCCCCCTTCTCGCGGACACAGGCTCGGGAGTTTAACCTTCCGCTCCGGTTTTCGGTTTGCTTTTACGCTGTTTTTTTTTTTTGATTCTTCCCTTTTATCTCGGTGGCGGCTAGGCGGCTTTTGTTGACAGTGGTGCAGGGAGGTAGAGCCGTACCCTCGCGGTGGCAGGGAGAGTAGTGTCGGAGTGGCGCTAGATCGGGTTCCCCTTTCTCCATCTTCCTCTCCGCGTTCCTTTTCTTTAGGCTGGGATGGCCGCACCGTTCACAGACGCGTCCTCCCAGAAGGAAGTTTCTGACCGGTACAGCTTTTTTTCAAGAGCACCTTTCGTACCTTTATTGCAAGGCAGTCGACACGGACGCTTCCTTTCTCCTCGCGTTTCCCCCTTCCCAGTAGCCCACACTCTGCTGTCATTTGACCTCGATAGGACAAACTTATCATCCTGGATAGCCGATTTTGTGACCTATTACGGGCTAACCCGACGGCAACGCCACCCTTGCCCTCCTTTTCAAGGTCCTTTTTTCTCAGGTCCCGGCCTGGTTCCTCTAGGTGGATGTGTGGACAGACGGTTTCTTAGATGCGACGGTTTTCGTAACGTTCCGAACGCCGACTAGAAAGCTTTGACGCCATGCCTCTCTCTACTTTGGCCCTCCTTTCTTTCCTAGCTTTATAAAGTCCTAGCGATGCGCGGTGTACTGGCCGTTTAAGTCCCGTGATCGGGCCCTTTATTCATCAGAACTCCCCCTTATAGTCTCAGGCCCGTCCCTTTTTCAACCCCCTCCTTTCTTCTAATCTGTCTGCTGGTCTTTCTATTGTCCTTCTGGGAGATGCTGGTATCCGTAGGCGGGTGACAAACCAATAGATTCCCCGGCTCCACGATTTTTTCGATCACAGGTGGTTCCTTTTTTTTTTGTGCCCTTCTTCCCTCAGAGGCGTCGTCCTTCGTAGATCACAGACCAGTGACCAGTCTTGTGTGGCGTTTAGGTTTGAGTCAGCCCGCGCCACGCCCGCCGCGGCGTCCTGTCCTTACTTCTTCTGAGTCGTGTCCTCCTCGTCCTTTCCCACTGGATAATACAGGAGTCAGCCTCGTTAAGAATACTTTCCTCCCTCGAACCCCTTGTTGCCCATGACCTCTATCTTGACGATGGAATCTATTCCCCTTTTCCCCGTCCTTCCCCCCCCTGCTAGCCCGAAGCCATTGGTACCCCGATATGTGGTCCCGAGTTTTGCTTTTCGTTACCCAACCAGAAACACCTCAAAAAGTCCAGGTTCCGTTTTTCTTGCCCTCCGGACGCAGAAGCGGCCCTAATGTCACAATAGAAAACACCCCCTACATCTGGACAGGATGGGCATGAAGCGGTGATAGCCGTGCTCCCTTCTCTCCTTACGACCATGCCTCTCCTTCGACACCCTCCTCCCCCCTCAATTTCAAGATATCGCCAGACCCCTGCAGAGGAAATTTGCCCGGTTAGCCGTCGTGGTGCTGACCCTCCCCCCGCGCGCCCCGGTGCGAACCGCGCCACCTACCTCCGTTCCGTAACCTCTCCCCCATTGCTTAGGACTTTCTTTCTTCCCGCTGGCCAGTCGTTCCATTTTACGCGATCTTGCCTCGGCCAAGTTTTACTCGCGCGTGTCGTCTCGACTCTTTGTCATCTCCCCCCCCCTTCTTTTTCCACACCTTGTTCCCTCCGGTCCCCGCGCCGTTGGCCGGTATTCGTGCAGCTTATCTGTTTTTTTTATTCTCTATGCACCGCCCGGGACTTTGTCCCGACATGGGCAGTTTCCCCTTCTTCCTCCCTTCTTCCTGCCCCCCCTTTTTGGGGTGCGGATCGAGGTTGAACTTCCATGGGGGGGACATGTCGGTGTGTTCGCCCCAGGCTCCGCTGTTCCTCCTTTTCCTACGTCCTTTCCCTTTCACCAGAGTACGGCTTTCCTTCTTCTTAATCACCCCGACTTCAGCCGGTTGCGTGATCGTCCCCTTCGGAGTTTTGTTGGACGCTTTCGACGGTCCATCCACCCCGGACGGGCCGTTGTTTCTTTTTTTTTCCCCGTGGCTCCCCGATCGCTTCCCGTTCGCGATCGCCACGCGAAATCGTGACGCTCCCTGCCAACAGCGTTCGACCAGATCGACCGACACTAAAGACACACGAGCTATCCTCTCCCCTCCGGGCCGCTTGCGTTCCTCCCTCCCCCCTCCCCCAATAGCGGCCCTCGCAAGGAGCCCTCCCGCGCCGCTTCCAGTAGAACTCTCCGATGCCGCGTTTTTTTTTCCTTTGTTATGGCGTCCCGCACGCTGATGAGCCGGTCAAATCTTCCTCCATCGTGTCTTTCAAATATCGGTGCCCGTTTCGGCTTTCTCGGTGGCATTCAGCTGACGTCCACGGTCTCCTCCCCTCTTGGTGCTGTTCTTTCAACCTCACCGCCATATTCCTTTGCAGGTTCCTTTTTTGCGGAGCCTTTCATCCGGACCTTCTGGACCGCCTTCGTTCGCATTTGTTTTTTTCGGTCACCGTGTTGTCTTTCCTTGCGCAACGTTCTTTCCTTCCTTATGCTTTCGTCCCCCTCCCTCCAGGTCAACTCCTCCCCCTATGCGTCCCAGAGGTCGCCTTCTTTTCATTTCAGGGCTCTTTTCTTATTCATGTCCCTAATCACACCCATGTTGGTCCCTCCTTCTTTTTTCCCCCAGGTCGACAACAACGTTTCTCTTCGCCATCGCCACGCTGGGGTATATCCCATGTACTGGTACAATTTCGGTTCAAGTGCGGATGGGCGACGCGCGAACTGCTTTTTCTGCGGGCTGCCCTTTGGTTCCACCCATCACCCGGCTTTGGCTGTTCAATAGAAGAGAGGTTCCTTCGCCATTGCATCGAAGACCGCTTCGTTAGTGTTAGCTTCCTTTGCCCTTTTTTCTCTACTTGCTCAGCCAGGTCGGTGGTGTAATATCACCTTCCCACCCTTGCAGCGGCTTCAGGCCCTTCCCAACTACACCGATTTTTTTCTTTTCCCGTTCGGGTCTTCTCTTACGTAGTGCAGGTGTACGTGGTGATCCCGAGGATGGCAACGACTTCCCCAACCACGAGGTGCTTTCCCGACTTGGTTTGCCACCCCTCATGTTTTGATTCCCCTCGTTCTTCCTTCCCCGGTTACCGGTTTTCACGATCAGGTTTTTTCTGAGAAATGGGAAGACACCTTCCCTGCGTCTTGGACGCGGGCTAGGTGGCATGGCCATCACGCTTTCTCAACGCTCCGTCTTTGTTCTTCCACCTTTGTTTTCTCCAGCGCTCTCTCCTAAGTTTTGCCCCGCGATAATAGTGAGTGTTTTCACGGTGAGTAAAGCGATAGTGAGGAAGTTCTTTCTTCCGCACGGTGACATCGCGCCGTACTCGGGTTGCGAATTAGCTTACCGTGTCTTCCTTCCCTTTTACCTGTTTTTTTCCCACCCCTCCCCTTCCCCCGCCCGGCTGTTCTACTGCCTCAATATGTGAATACGCCCGCTCGTTTTTCTTTGTTGTCTTTGCTCGCCGTTATATTCTCTTAAACTTTTTTTTCCCTTCCTTTGTCGCTTCCCCTTTAGGGGGTTTTTTGCAGTACATGCTGCTCTTGCGTGCGGTTCTTCTGATTGTTAGATAGCGGGGTTTTTCTGTCGCGGTTCTTTTGAGCCGCCGCGCTGGCGGACGTTGCAAGCTGGCGCTCCCACTCTTCCCTTTTCCTCCTCCTCTTTTTTTTTTTTTTTCCTCGTTTTCGCTAGGCAGGTTGTTCCCAGCTTGCGTCGCACCATTTGCGATTAAGAATGGCCCACCCTGCAGCCATTTTTTCCCACCTCTATCGGCAGCATCAACTTAAAGTCGTGCCGCAGGTTTACTCCCCCCTCCCCCCCTTCCCCTTTTCCTCCTCCCCCCCTTCGTTTTTGGACGGACTTTGTTTCAGGATCAGACCGTGCGCGCCCCTTGGAGAAAGCCACGTCTTGTTTCTAACCCCCGCGTGGGGAGCAGTCGGCCGCTTTTGCGAGGTGGGCAACAGGGATGTACCCCTCCCTTTTTTTTTTTCCTCTCCCCCTCCTCCCCTCTTCCCGTTTTTTGAATTCCCGCGGATAAGGCGCCGAGTTAACCGTTTTTCTATCCGGCAACGCTTTTTTTTATTTGCCCCCCGTCCTCTCTAAGGATCGGCGTCCAACGGTCCTCCTCGAGTAGTTTCTCCCTCCAGTTTGCCCCCCTTTCGCAACACCAGGGGTCAGGCGTTCGAAGACCACGTGTGGAACACCCTGCCCAGAGCCCCTCTTCCCCCCCCTCCTGCCGATTTTTCCAGTTCCGAGAAACCGATGTTTTTTTTGGTGGCGCTTACATTTACTTCCAGTCGACCTTTCCTGAAAGCTATGACAGCGTCCTTTTTTAGTAGGTTTTCCCCTCCAACCCTTCTTCCCCCCCCTCCCGCGGGGTGTTTTTGGCGGCGGGTTTCGAGGCCAGAATTTGGCATCACCAAGTAGCAACGACTCGATCCTCTCCCCCCTTCATCCTTTTTCCCCCCCCCCCAAGCACAGGTTGTAGATCTGCCCTGGCCTCAGCCGTGCTGCGATCAGTTTTTCCGATGCTTTCAACGTTCTGATCAGCACGTTCACCATGCCCCCAGCCCCGACCTCTTCCTTCCTTTTTCGTAGGCCCCCCCCTTTTCCCCTGTCCTGAATCCCTGCGCCCCATTCCGGCGACCTGGGTTTTTCGTACAAGGTATCTCCTTTTTCAGCCGTTTTTTTTTTGGTCGACAATCGCACGAACCGAACCCAGGGACCCCCTCTCTCCCCTCTGTATCTCCCCTCTTTTGCTGCCTTGGTCGACCTGTCCCAGCCTCCGCCGCCAACCTTGTGTGTTGAGTATTGCAAGCATGACTCCAGACAGAGAATCCCGCCAACGCCTTTCTCAGTCATTCTTCCTCCTTCCTTAGGCGTTTTCTTTACTGACGAGTTTCCGTTGTCTTAGCAGCAGGACCAGAAGCGGGGCGTCCCGTACTCAAAAGTTTGCTTTACCAAGTCCCTGCACTTGTGTCCCGTCTTGACGGCGTTCGCCCCGATCCCGCCGTCGGTCGTGCGTCGTCCTTGTCTACCCTTCCCCTAAGCTTTCGAGGTGCCTACCGCAACCAGCGAGGCGATCAGGTGGTGTTTGTCTAGGCCAACGAGACAGCAATAGCAAAGAGATTGAGATAAGAACGATTGAGAATCCTTTTTTCCCTTTTCACCAGCTTGTCTCCCTCCCCTTCCCCCCAGGTCGCGAGTCACCACCCGGAATAGGAGAGTTCTAATTGCGTGTTTTTTGCCTTTCCGCGAGGATAGCTATCGGGTTTTGCCCCCCTTTACTCTTCCTGGGTCTTCTTCTTAGATTTCTGCTTCCCTTGGTTACCTTGGGTGGGGTACACGAGTATTCCTCTCGGGTGGACCTTTTCTAGTTCCTTTTTCTTCCCCCTGGCTTTTGTTGAGATGAGAGTCCCAGAGGATTTGGTTAGCCAGTTAAGAATAGCGCATCCGAGGAAGTCTGAGTATTCTCTTCTGTCTTTCCTCCGAAGATTTGTGCCAAGATCCGGACAGAGGACGAGCGCAACGGAGGTCCGGTTATGATTTCAGTTTTTTTCAATTCCGTACCTTTGGTTGAAAGCAGTCTTCCTTCTTCCTCCAGCGGCCTCCTTCCTTCCCCTTTGAGCCCCCGCCCCGTCGACGCACCCCCGTGTTGAAGTGCACCTCGATCGCCCCGAAGAGGACTCGGGCCGTCAGCTCCCCTCATAGCCCATGTCGGTGACCGTTTTTTCATTAAGGTGCGTGCATCGAAGGCGCCTCCCCCTTCTCTTCACGTTCCTTTCCTTTGGCCGTGGCCAAATGAGTCGGGGGACGATATTTGGTGGTTGAGGTCGGACTGACGTTTGAAGAGTGATCCCTTCCCCTGTCTTCGACTCTTCTCCCCTCCGGTACTATCGTTGGCCGGCCACTATGCGGCGTCCTGGCCCAGAAAGGGTCGCTTTTTTGAGTCAGAAACCCCCCCGTCCTAGCTTTTTGAGCTTCTGGGTGCGGTATTCCGGGCTTTTCTACGGTTTTCTAGATTTGGCCGGTCAGACATACCAACAATTATAGGATACCTCTTAAGTTCTAAGGAATCCTTTCGTCCCTTTTTCCTAGTTTTATCCGGTTTTCTTTGGCGTTCTGGTCATCAGTCCCTTCAGTCCGATCTCCCTTCCTACTACATTGGTCCCAGTGGCAACTGCAAGTAATAAGCTTTTGATGAGGTAGAGGAAAGGTCTCCGCCCTTCTTCTCCCTTTCTTTTCTCTTTCCCACCAGACAACTTTTCGGGTGACCCCATTCTATGAAGTTTGGGAGGTGTTTAGATCCGTTGCCCCCCCTTCCGCGTTGTATTTAGAGCCGGTAGTTCGTTGAAAAGGAAAGTTCTCTCCCCTTTCCCCTTCCTTGGGTTCCCCCT
>Ga0179593_1304590_pt1 | contig 13264 bp, 20 predicted proteins | sample CZODoug2_1_08_16_FD_185931 | JGI IMG/M metagenome (GOLD analysis project Ga0179593, IMG submission 185931) | Vadose zone soil fungal communities from Angelo Coast Range Reserve, California, USA - CZODoug2_1_08_16fungal (PacBio error correction) | ecosystem: Environmental > Terrestrial > Soil >... | reverse complement strand
TAGCTACAAATAAATTCCTTTTCTTCCAAGTGAAATCGGCCCAATAATCGTTTCACAATACAGACGGGGCCCTCCTTTCTCCTTCCGCGCTTCCTTCTCTCCCCGCCTTTTTTCTTGCTTGACCCTCTGGTAATGGAAACGGCATCCCCCGGTACCCTAGCTCCCCTCCTTAAAAATAAAAAGAAGTCATTTTGCGACTGGCAGTACGGTTTTGTCTGTAGGGCTACGCTTCTGAAACCCTTGTTGTCCCTCTTCTCCTCCCTGACTTGCTTTTAATCCCCATTCGACAGCCAAAACCCCCCTAGGTAGTTTCTCGGTTACTTAAAAACTTTTCCTACTTGGGGTTCCCTTCATGCTGTTTTCCCATTGTTGCCATATCCTTTTTCTGTACGTTCTCATTTTTCTTTGATCTTTGATTCTCTTTATCGTTCCCGTTGCGGCCACGACCCCCTCCCTAAGTGCCTTAGAAGTTTCGAAAACATAACCCTACACTGGTTGCCTCTTTTCTCTTTCCTTTCCCGACTCCCCCCTCCCCACCACCATCTTCTTATCGCTCAATTTTCACTTTCTCTTTTAAGTCTCCCCTTTTCCCCTTGCCGCAACCCCCCCTGAGGTTTGTAAGAAGGGCCCTCCCTCATTGTGGACAATCACCCAAGCGTTCCCAATTCTGAGTTTTTTGCATGCAACTCCCTGTGACTTCTCTTGGGCTTTGGCAAAGGGTTTTCCCTAGTCTGCTGGCTGTTATTATTTTCTCTTATCCCCCTCCTCAGCAGAAAAAAAGAAGCCGTCGCCAGACGCCTCGCCTTCTCAAATTTTCGCGGTTCGTTTCTCTCCCCGCTCATGATTCTCCCACCCCCAGTTACGTATGTCTTTTCGTCCATTTCCTCTTTTTGTTCGGTGTCCTCTTCTTTAACCATTTTAAGATTAGTTCGAATTTCTCCCTCTTTCCGACGGGCTTACCAGAATTGCTCCTGTCTTGCCTCCAGTTCCCGTGCAATAACTGAACCCCTCCCGCCACCGTTCCGAAGGCGAGGAGCGTCACATCAGCCGCAGCTCCTAGAAGAAGGCTACGGGAACCACCGTTTTCTTTTTTTCAATAATTTCAACCCCACAATTCCTGAAGTTTTTTTTTCCTGTAATATTTGAAGGTTTTTTCCTGTGCCCTAAATTTTCTTTCCCTGGGAATTGGGATGTTCCATCCCTGACCTCCCCCCCTCCCGGAGGTTTTTTTTTAACGTCCCCCAAGTCCACCCCCCTTCTCCCCCCTCCTTCCGGTCACGCAAGTTTTCCCTTTCCTAAAGATGATCCGCCATTATATTTCCTTGCATACCTCGGTATAGAAGGTCGTTTTCCCAATCGTCCGAGCCCTGCCTCAATCATCGGAAAACCTACCCTCCCCCCCCCCCCTATGTTGGCCGTTCTGCGTCAAGCATTTTTTTTTTTAAAAAAAATGCCTCATTTGCAAATTATAGTCCAGTTTAATTCCCCCAGTTATCCCCCAAAAAAGGAACGCTATTTTGCGCTCCTTGTTTTTGTTAAGGACGATAAACTTCATTTCCCTTCCACCCCAACTGTTTTTTTTCTTGTCAGAGAAGCCGACCCGCGACCGATCACAGGAACTCGGGCGGCCCCCCGGTCCCTTTTCTGTCTTTCTAGGTGTCCTCCTCCCTTCTCCAGGTGACCGCCAAAAGTCCCGCCGGCTTTTTTCCGTCGCGCAAACATATATCCCCCCTATGTGCTGCTTGCCTGATCGTCTGTGCGAATGCAGAGTTGGTTACTGGCGCGCTTTCTCCGTCTGAAAAAAGTTGTCGCTTTTGTCTGCCTTTCCTTCCGGTGAAGGGAGGACTTCCGGAACCCTTTTCGGTTTTTTTTTTCCGCTTCATTTTTTTGAACACCTTAATAAATCACTTCCTCTCTAATTATCGTGGCTGTTACTGGGTTTCTTCAACCCTTCTTTCAATGCCCTATGCGTTGCTCCCTTGCCCCCATGCAAGTTTTACTACCTTTACACAACTGTTGATGCCCTCCCTTAGGTTCACTTCCCTTGTACCCTGTCTATTCACGGCCGGGCGTCTACAGCCCCCTCCCATTGGTTTTGAAATAACGTGACCTCCCTGATTCGTTTATCTGCCGAACCGAGGAGGAAGTTCCCTTTGTTCATTGGCATTTCCTTTGTTCACTTGAATACCTACTGTCCGTAGGCTTACCACCTGGGCTTTGGCTCGACTTGGACACGTTTTTTGTAGAGAGAAATGTCTTTTCCGTCGTTCCCGGAACTCCCATTGAAGATCTCTCGTGCTTCTTTCTCTTTTTCGAACTTTCTTCCTCTGTGTTTTCGAAACGCAGTTTGCTAAAGAGCCCGACAATCCCCCCCCCCTTTCTATTTCCAACGGCTCCTTCTTGTTTGTTTTGAGAGCTGGTTGGCTTGTCCGACTTGCAACGTGATGAAAAACGTGTCAAGCTTTTTCCTGCCCTCTGTGAGGAGGTTTTCTTCTCCATACGGAGGCGGAGAGTAGATACAGGTGGGGGTTTGTTTTTCTTTTGTCTTAAGGTGAGGCCCTAACTTTTCTTAGTTTCGATGGTAGTATAAGTCCCCACGTTCCGATGCCCTCCTAGAGGCCTACTATTCGCCCGCCATGTTGGTCTTCCGTTTTTTTTGAACTCCCCCTTCCCCGGACAGCACTTCCTTTCGTACGAGGTCTTTCCTCAACGACCCTTAACTTCCTGGCCGGCCAATGGGGTTGAGAGAACTGCCTTGTGTGTCCGTTCCTCTGACATTGCGTGTAAAGGAATGGCTGCCTCAGGTAGTGTCTCCCCCCCTGGTTCCCTATACTGTGCATTCCCCCCTCTTGCTGGTCCCCGCGGTGCCCCCAAGTGACGAGCGTGTTTCACGCTCCCCGAGTTACAGCGCAGCGTCCTTCTTCCGTTCCTTGGTGTGAGATCTGCTTCCAGAGTATTTTAAATGTGCCGAAAGCGTCCAACCCACCCCACCCCCACACGAACATCATAATATTCCGGTTATTCAAAATAAGAGCCGAAAGGGTCAGAATACCGCCCATTTGCAACTCTCCTCGCGTCGTACTTCTAATCTTGTAGTCCCACCCTCTTCCGCTCTGCCACTCTTATTTCCCGATAAGTTTCTTGTCGCGCCTCTAAGCAGGCTTCCCTGCTCGGGTTCGCGTTCTTTTCCTTTAAATCGCCCAAACGCTTCCCACCCCCACGATCTACTTCCGTCACCCTGATGTAGCGTACAGTCCTCCAATGAGTTGGGTCCTGTACTTTAAATTTCTGTGTTTCGCATGACCAGCGAGTACACCAGCGTAGTGTGACCGGGTTTTTAACGGGCCCTCCTCTGGCCACACAGGCGTTTCTGCCTTGCGAGTCTTAAAAATCGGTTACTTATCACTGTGACTCTATTGTCAGTCGCCGGTGGACAGTACAGGTTAATTATCATGCGCCTCCCTTGCTCGTTTCCCGGTGTTCCCGGGTGACGCTCGGCGGCCCGCCGTTGGGTCCCGCTCTCTCTCCCCCCCTTCCCCTTCAAGTTCCTCCCTTTTTCTCGCCTATCCCCTATCCCCCCAACTCACCCCTAGCCCCACACCCTCCTCTAACCCACTCTTCCCCCACAAATGCCCCTCCCTCCCCACGCACTTCCACCAAACACCTAATCATCCACACCTTTCACCACTCCACACACAATTACAACATCTAAACACGTGAGACTTCCCGGGCGAGCTGTCCCCCGGACTAAGGGCCCGCCAAGCAGCAGAGCGTCCCTAATAAATAATCAATAAACTAACAAACCCCCACAATCTCAATCTCATTAACTCACTATGCTCGCCCCGGCCCTTCGTCTCGGGGCCTGGGTGCCCGCGTCTATGGTCTGCGCCCCTGAAAATACTGCCCATAAAACCACACATAATAACAAACGAGCACCAACCCGTAACCTCTCCTTTCCACCAATAAACAAAAAACCATAACCAAACACCAACCCCCCAAAATCAAAATCCAACCACAAAACATTCCTCAAACACCAAACCACCTGAACAAAACACCACAACAAACCTTCAATCAAAAAAAATCGGTCCGCAGTGGCCCCCGGTACCAAACCACACTAACAAAATAAATCCCCACCATAAATGAAACCCAAAATACTCAAAAAGACAACCCAACAACTACCACCAAAAAAAACAAATCCACCTATTCCCACAAACACGACACAAAACAAAACAACAAAAAAAAAAAAAAACCCAAAAAAAAATAAGAGTAAGCCTTGCCATTTATCCCATCTTTCAGGCTGCAAAGACTTCAAAACCCCTCTGAGTGGGGGCCTTGACACTCTTGGGTATACCCCCACTATTTGAATTCCTGACCTTCTATCTTTCCCCCCCTCCCCGCTTTCAGGATATTCACTGACATTATCACTTTTTCCGTACAGTTTATCCCCAACACTTTCCTCCCCTTGACCCGTCGGCTCTTTGTGACTTTCTTTGGCCCGTGTTGATGATGGTCAGGTGATTTTCCTTCCCCCAAACGGGCCCCCCCTCTCCCTCTTCCTCTATCTTCCACCGGTTACCCCTTTCTACCACAACCACCCTTTTACCCCAGGCGAACACTTTTTATGCTTTGTTCCGCCGAAGTATTCACTCAATAGCGGCAATACCTTACCGTGGTTCCTCGCATTCCTTTTCTGCTGGCTTCTTTCACCCGGTCTTCTCTCCCTTGTTTCCCCTCTTGCTTTGTTCAGTTTTTTGGTTTTTCATTAGTGGAAGGTCTTCCCGTTTTCGCATTCAATTAAAGGCAGGTCCCAAAGCAAATTAATTAGCGTTGCCCTTCAGCGATTCGTCTATACTCCCCTTCTTTTCCCCCTAGATCGGTCCCTCCTCTGCCTTCTCCTCATTTTCAACAAGACCCCTATCCCGATCAACCCGGTAGTCTTTCTCACCCTTTAGTTTTCGGAAACCCCTTCCGCCCTTTAGCACGCTTACCGCCCCGTACGAGTCCCCTGAGCGGAGGGTGGTTTCGTCCCGGTCTGTTCTTCGTCTTTTTTTTTTAATAATATTCACTGACGTGCCCTCGGCTCTAGCTTTTTTCATGTTTTCCCCCCCCCCCTCGGTTCCCACATGTCTCCCGGATTTTGTGTTTTGTACCCGTTACCCTTGTGCAAAGTCTTTTTTTCTGGTCTTTGCCAAAATATGGGGGGTTTTAGTTTTTTTTTTGGGGATGTTACCTTGCTCGTCCCTGACACATCTTTTTCTGGTTTTTTTGAACAAACTTACCGTTGAGAATTCAACAGGTCGTGAACAACATCAGTTCCTGCAACTTCTCTCTTAAGCCGTTTTTTTCTCTTTGGCATTCCCCTTTCCCCTCCCCGACCAAGTCAATTTTGGTATTTTCTACCCCTTACACCTATTAGAATTTTAATTCCGCTTCTGCCATTTCTGCAATCTTGGAAGGCCAGAGTGTACGTTTCTTTTCCCCGCAAAGCGTTTCCTCCGGCCTTCCCCAAGTCACCCATAAAGACGAAACTTGCACAAGTTTCACAGCGGATGTTCCCCCCAACGGCTTTTCCCCCCCGTTTCGTCCCCCTTTAACCAACTTGCAACCCATGTCCAACCCCTATTTCTCAACAAGGGGCGGGATTATGGGTCTTTTTTCCTCCTTGACGCTTTCCCGATGAGTAATCGCGGGCGCATGGTTCCAGTCATTTACCCTTATGCACCCGTAATTCGTTTCCTCCCACTGGTGGCTTGGTCGGGACTTCCTGGATTTGCTTCCCAAGCCCAGGGCAACTTTCCATCCTTCCTTTTAATCTTCATCATTCTCCCTTGAAGGCTCCTTTACCATTGTGAAATGCGACTGGATAACCCCTTTCCCCCCCCTAATGTATATTGTTTGTCCCCTCATTTTGGTCGCTGCACTTGTCTGAAACTGGACCTCCGTACATCCTTCCCCTCCTCCTGGTTTGTCTTTTAGAGTCCGCGCGGACAAACTCTTCCTTTCAGGCTTACCCGCGGCCAACTCCCCCCCCTCCTTTGGAACGTCGACTTGTGGCCCTGTGACCTGCTTTTTTCTTCTATGATCCTTGGCACGATCGGTCCTTCAGTTCCCCTTTCCCCATGGTGCCATCCCCGAACAACCCGCAGCTTCCTTTTTTTTCCCCCTTCCCACTGGTTTCTCTCCTTGACCCCCACGCCCTTTTTTCTCCCTAGTACCTGACAAAGACACGTTGTTTCCCTTTCACCTCCGTAAAAACGTCCCTGTTTCCAATGGGTTGCACGATATTAATAACACCACCCCCCCCACCTGTTTTTCTCTGAATTTTAACCTTTTCCCCATTAGGCTGCCATACGTACCTGCCGATACCTGAATTGCTTTCATTCCCCCCGGTTCCCCCCTCTTGGCCGGACAATTACAAGAATGCAGAGCGAATCCTACTTTCTTCCCTCTGAGACAACCACTACCCCTTTTTTCCTGAGCTTGCCCTTGCACTTAAGCCTGATCGCGTGTCTGAAGTCAACTTTTCTAGCGCCAAGTGAATATTTTTTCCCGACGCCCTTTTCTTTTTTTCCCCCCTCCCCAAACGATCACTGTCTCTCCTTCCCCCCCCTCTTTGGGGTCCCCAATTCCCTCCGTTACCCATTTCTCGTGTTCACTTCTTTGGCATGCACCCTATGATTCTTTTCTTCCCTTTTGGGAAACACTTTGCAAGTCTGATTGCCTGGATTGCGGTCATGATTTAAGCACTCATTACCCAAATTTCCCCTCACCTCACACCCCCAGACGTCCTCTCCCTTTGTACAAATTTTAGGTTTTGGCCGCGTCCCTGATATCTCTCATCCCCCCAGACCGAGAAGTATAGAAATTGCCCTCCCTTTCGTATATTTTTATGTCGCTATCAGTCCCTTTTTACCTCTACCCCCCCCTCCCTTCCCGCAGGTCGGTACCTATCGATCCTGGAGCGGGCCAAACGGACCGAATGGTGGAAATAAGGGAAGCTGCTCCTTTCCCGTGAAAATCCCTGCCCCTCTTGCTAAAGGCCACGTGCCCAAATTCCCCCGCCTTATATAGCCGTGCCGCATAGATGTTAGGGCGTCGGACCCCCCCCGGTTCCTGGTTCGCTTATGTTTCTTGAAATCACCGATTTTTAAATTCCAAGAAAGGGAGCCGTCCCGTTATTTGAAGCGTAGCCTACGTGCAAAGTCCAATGCGCCTCACTTTCCCCCCCTTGGTCAATTGTCCCCTCCCCCTTCCTACCCACCCCACCGTGGTCTTTCAACAGTCCCCCCGATTCCCCCTTTTTCAAGTAAAGAAAAGGTACTTTCCCCGTGAATTGTTGCGATGATTCCTGGTATAGCGGGCGCGGAATTTGATTCCGTCTACTGTTTAAGTCATTCGTGAACAAAGACCCAAAAACAACTCTGTCCTGTGGCTCCGTCATTTTCACCCTGCCTCCGGTGACGTGTGCGATCTGACAGTGTGCAAAAATTTCTCCCCCTTTGCAACCCGCAATCCCTTGCTGCCTTTGAAGCGTCACCTCGAATTTGTAACTTCCAACACCTGAATTGTGCTCCCTAAACTCTATCAGTCATGTTTTTTAGTGATCCCTCCTTGCGATTTGCATCGGCCTGCCGCCCCTCTAGCACCCCTCCCCCTCTTTGCAGCTAAAAAGCCCCTTCCGTAGTTCGCTTTCCTGGAGCAATGAGCGGTGTACTGAGCGTTTCAGCGCCAATTAGGACCTTTCCGGGCGCGATGAAGTTAACGGACATACCTTTTATCCGTTCGTTTTTCTATTTTTTTTCCGCTTTCCCCTCACCTTTTGACCTTCGTGATCCCCCCTATTATAATTTCCTTCTCTGGCTAGGTAAAAAAATAGGTTGCCTCTTTTGCCATCCGCTGGGCTGTTGTTGAAAACTAAGTCCCCCTTCCCTTCCCCTCCCTAGTTCCTTCTTTCTCCCCCCTTCTCTGACTCCCCCCCCCTTTCGTCCCTCTCCAACTCCCCCCTGGCTGGGCATTCAGTCCGTTTCTACCTATCGTTGCCTTCCCTCCGAAGAGGGACCTTGCCCTCGATTGCAGTCCGATTCCCCCCCAATGTGGATCGCCTCCCCCCCTTTTCTTTAACTCTTCGATTTCCTTTAGACGCGACCATACCTTTCACTTTCCTACCTATTTGAGTTTCTTTCTCCTTGAGACGACGAAACGGACCTCAGTTTCCCGTATTGTTTGACGCCCCGTCCTCGTGTTAACATCACATTTTTGTTCCCCCCTTTTTCCTCACCCACTCTCTATTTCCCTTCTCCGTTGTGATTTTGTTTCTCTTTTTTCCCATTGATGGTAATGCGCGTTCTCAAACAATACCGTTAGCCCCCTTTAACTTACCTTTCCCCCTCTTCAAAGACTTTTTCTCCAAAGATTCCGTTTGAGTCGTAGGATGTCGTGTCGCTTAAGCCCCTTCCCTCTAACAGAGAGAAGAAGTCTGTTCTCTTCCGCTGGTATTAATTTCGGACCTGAACATCTCCCCCCTCTTTGAGTCTTTCTTTGTCCCTCCCAGCTTTCCTTGAAATTGGCCCCCCCTTTGGGTTTCCTTTCTGCCTGACTCCTTGTGTACGTTAAAGAGACCCGGACACTTGAAAGAATGGCTCGGTTGGACTGGCCACACTTTCCCCCAATTTTCCACCGTCTTTCCCCCCCTTCCCCAGCGGTTGGAACCAGTGTCAACCAGCAGTGTTTCAGACTTCTTTTTCCCCTCTTCGAGAGGTTATACGCTCGACTCCCCTTGTTTTTCCCCCGGTAACCCCCCCCTTTCCCGCGCACAAACCACCCGTGACCCCCATCCTCCGGTAATCCCCTTCCGCTTTCCCTTCACAGAAGACACGTTCCTTCCTGGCCGCAAGCTTGTACACTCTGCGGACACACCTGACCCTTCCAAGCGCCTTATGATTTATGTTTGTGTAGCGCGCAGCGTTTTGGAGTGGTTTCAATTGCCTGGGTCTGCAGGCTCCCATCTCAAAAAGATTCTTTCATCTCCGAGCCTCACGGCGCGTCCCGAGGCACAGTCTTCTTTTCACTGATACTCTCACCCAAATCTACATTCTAGTTGCTGTTCATTATCATTACATGCAGACCGAAGCTCAAATACTGAGTGTGTCCCGGTTTGATTAAGGGGGGGTCACCCGATGGCCCTCATCGTTTTTTCGAGGCATTTCTTTCAAATTCTCCTTACTTACTTGACTGCGTTCCCGTCGTGTTTGACATGATTTTCTGTTGTAGGTGTTCAGCTGGACCTTTCTCTTCTCTGACGCTCTACCTTCCAAGGCTTACGGATACCAGAATCCTCCACAATTCTTTCTTTTTCCAATGGTCCTGGGATAATACCTTTACCTTCCCTGTTCCGCTCGCTCATTTTCGGACGCACTGCCCCCCTTCATTTTCTAGGTTTCTTTCTTGGCCTTCAGGTCCCCAGGAGCCGGGAAGCCTGTACCGTCCCCTTCCCCCTCTTTGCTTCAAGGGTAATTCCCCCAACAACGTTTTTGGTTCCTCCTGTGTAACTTTCCTCTCAAATGATGAAACATGAGTCTGCTTCTCTTTCTTTCTGCTTGGCACAACGCTTCCAGCATTGTGTAACTTTGGCTTTCCTTGTGTAGGGGACTGGTAATTTCTGCCGCGTTTATTGGCAGGATTTCTAGAGATATCCTTCTTTCCCCTTGAAAATTTTTCTCTTTTCTCTTTTCCACGCCTCCCGCCCTTCTAGGTTCCGCCTTCGTTCTCCCGAGCGGAAAGGTCCTTACGGTGTGCATGCTGCAAGACAACCGAAAACAACCCCCCCCTTCCCTGGAGTTTCCGGCCCTTCTCTACAGTCGTTTCGTTGTTGCTCACAACTGGGACCTCTAGCCCCGCCTCTGCTGAAAGAATAGCCAGGCGCGGTGTCGGCCGTCTCTCGGGTATGTTTTTTAAAACTGCTCGTCTTCCTTTACCCCGCACCAGTCCATCGTTTGCCCCTTGTTTTCCCAAAGCCTTTCCCCCAACACTACCTCCCCAACCCCACGCCCCCCCTCCTACCTTTGCAGAGGCTTGGGATTTCTTTGGCCCACATTTTATATTTCCCCTTTCTTCTTCTTATTGGCGTTGAGGTCCCCCTAAGACAAGTGGCCACTCTTGACTTCATCCATGCCAATGACTGTTTTGATATTGGAAGTCAACACTTTTCTCCCCCGAGCGACTTCCCTTTTTTTAGAAACCCAATCTTCTCACCCTCTTCAATTTTTTATGTCTTCTTTTATATACCTGAAAAAAGGGTTGTGACAGGAAAGCTATCACAGAAGTAAAGTCTTTCCTAGCTACCTTCCACTCACGAAGTCCTTCACTTTCAAGTGCACTTCGGATGTCCCCCCCAGGCCCCTTTGTCCTTTTCGTGACCGTGCCCCCCACAATTGCCACAACGTCCCAAGGTTTCCTCTTTGTTCCTTCTCCTCACTTGTCCCAGTCTTTTTTCCGCAAGTGTGCCCGGAAGTATGTTATCTCTGTGGGGTCGCCCCTCCCTGTCAATAGAGTCCCAACCCCTTACTTCCCCCAATGTCTGCGGGTGGTGGTGGTGTTCTTGTCGACTTTTCTAGTGTGGGGTCCTGTACTGCCATGCGTTTTCTTGGGCCAGCGTTGTAGTGTGTGTTTAGACTGATATGTCTGTGTGTTCCCGCTGGGCATCTTTTTTCTCGACGGTTTAAATTATGGTTGTTTTGACCACGATTTGGCCGCGATTGCAGATTGGCCTTGAACTTCGACCTTTTGCTGTTGTAATTTCCCTCTTCTCTCCTCCGTTCCTCCTAATCAGTTGGTGTTTTTTGCTCTAGATCTCTAAAAATCCCTCTTACTTTTGGTTTTTTCCCCCCAAATAGGGTAAAGCTGCCTGGTTTCGTTCGCTCGAGTCCAGCGTTTCCTTCCCCTTCTTTTCCTTCTCGTTGACCTTTCTTTTTCGACGGCCGCCTCGGACCATGGCAGAACTTCCACACTTCCTCACGACCCCGCAGGAAAAGTGGAGACTGGTTGTTTTCAGGGCTACTGCTATCCCCGCTTACGCAGAATTGCGCCCTCCCCCCGTTGCCCCCCTTCCTCAATACAAACACTTCCTTCGTTATGTTTTACGATTTTTCTTTTTCCCCCCCCACCGTTGTGAATTTGGCACCTCCGCTGGTGTGCACTGCAATTAGGCTCTCCTTTTTTCCTTCCCCGAAGTTTTGTCCTTTTCCTGCCGGGTGATTTCTTTTTCGGTCCCGTCTGTGCTGTCGTTCAAATGATCATTTTTTCTCCCTGCCCCGCTCTTAAGACACTACTTGTGCGAGCATGTTTTTTCGAAAAAATCCCCAATTTTTGTTGCGCCGTCCTTAAAGACTTGCTTGATTCCCCCCCAACCCTCGGCTTTTCCGTCAAAGGCACTTTCTTTTTTTTCCAGCCCTTCTTCTTTCGCAAATCCCAATAATTGTCCCTTCCTTTCAAGAGAAAGCCCCCCAGACATCCCAACCGTGACCTTTGTAATGGTTCATCCTTGTCCATGCCATCTTTGGGACAGGCAAGCTAGATTGACTTGATCTTCCTTCTTCCTCCGAAAGAAAATTCCGTCAGAACGAAAGACGGACTCTCACCTTCTTTTTTGTGGCTTTTTCTGCGTTCTTTTTTCCGTATATCCCATGGGATAGCTTTTTCTTTGAGCCTCACACCGTGTCTGACTGTCTTCGGTCTTCCTCCCCCTTCCCTCCCTCTTGTTCGTTGGTTCTTCTTTTCCCCCCTTTCTTTTATTTCGCTCGTTAGGCCTTCCGGCTTGTACTTCGAATTTTCTTTTTCCCTAAACCGTATGCGGCTCCGGTTAAGTCTGAGGCGAAGTCGTAATCCCTTCCCCCACGTCGCGGCACCACTCCCCCCCCCCCATACGCCCTTTCCCCCAATTTCTCGTCCCTCATCCCGCAGTCAGTTCGGTATTTCCTGGTCCGTTTCCCCCCCCTTTGGCTAACCCCCGACCCCTTTTTTCCGTAACCCGTTCTTGACGTTCTGCCGTGCCCCCTTGCTTCCTTTGCGTAATGCCCCCCCCATTCCCCCCTCCCCATGACCCCAATCAAAATTTGGAGTCCCCTCCCCCCCTTTTCCTCAAAAGGACCTTTGTTTTCCCTGTAGGGAAGATGATCCCGCCATGAACCCTTTAATTGGCTCGAGTTTCTCGCAGTATAGAGTTTCTTCTCGTCGCCACTCTGTCTCGCTTTTTCCCCCCTCCCACAACTTTCCCCAACTGGTCAGCTGGCGGCCGAGAAGTCTTGAAATTCCTCTTTTCCCTTCCTTGCGGAATACTTCTTCCCCCAAGGTCTCCAGCCAAGCTTTACAACTTACTCTTTGTGCTTCTGTAAAAGGACCTTCCCAAAACGTCCTTTTTGCCATCCAACCCCCCCACCGGGGAATGGTAGCGAGTAACCGCGCCCTTTCCCCTTGGCTTTTATGGTCCTCTTCCTTCGCAACGTTTCGGATTTGACCCTTTGGGAGGAAAGTTCCCAGTCCAATTGCTTCCCCCCCCCCCGTAGTCAGAGAGATACCACCCATACTTCTTATATTGTTAACTTCTTTTGAGGGTCCTCGGACGCTCGTCCTCCACGTCTTTCGTGCCCGGAGTTGACTGGGGGATTGATTCTCGGGGAAGGGGTTTCACCCTTTTCCACAATATTCATTCGTTTTCTTGTTTGGTTTTTTGTTCCCCCCCCCCGCATCATTTGTCCCTCTTTTCAGGAGTTCTCGCTCGTAACGTCCTCCGCTCTATCGTACGTGGTGAGCGTTCATACACTGTCACGGTTTGTGGGTGTGAAACCCTTTAAGTTTTTTTGAAACTACGTTAAGGCCTGTTGGAGGGTTAGAGTCAGCCCCCCCATGTCGGTGTTCGCACGCACTTTTTCTTCATTGGTGTCAGTCTTAGGGTCCCCCTACATGGCCTGTTTTTCCCCCCCCCTTCTGGTTCAAGTAAGAAGCTAACGCTCCCTGTGAAGGCCTACCTCGGAAGAAGTCAGAATGTTGTTCTTCCAGTTCCGTCCTCAAAACTCATTTTCCCAATGGGATCGACCCCCCGTCTTCGCTGACCGTTTTTTCTGGCTCCCTCCAGTTTCCCATAGAGCAGTACACATCTATTAATCTTATGGCTCGTTCTCAGTCTTTTTTCTCCTTCCTCCCCCTGCAGAATTAGTTATCCCCTTCTTCGTTTTACAATAAAATGACTTGGCACCTTTGAAAACAAAAA
>Ga0179593_1682880_pt1 | contig 13265 bp, 13 predicted proteins | sample CZODoug2_1_08_16_FD_185931 | JGI IMG/M metagenome (GOLD analysis project Ga0179593, IMG submission 185931) | Vadose zone soil fungal communities from Angelo Coast Range Reserve, California, USA - CZODoug2_1_08_16fungal (PacBio error correction) | ecosystem: Environmental > Terrestrial > Soil >... | reverse complement strand
CTTTCCCTCCCCCCCATTGCATTCTTTTTTTCCGAGTGCAATGTGCTCCTTGACTCGTTCCATGTCCGGGAATACAGATCCTTTGAGTCCGTGACGACTTTCCTCCCTTTCATTTTTCCCTTGAGGGCCAGTTCCCCCTTTCCTTACAGTCTTCACCAAGTCTTCCTGGTAGTTTCTCCAAGATATCCCAGTCCTCGGGGTAAGACTCCGTGCAGCGCCCCCTCAACTCCTTTCCTCCAAACTTGATTCACGGGATTCAAGTCTCTGAAATACGATTTTTTCAGGCATAAGAGCGGAGTTTTGCCCCTATATCCCAATGTTTACCCCCTTCACGAAAAACCCCGTTTGCTGGGTTCCTGGCGTGTAGCGGTAGATGTTCTCTATTGGCCTCCAGCCCCCCTTCCCGGGTTTTCAAATTATTACCCCCCCAGTGCCCTTCCCCCACCCGGATTGTTTTCTTTTCCTCCCCAAATGGCCCCACTCACCTCGGTTATTTTTGTCCACCCCCTCTCCGCTGGACCCTTCGGGCAGCCAAAGCGATACAACTTGCGAGGGCCCTTTTGGCCTTGCATTTTACAGCCCAATTAAAATCTAATTTTGCCCTAAAGAGGCGACTTGCTTGTGAGAAGACTCAGCCCTTCTCTTAACGTTCGGTTTTTTCTTCTCCTCATTTCCCCGCCTCGAATATTTTTTCAAGCAGAAACGGGTCCCCCCCCCCATAGGCCAGAGTTTCCCCCCCACGTTCTCGGGATTAGGTATAAACGCCACTCCGTGCTGCATTCTTTTCTCTTCTGGCCCCCTTCGTCGTTTTTCCTGTCCACCCCCTTCCCCTATTCGTCTATAGCTTAGCAGAACTGGGAAAATCGGCGGCTCATAGGTCCTAACCTTTCCTTCCCCCCCCATTAAGTATGCCCTCTTTTTCCACCATTTCCCCTCCTTCCCCAGCGCTGCCATTTCCCGGTTGACTATTCTTTTATATTTTCCCGCCCAATCGCGGGAGCTTTCCCCCCCCCTGGTTCGTCCCTTCTTTGTCGCGTTCATTTCTCCTTGCCCCGAGGCCGAAGGACCGCCACCACCTTCGCTTTTTCCTTTCCCAGCTTGTCTACCCCTCGGTTGATCCATGACTTTCTTCCTTCTGAATGCATGCGTGCTTTGACGACCTTCCGGTATGAAATTTTAGAAACGCCCTTTTTTTTTTTCCTCCCATATCAGGTCCTGCGGTACCTCACCTTCCATTCCAGCAGGTTGCTTTTGCAAACCATAAACAGGACACGGGGAAACCCTCTTTTGCATTGCGTGCCTGCTGTCGGTTCAGTCCCCTTCCAGCGGCGTCCTTTTCGGGATTGCTTTCTTGCTTTCTCCAAGGCCGGACGTCCCTTCCTCCCCTCTCCTCCCCTTCTAACCAGCGTGTCTGTTTGCCCGTTACCCCCTTTTTTCTATTTGTCTGAAACTTTTCGGTTCTGGCTGCAAAATTGAAACACTGCACTTTTTCCCTCCCAGGTTTTTGTTCGGATCTTCTCTCCTTTTTTTTCAGCCACTATCACTCAACACCCCGAAACTCCGATCCCTCCCCCTTTTTCCCTTCCCCTCCCTTTCTACGCGCTTGTTCGAAGGAGGGGATAGGAATTTTTAAAATTACCTTCTTTGTTTTCCCCCCTCCTTTCACCAGCCTTACGCTGGGTAATCCTCCTGGCTGACTGCTCCCTCCTGCCCCGCAATAAAAAGGTTCCCTTCTTCCCCTTGTTTTGCATCCTTTTGGTTTTTTCCTCCTTGATAGGACCGATTCCTGGAACTGCGCATTTAACCCTTCTGTGCTCCCGCCTGTGTAATCTTCCCCGTCAAATCCTCTGTGACCTTAAAGCTTTCACGTCAGAAATTGGGCGTGAAACAACCGACCCCCCCCCTTTCCCCTTTCTGGTGCGCCATAATCCCCCCTCCCCCTCCCCTAATTTTTCATGGATGCTTCACTGGTTTTTTCACAAAAATATGGTCCCCCAGGAGGGTAACGACCTCCTCCCCGTCTATTTTTCCTCCTAGGGCCAGATTCCTTTCGGCTCCCTTGACGCCTCTATGGAGCACGGAAGATGAAAATGGTTTTTCAACCCTGCCAGCGCTTGCCGTTCCCTGTTTTTGTATCTGCCAATGTTTTTTTCATGTCTCACCCCTTTTTCTCTTTTCTTTAAGATCTCTCAGCTCTAATATGGAGTTTGGAGGTTTTTTCCCTGAGAGAGTGTTGATCTCTTTCTTCCATTCAGCGCTACCTTTGAGCATCCTACTATAAACTAGCTACACTGGCGGGAGCCATCTGGCGGGCAAGTCCGTCTAGTGTTTTCCTTTAGCTTTTCAAAAAATATTATAGAGCAATATCCGAAGGCAATAATTCTGTGGGGCAAAGCACCCCCAGTGGCCTCCCTTTTTTTTACTATGTTGTGACTATCCCTTAGTACCCTCCCCCCGAAATTTCGATGGTAGTTGGGAGTCCGGCGCGGACAAATGTTCCTTTCTGTTCTGTCGTTTGGCCCCTTTCCCCTCCATTCAAACCCCTCTGTGGCGGGTCCATCCCCCAAACATCCAGGGAGAGAACCAAAAATCCTTTTTTTTCCTTCGGCCTTCAGGTATCCCTTTCCACGAGGCGTGGGACCCCCCAATTAGCCCTTGAAACCCGAGGTAACCCCCTCGTGTGAATTTTCGCTTCCTTACTCCTTATATGCAGAAATTGTAATTTTTTCATCTTTCAATCTTTTTTCTTTCCCTCATCTCTTTTGAAGTCGCTCCCAACTAGTCTCGAGGACATGGTCTTGGAGGAACTTATTACCGTTGCGGGGGTTGCCAATTTTCCCATGTGTTTCCCCTCCTAACGTATTATCCTAAAAATTCTTCCCCCTCTCCGGGCGGCTTTCCCTTATCCGCTCTGCTTAACTGTTCACGTGGAAAAGATTCAAAGTCTTTTTCAACATTGCCCAGTCCTTGGGCAACTTTTTTTTCCTGCGCCGAGTGGTTTGCGTGACACCCCCATAGCTGACCTCAACCTCTTATGATTTAAAGTGCAAGCGCCATTGCCACAAAGTTTCTCGATTTAAGCTTTCTCAAACTACCTTGCTCCCCGTTTTTTCCTCTTTCCCCCCAAGTGGCTGCCTTCTACCGCTCCTCTCCGCCCTCCTCGGGGATGAGTAGTATGTTAAATGTAGAAGTGTTATTCGCGCCGGATTGGCTCTTTGCATTCCCCCCCCCCTCCCCTTTTTTTCTCCGTTTGTTTTGTTGTGCTTTCCCTTTCCAACTCCCCAACCTGTGAAACACGAATACACCCATACGGGCAGGGTTTTACTTATTGTCCCTTTCCTTTTTTCGTGTAGAGATTCGCTCCTTCTTCCCCCTGCAAGCTTGGGTAGTGGTTTTGCCGGTGAAAAGCTTCTAAGAGACAGTTTGTGCCAAGGGCCCCTCTTTTTTGACTCCATCCCAATCTTTCTGTTTGTCACGTTTCGGAGAATGGGATGCGAGGTTTTTTCATTCCCCCCCCATGCGCATTAACACATTACCCTCCGTTCCCTGTTACCTGGATCCAACGGTCCCGGTTCGATCCGGATTTTTTTTCTCGGTCTTGAACATTTTTTCCCTGGCCCTTCCACTCAATTGCCCCGAAACATCCCCTGGGAGGGAAGTTCAGATATACCATGTTCCTCTGTTTCATTTCCCTTCCCCTAGCCGCCTCTCCCTCCTTCCCCCCCAAAATCTCTTTCCCTTCCCTTTCCCTAATATCTTTCGGCTATTAGAGTAGGCGGGTGAAAAATGCTACCAGTACGACCCCCCCTCCTATTCTTCCCCATCCGTTGTGGCCGGTTCCGCTGAACTGAATTACCTTCGGTTTCACATTCTCCCAGTGACTTGCCTAAAGCAAAAAATTATGGGTCGCGCCCTTTTTCTTCCCCCCTAGGGATTTTTCCGTGAACGTTTTCCAGTTCTCCACCCCGCCAATGGCCCAGCAAATCACAGAGCTTCCCTTTTTTTTAGTTTTCCAAGACCCCCCTTCCCCCTCTTGAATCTTCCCCCCGTAGGTTTATCTTCGTGTTTTCGATGACTCAGAAGACTCGAACTACCGGTCAACTGCTGGCCGTTGTCGGGGTGGGTGAAGACTTGCCTACGGGGCGCTCTTTTTCCCCGGTGCCCTAAACGAACCCGTCTTTCTCCCCCTCTCCAGCTTTTCCCCCCCTTGATCAATCTCCCCTCACCGGTCCTCATTCCCGCTGAATGGGAGAGAACCGCCCTCCAACAATATAGACGAAGTTGACCAACGCCAGCACATCCTGTGGTCCATTTTTCTCCTCTTTCCCGATTAGACAGAAACTGAGTTCTTCCCCCCTTCAGGAGGCTCCAACACCGTGCCATTATGGCAGTCTTCCTTTCTTTCTCCAATGCTAGTCTTTTTGAGCTCTATTGAAGACCAGATGAAGTGTCAAACATAACGTTGGCTGACTGAGCCTTACCCTCTTTCGATTCTTTTGTTCGTTCTTTTTTCTTAGACTGTGACGGGACTCTTTAGACTTCCCTCTGTCGAAAAGAATGTTCAATATGTTGATTTTGGTATTCCACGCCAACGGTTTTTTTTTTCGTGTTCTTTCCCCGTATCAGCCGCTTGCGACTTCCAGCCCTACCTTCCGGAGATTCCATATCAGGAAGGCGGCTCAGGTGAATTTTTTTTTGGCACCCATACCCCCTTGACGAAGGTTCAAAAAGCGGTGAGAAGTGCTGTTTCCGTCCCGCAGGTTTTCTCCTGTAACCCCTTTTTTCTTTGCGTCCTTCCCAGGTGAGACAGATTTAGGAGAAACCCTTTTAAGGGCCGACGTTTACTTCCCCTTTTCCCCCCCCTCTTTTCGTCGAACCAAGCGTTTTGTTCCTTTTCCCCCAATCGTTATGTGTCTTATTATTTGCTTGGAAACAAGTTCCCAGAATTGATAATTATATATGCCCCCCGTTGTTGTTGTGAGTGTCATATTCTCAGTGCCTTTTCAGCCCCAATGATCTGACACAAGAACCCCTCCCTTCCCCCCATACCCCTTCTACGGTTTTTTTGGTTCGACGGAGATCGGGGCTACGGGCCACCCGGCCCTTCGGCGTTTCATTCTGCACTCACCTCCGCTCTGGTACTCGCTGCTGACTCTCTCCCCTCTTCCTCCCCACTGTTTCCTGTTCTTCCCCCATAGCCAGAGGGGAATTCCACACTTGAGGTACAGACTTCCCTTGGCACTGCGCCTGGTCCCCACAGGTCTTTTCCCGCAGCTGTCAAAGACTGGCCCTCGTCGCTGCTCCTCTCTTTCCCCTCCCTTAAAGTCCCCTCCGCACCCGCTTTTAGACATGGGCGAAACTATTACCCCCCCCCGAATCGTTGTGCGTCCCGCCGGCCTTCTCCTTTACTCTTCCGCTTTGCAAGATATTTGAACCACCCCTTACGACCATCGCCCTTTGAAGTCCTCTCGCCTCATCCTTTGTTTTTTTTTTTTTTTTTTTTTGTTTAGGCATCGGTTTTTCCCTCCTTTATTCTGCGACATATTGAGCCCGCCCCTTTCCCTCGGCCCCCTTTCCCTTTGTATCTCCATGAAGGTGTATTACCTGAGGAAGGAGATGTTTCCATCTAAGATTCTTCCTAATGCACCCTCTTGTGGGACGGTTGTTCCCCCTTCCCCGATTTCTTTTGTTCTCGTGCACCGCGTTGCGAGGAATAATTACTATCCCCGACCTGGAGCGGTGTTTCCCTATGGTGAGTTTGCCGAACTCTTGCTCTTTCGATCCATCCCTCCTTTTTCCCTTAGTGCATCTCTTCTGAGTCTTCGAACTTTTCATAGCGCCCCAATTAGTTAGCGGGACCCGCTCTTTTGCTGTCCCCTGCGAGCAAATGGGCCTCATATCCTTTTTGTCCTGCATTGAGTCCCGGTTTTGGAGCTTTGCCCAATCCCCTTGTTGCGTGGGTCCATCCACCTTGCGGCGAGGACCAAAGTTTTTCTGATTAATGGCACTCTGGGGCTCCTTTCCGCAGTATTTTCCCGAGGTGTCCCTCCCGCCGATTTTTCCTTTTTGCGTTGTTTTGGTTTAGAAGGTTGCTGCACGGCGAAATTATATAGAAGGCCAGTGCGGCGATCATCAGTCCCTCCCTTTGAGTCTTCTATTGTTGAATGTCCACGCTTTTCTCCTCCTTCCTCATCTTCCACTTTTTTTTTTCGTGGAGTTTCCAAGTGATGTCATGTGGTCACCGTCATGCATCAGTATTATTCGAAGAAACGAACATTCCCCCTTTCTTTTTTTCCCCGGACTCAGTGGACTGCTTCCCGGGACTTTCCTCATTAGCTTCACTTTCCCCCTTTCCATCTGTGCTGTTTATATGCGCAGCTGGAGTCAAAAAACTCTTTTCCATTTTTCTCTTCCCCATTCTTTAGGTCCAGCTTCCTCTTTTTTTTCCACTCCCCACTCAGGATTTCCCTTGCTTTTACCGTCAAAACAATCCCCCTCCTTCCGTTGTTCAGCTTGCCAAGACTCCCTTGATCCAAGAGAATCTTTCCACTGGACGACAGAATCGGTCTTTGTTGATTTCTTTTTGTTATCTCGGTCTTATCCGCCGACGTATCTATATTTTAATAATAATCATTGTTTTGATCGAGAACAAGCGGCCCCACGTCTCCCCCCCCCCGAACCGTGCCCGACTCACCATCCGCAGGGCAGGGTTATTGTCGTCACGAGACTTTTTTTCTTCTTTTCAGGGATACAGTTGTTGGACTCCTCCCAAAAATTCTGCCCTTAAATAAGGTTTGCACAGGGTCTCTGCAGGGGAATTCATCGGCGCGTCGTGATGTCCCCCTTCCTTTCTTTCGTTTCCTTCCTACGCTAAACCCATTCTTGCTGCACAAGGGAAGTGCATGTGAAGAATCGTTTCCATTCCCTTTTTCCCCTCCCTCTGATTATTCTCCTCAGTTACTTCCCCTTTGCCCCCCTACGGAAGGGAATGTCGGGACCACCCACCTCCCCCTCCCTGCCCGATGTTTTCCCCCCTTCTCGGGAATTCCTCGTAAGCCGCGCCACTCTTCCCCCTAATGACCCACCCTTTCCTTTTTTTCCGATGCCAATTATGCCATCTCGGGACCTTGCTCGTAGATCTTAGGGTACACTGGCAGCCCCCCAAACGTACACCATACCGGATAGGACTGGTTATAAGAGGACCAACGGTATTGTAAGGGCACCCGACTAGGTTGAAGCCCAGACGAATCATGAACTCCAACAGTTGTTATGTCACCACGAAACGCAAAAGATTTTGGTCCTTCGAAAAGGTGGATGACGTTAACCCAAGGATTTGCACGTGGAAAAGAGCGGCTTACCCAAGGCTCCAGCCTCCACATCAAATTCGTTCTTCCAGCGTGTGTGGTACCAAGGCACACCCGTAACAATTTCATTCCCTTCTCCCGGTCTGAGGCTTTTCCGACTTACTAGCGTGGTCGCATTCCAGCCTTCCTTCCTGCAATATTGCTAATAGTTTCCGCGAACTGCGAACCACTTATGTCCTGCCCGACGATGCGTCCCCTTTGTCATTCTTTTTTCTTTCATTTGAGAAAGTTGTCCCCCCACCTTGAGCGCCTGGTCGAGCAACGCAGCCAGGCCCCCCCCTCAGGAGTGACCCCCCACCCCCATCGACGGGCCGTAGCGCTTCCTATAGTTAGCGACATTTCCTTTCTGGAGGGTCAATGAATTCTTACACCACGTGCTAAGAAAAATCGGCCTTTTCTTGCAGAGGAGGTTTATTACCAGGCCTCTTTGCACCTCTGCCCTTCGGGCTCGATAGACGATGGTTTCTTCCCCGACGAAGTGTAGGTGTTAAACTTTGCCAGAAAGATGTGTTGTTCCAAGCTACGGGGTACCTTCCCCCGCTTGTGAAGGGACCTTTTCCACCAAAATTCCCGGATTTCCTATTTTCCTCCCCAGAATGTCCAACTCTGTTTGTTTCCAGATTTAAGAACGGAGTGCTTGTGAGCGCGTCTCCTTGATTTTCCCTTCCCTGTCTGCTCAAGTCACGTGCAAAAGACAATTTAAAGGAGACGAACAGATCTTGAGGACACTTCCCTCCCTATATTCTGATGTTTTTTTTCTGTGCACCCCCCCCAAAATAATACACAGAAGAAGAAAAAGCGGTAGCAGTGCGATGCCTGGTTTTTTTCAGCCAGTTGTACCTGTTCCTTTAGCAGTTCTCTGGCGGCTCCGAAGGGCCTAAGTTTTCCAAGGGCCTCCCCGAGCCGTCGCCGCGTCGGTTTTTTTTCGTAGTTTTTCCCTTGCTTCAACTTTCTTTCGACGGTTTCTTTTATCATTTGCTGAAAAGGGGAAAATCTGCTAATCTCTTTTTTCCTTTTTGATATTAGTTCCTTTTTTTAGCCAATGCATTCCCCCCACTCCGAACTCCCCACGATTTTCAGCCCCTGAACCCCCCTTTTTTTTCCTTTCCCTTTTCGAAAGACCTCCTTTCGGCGTTTTTTTCTTTTGCAACCCTCCCCTCGTTTCTCCTACCCTGCCTCACCGGCTTACTTGCGTACTCGAAACTGCTGACTGCCTACAGCAGGCACTCCCCTTCTCTGCGGTTTCCTTTCATGGTTATTTTTTCCCTTCCTCGCGGGTCTCCACCCCGCATTTTTCCCCTTTGTGCCCTGAGCCGGGAAAACCTTTCTGTGGTTCAGTCAGCCTCTTAGACAGGGAAGTCCCAAAGTCCTTTTTTTTCTCCAAGTAGCCCCCTCCTTGGTTTTTTTTCCTGCCTCCCCCTCTGTTTTGACTCTACCTCTTGGTGGAGTCCGTCAACGCATCGCAGGCTCAGTTGACGAGCAGTCCTTTTTTTCCCCCCCCCCCCTTCCAGGAGGCCAAGACAACTTTCGCTGTGAAACCCCTAGGTCTAACAGAAATTGCCGCGATGCGCTTAGGGAGCCACGCCGATCCCCTTATGCCTCGCTGGGTCTACTTTTCGTTGTTATCTCTCTGGCTGCGTTTCCCTCCCTGGATTTGATTTTTTTTTTTTCCACTTCGGTCTTTTATTGTTGAATGGCGGCGGTTCGCCAATGAAGCAGATAACTTTGAGAGGACTGAGCCCCAACTAGCGACCCTTTTTTCTTTTTATGGCTTCCCCCGGTAGAGTTGATCTCTGACCCCTAATATGTCCGGCCGAGAACTCAGCAGTGATAAAGGAGTTCGCTCTGGGTTTTCGAACGCATTCCTTCCTATTTTCCCTCTTGATTGGTAGGCGTACCCCTGTGCTTTCCAACGTACTTTGCCCCTTTGGTATTCTGAGACTGGTCCTAAGCTTTGACCACGCACCCCGGGGTCTTTCCTTCGCGACCTACTTTTTTTTTTTTCCTGGGATTCTTCCTCCCTTTGTGAACTCTTCGCCACGCCGAAACGCCGCGTTTGACAAAACCAGTCCCCGGTGGCCGTTACTTACTCTTTTTTTTTTGGACGCCCCCTCTAAGTTCCCCGGTGGTGCGGCTTTCAGATCCACCTTGTGGTCTTCTTTTTTTCTTGGCGATTCCCCGCCTTCTTTCCCGAGGGAACATGTTCTATTCTCCACTTCCTCCAAGATGGTGCGTCTTTTATTTCCATTTTTCCAGGACCCATTCTCTATTTTCAAAGAGGACTCCCCTGCTTCAAGACGGCTGATCTGATACCTGACCTTGGAAACAGATTCATTTTTAAAATGCAATGCAGAATGTGCATCTCCTCCTTTTTTTACCGAACCTTCCGTCATGAAATTTGAAAAAGACAGATTGCGATTTGGTTTGACTCTTCCCCTCTTCCTCAAAATTTTCTCGGCTTTCGTTCGTGCACTCCCTGCTTTTTTTCCAACTCCCCTGTCGACCTCTAAATTAGATGCAGTACCTCCAGAAACATGCCCGTATTTTTTCTTCCCCCAAAGTTTATGCCATTTTTTTTAGTTTAAGCCGATTGATTCCCTTTTAACTTTCAGGATCGCAAGTAACTTCTCGATGGCCCACATTCTCAGTGCACCCCAAGCAGCGGGGCGGGTTCTTTATTCCTAGCGGCCTTTCTCTTCCTTCCCTTTTCTTCTCTTTTTTACAAGGATCTTTTTGGTCTGTTGACTTGTTGACCAAGCTTAAAGCCGAGAACTTTTGCAAGGGCTAGGGTCCTATCTCTGCGTTGTAGTTTTCTCCCGACTGCGAGTTCCTATTTCTTATAACCTTTCTTTGTGCCCAAGGACAGTGCAATGTGAATCTTCGTTTCCCCCACGGTCCGGGATCCTGTGATCCTCCTGTCTCGCCGTAGGTCCTGAAACTACTTTTCCTTTGGCCATACGTACTGACTTTTTCCCCATGGCCTTCCCTCCCGCCAACCCCCCTTTTGACAGAAGTATCCCATGTTCCTTGAAGACTTCGGTTAATCCTCAAAAATGACTCCTCCACCCCCAGAGATGGGGCCTCTTCAATTCTTTCTCCCGGGTATCCTTCCCCCCAAAAAATGTCTATACCAGTAAAAGGCCACCCTAGATTTTTTGCCCGCGGCGTTTCGGTCTCGAATGGGTTTCACAGAAGCGTACGGTTTCAATTCTCCAAGCTCCTTCACGCTTCGCTTTCACCCAATCCCACAGGGATTTTTAGTGGGGCAACGAGGAGGATTCGGATCCAAGCACGCAATTCTACCTCCCACTAGCGAGTCCCCTTTTGATAGCGTTTTTTGGTACACCCCCTTACCACCTTCAATCCTTATTCATATGATTCCGTCCCGAAGTCCTAAGAAGACCCCTCGAAAATCCCTTTTAATGCATGGATTTGCTCGCCCTTTCCGTGGTTTTTTCAACGGTTATCCAGTGAACGGGCTTCCCACTCTTTTTTTAGAGGCCCCTTTTCGATGGAGGTCCTCTCATTAAGCGCACCAAGCCGTGAGAGCGGCATTTGCGAACGAAGCCAGCACCCCCTCACTCCTTTTTCACTGCACATCCAGTGCCATACGATATAAGCGTAGAGTTCCTTCTTTTGAAGGAGTCATGAATTGACCAACCCTTCGTCAAAAGCTCTTTTCCTCCCAATTTTTTTTTTTGGATCCCTCCTTTTCTCGCGTTTCAATTTAGGTTCGAGATTGATTGCAGCCTCTGAACGGCCCACTTCTCACGGGTTCCCTCTGAACCTCTTTGGAAAGGCCACGGTCCCCAGGGTTTTTTTTTTTTGCAGTCCGCCCACCAACCCGCTTTGTATCAGATGTCGCCCAGCATGGTCAACATCTGTTGCGGTCCAGTTCTTCCTTAATTTGATGACTAGAGGTGCAGCTTCTTTTTTGACGGAACCCCGTCTTCGTGAAAGATGATGACGTTTCCCACGCAAAGCACTTTTCCCTTTCTAATTTCCCCCTCCGTTTTCTTGATTTATGGAATCCTCTCGTGTTTTTTTTTTTAACCAAACCGGGCAAACTTTTTTTTCTAGTGCGTGCCTGCTGTCCGGTCGCAGTAAGCCAGTCGAGTACCAGAGCGCCAGGTTCTCTTTTCTTTTTCCGCCCCCGAAGGTTGCACAGTTTGACATTGGCCTACCTCGCTTAGACCCCCCTTTTTTCGCCTCCCCCTTGCTGGGTGATTTCTGAAAATCTTAGTTTCGTTAGGATGTTTTCTTTTGATCATTGCTGAAAAATTCCCACTCCGCTACTCTCTTCCCCCTCAGTTGGTTCAGTTTTTTCAGCCCTTTCTTCTCGAACCCCCTCTTTAGAACATCCCGTCCCTGTTTCCGAAACGTGGTCAAGGACGACGAATTGGTTTCCGGCCTCGGGGAGCATGACACTCGGAACTTCGGCGTTTCTCCCATTTGGCTACCTGATTCTTCCTTTTTCATTCTTTTCTCCTAACTCCCCTTTTCCCGCTGTTGTTATGGTTTGGCCAGAGCCACCTCGGGAATTCAACCCTTGATCGGTACCGCTTCTTTATTTTTTTTCCTTCTTAACAAGGGCGTGCGTCCGTCGAGCTTTCCCCAATTCCCTCATTTTTGTCACTTCTCCGTCGTGGCGTGAACTCCAGTAACCGCAAACTGAGGTTAGAAATGCTGGCTTATTACAAAGCGACTTTGGTTTTTCCACAGAATCTCCTTTGTTCGCCATGGTCTCGACCCCACTTGGTAACCCCCTCCCCCCCTCCCCCTGTTCGATTTGACGCCGTCAATCGATTTTCCTGATCTGCTTTTAACGAAATGGCGCGCTGTCTTTCTTGGTGATTTATGCATGTCAACCAGATCTCTGTACTTTTTGTTGCTCCTCCCTGCAGGTTCTTTCCTCTTAGCCGGCGAATAACAGTTATGTCTAAGCTTAAAGCGCTATGCACCTGGGTGCTCCTTTGTGTTCACCCTTTTTTTTTTAGTGCCGGCGGCGTTCTTGAAAGGCTCACGGCTCTCCTCCCTTGCGACTCTCCCCTCTCCCTTGCGTGCAATAGTTACTAGTGAGCCAGTACTGAAAATCCGAGCGCAAGATTGCCCTATCTCGTTTTTTTCCCTTTTAACCCTCTTCCCCCGGAGTTCGATGTGGTCTCTCTCTTTCCATGGATCGGCTTTCGTTAGCCGGAATTTTCCCTCTTTGGCTGTAAACAATGCGCTCCCTTTCTGACATTGTACCTTGATTTGAGCCCTTCCTCCACTTCCCCAAATTTTCCTTGGTCCCCATTGGCAGGCTCCCCAAATAAGTTTTGGCCGTTGCAAAGGCTGGGAGTTTCCCCCGCTGCGTTCTCTTCCCAGGCGTGGACCCTTATTTCCCTGCATGTCCGGGTTTCCTTGTGGAGAATTTCCTACCCTCTATAGCATTAGAGTGCGGAGATTAGGCCCTCCCCCCACGTTTGTGGAGTTAATTATGATTGCTTTCTCCCCCCTTCTTATCTGGTTTTTCCAAGTACTTTGGTGCGGTTAGGGCAATGTCCATGTTGGTCACCCCATGGACTTATTCTCCCCTTTTCCCCACGTTTTCGACATGCGTCCCTTTTACTCATCTCTCTGAGGAATCAAGTATTCACATGTTTTTCCCAGCATGGGCACATCATGTGCTTTGGGATATGCCGATTTTTTGATGGAACCCCCCATCAATTCGTCATCACTCTGCACCCGCGAGCCTTTTTGGCCCCCCCTTTTAGAGTCATTTTTTCACCTTTGCAAACACTACCAACGCTTCGTTTTCTGTTGCCCCCCCTCCTTTCCCTTGAGTCGGCCTTCGGATCCTTCACCTTTCGGCTGGCGGGAGTATGGTCATTAGAAGTGGTTTCCTCTCGCAGGGTTTTT
>Ga0179593_1547537_pt1 | contig 13265 bp, 23 predicted proteins | sample CZODoug2_1_08_16_FD_185931 | JGI IMG/M metagenome (GOLD analysis project Ga0179593, IMG submission 185931) | Vadose zone soil fungal communities from Angelo Coast Range Reserve, California, USA - CZODoug2_1_08_16fungal (PacBio error correction) | ecosystem: Environmental > Terrestrial > Soil >... | reverse complement strand
CTCAAGCCCCATTTTTTTTCTCCCGATAACTCCCACGGAGCAGGGTGCACCCTCTTTCCTCTTTGAAACCCCCCTTCCTCCTTACATGGTGCCCTATAGATTTTTCCCTTAAAGCCCCCCTTTTAGCTTCCCTTTCCCTCTCGGAAATATCGCCTGGCAGCCTTCTTCCATCGCCTCGTAGCACGATGTTTCGGGATTTGCAGTCCTTTTTCCTTTTACCCCAACTTCCAACCTTGATTTGCCCCCCTTGCAATTTTTCCCCCCCTATCCTCGTCCCTGCTCTTATAAAATAACTTATGTGGCTTCCCTTTCTCAGTCCAATACGATTCGAATAGCACTAGTTCCCTCCACCCCATCAGTTCTTTCCCTTTCCACATATTCCCGACCCTTCCCTTCCGACCTCTTCCCTCGTACCCTTTTAGCAATAGAACGTCCCAGGCTGCCCGGTCCATTCCTTTCCTCCCCTTTCCCCCAGGTGATGCTCCTTTAAGCTTTGGTACGCCTTTTCTTGTTCTTTTTTTTTTTTTTTTTTTTTTTTTTTGTTCCCCCCTTTTTTCAGCCCTTGACAGAAGTAGGGAGGGTGCCCCCTTCGAAGAGGCAGCCCCCTCCCTCCCTTCCCTCCCCTGCGCTCTTTCTTTTGCGGCTCCCCTCTTTTTTTCATTTTTCTTGAGAGCAAGATTTTCTCCCCCCCCGGCTCGCGTTTTGAAAAAAGTTCGCCCATGCCCCCCTTTTTTCACCATGACACTCTGGGTCCTCGACCCGAAATTGCCCCCGCGGTCTCTCTGAACAAGCTTGTCATGCTTTTCTTTCAGTGATTCAAAAAATTTTCCTCCAGTGGGAGTTTCTCCGTGCGGAATGTCTCACGCCTCAATGGCAACTTTGTCAGAAAGCTACGTCTTTCTACCCCCCCCAGAGACGCCAATACTATGAGCACGGTTGCCCCAGCCCTCTTCTGAGATTCTCGAAAGGGCTCTTCGAATTTTTTACTCTTCACCAAAAGTCTAAACCACGCATATTGCTCTCGACATCCCCCACAACAGCGTTTTCCCCCTTTTTACCCTCCACCCTCTCTAAATGACAGCCAACCACCCACCCTTTGAACTCGTGGTCCCACGCGTTTCGGAATCTGTACTTTCGTGAATTCTCCTCAAACCTACATCCCCTCTCTGGTGAAGGTTCAAATCCCTCTTTAACCTTTTTTTTCTGTCTTCCCCCCTTCCAGAAAGCCACTTATGGTTCCCCTTTCTGCCTGCTGTACAGAAGAACATGCCGGTAACTTCGATCCGCGCTTCCTTCCGAGATGCCGCTCGAAACCTTTTCTCCCTTCGCGGTTCCAGTTCTTAATCCTGTCTCCGTACCAAAAGATTTGGCGCTGAACTTTTCCTCTGGTTTGAAGGAAGCTTTCTTTGAATGTCGACTTATATGGCCCTTCCTCGACGTTATTCCCTTCCTCGCTAATATAGAAGGATGGACTATTTACACTAGGCGTTTACATGTGCATGGCAGGGCGATGGGACCCTTTCCCGTACCTGCCCCCTTTAATTTTGACCCCCCGATCTCATGACCCCCTGCTCAATAGATAAGCTTTTAATGTCCTATCGGGAAGAAATCCCCCCTCTATGCCTCCTTTGCAAGTACCTTTTTCTATCCCCCTCTTTGACAATTTTCTCCCACTTCTTAATGTTGGAACAGTTCTCTTGTGGTCGTTTTTTTAAAGCCTCGATAATCTCTTTGAAACCAGGAAACCCTTTCTCCCTACGCATATTTTCTCTTCCGATTTCACTCTTCTCACGGATTTTTTTTCTCTTCCAGGACAGGTCAACCCAATCTTGCATGTTCCTTTCTACCGGACTCCGATAACGCTTTCTCTCCAGCCGAGGAGTACTCCGAATCCTGGCTGGATCGCCCCTCCGTCCTCTCGTTTTTTGGGGAGGAGACTCCCTCCCCCCAGTATATAGTCTTTTCTTTTTCTTCAATCTCCTGCTCTAGTCCGCAACTCCCTCCCCCCCCCTCCCGCCGCCCGAGTATTATGAGCGGTTGCCTTCTTTTCCGGCCTGCCAGTCCGTTGAAGGTTGAAACTCGCACCTTTCCTCCCTCTTCGACAAGGAATAAGCTTCTCCTCTTTTACTCCCGAGATACCCTCCTCCCTGCTCACCCCTCCTCGCTTTTCCTTGTGCAATCTAAGTTCTTTGCTGCAACCTATGCTCCCCTCGTGCGGACTCTTCATTGATTGCTTAGTTTTCTCCCCAAAAACCAGACGAGCAATCTCCTCGGCCGATTTCCTCCCTCTCCTCCTCAAATCTCTCCCTCAAGCCTTTCCCTCCTCGACCACCCCTGACTTCGGATCTTAAAATAGGATCCTCTTGATTGAAAGTCTTCCCCCCTAAGGGCTTTGGGTAAGCATTCTAGGTTACCACAATACACCACTCCCAGATTCATCCTAGTTTCTTGCTGACTAGATTCCGGCTCTCCTTCCTTCGACGATGGCGCTCTCGCGTTTTCCAACACACAAGTCCTTTTCAAAATGACACTCAATTGTTTCCTCCCTTCCCCTCGGCCAAGCGTCTTTTGCTTTGTCCCAGCTCTTTTCCTTTCGGTTGAAGGGCTTTTTTAACCCTTTTTTGATTGTTGCAGTGGTCCCCCCCAGCTTCTTAGAGGTTTTTTTTTCTTTTTCTATGAGACCTTGTTCCCTCAAATGATGCCGTCCTTTCCAATAGCCCGGCAATTTCTTTTCTTAGTTTTTTTCCGTGCCGTCGTAGTTACAATTCACGTAGCTTCCTTTTTCTCCTGCCATCCCCCCCTCTTCCTGCCATCCCCCCTATCATTCCTTCCTTTGTTAGCCATCAATTTTCTTCCCCATTCTGCGTTCGCGAACGTAGGATCGCTTCCCCTCCCCCACTCGGGTGGGATACCTCCCATTTGCGACGAACTCTTTTCCTTTCAAGCTCCAATGTTTTTTTCCTTTTGAGGAGGCAATAGAGGGACTTTTCTTTCTTTTTCGCTCTTTCTTAAGTTACCTGCCCCTCCTACAGTCGTTAATCCCCTTTTGAGGGTCATTCGTGAATTGACCCTCCCCTCATGATGGAGGCGATAGTTTGGAAATTGGGACTCTCCCCCTAAAAATAGATGTGTTCGTCTCTTTTTTTTTTTCTCCGAGTTTCCTCAAACTTCCTCCGCAACGCGGTAAACCCTTTTTTTGTGCAGGGAATTGCCTTCCCTTTTGTCTATTTTCGCGTAAAGCACTTCCCCTCCCTTGGTCTTAAATCCACCAGTCCCTCTTGTGTGCGTCACATGCCTCCACCCTCGGTACCCCAAATGCTCCCCACCAAGAGAATCCAATGTCAGTCCTCCCCGGTCTCTGTCCCGGGATTGACGTAGATTCTAATGCCCCCCCAACTTGATTTTCATGAAAGCCACCATTCCCCCTCGGTCAATTGTATTTCAACTCCCACGGTTGGTTCCTGCAAGACTTTTCCCACAGTTCCTCTGTTCGATTTTCCCCCCTTTTTTTTGTCGAAACTTTGCCGTTTAGATCTCCCTAGAAAATATTCACAATATTTCTTTCCCTCTTTGCGACCTTTCGGCTTTTTTCTGGTCTGGAACTTCACTTCTGGTGTCCTTCCACCTCCCAGGCCCTACTTCTCGATAGAGGAGAGATACGAAGGTTTTTCCTTATTCCCCCCCCCCCTTTTCCCTCCGAGCTTTTTTCCCCTTTCACGAGATGCATTTCTCAGAAAAGTTCTGCTCTAGGATTAGGCCTTGCACTTCTCAGCATGGTTCCCTATAAAGTGTTGGTTTCAATATTTCCTTGGCTATTTTCACTAGTCCCCTATTTCTCTTTTGATAGTTTGAATTACAAAAGGACCGGACCTTGCCGTTCTTTTTCCTCCTTTCTGCGCAGCTCTTGTAGTTCTCTTTCTGCGTTCCCCCCTTTCTACGATGATTTGGATCAGATCCGATTTTCCACTTTTTATGTATCAGTTAATTGCGACGCTGTAGAACTCTCTCTCCGCCACTTTTAGGAGTTCCCACTTCCTGGGACTGCCTTCCTTTTATTTTGTTTTTTCCCTCCTTAGACCCGAAACATTTAGTTTCTGGCCGGCACTCGGCTCATACATCCCCCCCCCGCTCCCGCCGGCGATAGTCCGAAGTCTTGATTTTTTTTTTTTTTTCATGTTTTGCTGTTTTTTTTTTTTTCTTTTTCTGATTTCTTCTCAGACCCCTCACTTGCCGGCCCTCCTTTTTTTGTCGGGCTTTGTTGTTCCCCCCTTGAGTAAGGTGCCCCCTGCCTTTTGGGAATTTGTGAGCTCCAATACTTGGCTTAGATATCTATTTTCGTGTTTTGTAGAGGACTTTTCTCAAGCCCCCCCCTTTCAAACCCCTTTTTTTTCCCGAAGACTTTTCCCCCCCCCCCCCCCCTCAAAGTCAATACCTTGGTGGCCCTGTCTTTTCCCCCACGTGTTTTTTTGGTGAGAATGATTATGAGGAAGCGTTTTCTCACGTAAACCCTCCTGCTGCAGAACTTTTTCTGGCCGAGCTTTTTCCTTCCTCCTCCCTCCCCTTTTCGGTGGCCTTGCAGTCTGGTTGGTAAAAAAAAATACTTTTTTCCGCCCCGTTTAGCAGGATTGTTGTGTAATCCCGATGGGGACAGGCTCTCCTGAGTAGCCCTTCCCCCAATTATCCCTTTTCCCCCTTCCCCCTGTCTTCCCCCTCCTAAAGAGATTCGCCCAGCACTCAACCTTAGGCCACTCTCGGCGCGACAGGAAGGGGAATCCTTTCCCCCCTCCAGTCCGTCTACGCCTTCCGTCATAAATCGGCTCCCTCTGTTCTAATAGCCTTGCCACGGAGTACTTGCAAGGGAAACTTCTCCTTTTTTTCATCAGGTGTTGACGTGTGCTTGATGCACGTTTTTCCCAACAACGTTGGGCTCCTGTCGTGTTCCCCTTGAATCTTCCCTTTTTTTTTTTCTTTTTCTTTTTTTTCTTTTTCTCTTTTTTTTTTTGTTTTTTTCCCTAATTACCTTGCGACCTTCTACGCTTTTTCCTTTTCCTTTCGTATTCCCTTCCCCAAAAATGCCACCTGTCCCTTTTGTCTGTCTCCCGAGTCTCCAAGAGGGTTTTTCGAGAATTCTTTAAAACCCCCTAATGGAACTTTTTTTTATCTCTGCATTCGACCCTTTCTACATTGAAATACCATGTGGAACTCCCTGTCCAGCGTGTTAATTGTTTTTTTACACCGATTGAAGAAGGTCCCCCCCTTCCAGGGATCTTGGAATGGGCCTTCCCGCAAATGTCTTTTTCCCCATTTTTCCGCTACGCCTGGGTCCCTCCTCTTTTCCCCCCCGAGACGCAATCCTATGTTCCCCTTGCGCCCCCATTTACCTTTCCAAGGAATATGAGATGATGGCGCTGTTTTTTGCCCATTCTCTCCTTGGAAAGTCACCCCTACTTTTTTTTTTTTTCCTCTCCCAACAAAACAAAGGTTTTTTGAAGCGAAACTCCTAAACACCGCCTGCTCAAATAATCAACACTTTGGGCGCTAACGTCCTGTCACTTCTTTTACATCCAATCTACGTCCCTCTATGGTGAAGGTGTCTCTTTCCCATATCCAGCCCTGATGCTGGAAAATTCTTTCTTACGAGGCCAACACTCTTTCCTTGTCCCCTTTAAGTTCTTGACGGTAACTTCCTACTCTGCACAATATAGCTTCCCTCCGTCTCCCCGCCCCGAAGACAAACTTTGCTTCTTTCACAGAGCCGTCTCGTCGCCCCCAGTTCCCTCCCCTTCGCTGCCCCCTCTTCCCCCTTACAGTGAAAGAGCTAGCGATACTTCTCAACCCAACTAACTTGCCTGCTATGGAGTTAATCCCCTTCTCTTCTCGAAGTGTCCCTTCATATCTCTCACTTCACGCCTTCCTACCCGTCTTAAGGCGTAAAATTTTCTCCTCCTTTTTTCTGACGGTAGTACGAATCCTTCCGCCCCCAAGGAAACCCGTTAAGCAAACCCCCCAGACCCCCCTTCTTCCCTCCTCCTGTTGATCACTGGTCCCCATTTCTGACTATGCCCTTAGCCCCCGGCCCTTAGACCTTTTCTCACAAATCCATCCTTCTTTGCTGGAGAATGCAGAAGTTTCTCCCCCCTCTCATTTTCCAATCGGTTGGTTTTAAAACGCATCGATATCGGGCGCTTCTCCCGTCCAAACGCTTCGAATTCGCACTTCCTCATTGGATCCCTTTCCCTTCGCGCACAGCACCGGTCACTCCTTCTTTCGTACTGCCTTTCAATCCCTCCCCACGATTGAAGAAGCAGAGCGGCATTTGGGTATGCTTTTCCAGGGATTCTTTTCACTTCGCCCCCCTTCTGACTCTTTCGAAATAGAACTAGTTTAAAAGGATATAGTTTTTGTTTCTCTACTCCGCCTCCTCCCTTTTTTTTTTTTTTCCATTGCCGCTTCTCTTTTTCTCGGTTGTCATATTTTGCAGATGCCCTCAGAGACGGTGCAAATCGAAAAGTTCTACGGACACTAGCTCACTTTTTTATCTCTATTTAATCATACTTTTCTGTTTTCGAGATTTTTGTACTTCTTAGGTATTCCTTTTTCCCCTTTCTCAGTTCCGTACAACCCTTTCCCCTACCAATAGTTTCCGAGGAAATTTGCTCCCTGATTTTTTTCTTATCGGAACCCACCCTACCTCTACTGTTGAAATAGGGCCCCCCGCCGCAGATCCGAACTTCGCTTCTTTCTTTTTTTTTTCCCTGAAGATTTCTCTCCACCCCTTTTCCCGATCTTAAATTTTCGTTTAGTAGGGATTGTAAGGCCCGCTCCTGACTTGTTTTGACGTATGGCAGCGACCCCCCAATCTCCCTTTCCCCCCTTCTCCATAAGAGTTTTTTTTCCCTTCTTCCTGTACCGAAGAATCTTTTCCTTGTTTGCCGTCATCCTCTTTCGCGAGTCGCTTCTCCCCCCTGAGTTCCCCCTTGGACAACTCACTTAGCCTTTTTTCTGAGAAGTCTGGAGTTTTTTCCCTTGAAAAAGTTAGTTTCTCTCCAGTCCTGGTGCCGGTTCCGTCCCGTATTTGCACTCTTCTTGGGAGCCTACTCTTCTCGTGGATTGCTGCCTCCCCGGGTCCCATTGTTCACCCTGTTCTGGTACCGTCCCATTCCGCCAGTGACCTTTTCGTTTTTACCAACTCCATTCACGTATCTTTGAGAGGGGTTCCCCACGTAGATAAGAGTAATTCTGGCCCCATCTCATCCCTTTGACGATTGTTAGACATCTCCTTCCCTTATCGAATTTTTTTTCCCTTTTCTCCCTTGCCTTTCTCCCCCCACATTTTCTTTGGGGTCCCCCGACTGATTCAAGGATGGAGAAGCGCCCTACCGGCTCTCCTTCTTCAATGTTTTCCCTATGAGCCCTTGCAATGCGTCGGGAAGCGAGGGTGCCTTCCTCCTTTAAGCCTTTCTTATTGGAGTTAGTCACCCAATCCCCCTCCTTGCTTTCACTCAGCAACTTTCCTGTTCGTCCTCTGCTCTTGATATTTGGAACTTGTTGTCCCCACCCCCGAGCTTTTTTTTTTTTTTTTTTTTCTGGTTGTCGTTATAGCTTCCCCTACAAGATTAAGTCCACCTCCTTTAACCCTCTTCTTCTGAGGGCCATGGCTCCCCTTTGGCTATTTTTAGAGTCCTCTACTTCTCCTCTATGTCCTCACCCCTCTTCGTTGACTTTTCTTTTCCCGTGACATTCCTTTAAACCCTTGTAGACCCCCCCCCCGATTCTTAGAATCAGGAAACCTCTTCCCCTTCTCCTTTTTCATTTGTTTTTTTTTGACTTTCTCGTGAGTCTTCCCTTGTCCCATTGGCCTCTGATACCCCTTCCCCCATTTCAATTGAAAACACCTCACGGTGAATTTGTTTGATTTGTCAACTGCCCTCCACTATGTTCGCTCCTCTCTCCGCTGTTTTTCCCCCTTGTTTTTCTCCTTCGATTTTTTTTTTCCCCCCTTAAACTTTCTTGGGGCATGTGGTTCGAAATTGTTAAGATCTTACTTTCTATCTTAGCACCCTCTCTTGATATCAGCATATGACATTCAATAGTGAGCCCTTTTCAGCACTTTTTTATCTCTGTCGCTGATCGCGAGCGAACCCCCTTGAGAAGTTATTTTCCCTACCCACTTGACTTTCCCCCAGTCCTCTGCTTGAAAGTTGGGACGACCCACGACGATTCCTCTCTTCCCCTTGTTTTTCCCCTTGTCTGGCATAAGCAAATTTATCTGTTGTTTCTTTTAAGTCTTGGTACCTTCTGTCATCTTGTTAAGTGCCCCTCTTTTCCGTCCCCCCCCCCCCATCGTTTCTTTCTCTGGTTATGAAGTAGAATTCAACCCCTCCACCCCGAGTTTCAACGATCCTTTCGCCGCCGAGACGATGGTTTAGGATGCTCTCTACCCCCTTGATCCTCTCCTTCCCTGCCAAATAAGGGTATGGTATCTCCATTTCTTTCGATGATAGCACGCCGACTTTCCTTCCCCCTTTTTTTGTTAGGTCGTAACCCCCCCCCCCTCTGAAAAGTAGTCCTTTCCCCCCCCGTATTTTCCCTCCCAGGGACTTCAACTTTTCCCTTTTTTCCCTTAGAGCCCCCCTCGGATAAGATAAATACCTTTAAAGCTTTCTTTTCACTGGGAAGTGAGGCGCAATGGGCTCTTCAAGCATTCTTCCCCTATGAGTGACCCCAAGTGCCCCACCTTTTCCTAAGGTAGGCTTTGTGGTTCAACGTCTCATTGTGACAAAGGCTATTGTTTTCTCTTATGGATGCCCCCAAGTTTCTCTCTCTCTCTCTCCTTTTCCCCTTTCTTTTTGTTCTACCTCACCCAAGTTCCTCCCACGCCCCCTTTTTCTTTCTTCCTCTCGCAGAATTGACCAACCCCCCCTTCAATAAATTGGTGTCCCCTTCCAACCGATTTGTGCTGACTCTTCTTACGCTCGACAGCCATTCTTTCCTCTGAATATACGATTTTTTGTATTATCTGAGCCGGCAGGCCCTGCCCCCTAAAGATGTTTCGGGATTTTTCCAGCGTTCACCCAAAAATACGGCATCCCCCCCCCCAACCAACCCCCCCCAATTTTTTTTTTTTTTTTGTTCCCCCACTCCGGTCCCCACCTTTAAGGAACAGGGATTGTTGGTTTCCTCCTATGGCTTTCTTTGCCCGTCGCGTGCGCTCAGCGTCGGCACACACCTACCCTTATGGTGCTTTCCCCTCTTATTCAAATACCTTCCCCTTAGAACTCCCCCCCGCCAATCTCGTGGTCGCGCTTTCCCTTACACGGAGGCCTTTCTCTCCCCCCCTTCTACCTGTCGAAATCGAAATCGACGATTTCCTCCTCACGGACAATCTTCTCCCCTAGTAACTCTTCAGTCCCAGGTGCTGAGCCTCCCTTGCTCAAAAGTGGTAGACGCTTTTTTTTTTTTCGGAACTTTTCCGCTAGAGAGGTTGGACCCACGAATTCTTTCATCACGGACTTTTTCTCCCTGCTAGACGTTTTTTTCCGAGGTCTTCTCCGAGGCGCAACGGGCTTTTTCTTGATATGGGAGAGAAAATGTGCCCGTTTTATTCTCTTCCTTTGAAAATTTTTCCCCTGCCCATATTGATCCCCCCCTGACACCTCTTCCATCAATGTTTTTGGCCCGTCTTGCCGTCTCAAGAGTGGGTCATGATGTGGCCCTTCTTTTGTAACCACTCCAGTTTTTCCCCTTTCGTTCAAATTGACATTCCCTCCCTTGCGTTAACCCTCCCCTTTTTTCCAATTGGGGTTTCTTTCCTGGTCCCCCCCCCTTCCCGAGAGTCATCCTATGTAGCGTATGAAGCCCTTTCCCTCTTTGAGATTTCTGTTCTCTTGGTATACAGTTCATAGCGGTGTCCTTTTTTTCAACCCTTCAAGCCTTTCCTTTCCCAATACCACACCCCCCCAAACGTTGAGTAAGTCGCTGACGTCTACTACAAGACCCCATCATGGCCTGCCCCCCAATTGTTTGAACGTTTTTCATCGTCTTCTTTTTTTTTCCCCCCACCCCCCTACGAAAAACATATATTTGCCACTCTGGTGCACGTCACCCCTCTTTTTCTTCGTCAGAGGCCGAACATTTTGTTCCCCAGAACGCACGATTTTTAATCCCTCCCCCCCTGACCTTAACTCGCTTAGGAACCTCCCTATTTCCTTTTACGGACGCAATCTCGAACCTTTTCTCAGCGGCCCATCATTTTGTATCCCCCCGATTTTCCTCTCCTAAGTAGAGATGATTCTTATGATATCCCTTTTAATCTGGAATGCGAAAAAATTTTCCTTCCTGGAGTGAACTCCCTCTTATACCAAGCCCCCTCGTTTTCCCGCAAAGTTCAACTGCCGTAGCCCCTGTGAAATGAAGGACGATGGGACCCTTCTCCCCGACCCCAAGGACCCTTCCCTGCGTTTGAGCAGCAATCTTCCTTTTCCCAAATGGTTTTTCACACAACTTTTCTTCTTCAAATCCCCTTTCGATTGGGCAAGTATTCCCTTCCAATATATAACAAGTGAGGGCCCGTCCCCGATCCCCATTGATTTGTCATTTGGCCCCGTCCCACTCAGTTTGGGTTTCCAACCTTATAATCTCCCTTTTCACCCCTCGATAGTCCTTTTTTCACCCTTTCTGTAGATGCTGCATTTTTTGGATAAATTAGAACGCTCTCTGTACTCCCCTTGTCCACAACTTATCTTTAACGACTTTCTTTTCCCGATACACTTTTTCTCCCTGGAGCCCGCTTCAGGGACTCGGCTTTCTAACCTTTCCTGAGATTGTGAGGAGGTGCGTCCTCCCTGGACAAATTTTTTTTTTGTGCGTGGTTTCCTCTACAGAAGCTTTTTTCGCCTAGTTTCTTTTTCCCTTCCTCCCCAGAGTCTTCCCCCCTTCGTTGCATCCCCTCCTCTGAAGGTGAACACGACCCACCCCTTTTTCGCATGTGAATTATTCTAAGAAAGTATCTCTCTCTTTCTTTTTGTTCTGAGAGATTTTTTGCGCCTTTTTTTCTGTAGATGTCTTTCTGTACCTGTTCTTTCAGTTTTCCCTCACAGGAGGAAAACCGAGCATCATACTTCGCGTTTCTCCGCGAGGTCTCCGAGTCTCTGATGCCCCCACCCCCTACTTGTTGCCATAGGGAGAGTTCCCTCCTAAGACACTTTCTTCTATTTTGAGAGTCCCGCAGATTCGCTCTTTTATAACCCCCCTCTTCGATCCTTCACCCTTGATTAGTTGTATTGAAGGTACATGGACGTTCCCTCCAGGGAGGGTGAAATGTATTGGCCCCCCCTCCCATGGTGAGAATTCTTCCCCCCCACCGGAATTTACGAGATTTGAGTTACCCCCCTCGGACCCGAGGTTCCGTTCAGTCGTATTATTACCTCGAGGCCTCCCAAACACACGTTTGAAAACCATGGACACATCCTTTTCACGAAAATTATCCCCCTTTTTTTTGTTTCATCGATTCTTCGTTCCAGTAGATTTTTTTCTAGTACGTTTTTCCGGCGCCCGTCAATCCCTGATTGTTGAAGTGGCCCCCCCCACGAGGGAGTTCTAATTTGGTTCTGAGCCCTTTTTTTCAACGATCTTCTTTCCTCCGATGGCGGTACTCTGTAAAATATAAAGCTACTCCGTTCTTATTCCGTTACGCCGCAGTTACTACCTTTTCTCGCTCCAAGTTCCTCCCCTTCTCATAGAGGAAACACTCCCTCTCAGGTGTGACGCTCTCTTACCTACGTACCCTTATCGAATAGACGCCTAACCTTCTTTTTCATTTCCAGAGGATTCCCCCCTCTTTCACTGTGGTCCCGGTGATCTTGTCTCGATAGAAATGTTTTAGTTCTCTTTTGTTGTCTTTTCAAAGAATCCGCAGGGCTGCCGCGATCGCGTACACCTTTGTTCTAGTCTTACAGACAAAGTACCTTTTCCCTTTTCAATTGCTCCGTTTGTTCCAAAAAACTTCCCCCAAGAATGTTCGGATCTTTTCCGCACTGTCCCCCCCCCCTTTTTTTTCTTTTTTCCCCGTCACACATACTCCTCTAGGTGGAGTTTTTAGACCTCCCTCCCCCCAAGGCTTTCCTCTCCCCCCCAACAATTGTTGAGTTATTTTTTTGTTGCTTGCCTTTTTTACTTTTGGCGATTTTCGGCTTCGGGAGACCCCTTTTGTTGGTTATTCTGCTCATCCCTTTTATTCTCCCATTTTCCAGGTTTTCCCCTCGTCTTTCTCTTTTTGCGCCCAATCAAGCTCAGGTCGAAATGCGCCGCGTCCACCATGTATAGTTGAATTCTCGGGTCCCCGTTAGCGGAGGTCCCCCATTTGCCCATCTTTTACCTGATGAATTCCTCCCCTTTCAGGTTCCAAATTTCAACCCCGGGAAAATTGAGGTGTTTGACTTCTCCTTCCATTCCCCACATTCCACTCCACCCAGCTGTTACGCGCGATCGTAGACCACTTTCAATGTCTAACTCGCAGAGACCCCACTAATCCCTTGTGGGCAGGTTGTGCCCCTAACGAGAGAACCGCTTTGAGACACATCTTGGCTCTCCGCATTGGACATGCCTCGCTTTTGACTCCCCTCTTTTGAAGAAAATCTTCCTTCTTTGTCCTCTCTCCATTTCAAGATGCGCCGTTATTCCTCCAAGGAATTAGGGTTCACAGTCTTTGTATACCCTACTCTTCCTAGAGCTTCGACCCCCTTTGAGACCTTCGGCATCAGCCCTTGTAATGGCCTAACAGGGGGTAATCATGTTCTATTCATGTGTCCGTTCCTCTTTCTCACTCCGCTTTTAGATTTCTCCGCTTCCGTTAGTAAACCTCCTCTTAGGTCCAATTTCTCTTGAGCTTTTTCCGAGTGCGATGCTGAATTCTTGATTTGACAGATCGATTTGGTCCCCCCTTCCCCCTTTCGGCCCTATCGTTTCCTTGCCGACCGCTGCTTTCGCACTGTCTCCCTCCGGTGAGGTCCCACTTCCGAGCCTTTTTTTCCATTTTGGTTACCCTTCCCCCCCTGAAAAGCACGAAACATCTTTTCCTTTTGGCTTCCACGCTCAGATAAATTTCTTTCTTTTTCTCCTTCGATATTTGCGTGGTGACTTTTCCTTTATTATCAGCCAACATCTACTCTTCTTTGTGCCCATTTTTCCGTTCGGGCTTTGTTGGTTTTCCACCCCGAGTCAATTGTGCCAAAGTTCTTTTTGATTTTTTCCCCCCCTTGAGATTT
>Ga0179593_1536845_pt1 | contig 13265 bp, 18 predicted proteins | sample CZODoug2_1_08_16_FD_185931 | JGI IMG/M metagenome (GOLD analysis project Ga0179593, IMG submission 185931) | Vadose zone soil fungal communities from Angelo Coast Range Reserve, California, USA - CZODoug2_1_08_16fungal (PacBio error correction) | ecosystem: Environmental > Terrestrial > Soil >... | reverse complement strand
CGCCGTGCGCTTCCCGGATATCTTTTTGCAGTAGTGCAGCATTAGCCCTCCTTCTCCCCGTTTCGTCAGAGAAAAATGCTTACCTCCTTTTTTTCCCTTGTCCCCCTTTTCCCCCTTCCCCCTCGGGGCTAGCTTTTCCCCTTTTCCACAGCAAACGAGTAGGAAACCCCTCCAATCCCACCGGAAGGAGCGTAACCTCTTTCTTTCGCGCCAATCCCTCCATTATCCGTAGACGCTTCTTTTCCCTGTGGTCAGTTCCCGGCGAGTTTCTTCCCCTCCCATCGAACCGTATTCTCATAAACCATTCCTCCCTCTGACTGCCGCACGGAAGAACCTCCCCTTTTCTCTTCCTTTTCTAAAACACCCTTTCCCCCCTCCTCCTTAAACGGACGAGCTAGTAGTCCCCCTTTTTCAGAGAGAGCAACACTTCACTCGTGTGTTGGATTTACTGGGGCGTTTTCTCTTCTTTTTCCGTCTCGCGAAGTTAGTTTTTCTTTGTCCTCCTTATTGACCTCCGCCGAGGCGTCACCCCTTTTCCTTTCCCAAGAGTAAAGATGAGAATTTCTATGTCCGTCTCCCTTTTCTCGGAAGGTCGTGTTAGTCGCCTACTTTTCCCTTCTTCATTGGACGGTAACCGCGTTTCAGGCTTGGAGAACCACGTTTTTTTTCCCCCCCCCCCCCCCTGGAAATACCCCTCCCCTTCCATAATCAGTCGATTAATGCGACCTTTCCGAAATCGCGAGGGCCGTCCCCTCCCATCATGTGCTATCAGTTCCCTTGCCCACTACGTCCCCCCCCCCCTGAACTGACTAGCTGCCTCCCCCTCTTGCACAAAGACAAAAAAGTCCTTCGAGAAGCCAGAAGGAGAATGATTTTTTTTTTCCCCGCTCCTAAAAAGTATGCCTTGATCTTCCAACCATCTCGTCCTTTTTTTTTCCCCACTTTTCCGGTTAACGCTTTTCCCCTCTCTTCCTCCCTATTGTCTCGTCGAACTTTGGCCCTTTTCCCCATTTTCCATCCCGACGCTTTGCGCCCCTCCCTTTTTTTTTCCCCACGCTATGCACTTACCAGGCACCGGGCTTCTCCCCCCTGCTCTTTCTGCCTGACTTGCAGTTTTTTTTCTCCGAATCCTCCAGTGAAAGTCTTCTGTTTTGGTCTAAAGATCTGCGTCGACCCAAAGTTTGCCCTCTGCCCAACCCAGTCCCGGAGAACGTTCGTCACCCCCCAAAGTCCCCCTTTCCCCTCTGACTCCCTACTGCTTTGCCAACGACGGCTTCTTTCCTTTTCGTAGCATGTACAAAGCGTTTCCCATTTGAGTTAAATGCCTCCTTTCTTCTCATTCTCCGAATAAAACCTTTTACTGTCGGTCGAGTCTTCCCTCCCAGACTTGTTCAGCAATACACCCCCTTAAGCACGTAAGGAAGTTCCTCAAGCGGGAGCACTCTTTCCCCTTGTTTTTTTTTTTTTTTTTTTTTCTTTTTTTTTTTTTTCTTTTTTTTTTTTTTTTTTTTTTTTTTTTTTTTTTTTTTTTTTTTTTTTTTGTTGTTTTTTTTTTTTTATTTTTTTTTTCTTCCTTTTTTTTTTTTTTTTTTTTTGGTTTTTCTTTTTTTTTTTGTTTTTGTTTTTTTCTTTTTTTTCTTTGGTGTGTGGGTTTTTTTTCTTTCTTTTTTTTTTTTTCTTTTTCCTTTTTTTTTTTTTCTTTTTTTTTTTTTTTTTTTTTTTTTCTTTTTTTTTTTTTTTTTTCTTTCTTTTTTTTCCTTTTTTTTTTTTTGGTGGTTGTTCTTTCTTTCTTTTTTTTTGTTTTTTTTTTTTTTTTTTTTTTCTTCTTTTTTCTTTCTTTTTTTTTTTTTTCTTTTGGGTTTTTTTTTTTTCTTTATCTTCTTTTTTTTTTTTTTGTTTTTTGTTTTTGTTTATTTTTTTTTTTTTTTTTTCTTTTTCTTTTTTTTTTTTATTTTTTTTTTCTGTCCTTTCTCTTTTTTTTGTTTTTTTTTTGGTGTGTCTTTTTTTTTTTTTTTTTTTTTCTTTTTTTTCTTTTCTTTTGGGGGGGGGGTTCTTTTTTTTTTGTTTTCTTTTTCTTTTTTCTTTTTTTTTTGGGGTTTTATTTTTTTTTTTTTTTTTTTTTTTTTTTTCTTTTCTTTGTTGTTCTGGGGGTGTTGGTTCTTTTTGTTTTTTTTTTTCTGGGGTTTGGGGGGTTTTTTGTTTTTTTTTTTTTTTTTTTTTTTTTTTTTTTTTTTTTTTTTTTTTTTTTTTCTTTTTTTTTTTTTTTCTTTTTTTTTTTTTTTTTTTTTTTTTTTTTTCTTTTTTTTTTTTTTTTTTTTTTTTTTCTTTTTTTTTTTTTTTTTTTTTTTTTTTTTTTTTTTTTTTTTTTTTTTTTTTTTTTTTTTCGAAGTGTCCAAATCGGTCTTTGTTGTTTGTGGAGAGATCTTTTTTTCCACTCCCCGTCAGTGCCCAAAAAGGGGCCACTTTCATGCTTGCTCACCTCCTTCTTCCCTGATCCCACCCTTCCTTTACTTACGGCCTGAACTTTTTCTTTATTTATTTTGAAACAAGTATGCCTTACCCGCCCAGTCCCGCTGTTATGCTTACTTTTTCCCCTCGCATTTAACGCCCCCAAAGGCCTTATCACTCCCCCAACCCTCGCGGTACAGGGACATGAACGAAGGCCTCTTCTTTACGAGCTGGACTTCTTTTTCTTTTCGTATGGACTGGTTTTGGTCTCCCCATGGTCCTTTTTTTCAAACCTTTTTTTTTTTCCTCAGTTTGATTATTTGACCAAGCTGGGAATTCCCCCCCCCAGAAGATTTCAAAAGTGGAAGGAGTTCCCTTTTGCCCAAAATGCAAGGTTCATGCTTTTCCCTTTATGAATTGAATAGCCCGCCCCCATAGTCAAGCCATCTTGTCCTCCCCTCTTTTCCCTCTCGGTGAGGAAGTCTCTCCATGGCCCCACAAAGGTAGCCTCCCGGCTAGAGAATGGTAAAAGAGGTTGTAAACCTGTCCCCCTTGTATAGCTCCCTTCTTTTGGCATACTTTTAGTAGAGGCCCTCACTCATTAGCGTGCGGTTTTTCTTTTTTCCCCCCACAAAATTCTTTGCTGTCTTTTGTTTTCTGTTCCCTTCCCTCTTCTCTTCCTTTTTTCAAAGTTAATTGTGGTTTCCCTTTTCTCTGAAATTGGCTAGAAAAATGATTCTCCGCTTTTCCTTCCCCCTCCCCCCACAGTTTTGGAAGGTCCTTTCCAGGCATCTTCTTTCTCCCTTCAAGCACCTTTTTTCTCTGTAGCATGAAGAGAACAGCTCTGATGAACGCGGTTACGTCCCCTTTTTCTCCTCCATTCCGGGTAGGCGACTACGGAACCTCGTCGTCCAATGTGTCTTCCCCCTCTCTCAGATAACTTCTCAGCGTGACTCTTGTGTCCCCAGCTTTAGTGGGAAATTGAAGTCTTTCTTAAGGGCAGGCAACACTCCTCCTTTCTTTCCCTCTCAGGCACTTCGTGCAAAATCCCTGAACTCCAGTAAGCCCCCACAACTTCTTTTCCAGTGCGGGTGGATATATATGAATTTTAGGACTATATGTAAGGTTTTTTCCTCCCTCTTTTTTCTTCTCCGAGCGACGCCTATCGTTATTCCTTCCGTGCGTGCCTTCCTATTTATTCTGCATTACACAGCGGGAAGGGGTCCATGGAATAAAGAGGTATTTCTCTCCTTTTTTAGAACCGAATTTGCCCCCCAACCTTTTTCCTAGGAGTTCCCCCTTCTTTTCTCCTGGCGATCACAAACCCAATAAAAACTTGATTGGTATAATGAGTTTCCTTTTTTTCGTCTCAGCGACATTCGCACTAGCTTTTCTCCCCTTCCTGTCCCCCCTTTCCTCCGTTTCTTTTTCTCATTTTTCTCTGCTTTTTTTTTTTCTTGTGCTAAGGCTGCGTCAGCAGGAAAGGGCGCTTTCTCCTCCTCGTTGTTGTTGTTGAGCTTTTTGTATACTTGCGTCCCCGTGCCCTCTCTCCACCAGCCCGAGCAGGTAGTTTTTTATTCCCCATGCCCCAAGCTGAGAACGGTGCAGCCCTTTCTGCGAAAAGGAGTTAAGGAATGGCTACCGCCCCCCCTTTCTCTTCCGAATGTCGCTTCGCCTCATCCTCTTCTTCCCCCCTTCCCTCCTTCCCCCTCCCCCCCCCCCTAAGGAGCGCCCCCCCCCCTTTTGATTTTCGCGACAATAGTGTCCTCCTGAACGACTAGGAACCTTTCTTCCCCCCCCTTGCGTAGGTCAGCCTTATCTCCCCGGGAGTTATTCTCTTTCCCCCCAGACGGCTGGAATGCAGAAGCCCCCCCTTCCTGAAGCAATACAGAAGCGAGTAGGAGTCGCTCGCCTCTATGAAGTCTTGACCGCTATAGTAGTAATCCTCTCCCCCATCTTTCCTCGAGAGGCAACCCTCTTTGTGTGGCGTATGGGGGTTGCTTCCTCTACGAGTACGTCTCGAGAAGGAGCGTGTTTTCTCTCCCTTTTTCCGAGCGACAGTTCCCCCCTTTCTATCTCTCCCAAGAGCACGCTGAGCATTCTCTTTCTCCCCAAAGGGACTCAATGGACTCGAAGGTCTTTTCGATGTGAAGTAATGCTCACTTTTCATAACGCGTTACGTTGTAGACCACCCCTGTTCTTTCTTCCCCCCCCTTCCAAATAAGCCCCCCGTCTTCTTCTAAGCGCTTAGAGGGAAATTCACCCCCTTCTCAAAGAGAGAGGGAAAGGGTGACTTTCCCTCTTCCCCAAGGTCATAGCCCCCACCGTCATTTAACCCCCCCCCCTCCCCTCTCCTGCGCATGCTGAGTCCCCAAAAAGACAAAAAATTCCTTCTTCCTGCGGAAGACGAACGAGACATCCTTCCTTTTTTCTGCCGCTACGAATTCGTCTGATCATCTAAACCCTCCTTCCCTTCTTCTTTAGACACAATTTTTTCCTTTCCCAGGCGCTAGCCAGATTTGTTTCACTTTGCAATGATGCCCGCCTTTTTTTTTTTTTTTCTACCCGACCGGCTTTCGGCTCTTTAGGCACCGATAGCCCTCCTTCCCCTGGCTTATTCCCTTTTCCCCCTTTTCCATGACTGCAGTTTGGCAGTCAAGCAACTACTCCTTCTTTTTTGAGCTTTGTCTATCAGTCTTCCCCTGCTTGGTCATTATCGGTCTGACCCACCGTTTACCCCAGGTAGACCACCAGTCAAGCCGTCCCCCCCTTCCCCCAACCAGAACAGTAACTCCCCAATGCTTTTGACAACGCCCTCTTTTACCGGCGTAGCATCCCAGTTCTGTTGGTTTTCCTGTCCTTTTTCCCCCATTGTCGTTGAAATTTTTTTTTTTGCTAAGGTCTACGAATAAGCTTGAGGAGTGCCATCTTTTTTCGAACTCTCTAAACCGCAATGTCATTCCCCCTTCTTTTTCCCTCTTTGAGAAGGCTTTTTTTTTCCCTGAGGAACATGGCCCTTTCCAAATCGGGATCTCTCTCTTTTTTTTGTTGAGAGATCTCCGATTTTTCCCCTCTCCTCCTTTCCCACAAAGGGCCACCATCTCCCCCCAGATAGTCAGAAGTCCCTTACAGGCCTGAAAATTTGGCCCTTCTTTATTTTCTGAACAATCTGCCCGACTTGCTTTCCCCCTCCTCCCTCCCCCCCGTCCCAGCTTTTTCTTCTTCTTATTGCTCAGCGGGAATTTACCTCCCCCTGATAACACGAACAACCTTTTTTTCTTACCGTACAGGACCTGCTGACTCGTGTCCCCCCCCCTCCTTTTCCCTTTTCCGTTGGACTGTTCTTTTGGGTTCCTCTTTCCCTGGTGTTGGTAGAACCTGAATATGGGGTCTCTTTTTGATAGAACAAGCTGGGAATCTGAGAGTCCCCCCCTTTTGGACTTTCGTAGTGGAGTTCAAAAACAGCCCTCCTTCCCCCCCTTCACTAGCGACCTTTCTTTTCTGAATAGAAAGGTGCCTTCTCAATAACAGAGAAAGCTAAACGCGTCTTTCCCCCCATGCGGGCAGGAAGTTCGACGAGTCCCCCCCCCTTCCCGAACCAATCGGGCTCTCTCTTGCGGTAACCGACTCGCATCCAAGTTAGCATCTTTCCTCCCTTTCGTAGCGGCGCACCCTTCAGCTATTTAAATTTCATTTTCTCTCTCCCCTGCTCTCCCCACCCAAATTCTTTGTCTTCCCTTGCCTCAAGCATTTGTGGGGTTAAAATTCTGGTATTTTCCTTTTTCCCCCTGATTGGCAGGGCTCATGCCCCTCGTCCTTTTTCTTAATCCCCACAGTTTTTTTCTCCTTATTATATTCCCTAAATCAACGTTGTCGTTTATTTTCCTTCCCCCGACACATGTGTCTAAACTCCTGATTACCTTTCCCTTTTCCTCCTTACTCACATCGTTCCCAAGTCTCCTTCCCCCCCTTTCTTCCTTTTCGTCCTTTCGGACATCTATAAGCTCCCTGACTCTTGGGCAAAGAGATAATCGGTTTCTCAAATCAGTTAAGGGCGGCTCTTTTAGACGGACCTCTTGACTTCTTCAAAGACCTCCCCCCCCTCCCCCACAAATTACCGTTTTCCCTTCATTTCCCTTTTTTTTATTGCCGCTAGTGCTGCTTTCCTCCCCTCGTCTTAGCGACAACAAGGATAAGAGCGACGCCCTCCTCGGGCGGCAGTCAGATTGGAACTCTTTTCCTTGCCCCTACCCCCCCGTTTTTCTGGTTATGAGCCCCTCTCGGGGGAGGGAGATTAGCGTTCCCCCCCCTTTTACTAGGGGGCGTTTTTTCTCTTTTCGCGCCTCAGCACAATACAACACCTTTTCTTTTTCTTGATTGTTTCTCCTTTTCTTTGCCTTTCTTGACGAAGCGAAATCGACACTCTTCTTCTTTAGAAAGTAAGAAATATTTGTCTCCCTTGTTCTCATTTTTCTTATGCTTTTATACTGTTTTTTATGGGGTATTTCTCCTTTCTTTTTTTTTCTATCAGGGAAAGCTTGCGCCTTTTTTTACATCGATATATTTTAATCCTAATCCCTCAAGTACAGGGAGTGCGCAAGTGCCGCTTCTCTTTTCCCCTTTCGTGCAGCAGTAGCCCTAAATCCCCCCCCCCTCTTCTCTTTCTCTCTCCGAAAAATGCCACGCCCTTTCTTCAGGAATGGCGAAGGAAAGCTTTTTTTTTTTCTTCAGGCAGAACAGCAACGCGTTTTCTTCTTCTTCCTCCCAATCAATCCACCGTGTCTTCTCAACGTGTGTATTTTCTCCCCCCCCCCCTTCGCACGACAGTGATCCCTTCCTCCCTCCTTTGTCAGTGCAAAGGAGAGGTCGAAGCCTCCTCTTTCTTTATTTCTCTAAAAAGACGGTGGTACTTCCCTCTCCCCCTGCCGCACGGAGACGCACCTCCAGACTCTCGTGTCGCCGTATCCTTGGTGTCCTTTCTCTTCCTCTAGATAGTATAAATCAGCCGATCTCCTTTCGAGAGCAAACACTTCACTGTTGGCTGTATGGGGCGTTTCCTTCTTCCCCCTCGGTCCGGGAGCGCGAGGATTTCTCCCCCCTTACTTTTTGTGCTCCCTACGAGCGGACTCCCCCTCGCTTCTTTCCCCAAGAGTCCTCTTTTTTTTTTTAAACGGCCCTCCGGTCTGGTTTCTTCGCCCTTACGGTATATTTACAGTAATTCCCTTATAGGAGTTGAGAAACTGGTCTTCCTTCCTTACAATAACGAACAACTTGGATGTTGACTTTAATCAGTCTTCCCTTTTCCCCAAATGTGTGATTATTCTCTTCCAGCGAGGGAAAGGGACTTCTAAACAAGGTAATAGCCCCCCCCTCCCCCCCCAATGACTTTCCCTCGCCTTGCCCCTTCTTGGCTGCCAGCCTCCCCCCCCACTTCAGCAAAGCCTTTTTCTTTCGCCGCGCAGAGAATGAATCTCCTGAAAAGTATGAAAAAGAGAATCTTCCTTTTTTTTTTTTCTTCTACCAACTTTCCTGTTCACGCTGTTCCCTTCCTCTATCACGTCTTTCTCGTAGAAAATCCTCATGTGGGACAACTTGTCTCGGTAGGCAAGATCTAATTCGACTTCCCCCGTTGCTATTCCCCCCTTCTCTTCGCATGAATTGCCGTTTGTTTTCGCTTTGTTGAAATAAAAATACTTCGAGGCCTATTCCCAGCTTGGTAAAACTTCGTGCCACAGTTTGACCCCCACTGTTCTCCCCCCCACCAGGTCCATACTAACCTCCCAACAAAAGACAGTCCCTGTCTTGTGCAACGACGGCTTCTTTCCTAGTAAGCCTTCTCTTTTTTCTTGTTGGTTTTTTTTTTCCTTTGCCATTTTGATTCCTGCTCCTCCCCTCAGGGCTAATGTCGAAGAGTAGAGGAGAAAGTTCCCCTTTGTTCATCCTTTCCACTCCCCTGCCATTCAGGCGTTACTTCCTTTCTTGTGTGAACAAGGCTGGAATCCTCAGAGGAAGAGGGGAAAATTTGTTTTTTTCCTTCCCACCATAGGGATCTTCTTTTTTTACCCTCATACGTTTTTCTGTTCCTCTCTTTTTTTCCCCTATTTGGAAAATTAAGTAAGTGACAAACCACTTCCCAGATTCGTCAAGGGACGGTCTCTTCCTTACGGCCTCGGAAGTTATTTACTTTATGAACCCTCCCCTACTTGTCCCTACCGCCACCTCCCCCCGCTGTTTTTATGAGTAGCCATTATTTTCAACGCAAAATGGCAACTTTTCCCCCCCCCCCCCGAAAACCAAAAATCCCTCCTTTTCCGTCCCTTTTCCCCGGGGAACTTCCCTGACTCCTTTAAAAAGCATTCTTGAGTCAGGTTTGACGTATTTTGGGTGACTCTTTTTTCCACCTGGTTTTGTTTTATTTTGTTTCCCCTTTTCCTTCCCTCCGGCTATTGACCAAGCTGTGACCTTCCTCGATAAAAAGAGATTAAACGGTCCCAAGAATAGAGGAAACAAACTTTTTCTCCCCCTTTTAGGAATTTCCCAAGTCCGTGCCTTCGTCCTGCATATCTTTCCCTGGATGATGGAAGTGGCTTCTTAGATGGAAAAAGTTCTCCCCCCCCAATTCGAACCATGCTGAGGACTGGTATCCCGGTAACTTTCCCCGTGGGTACTAGAATCAAAGTTCTCTTCCGATTATAGGAATACTTTCGAGAGGTCCCGTTTTCCTTTTTCCTCTTTCCTTCTCGGCTCTTTTCGCGTATTGAGCAACCCCCCCCCCTTCTGTGCTGTCATTTTTGGGTCTTTTTCCTCTAAAAGTTTCTAGTTCAAGTTCATTGTGGTTTCTTTCTTTGAACATTTTTCTAGACCCAGCCTTGGAAAGGGATTCCCTTTTTCCCTCCATCTGGCGTCTCTTCCCTGCAAAAAAAGGGGTGGAATTTCCCCTCCCTCACAAGTTGTTAGTATTTCGATTTATCATGCATGCTGCAGTGCCTTCCCCCCCCTTCCTTCGGTTATAGTGACAAGTTCGGTAAGGAGACTAACAGTCCTTTCCCCTTTTTTTTCGACATCTCCCTCCCATGCTAGCTGACTCTTGGGTCCAACTCGACTTTCGCTTTTCCTTCGCTCGGCGGCAGTCACCTCTCCCTCCCACACTACTTACATGAGAGAGCAGGCAATTAGTGCAAAGAACATTCCCCCCCCCAACACAATTCCATTACGTTTTTTTTCCTCTTTTTTTTTTCTTCTCTTTACTACCTCTCGTCCCCTGTAGGAGGAAACCACTCTTTAGTATTGATTATTCCGTGCAGGCATCTTTCTTTTCCTTGCTTACAATCCGTATTTTTCTGAGCCCTCCCTTTCTCTTCCTTCCTGGAGGGAAGACTTTTTTACCTTTCTGACCACAGTTTGCTAGCGTGTACTTTCCCCTCACGGCAACTACAACACTTTCTATTGGTTCTCCTCGCGGTTCCTTGCCGCGTTTCTTTTCTTTCTTCCCCTTTCTCTTTTCGCCCCAGCTTTTTCCGCCCCCACCTCCTTCCAGTTTGGGTATCATTTTGATTCTGCGACCTTTTTAATGGGATTGTGCTAATGAATTTTTTTGTCAGCAGGGAGGGCCCTTTTCGTAACTACGGGAATCCTCTTCTCTTTTTCTCTCTGATGTCCGTACAGGCTCCCCCTGTTTTTTTTAGCCCAAAGCCCAGAGAAGTATGCCATTCTCCCCACAAGCTGAGAACGGTCGCAGAAGGCCCCCCTCTTCCCCCGGCGCAAAGGATCATAAGCTAAGGAACACTTTTTTTCTGCGTCCCGCTTCGCGTTCCTTCCCCCTTTTAGGAAAGCGAGGAGACCCTCCTGTTGTTGTAGTTGCTCTCCCTTTTCTGACCTTCGAATTCCGCGCCTAGGCCCCCTTTTTTCCCCTTTCCTGCTTTCTACGCCTTAATCTTTCCCTCCTTCTTCCTAGAACGTTATTTCGAATACAAGACGGCTGGTCCTTTCATATGACTGCCGCACGTCCCCTCTCGAGGCGTCGCTCTCTAATTGTTGGCGCTAGCTCTCTCTTCCTCTCTCTAGTAAAGCAGCACGAGTGCCCCTTCTTGCGCAACCACTTCACTGAGAAACTTGTTTTTATTGCACGAAGTGCCTTCGAGTTTTCTTTTTAGTTGTGGCATGCCCCCCTTGATTTCTCCCCTCCTCGCTCCCCCCCCTCCCCGCTACTCTTTGCCCCCCCTCTTTTCCCTCTTTTTCTTTTCAGATGTAGAAAAGGATTCTTCGCATTACCGGAGATGTGGATTTCTTGGACTGTACGCGTTCTTAGTGATCACACATTTCTTTCTGCATGCTTCCCACCCTGGCCCCCCCCCCGGTTGATTGAGGGAATATACTTAAAACTTTTTTTTTTTTTCTATGGTTTCTTTTTCGGAGGGCAAGGGACTCCTCCCCCACCTCATGTGGCCCTCGCCCCCCTCTCTCCACTGGAATTTTTGAAACCCCCCTTTCTTAGAAATGCTTGAGGCCGATTGCCCTCAAAGAAGGTTTTGGTTTTTTCTCTTCTCGGAATGACTTCTGCCGGGTTGCGCCTCTTCCCCTTCTTCAGAGACTCTTCCCCTCACTGGGGGGCTGTACCCCTTACCAGGAGATAGAACGAATTGTGTTCTCTCCTTTTCCATGAATGCCAGCCTGACTTCCATTCCCCGCTTCCCCCCCTTTCTCGGTAGGCCAAGATATGCCACCCCCCTTCCAACGGGTTATTAAATTTCCTTTTGGGCAGAGAGAGGTTGAACTCCCCCCCCCCCCCCTTTTTTTTTGAGCGTTTTTCTATCCTCCCCAGCTGTCAATATCCTGATTTCTTCCCCCCCTTCCCCCCCCCCCCCTTTAGGTCTACCACCCCCCCCCCCCATTCTCGTCACCAAAAAGACCTCTCAAGGAATGCTTTTGACACTTCTCTTTCTGTCCGGAGTATCCCCACGGCTTCTTGTTGGTTTTTCCCCCCCTTTTTTTTTTTTTGTTTTTTTTATCAGTTGCCCTAAAATGAGATTGAGGAAAAGCCTCCTCTAACAGCGGGAAGGGGGAGGTCTCTTCTCCCTTCCTTTTTTTTCAGAAATCACGGCAATTTCATTCCTTTCCCTTTCTTTTTTACCCCCCCTTCTGTACGAAGCTTTTCGCCCCTTCTTCCCTGTGGGAACTTACGGCTCTCGATTTATCATAATCAGTTGTTGTGTTTTTCCCTCTGTGGACACTTCCGTAGTGAAACCAACTTCATCGTCCTTCTTTTTCCACGCTTCTCCCAGACCTTCCCAGAAGCTTTAATTACGGCCTTCGTGATATGTAGTTCTGAAAACTCCCTGCTCCTACCGCCCCCCCTCCCCCTTTCTTCTCTTCAATTAGCCTGTGCTGCTCCTCCTAAGCAAAATGGCAAATTGACCCAAGAACGCGTTGTCAGGCTATCCCCTCCTTTTCCTTTCCCTCCCCCCGTCGTTCAACCAATCCCTTCTTGATCAGCTTCCTTTTCCCTTTTCTTTTGGGTTTCCCTTTTTTAGTCTGGATGGTTGTTGGTCTAACCTGCTCGTTTTTTTTTTTTTTCCTAAAGCAGGAGATTGACCAAGTTGTCCTCCCCTGTCCTTTTTCAACGTGGAATTCGTATTGGAGTGCAAACATGCCTCGCTGCCCCTTTTCCCCTTTTCTGAGACATATCATTATTTCGGCCCTTTTCGGTGCCTCGTAAATTGAATTATATTGGCCCTTGGATGGAAGTGTAAAACATGCGGGCTTCGACCATCGCCACACATCGTGCCTTTTTTTCCACGCGTACCGGCACCCCCCCGGGGGTCGAAATAGCCAAATAAAAGTTCTCCTTTCCCTTCTCTGCATACTTTTTGAGTGCTCAACCGGTCAGCCGCACTCCCTCTGTTGCGTCGCGGTCTTTTCCCCACTTCTTTGATGAATTTGGTCTTTCTCTTCTAGTCAAGGTACATTGTTTTTCTTCTTTGACCTGTGGTTTGACCATGATTTGGTCAAGTATTCCTTTCTCTTCTGTCGGCTTGGCTTCATCCCCCTTTGTCATAGAAGCAGGATGATTACCCCCCCCCCCGTGAGGTATTTAAAGGTTTTTCTTTTCCCCCTGTGTTCTCAAATCCTGTTAGGTTACCTGTCAACGTGCTTTTCTTCCCCCCCCCTCCTGTAAGTTCCTAACCCCGTCTTCAATGGAGTCCTTTTCGAAATATATAAGGATGCCTTTCCCAAGAGGATAATAGGACCTCAGACATCCGTCTTAGTCCAGTTAAGGAATTTTTCACTTCCCGAGAACGGAAATAGAATCCGAAAAAGTAAGTACCCTTCCTGTTTCTCAGTGGCTTGCTCTCTCGGAATCTTGTTTTCCCTTCAATCTAGTCATTTCCTTTCCCTTTCCCAAAGGATAAGGATACGAGCTTTCTTTACGTGAGGAAGCAGATTTTCCCTCCCCTTCTGGTTATGAGAATCCTCCGATTGTCCAACTCGGGATGGCTATTTCGCTTACCTCCTTGCCTGGACCACAGTTTTTCCCTTCTCACTGTCTGTCGATCTCCCGAAACTACAACCCTTTTCTTGTTCTCTCTCGTTTCATCGTTGCTGTTGGCCGCCCTTCTCTCTCGCCCCAGCATTTTGCCGTAGCCCTCTTTGCGCCGAATTATGTTTCCATTTTTTGAATGGGGATTTGATACTGCTTCCTTTGCTTTGTCTCTCCCTAGCTCCCGGGGGCGAACATCCCCCCCTATTCCCTCTCTCTCTTTCCTTTTTGTGAGAGGATGTCCGTACCGTTGCTTTTCTTCCCCCCCCCTTAGCTGTCC
>Ga0179593_1460273_pt1 | contig 13265 bp, 21 predicted proteins | sample CZODoug2_1_08_16_FD_185931 | JGI IMG/M metagenome (GOLD analysis project Ga0179593, IMG submission 185931) | Vadose zone soil fungal communities from Angelo Coast Range Reserve, California, USA - CZODoug2_1_08_16fungal (PacBio error correction) | ecosystem: Environmental > Terrestrial > Soil >... | reverse complement strand
CTTACCAAAAATGCGGTGTTGATTGACAGTACTGGCAGCTTTGCTTTTTTCTTCGTTTTATCCTTGATTCCCCCGGGTTTTAGGTTGGCGCCCCCACCCCCCCTTTTTTTGCTTTGCAAAGAAGACTCATGTTAGAATTTTGGGGGGCGTTAGTCGGGCTGCCAGTATCCTTTACATGTTTAGGCCATGCACCCGGATTACCCCCCCCCCCCCCTTCTTACCAAAAAACCCCTTGAATTTGTTTTTCCAGTAGGCGTCCGAGAGAAACCCCCAAGCCCACGGGCGTGATTCCTTTCCCTCTCCCAAGGGTCCTCGCAGACAGCCAGTCTCTCCAATTCGACATTTGAGTGGCCTGCTAATGGCGTACCTTTTCCCTTGTTTTCCCCCAGGCTTTGCCGGTCCCCCCCCCTTTGTCTGTTTTTTCAAAGGTTCTCCTCCCTTGTGGACAAAGTCACGGTTTTTTTTTTTTTTGGCTTTTTTTTTTGAATTGGACGTTTTGAACTTTCCAGCTGACCACGGTACCCCCCCAGTTTTCGACTGTTTTTGTCCCTGTGATATTTTTGTTGGTCTAAATGTTCTCTTTTGCGTTTCAACTTTTACTCCTCTCCCCCCCTTGTTACGTTCCCCGGACCTTGCAATCTTGTGTTATGCCGAGTAGTGTAGGAGGCTTTTCGTGTCGGTTTTTTCCAGAGGCGCGCATCAAAAGTTGCTGCCGGCGCCTGGAACCGGTTCCCTTTTCACCCCCCCCTCCCCCCCCGCGCCCAAGTGGGCCGCCCCCAAACACCTTTTTCATTTGGTGTACATCCCCCCCAATCCTCAGTCCCCTCGGCTTTTTGTACTTTTCTGTTTTGGATCTGCGCTTGAGTTTTCCCCCTTTTTTCTTTGGACCCTTTGTTAATCATCCTGGGTTCCAAATGGGGTTTTTTCTTCAGCATCGAAACATGTGTGTTTAAATCCCCCCATTCCGAGTGTTTTTTTTTTTCCCCCTCTTCCCTTTCTCTCTGCCACGTCGACTTCCCCCCTACCCGGCATGCGCTGGTAAACCGGCGTTCGTTTTTGGCGATGGGCCCCCAAATAGTTTTCCACCTTTTTTTTTCTTCCTCCCAATTGCCTCGACAAGTGCCGTTCTGCCCCCCCCACTCCCAATTGTGCCACCATGGCCTTAAAGCTGTCGTTTTTAGGCTCCCCCCCCTTTTTTTGTTGACCTCTCCTCCCCCCCCCCTGTTGTATTGGTTCCTGCCAAGGACCTTTTTCTTCGCGTCCGCCGGGTTGGCGTCACCATTTCCGTCCAGGGTGTGTTCTTTTTCTCTTCCCCCCCCAAGTCCCCTTCCCCCCCGTGAACACCCCCCCCCTTCTACAGATTTTTCGCTATTCTTCCCGCCGGGCTTAGACGTATTTCAGTTTGTGCGGTTTCCCATAATGTCTCAATAGCCCGTCCCCCCCGTCTTCAACTTGCGGTTGGCATTGCCCTTAGATGATTTTTTCTTGTTTAAAGTTTGCATCAGGATCCTTAAAGGATCTAATTTTGATTCCACCTTAGCTCACCCTTTACCCCTGATTCACGTCCCCCTCCCCACCTATCACTTTTTTTGGCTTCCGCCGTTTTAATGAGTTTCCCCCCCCAATCCTTGCCCCAGTTTTTTTTTGCTTTCTTTTTTCCCCTTTCCCCGTTTGTCCAACCGCCAACCCCCCCACCCACATTAAATCCGGTGAGAATAACCTTTTTCCGCCTTTCTTGGTTTAACCGCACCCCCCCCCCCATTTCCCACCTCCCCTCGATCCAAATTTTGATTCGTCACCTGATGCGTTATATTCCACCTTCCACCGCCACCCCCTTCCTCACCTCTCCAACGACTTTTCTTTTTTTTTTTTCCTTTTTTTCCCCCCTGAACCGCTCCCCTGTTCCCTTTCTTTTTTGTTTAGTGGTGTGCGTAGGACCCCGTGCATCCGTCAGCTCTTGAGTCACACCCTGCATGCCTTTCATCCTCCCCCTGATCTGCGTTTAGCGTTATGTTTCCAAGGCCCCGCCCTTTACATTTAACCCCCAAGCCCACAATGTTCGTATGATGGTCCCAAACACGTTTGCGTGCGGACTTTTCTCTTTATGTTCCCCCCCTTTTTTTTCTGAAACCTAGGACAAGTCGCACGGGGTGTAACCCCTTGACCCTCCAATCCTTTCTGTCCACTTCACCCCCTGTGATTTTTGGTACGCAACCGTCGATTACGGAGCCAGGATTTTACGCCCTGACACAGTTCCTTTCCCCTTCCCTTTTTACGTGTGTCCCCCCCTGTCCAAAGTTCACACCATCTCCGCCCCTGAGTTGGTGCCCCTTGTAGTGGTGTATTGTGGTTTTTTTTTTTACGGGGTATTCCCCTCCCCCCTTTCCCCCCCCGAGGCCGCCACCTTTCCCGAGCGTCTGTTTCCCTCTCAGATTGCGCATGTTGCGCACCTTCAGCACCGGGTTCCCCCCAACCCCCCCTTTTCCCTCAAAGGAAAAAGAATTTTGAACCTTACTCCAAGGTTAAGACCTTTTTTGAACTACCGTTTCCTTGTTGTCCCGTTGCAGGACCGTGCGGAACGTTCACTCTGGTGGCTTCCCCTGGCTGGTGCGGCGTTCCCCCGCTTCACCTTCTCGCGGCGTCCCCCCCCCCCATTACCTAGGTATTTTCTCTTTGGAAGGCTTATGCTTTTACCACTGGCCCTGCCCCAAAACACAAACTTCCAGGTTAGCGCCTTTGTGGTTTGGTTTTTTGGTTTTTTACTTTTCCACACCCTTGTCCTCTCCCACCCTTTCGAGTTTTTCCCAATTTTTAAAGCTTCTCTTGTGCCAGGGCCGCCACGGGGCCCCGCGGTCGAGGACGCTTCCAGTCTTTTCTTCCCCTTTTCCATTTATTTTCCCCTTCCCCCCCCCATTGGCCTCACCTTTTTTGTACCTGTGTTAGGACCCATTCAACTGCCAAAGAAGGTTTTTTTTATACCCTCCTCCTCCGTTTTTTGTTTGTAGTTCTCCTTAGCACAATTTATCTTGTTTTTTTCCTGTTTTTTCCCCTTCCCCTTTCCCCCCCGAGCGGGTGGTATGGGACCACACACACCCCAAGTTTCTCTTCTCTTCCAACAATCCGCATGAAAATTAAGTAGCCTCTTCTGCTTTTCGGGACAATTTGAGGGTAGGAGACCGATTTGGTGGATGTTTAAGAACGAGACCCCTTGTAGGACCCGCGAATTAATCCTGTCTTATAAAATTTTTTGGTCCTTGTTTGTTCTCTGAGGGAGTTATACAAGGAATTTGGACTTTGATGCCCTCCCGCATGATTGCCAGCCCTCCCCCCCGTAGCGGCTGGTTCCTCCCCCCCCAACACCCCCTCCCATTCTCTTAAATGGATTTTCTTGCCTTGCTCCCCCCTTTTGGTCATTTTGTCGGTTGGTTGGCGGTCTGGAATCGGGCAGTGCTAACCATCTTGGACCTCCCCTCTTCCCAGTTGGGCTCGGTTCAAGTTTCTTAAGTACCCCTGTGTTTTTTTTAATACCCCCCCTTGGTTTCACGTTGATTTGTTGATTTTTTCCCGCGTAAATGACGACTTTTTTCTTTGGTAAACCCTCTTTTCCCCCTGGCCTGCCGTCTTCCTGTAACACCTTTTTTCCCCAGTTTCTAAGTGATTTTTCCCCCGAACTATTTTGCCCCGTGATTTTTTCGTTCGGTCTACCCCCCAATTTCGTTTTCTTTTCCCTCTTGTCCCCCAACGTTCTTTTTTTTTTTCCTCCCCTACCCAGACACAGTTCTGGTCTTTTCATGATTGGTTTAGGGTTTGGCTGGAACCAACATAGCGTCCCCGCTTTCTCCCCTCGTGCGTGCCCCTTCCTCGCTGCCTTTTTTTCCCCCCCTCCCCCCCCCTCACCTTTTCAGCGCACCTTCCACCAAAACCCTTAACTTGAGGGCATGCCATTTTTGAAACCAAAAGAAACGGAGTTGGCGCTTGGGCCCTTTTTTGATACGTTTTCCCCCCTCCCCTTTTCTTTTCCCTCTTTTTTTTTGATCGAGCGTACCCCCCCCCTGGGCGTCACCAGACAATATACCAATATTCCGTGTGTCCCCTTTTTTTGCTTGACACCGGTGTGAAGCATTCCTGCAAATGACCATCTATTTCCCCTCCCTTCACCACACCCTTCAGCCTTATTAAAAGTTTCAACTTATGGTGGCCGTGATTTTTCCGTGCTGGTTGCTCGTGCATCACCGTTTGCGTCCGTATTTTTCCTTTTTTCTTTTCCCTGTATCCGCAAACCTTTCCAGGAGATCTTTTTGTAAAATCATCACCATGGCCCCCCCTCCCCATGATTCGTCTGGGTAGATATTCAGCCTTCTTTTTTTTTTCCTCCCTTTTCTCCAAAAATTCTCAGGGATGTCTTTTTTGCGGTCAAGTCTTATTGAGAAAGACAGGATCATTTTTGAGGTTTTGTGGTTGCCTTTTCCCCCCACCCTTTTTTGCCTGCTTCACCACCACTTAGTCCTCATTTTGCTTCTGAGGGAACCTATCCGCGTCGGTGCCCCCCTAACAATCGGTGGCGGGGCTGCCAAACGATTTTGGCCTTTCCTCCATCTCTGGCATTGTTGCTCCCTGATCGTTTAATCCCCCTGCTTTATGGCGACTATTCTCAACGTATCCATCAGTTTCTTCCTGCCTGACTTTTTTCCCCACCAGGCCCTGATATGTTCCAAGTCCCCCCCCCAGTCTTTTTCTTCGTTCTTTCAGAGTTCTTTTGCCGAGTTTAAAAAGTTTTGCCTCGAACTTGGGAGTCCTTAATCGGAACGCCTGTACCGATGGAAAATTCTTCCCCCCCCCCCCTGTTCCCAATTCAGGGATCCCCCATCTTTAAGACAACATTCTAACAGAGATCACAACCATACCACTCTCTGCTTTTCATTTGGGAATTGGCGTTCCCGGGCACGCCGTGTGGGTATTTTTTTCTTCTGTTGCTTTTTCTTTTTGGATTGCTCCCTTTCTTTACCTCACGTAAACGAACCTGAATCATGAATTCTGGCATGTTTTTTCTTTTCACCCCCCTTGCTATTACCATTTCCGATCCCTCTAGTTGCCTTTTTCCCTTTCTTTCCCCCCTGCCATTAAACACCCATCTTCCCTTTTGGTTTTCCAGCTGAGCAATAATCCGGCGTACTTCAATAAGGGCGTGTATATGGCTTGCTTCGTATGTCCTTCCCCCCCCCCACAATTTTGATCGGCTTTTGCTCCTTTTTCGTTCTTCCTCTGCACCTTGACTGAGGAAAGGTTGTTTTTTTTCTCTTCTCGTCTACTCCTCCAGATTTTTTAGGGGTAAGTGGCTTCCGGGATCGGATAAACTTCCCCAGCCCCGCTACCCCCCGATGGACTTTCCCGGGCTTTCTGCCGCCCTCTTTTGCGACCCCAAGGAAACTGTCTCCTGACTGAGTATTGATCTTAAATCCACCAGTCCCTATCTCCTCTCCTTTTCCTCGTGTTTGTGCGAATACATTAAACCAAACCCCTCCGTTCCTTTAACTCACCTTGCTTCTGAGCCCCCGAAGTGCTGGTTTCTGCTCTGTTTCTTGGTCGCTCAAAACCCCCCCGGGCCCCCGGACACTATGCCCCCCCTCGTCCCTCTTTTGATTTTTCCTGCGTGCCCCCCGTCCACGATGAACAGCATCCCCGTTTCTACAACGGAGGCAAAAAACACAAACCCGGACTTGGATGCAAACTAGGTGATCGAAAAAACCTTTGGGGTGACTTGGTGACCTCGGCAACCCGTTTTGAAATGGCAGGAATAAGTGGCTCAGCCGCTCCCAAGTGCGCCCAGGGGAGTTGCATCACCCTTTCCCCCCTACTGCCGCCCCCCTCTTGCCTTTTGCACCCCCCTTATTTTGCCATCAACTTTCAGGAACGTTGCCCCAGACCATGTTTAAGTTTTGGTGGGTTAGGCAAGGTCCGCATCCCCAATGATTCCCCCCTTTGCTTTTTTCTGTCCGTAATAAATTTCCATACCCCGGTGGCGTTACTTGTCTAAACATTTCCGTTGACCGCCTTCATAGAGATTTTTTTTTTTCCTTCGGTAAACTTCCTGGTCCTCCCATCACCACGGCCCAAAAGGTCCAGTCAGATAAGGAACCCCAATACCCCAAACCACGGCCCCCCTCCACTTAGGTACTCCCCCCATACCCTTCATTCTGAACTGAGAGATTGGACCCCTGTATGTTGGTCTCTTTCGGCTCTTGCTGACAATTGTGTAATCCCTGCGCACCTCTTTGTGGGGTTTTCCTTTTTTTTCTCCGTGGGCGTTTCCGACACTTACGTTAGTTTTTTTGAGTTTATTAGGAACCCCACACCCGATTCTTTTCGCGGTTTCAGGCTGCCACTTCCTCCTAATCATGTCCTTCACTAGTTGTTCTTGGGTCCCAAACCCGTCTTCGTTATGGGCAGGAACATGCGTTCATCTGCACAATTTGGCCCCCGAAACTTGGCCTGATGAACTATAACACCTCCAAGATGCGTAGTATGCCATTTTTGCCTCCAGATACAAACTTGCGCTCCCCCGTGCTTGTCCCCCCTGGGAGCCGGCCTTTTCCTTAGTCCTCCCTTGTCTTGCCCCTCCATTACTTACCTCCATTTTGGTGCCACGAACCACCCCACCACTGTGACCGTCCTCGCTCATCTGCCGATATCGTTTTTGGCCCTTTCCCCCTTTACCCCTTTGCCCCACCCCCACCCAATGTCTGAAAGTTGAGCCTAGATCCCGATGCCCTTTATGATTTCTTGATTCATTGTCAAAACGGGTTTCCCCAAAGGAGCCCGTGATTACATCCGGCTTCCTTAGGCCCATGCACTGTAGACAGAATGGTACCAACATTCTGCCCCGCCCCCGCACCAACCGGTATCATGATTTATTTGTCCTCCCATTTTACCTCCCCCTTTTTTTTATTGCACTCTGGTCAATGCTCGTGCTTATCAGATCGTTGTCAAAGAGCCCCCCCACCTAACCATCGGTCCATTTTGTCCCCGCTCCTTGGATTGGTCACCTCCCCACCCCCCTTTCCTATCGCGTCCCCTCACAACACAAAGATTTTCAAAACGTACCCTGACTTGCTATTCGTCCACTCCCCAGCTCCCCGCTTCGAAGTTTTTTTTCTTTCTCCAATTTCCCCGCCAGGTGGGGCCCATTTTCTTTGGGTTCTTTGGACGCGGAATGTTTTAGTCCTGTTGGAGTTCACCTGACCTCCGGCATTTTCTTCCCTTATGTTTTTTAAAGCCATCCGACGGCTCCTCATACAAGTCAACGAACTGTGTCGTTATGATTGTTGAACAACACGCATTTTTCTACATGGAGAGTGTACCCCCCTGCGTTGCGGCCAGGCCAATCGACAGGGTAAGTAAATTCACATTTCATTTGTCACCCCTCACTTCCTCTTTTCTTCTGGACCGCGATCGTCTGCCGGGACTTCTTTTTTTATTAGCCCCTCATGTCCTTTCAACTCTTAGTGAAGGCAGTTCCCCCCGTTCCTCCCCACAGAGACATCCCGTATTGTTGTTTCACACCCGGTCTTAGCCAACCATTTCCTCTGATCTCAAATCAACTTTTTTTGCCTGCCAACCCCCCTCCAAACCGCGTCCACAAAACCGGTAGCCCCAGCCCCCCCAAGAACGCCTGGCGTTTAAGTTAATCCCTTCTCATTTTCTTTTGTTTTTGGCGTGTACTTGTCCCACTTTCTGCTTTGGGGGGTGAAATATGGATTTCCTTAAGTGACCCTTTTCTGGCTGGGCGGATTCCAACTTTTTTCTACTTTCCCTTTTCTTTTCCTCTCCCCATCACTCTTACCCCCAACTTGAACCCAACCTTTCCGAGCAGCCGGGGTAATCAAACATCACCTGAGCCCCAGTGTTGAGCCTTCCACGTGGAACCCACAAGATCTTCCCTCCCCCCCCCCCCCTCCCTAGTTCCCCCCTCCCTCCCTTCCCGCCGGACCTTTTCCGCTACATTACAGTGAGTTCAACCCCCCACCCACCGTGTGCCTCCCTACCGTTGGATCCAAAGGATAAAGGCTCTTCTCCACTTCCTCAGTTTTTTTTGTTTTGTTTTCTCAGTTTTTCTCTATGCACCCTTTATTTCATTTTTTTAATAAAATGGTAAATTTCAATGTTTACTTTTACCCCCCCACTGGTCTCTTCCTCTGTTCGGTTGCAGGGTACCCCATAATTTTAGAGTGGCCTGTTGCTGGATTGGCAGGTCAAGCGATCTTTTCTTCGCTTTTTTGCCTCCATGGCCCCTTTCTTATGACTTGTATGTCTCTTTCTTTTATTCTACCATTCTTTTTTTTTTTTTTGTTTTGTTCCCCATCCCAGTGTTCTAGTGCAGGGTTCTTTTTCCTTTTTTTCCACCCCGCGATCATGGTCTGTCAAGAACAATTTCTCTTATACAATTGGAATGTTGTTCTTTTTGCTGGTGCTACTTTTTTGATGTTTGTCCTTCGTTGGATTTTTCCAGCGTCCCCTGACCGCATCTCCCCCCCCAGGTGGGCTCGAGGTCTTGAAAGCCCCTCACCAATACAAATTTCTCCGTTGCTTTTGTTCACTAAATTTTTCCTCAGGCGTACTCCTGCGAAGTCACCCTATTGGCGCGTCCTGAGTAATCGGCGTTTTCATCAATTTTTTCACATCCCAGTTTTTAGGTTACGCAATGGATTGGACTTCAGGGCTGCGGAAATTTTTCCTTGGTCTCCCCCAACCCGCTCCCCTTTTCACAAAAAGGCGTTTTTCAATTCAACGCCCCCCTTTTTCCCTTGTCTTATTTGTTCAAAGGATGTTTATTAGTTTTTCGGTCCCCCCACCTAATGGCGGGATTTTCTCAGCAATGGTCTTGTCCAGTCCCCTGCCTGGCCAGTTTGTTTCCCCTTACTCCGCACTTACTTGAGGAATGTCACCTCCTATTCCCCCCAACCCCCCCCTTTACCAAAAGTGGCGGCATTCTGAACACCCCTGTACTTTGGTCCGCGTTGCCTTGGCTGGAGGTTGAACTGATCCCCTTTTTCCGTTTTCTTACTCTTTGGAGCTGGCGGTAAAGTTTTTCAATGGACCTCGATCGCTTTTCGAACAGCAATCTTTTGGATCAGCCCCTGCTGTGCATCTTCACCGACTCTTCATTTGGGCGACCGCTTACACCCCGAGACCTTTATAAATTGTGTCGTTGTTTGAAGGTGCGGCCCCGTCTTGTTTCCCTTTTAACAGTTTTTGCATCTGCCTGCAGGATTAGATTTACATAGATAATGTGATTGCACAACCCTCCCATTTTTGTCCCTCAATCCGCCCTGGGGATCCAATCCCTCTTTTTTTTTGTTTGGCCCAGTTTGTCTCCCAACAAATTAATTAAGAGAGGGTGAAGTTTTGTGCGGAAGTGATGTTTGACTTTTTCCTTGTTTTGCTGGATGGAAACCCCCGAGCTCACTTGCTGTACCGACCTGTTAGTGAGAACGATTTTCGTTTTTTTTGACACGGGTTTGCGGGCTTTCCCCAACCGTCTTGACTCCCAAGTTCATTTCTTTTGCGTCCATTGACGGGAATAAAGTGCCGTAGGTTGCATGTTGTGCGCTCAAAAGTTAAAACGACTTTCCCCCCATTTTCCTGACTCGCCGCAGAGGTTTTCAGGACGGGCTATGTCAGCCAGGTTATCTTGGCAGAGCTCCTGAGAAACACGGTTTCAGTTCCCTTTTTGGTTGTGAGTTCATAATATCCCCCTGGAGAAGGGGCCCACTAGGCAAACCCCCCCATTTAAGATTTGGACGGCAGGGTGACCGATTTTTTCCCAGGCCGTTTTCCCCCCGCGCCTCATCCAAAACATACGTGATACTCCTGCTTAACAATGACTGGAATTGCGTACCCGCACCATGGCCCGGTGTTGTGTAGGGTGACTATTTGGGCTGTTTTGCTTTTTCTTTTTTAAAAGCACACAGTCCTTTCCAGGTGAAGGCGTCCACGGGTGTTTTATGGTACCACCCTGTCCAGCCCCGGCTCTTACCCACCCCTGGAATAAAAGAAACTGATGCAACCTCGCTTTCGTTCCCTGTTGTCGGTCAATTCCACTTCATTAAAAATGTATTCCAATGGGGGTCAAGGTTGATGGATTTTTTCAATACCCCCCCTCTTGTGTCATCCTTTTGTGAGCATTTCTTCTGGCTGGGAGTCTGCGTTTTGGCCCATATTTTATCTTGGGTACACCCTTTTTTTTGGCCCCCCTGCCCTAGCATTGAATGCGGTTCCAAACGGTCTTTGTTTTATCTCGTTTTCTTCTCCATACTGTTGGTTTTAGTGTTTTACTGGCATGGCTCCTTGTCTCGTGGATAAATGGGCCCAGCAGAAGACTACTGTCCTCTGCTTTTCTCTTGTTTGTCGCCGACCCTTTGAAATGGATCAATCAACCCGTTCTTCCTTCATATACTGCAATTCCCTGCCCCCCGCATTTTCCTATCTCCTCCTTTTACTCCTCTTCGTTTGAGAAGTACTACACACCACCCATTTGGTGCCTGGAATTTGCGGATTGAGCAGATTGTAACTGGGAGGTTTTCCTGATCCCTGTTTCTTTTGAAGTAACCAAACCCTTTCTCGCCCAAACAGCCCTTTAGGCCGGGGGGACTTTCCGCGAGGATTCCCCGTTCTCCCGGATTTCCCTTTCGCCAGCCCTTTCCCCCCTTTTTCGGGAAAACCCCAACCCTCGTGTGAGTAGGCGAGAGAAGAAAAAAAGAGTCATTTTTTTCACTACCCCCGCAGTAAGTGCCCTCTTCCCGCCCGTGTTTCCCCTCGATTCTCCCCAAATATTGCGAGGGCACAGCCCATCAGCCATTTCACCCTTGCGTTTTTACCCGGTCTTCCTTCACCCCCTCTTTCCCTTTCCCCACCGGTCAGGGACCCGACAACCAGTGAACCCGTTAATGTGCAGTTGTGCTTTACAGCCCGGTAATAAAGCGCCTGAAAAGGGATAGTTTTATGTCGGGTTTGATCGGTAAGTGGTGAATCTCCGTGGCGGAAGGTTTGGACCATGTAAAACTTTAGTGGGCGGGGGGTGGCCGCCGGTAGTGGGATCGAGGCTGTTGGGTTTAGAGGGGTTGGAAATTTTTGTTTTTATTTTGCGTCCCATTTTTCCCCCTTTTTTCCCTTCGCCACACAAGAAATAATACCATCCCCCCCTCACCCCGTGTCCCTTCGGGTTCTTGTTCGGGTACGCCCATCTTTTCAAACAATCAGCTTTGAGATTAGGAATGGTTCTGTTTTGGTTTTATCCTGCGGTTCGTGTGGTGGAATCTTTGTGATGTGCAAATCTGGTCATCCCTGCGCATGATTAATAATTTTTTTTTTCCCTCTGCGGTGGGTTTTCTCGTCCCTGGTTTCCGGTTACCCACCACCTCTTCAAGTGCTTTTAGCGGCTCCCTTCTGCCAACGACTCCCCACTCCCTGGTGTTCTCCCCCCCCCTTTCTTGCCGTTTGAAAACCGCGGGACGTGCGATTGGGCCCGTTAACTGATTCGTCCATTTGATCCTCACCCTGTGCCTTTTCCCCTCCCAAGTCCTGCCATTGGATGCCATCTTCAATGTGTTCTGCGCATTGTCCATTTCCCAGAGTGTCTCACAGCTTCTTTTTTCCCAAAGCGGTTGGCGAGAAGACCCCTGTTCTGTATGTGCCCCTCCGTCCGTTCAGGGGACGAGTCTCGAAGCCTCCTTTCCCCGCCCAGTTGTGCCGATACCCAAGCCAGCGTCCCCCTCATCGTTTTTCCACTCTCATATGAACCCTAGCTGAGTTTTGGGTTCCCCACCACATTACTGCTGCAAAACCCGCACCGTCCGATGGCTGTGTGTTGATTTTCCCTTTCCCCCTTTTTTTTTCTTCTTGGGGAAAAGGGTTGCTCAGGGAATTGTACATTCGGCTTCCGCCGTAAATTGGAAATTTGACCAAATCTCCTGCTCCCCGTTTTCGCCCCCTCACCTTCACAAGTTATATTTCCCGCGTTGTTGTGGCGCGGTCATGTCGGTGTTTTCTCCCACAGCGTTCACCAGCCCCCCCAACTCTAAATAGGTTGAGTTAATGTTCGGAATGTCTTTAACTCCACAACTCCGTCCGATCAAAACTCCACGTCAACTTTTTCCGTTATTTTCCGTTCCCCTGCCCCCATTGCCTGATCCACCCGCTCCCCCCCCCCCAATTTACCGGTTCTCATGCCGAGCTCCAGGGCCATTTTTTTTTTTAGGGGTTAGTGTTTTGAATTTTTTTTTTCTGTTTGCGCGGAGGGTTGCGGGTGGGTTGCTTTTTTTACCGTTTTGTTGAGTATCCTCCCTGAGGCAGGTTGCCAGGTGTCGTTCGGTTCTGGTGAGTTTATGTGTGTTTCCGCTTTTTTTTCCCGCCGCCGGCTGCCCCCCCCCCCTCGCAAAGAAAAATTTTGTTTGGTCGTATGTAACCAACGGGCGTTTGCGTTAAACCCATGCGGTTTTTTTTCCCCTTCCCTCCTTTTGATCCCCTTCCCATCCTGCCGCATCGGGTTTAAATTCCATCTTCATTTCGTAAACCTCCACTTATGATTGTCCATGACTTACCCACTGAACGGGTCCTTCCTGTGACCCTTTTTTTGTTTTCCTTCCTCCGAATTGTCCCCAGTGGTGGCAAAGTTCCACGTGTCGACGAGCACGTTCCCACGTTTCTTTCTTGTTTTTTTCCAACCCCTTTCCTTCCCAAGAAAGATCCGGGGACACTGTAGATGCGTCATTACAATAACCTGTTGTCGCTGGAATAATCCAACTACCCTCAGGATTCCCCCACCCCCCGGGGGCTCCCCCCCCGAACCGACTTTCCCCCCCCGTTTGAAGGTTGTATGTTGGTGTTTCGGCAGGACCCCCGAGGGGTCTATGGTATGTAGTAACTGGCGGAAAATTCAGTTTTGGCGGGGGCGGGCTCCCTGGGGCTTCAAACCTGTATCAGCCTTCCTCCGCTCCCCCCCCTCCCCCTCCCCCAACCACCAAAAAGTCTTTTTTTGGAAGCGGCCAGTAAGAACCCAAAAAAAATGGCGGACCAAAAGGGAGGCCCCCCTCCCCCCGAGGGAAAACCCCTTCTCTTCTTTTCCCCCCCCCCCTCCCTTCAGTCCCCCGCCCCTAACCCCTCCTGATGTGGTACGGACAATACAGAGGTGGCTTGAACAGAAACCTTTATGTTGTACCCCATTGCGCAAATTGTACCCCTGGAACATGAACAAATTAAAAAGGGTTTTT
>Ga0179593_1759842_pt1 | contig 13266 bp, 18 predicted proteins | sample CZODoug2_1_08_16_FD_185931 | JGI IMG/M metagenome (GOLD analysis project Ga0179593, IMG submission 185931) | Vadose zone soil fungal communities from Angelo Coast Range Reserve, California, USA - CZODoug2_1_08_16fungal (PacBio error correction) | ecosystem: Environmental > Terrestrial > Soil >... | reverse complement strand
TTTTCGTCGTATCGTTCTTCCCCTCTCAAACACCAAAATGGTGACTATCTCGGATGTCATGAGGCCGTTTACCCCCCATTTTTCCCCCCTTTTCTTTTCCCTTTCTGCGGGAGCGGCGCTCGAGATTTCTTTCTCCTCCTTTTTTCTTTTGATACATCTCGAGGCGCCGCGCCCGCGATATGGTGGCGTACGAGACCCAAGGCAAATGGTTCCCTCCCAGCCGAGATTACCGGCACGCCTTTTTTTTTTCTACCCCCCCGAATCAGTGTCATCTCGATTAGCCTCACAGGAAGTTTCGGTTTCCCTCAGGCTGGAACCGGCGCCTGAATTCCCGAACCGTAGAAGATAGACGTACTTTACACTGATGAAAACTACCCCCCACTTCCCTCGCAGGGTAAGATTCCAGTGACGGGAGGCATTACCCCTCCCTTTTTTCTCCACGGACACCAAAGATTCCCTTTTTCCCTTTCTGCGCACGGCGCCGGACATACACTTCCTCCAAAAGTGGACACTAAGGTGAGGCGGCCCCCCCCTTCCGGCAAGTCCAACGCAGGCAAGTTTACTCGCCGTTCTCCCCCCTCACGCGACTACCTGTAATCGGTTATCCCTAGACAACGGCAAGCAATAAATATTGCAATGTGGTGGCCAGGAACGATCCCCTTTTCGTTCTTCCCTTCTGTTGATCCAGCAGTTGGGCAGGTGGATTCACTTGTCCCTCTGTACTCCTCCCGTTCAGCGATTCCTCTTTTGCTTTTTTTCCCGCCGATATCGTAGGCGTAAAAGCGCGGCGTAAAACCTGATCGTGAATGATGCCCCCCGTGGGTCCCTTCCTCTGCAGAACTCGCGTATCCTCCCTGGCTCTTTCTTCCTTGCGCTCCTCGAATAAATCGCGTCTGCATTTTTCATGGCGATGTCGCCGAAGAGATCACTTCACTCGCTCCCCTCTCTTCTGCCAGGGAAGGAAAGACCCGCACCTCCTTCTCTTAGGAGTCGGTTTTCACCGGCTTTGAATGTAGTGCCCGGTCTCCCATCGGGATTTACAGATAATAGCGAACCTTCTCCTTTATACGCGGCGCGGTGTCGTAGCCAGTTGGAGACTGCCCTGGAGCCGCCTTCGTCACCCCCCCCCCCACCATCAACGCCGCAACGAATCCGTCCCCCCTTTTCTTTTTCCCGATCAACCTGATCAGCGTCGAATTGACGGCCCTGTTCGACAAAGGAAGGAAGACAACCCCTCCCCTGCCTTTCTCCTTTTTCTTTTTCGCACGCGCCTGCTTGTGCCGGCGACCCAGCGGATTTTTTCCCCCCCTTTCCCACCAGTATCATGCGCAAGCGGCCTGAGAGCGGCGCCCCCGATCGCGACCCACACCCTTGGGTAGGCGTTAGTCGCATTTTTTCTTTCCTTTTTCCAGCCCATAGCGCATCATCTCCATCGCATGGGACCCTTTGCTGACACAGGAGAGTCCAAGTGGCGCCCTCTCGCGTATTTTCCCCCCTTTCCTGAGAAGGGCCAACTCCCTCTTTTTTGCCTAACTCTCCACGACCTCGGACGTTTCGCTTCAGGGGCTTTCAGAATGAAGACAAGTCTGCCCGTCCCCCTTTCCGCGCAGCATGATGTACGAGATTTTTTTTCCCCCCCCCCCCTTTTTTTTTTTACCATCCAATCAGAACGATCGCGATGACCCCCCCTCATGATACCGATAAATCGATGAGGACCTTCCTCTCCCCCTCCCCTTTTCCCCCACAGCCCGGGTTGCCTGGAACAGCCTTCTTCGCCTCCCTCCCCTCTTTTCCCTCCCGACAAAACAGCTCATGACACCAAGCCCGTGCTTGTTGCCCCATGAAACTCCACACGACGCCCCCTCTCCTCTAACGATGATCCAGAGGAAAGCGATGTTGTTTTCTCTTTCTCTCCGCGCATCCTGAGAGAGCGATTACGCGCCTCTGAATAGCGCCTGGGCAAAGGGATGAAATCATCCCTGTTTCCCTCCTTCCTTGTTTCGAGGATGTCCTCCCCTCTGATTGAAGTAGAGGACACAAGCGTAAAGCGAGCCCTTACTAATATCGACGGAAATCTGGCGCTTTTCCTTCTCTCCCCCCCACGCGCTGTAAATAGAACTTGCTTCTTTCCTCCCTTTCTTTCGCGACGTGCTGGCCGATTCGAGCATCTCGCCGCTTTTTCGCGCCAGAGAAAGATGTGTTTTTTTCGGAAAGGGCCTTTTCCCCGGTCCCTCCCTTTTTTTTTTTTTCGATTTCCTGGCGGAAGTTCCGAGGCTGTGCAGAAGAAGCGAGATGCAGGGACTGTCAGTGGTGACTCCCCTTCTTGAAGCTCGGATTTCTCCACGGCCCTTTTTTGGTCGCATGCAATCTCGGATCGCAGGAGGTTACTCCCTTTGAGCGTCAAATATGGAGGGACGTCTTCTCACCCTGTTTCTTTCCTCTTTACCTCAGGTGTGAGGCCCGATAGTTGAGCCGATTGACCCCTTTTTTTTTTTCCGGTTCGCATGCGCATCCGTAGATTGCCGCCGTGAAGCCAGAGAACGCATTCCCGTCTCTTATCTCTCCTTTTTATAGTCGTATTAGAGGTTCGAACTTGTTGGCCCTTTGTGCCTTTTTTTCCGGCGTCCGCATAATGAACATCGCCCGCCCCCTCTTTCTTTCTTCCTGTGCATTGCGCGAGCGCAATCTCTCCCTTTTCTATAGATACATATGCGCCGCGCAATGCGCTGCCCCTGACTCATCAATGTGCGGGGATGGTAATGAGGCCGTTCGCCTCTCTCTTTTCCTCCCCGTTCTGAGAACTCTACGACTATTACAAGAAGAACGTCCCGCCCGGGTTTTTTTTCGTCAAGCATTCAATGCTACGGATGCGCAATCGACCGCCTTCTGTCTCGGCCTCAGCGAGGAAATGGTCAATCGACCACCTCTTTTTTCCCCTCTCCGAAAAACGCATCGGCGAAGCGTTCCTCCCTTTTTTTTCTCCAGATGACAGCCTTACTTATGGAGAACCTTACTCGATCCGCATTTCCTTTTTCCCCCCCCAAGCTGTCGGGAGAGAACTCCTCTGTCCTTCCCTTTTCCCTTTCCTGCTGACTGCTTCAACTGAAAGTCCCGGCATAAGCCTTCAAAGCCAGATCGAAGCAATCAGAAAGGGCACTTGACCCTCCCTCTTTTCGGCGACGCCCTTTCCTCCAAGCTCTGTCGGCCCCTTTTCTTTTTTCAGATGCTCGAATCGGAAAGCACTCGATAGAGTTTTTTCCGGGGGGGAGCACCGCGTCGGGACAAGCCCCTCGCGTGGTGGAAGACCTGACCTCTTTACATTCCTCTCCCTCGATATTCGTGGCTCGGCGCTGACGCTGTGTCTTTTACCTCATCATCTGGAGATGATGTCTGGCCTTTCCCCCCCTTTTTTTTCCTTGAGATGTCATCCTTGCCCATGGCGCTTCCCTTTTTCTTCTTCTCATGATGCGCGAGCTGCTGCATCGTTTTGGGGACCACCCCCTCTGATCAATCGTAGAGACGCTTCTTTCTCCGTTTTTTTTTTGGCACGACCAGGCAAGGCTGTCATGAGCTTAGTTGTGTCGGGATCTATTCCCCTCTTTTTTCTTTCTCTTCTGCCGACGGGCTGTTACAGGCAAACGCTTGGCTTGCTTTCCTTCTTTCGTGCTCTGGCGATTACCTACGGTGTCTGATAAGGATGGTATGTGTTAATAGCGATCGTGCTGCTTTGCCTTTTTTCCCTTCTATGCTGCTCGGCGGCCTAATCAGCCCTTTTTTCCTTCTGGCGCCCCTGAGCGAAAAAGCTCACTCTCGTGAGAAGTTAATTAATGGTCCGGCCCTCTCTTTCTTTTTACGCTGGCGGAGTGGATAACTCCGCTCTGTCCTCCCCCGGTCACATTGGATGGAGATGATGCGCTGATGGGACTGTCCCATTTCAATAAAGACATAATTAGGACTAAGCTCCCCCCCCCTTTTTCGCGATCGGGCTGCTGCTCTTCCCCTACCTTTTTTCTTATTACTGCGAGAAAGTTTTAAAGACCTAGCCGCTGGTGGTCGACGGAAAAAGCAGGCGTGCTCGGGCCCCCCTCCTTTTTTCAGCGCGTTGGCTTCTTTTTCGTACTTTCCCTTTTTTTTTTTGATCGGTGGCGTCGAGCTACCGACATCTGCGGTCTGCGGTTTGCGTATGAGGGTGTAATGGCGCTGGTCGTTCTCCCCCTTTCCCCGGAAGCTCACGGGTCTACGCCCCCCCCCCTTTCTTTTCCGGTCGCGAGTATCGGGGAAATCCGCGCTTTTTTCCCGTAGGGAATTCTCCGCGATTGGTTCTCCCCCCTACTCTGCAGGATGGAAGGCACTTCTTTTGTCCCCTTTTTCTTTCCTTTCCTTGCTAGTTGATCGATGAATGATCGCTGTCGGCGACCATTTTTCATGAAAAATTGAAGACGCGAGTTATCGTCTTCTTCCCCCTGATTACTCGCCTCGCAAAGCGCTTTTTTCTCTTTTCCTCATGGTTCGGGCGGGACAAGGCATCTCAAGATCAGGTTGACCGCCGCTTTTTACTCTTCTTTTTACGCTTGGCGCGATAGCCCATCCTTTTGTCCCGTGAAAGTAATTGGACGATTTCAGCTGCCAGCTGTCATTTTCCTCCCACTTGCCTCGGATCAGCGCTTTCCCCCCTTGGTTGCTCGTGACAGGCCACTCCACATTTTAATATGATTTCTTTCCCTTTTTTTTTCAAAGAGTACCAGGTATCCCTTCTTTTTCTTGCGCCCGTCAGCGTAAAAACTTGCCGGTGGACGTGGCCTTCATTGCATACAGGTGCACGTCACCTGCGTGGCCCCTTTTTTTTCCGCAGACCGTAAAACCGTTCCCCGTTCCCTTTTCTTCCCCCCGGCGTGTGCCGTTGACGGTCAGGCCGCCCTTCGGGTGATCCGTTACAGCGAGGACGGCTGCTGTTAATGTTATCTTTTTCCGTACGGTGCTCTTTCCCGGTGCGCCGCCGAATTGATCCCTCTCGGAGCAGGTAAAAGCCTTTTTCCCGCCTACCTGTACGAGAATACACTGATGTCTTGTTTCTTTCCACACAAAATGCGGTGCCTAATATAGGCTGTCCTTCCATTTGCAGTGCGCGCCTCCCCATGGCGCGGCGGCTGATGTATATTCTCTTGTTCTCTTTTTCCATTACAGATCGATCCTCCCTGCTCTCCGATTACTCGTCGTGGCGTCGCGAACGGTTGGGGGGTAAAAGGCCCTCATGGACAGCGAGCTTACCCGTCCCCCCCCCCCACGCCCATCAGTGGCATTCCTCGATTTACTCCTCCTTTTCCCCTCTTGGAACCGGCGCCTCGCAGGGATTCAACCCGGAGGCGCACCGTTTCTTACTCAAATGATGGAACTCCCCCCCTCCGCTAGCGTAACGGATCTCGGCAGTTGAGGACTAATTTTTTCTCCATCGGCAAAACCGAGTACGTCCCCCTTTTTTTTTTTTTCACTTACACAGCGCGACGCGGACAAAGTTGCCACCCCCTTTGACGGTGCACCTGGAGGATTCCCCATCTTCCTTTTGTTTTACGCTGACGGTGAGCAACTACGGTCTTTGCTCTACCTTTTACTCGGTATCCATATAGACAACGGAAAGCACCACTGACATGCTCTCTCCTTTTACATCGATCAAGAGAGAACCGACAAGAGTGGATGATAAAGTCGGATTCAAGTTGCTCCTATAAAGTGTCACTCCGCGCACTTATCCTCGTCCTCCGCCTCCTGGCACGGACGAGCACCTGCCCTGCTTTTCTCCCCTCTCTAAAGAAGGACACTCACATTGAGAGAGAAAGCGCAGAGTCAAGTACTCAGCTCCTCACGGCCTGATCCGGCCAGTGGGCGGTGGATTCACTGACAGCGTGTCATGGCCAATTACGTTCAAGTTATAGGCCCCCCCTTCCTCGCGCGCAGCAGTTCCGCCTCCTACAGCCGATCTCGGAAAGCGCGGTTCAACCTGATCGTGAATGATTCTTTTTTTTTTTGTGGGGGCAAGGAAACCATTGGTTTGCAGAACCTAGCGTATAAGCCCGGCTCCTCCCCTTTTCCCCGATCGGCGCGAATCCTCGAATAACCTCGTCTTCTTTTGTCGCCGACAGCATCACTTCATCGTCACCTTGCAGTAAAAGTCGATCGCAAGGGGAACGCCCCCCTTTTTCACTGCATTAGTGAGTCTTTTTTTCGTGCCCGGGATATCGGCGAAGTCCTCGACGACCCCCGCGATTTACCCGATAATAGAGACCGTGAGCTGGTGCTATCCTTTTTTCCCGTGAGACTTGCCCTGGAAAGTCCTCCTTCTCCCTCATACGCCGCACGATCCGGCCAGGAGGTCGGTTAGACTAGGACGAAAAAAGATAACTGATCCCATCTTTTTGCCTGACGGAACGTGACGACCCTTCCGTCCAACGTCCTGTCTTCCTTTTTTTTTTTTTTTCTTCCGGAGCGCATGCTTGTGGCCGGCGACCAGCGGATAGTTTTTTTTGAAAAAAGTTATAGAAACGTTCTTCCCTTCACGCGGGCTGCATCTTCAGTCCTCCCCTCCCCCCTGGGTCAAAATGAGTGGGTAGGGTAGTCTTCCGTCTTTTCTTTTGGCATACAGCCATAGCGACATCATCTCCATCTCAGGGACGGGCGGAAACAGATTCAGTGCGCGACTAGAGGATTCCAGCTAAAAGTGACTAGCAGTTGCCTCCCTTTAGTAACTTCTCCGAATAGACGTTTCGCAAGGGCGCCCGGCCTGTCATTTTCAAGGAAGAAAAAGGGCGTGGTAGCGGCCTCCCTGCCCCTTTTCCCTTTTTTTAGCGGGAAGGGCCCAGCCCCATCAGCACGATCGCGATGAACAAATACGCCATCATGATACCCCTCCCCTGAGCAAGAAATCCAGGATCTGGCTGTTCCGGTTCCCTCTCTGGAAACAGCCCGGGCGCCCCCCTCTCCCCCCCAGAACGAGGGGACTCTTATTCTCCTTCCTGCTCCTGACACCAAGCCCGTGCTGGGTGCGCCCCCACACCTTCCCCCTCACAAACGACGCACCGCGGACCCCCTCCTTTTTTCTCTAATCCCAGAGGAAGCCGGATGTTGTGTCGCACCATCGTAGAGCTCGCGCATCATGAGCGCGCTGAATATGCAGCGCCTTTTCCATTCCCTTCCCTCGGATGACAAGCCATCGCATCCTTGAAAAGAGGACACAGTTCCCCCTCTCTCGAGGCAATCTGCGGCGGTTAGCTTCCCCACGCGCTTTGTAATTCGTTACTCTGCTGGTACGAATCGGAAGCGCGCCACATCTCTTTGCTGGGCGATCGGCGCATATTCGCCTCGCCTCTTTCTCTCATAGTCGCCGAGCTGGAGGAAAGGGCCGTAGCCGACGCGGCAAGGAGCCGGCTCTGCGTTTCGATTTCCTTTTTTCTTTCAGAAGCGCTTATGCGGGTGCCTGTCCTTTTTCTTTTTCGCGCCCGCGCCTGTGAGATCGGCTTCATACAGCTTGGTGAAGATTCTAGTCCCCCCATGGACCTTTTTTATCGAGGAGGTTCTCCCGAGTACTGGTACTTTTCTCCCCCGTTCTTCGCTTCGCGATGCGTTTTCGTCTCGCAATCGCTGCTGGTTGAGCCCGTCGTTTCTCGCTTACCCTTTTTTTCTGCGATGAGCTCCGTATCCATTTCCTTCCCTTCCGTCTCCGATATCGAGATAAACTTCGAAGTTCGTCTATCGTCGTAGATGAGGTTCTAGAAATGTATTGGGAAAGTTTTTTCCGTCGTCCGGCCTCCTGACCCCCCCTTTCCTTCGAGCGCATTGCGCCATATAGTACTCCTCTTTAATCATCCTCCGGGTGTTTTTTTATCTCTCTTCCTCTCGCCGATTTGCAGAAGCGCATCACTTGTGTGCCCTTTTTTCGGCGCTATCCGTTCCCCCTTCCCAAGACAAGTTAGATTCCTCGATATAAAGAAGACCCTTCCCTTGCATGGCGGAGCTGCGCGTCAAGGCATTCATCTTCCGGTCTCTCTTTTCTCCCTCCACCCCTTCCACTTCAGAGAGGAACCTGAGTCATCGATCACCGGCTGGTCCAACGAATCGGCGAAGCGGAAGAACGTTGGGCAATACTCTTTTTGAGAACTCCCGATCCGAGATTGCATGCGACCGCCGCCCCCGAGATCGTCACCAAGATGTCTGGAGCGGTCAACTCCTTTCTCAGCGGATAGAAAGCATGCTGACTTCTTCCCTTCCCGCCAGATCGACGCACTAAGCCAGGAAATCGTCCCCTCCCCTTGCGAAGCCCTTTCCTCCAAGGATGTTTCTAGGAGTAACTGGCTATGGAGAAGACCTTCGCTTCTCCTCCCCGCACGTCGCTCGAGTGGCGCGCGCCGAGGCGGCCCCTCACCGCGCGTGGTGGAGACTGACGAGCAGACCCTGGTCACGACTACCCGACGCAGATTGCCTCGATATTCGCTGTGGCTCTACTTCATCATCTGGTGTGCTGTTCCCCGGAGCACTGAGATGCATCCTTTGCCCTTCGATGCATAGTCAGAGGCGCGTACTTCTTTTTCCCGCGAGCTGGATCGCTATGTGTTCCTTGGGATCAGCGTCGAGCCGTGCCTGGTCGCAGGTTGATTTTGGCGTTCTGTGGAGGTTCATGGGGCACGACCAATGCCCCCGTTCTTTTTTTCGGGCTTTATATTCCCCTCGTTGTTTCGTCCTTTTTTTTTTTTTCCGCCGGGCTGATGTATCACCGGCACATCAAGATCTGGATTTCAGTGCTTTTTTCGATTCATATCGAGTTGAATCGGTTCATGCTGGCGTATTTTTTTCCTCCTTCCCGCTACCGTACGATCTCTGCCTCTTTCTCCCCTTGTCGTCCTTGCGACTTGCTGCATTCTTTCTCCCTGAGCGAAACGTCCGAGGTCGGGGAGTTCCTCCTTTTCTCAGGCACTTTTACGCTGGCGGCTGTCTCCCTTTCCCCCTCGCGCGCAACGTGACTATTCCTGTTTCCGCCCGTCCATGCCTTATTGAGATGATGCGCTATGGGATGTATGGACATGCCCTACCGCCCTTCTTCCTCATTGTGACCGCAGTGTTGTTCTCCGATCGGTGTTCTTTCTTTTTTCCTTTTGTCGAATGCTTACCTGCGAGACGTTTTCAAGACCATCCGCTGGGTCTCTGGCCAAAGCAGCCGCTGCAGCGGAATCGCTTCACATCTTCCCCTCTTGTCGTAACGGGGGCGAAATTCGCTTTCTTCCGGTTGATCGGTGGCGTCGAGCTACCCCTTCCATCGGCCGGATAGTGAGGGTATGAGGGTGTCATGGCCGCTGTCTTCTGGCAGTTCTCAAGGGCTACGACCCACGCTCTCGGTCGGAGTATCGGGAAATCAGCGATTGTCGAGTATCAGAGATAGGGCAAACAGGACGCTGCCTGTTTCCCCTCAGGCATGAAGGCCTTTTTCCTGGCGCTCGACTTTGAATGCTATTCGCGATGAAGTGATCGCGTCGTCGGGCCCCTTTTTTTCAAAATGCAAGACTCTAGTTCTTCCTTTTCCTTATACTCGACCTCGAAAAGCGCCTGGAGGATACGCGAGTCTTTTTCTTTTCCCCCTCTGGCAACGGGAATCAGGTCACGATCCTTTTCCCTTCCCTTACGATCGGCTTTAGGAGGCGGAAGACGGCGAGGAGCACATCATTGATCCGTGCCCCCATATGGCCCTGGGATACATGAAGACTGGCTTAATTAGCTGTCACTCGATCTTTTCTTTCCTCCTTCCCTTCTTCCTACCTCTCCCCTCATCTCGTCGTTTTTTCGCTGCCTAATGCTTTTACCCAAATTATGGACTCCCCCCGCTCCTCCGCCAGAGTGTCCTTATGGCTTCAACGTCTCTCCTCTCCCCTCTAGTTGATTTACGGCCTTCTGTACTCTTTCATTGCTTCCCCAAACTTGTGCGTGAGCTTTATCTTTACTTACGCTGTACCATAAGATAGAATCATATATTGGGGCCGGTTAGGAGCTTCTCCGTAGCGCGGTGACGTGGTAATTGGTTGAGGTTGAATAGAGCTATTGAGTGGTTTCATCATCTTTAGCAAGCTAGTCCCGTTCTTAAAGGTCGTGGGATGCTTTTTCCACTTCTTCTTTCTCCTTTTGTCTTCAGTGTGGGATGTCAAGAAAATTGTTTTTGAGGTCGTTCCTAACAGGTCCATGATAACCCGGCAATGAAATGCCGGAGTCCCCAAGCCTTGGGTATTTTTGAGGAGGGGGTCAAGAAAGCGGATCACTTAAAAGGCAGGGGGTGTCGGGGACGTCCGCTTGTGTTGAAGCACATGTTCCTCTTGGCTCTTTCTCGTTAATCACTGTCTCCTTTTTTTATTTTGTTGCTGTTGTCTGGCTTTTTTCTTTATTTGTATTTTTTTTTTTTTTTTTTTTTTTTCGGTGGCCGATGGAGAACACCGGTGGCCCCCTTTCTTCCGCCGAGATTCCGACCGCGAGCTTCGAGTAATGTTGAATTTGTTCGTGACATCCTTTCCCGAACGGTGCGACGACGCATTTGACTCCTTTTCCTTCCCTGATTGCCGCCGAAGAGACCCCATTCTCCGTTCGTTAGTAGAGAGGAATGCACTGCTGCGTTTTTTTCCCCCCACCAAAATGATCGCAGGTAATCTCTTGCTTTTCCTTTTTTTTTTTTGGGGGGGGGGGGGTTTGGTGGGGGGGCGGGGTGGTTTTTTTTTTGGGGGGGGGGGCCGTTACCCATTTGTCCTTTCTTTTTTTTTTTCCGCGGCGATAGAGATTAGTACTATATTTTCCTAATACTCGTTTTTTGAGAGAGGATAAATATAGAGCGTCCCCGCCCTCTCCCGATACTCATAGGTGGCGTTCGCGCCACGGTCCCCTCTTACCGAAGAGATACCGGCACGCATTTTGTTTTAGAACTGCCACCCCCCCCCCCTCCCTTGAACGGCGTTCTCTTCGCGGCCAATCAGCTTGGGACCTTCTCCGGCGGCAGCACCGATGCGGAAGCGCCCTATAAGTCTACAATGATGGCACGCCCCTTCCCGCGCCGCTCGCTTCCCGGCGCAGGGCGGCCTGACCGTCAACGGCCACCTTTTTCAATTCGGCCACCACGCTTTTTGCAACGTTTACGGGATGACGCACGGCGCCGGGACTTCCTCGACAAAGTTGCCCAGGGAAGGTTGGCGGACTGCACAATCCTCCTCGGCAGTTTAGTACGCTGACGGGCGCACTACCGGCTGGTCCCCCTGGTATCATCATAGACAACGGCCAAGCCCCTTTCCCCTTTTTCAAAAGGAAATGTTCGGTTTGGAATCACGATCCCCCCCTTTTTTTCCAGCGCGGATCAAGGAAGTGTGGTTGGATTCACTGACGCGGCCGAAAGCATAGGGTCCACTTACTTTGGCAATGAGGTGCTCCTTCCCCTTTTTCTACCAGCCGATCGTAGCGTAAATCCGTAGTCAAAGGATCGTTGCATGATGCCCCGTTTCCTCCTCGCTGACAGAAACTCGCGTATCAGCCGTTTGCGGCGAAGTATCATTTCCCGATCGGCGCGCTCCTCGACTACCTCTGCTCTATGGTCGCCGACAGAGAGCACTTCATCCTCAACCTTTCTCTCCCGGGAAAAAGCCCGAACGACAGACTTTCCATTCCTTGAAGGAGGCGTAGTTTTTCCCCCTGCCCGATCTCGGCGAGTCATACGCACGAAATCGCGGATTCCTTCCCCTCGGGCGATGAAGCGAGAGGTTGTAGTTTTTCGTAGACTGCCCTGGAAGCAGACGGCGACACGCCAGCTTCCCCCGATACGCCAGATGTCGGTTCTTCGTCGAATTGCCCCCGTCCCCGTTACGACCCAGGAAGCCAACGCGCTTTCGCCTTTGTCCCCTTTGGCCTGCAGCGCCTGTTGTGCAGGCGACCCAGCGGATAGTCTTTACCCTCCCCCCCCACCAGTATCCTGCGCACCGGCTGCACAGTCCCCTTTCAAGCCTTTTCCCCGGATGGGTTAGGCTTAGTTCTCCTTCTGCCATAGCGCATCATCTCCATAGCGGACGGGCGGAAAACAGGAGAGTCACGTTGGTCTCCCCTCTTTTCCGCCAGCGTAAAGTGCATGAGAAGGGGGACCTTCCCGTAACTTCTCACGACCTCGGAAGATTTCGCTCAGGGGGCCCGAATGCAGCAAGTCGCACGGAAGGACGGAAAAAAAGGGCTGTAGAGGCCGCGTTTTTCTCCGGTAGCGGAAGAGGCCCCGCCCCTAAGGGCTGCGATGAACACATAGCAATCATGAACCGCTCCCACACGAGAAAAAATCCAGGATCTGATGTGCTTTTTTTCCATCACGCTGGCAGCGATAAACGACTATGCCGGGCCACGAACGTGAGGGGAAATATAGCCCACCACCCCTCCCCAGCCCGGCTTGGTCGTGCACCACAGAAACCCTCCTCTTCCCCCGCGAACAGCAAGAGCTCTACGATGATACAGAGGAATCACTATGGTTTTTTTCCCCAGCAGCTCGCGCATAATGATTCTCTTCCTGAATATGCAGCGCCTGGCAAGGATGACATTCAGTGCTCGTCGCTTTTTCTCGATGATGAAGTTTGAGACACCGCGCAACGCCGAGAAAGACTCTAGAGGCAATCATGCGAGTTTCTCTTCAGGCTCCACCACGGCTTGTCACCTCCTTTTTCCGCCAACTCGAGCGACGTGATGGAAGATTACGAGTCCCCTCGCCGCGACTGTGTTATTCTCCCCCCCCCTTCCATAGTCGCCGATGCTTGGAGAAGGTGACATTTTTTTGGCTCCGTCTTGCGTGTCGATTTCCTGGTTTCAGGCGATTCTGGCTGTTGCAGAGCCGCTATTTTTTCCGAAGCAGTAAGCATTCCTTTTTTTCTTTCTCTCCGCCAGCTGGTGGACGATATCGTCCCAGGTCGCATGCAATATCGGCTCGCGGAGTTTCATTGGAGAGACGTCTTGGCAACCCGTTTTCCTTTCGGCTCGACAATCGCCGGCTGGTGAGCGTTCTTTTGAGCCGATTGACCAGGTCCTCTCTGAGGCTATCGCTCCCTCATGCGAATGCCGCAGCATTAATTGCCCTTCTCCCCTTCTCCGATCGAGATAAATTCGACGTGCTTCTATTAGGTCGTAGAGGTTTCTCAACTTGTCTTTGGTTCCCTTTTCTACGTCCGTCCATCCTTTCTTTTTTGCAAATCGGCGAGCCGCATTGCGCGAGAGATTACAGCGCATATAGTT
>Ga0179593_1500443_pt1 | contig 13266 bp, 10 predicted proteins | sample CZODoug2_1_08_16_FD_185931 | JGI IMG/M metagenome (GOLD analysis project Ga0179593, IMG submission 185931) | Vadose zone soil fungal communities from Angelo Coast Range Reserve, California, USA - CZODoug2_1_08_16fungal (PacBio error correction) | ecosystem: Environmental > Terrestrial > Soil >... | reverse complement strand
GGTGAATGCATTCTGATTCGACTAAATTTCCAAGTGAAACCTTGCCGATCTTTGAAAAGAACCCCACACAGCGCATGTCCCTTTGCTCCTCAAGCTTTAATACCCACTGTTTCTTGTTGATTTGCTGAGCCACGACCACGCCTTCCATTTTAATTCCCTCCCCATGTCCTTTGACTGTAAAGTTGGGTTGACCTTTTAAAATCTCACTTTCCTACTAGACAACGTATCAGTTCTCGGGGGCCCAAGGTACAGGCGAAGGAAAGCCAATCCAAGTGTCCGAGGCCATACCTGGACCCGAACAAGAATACTTTCTTAGGAAATAGAATTTCATTTCCCACTTCTTTTCGTAATTAGACTAGATCGAGCCCCTTACTCAGTCCAAACCTTCACCCTCCAGGTTCTAAACAGGAGAAGAAAGCGCGTCTTTGAGACCCCTCTCTTCCATCCCAAGAACACGGACATATGACCGCGAATTAACTGAAATAGACCTTCTTTTCGCGGAGTTGTACTTCTTTTTCCCTGCGCTTTAATCAGCTGTAGGAGGTCTCCATACTCTGAACAGCACACCCCCAAACCACCCAAAAAAAACTGGGGCGGGGGTTTTGGGGGGGGGGGGGGGGGCTTTGGGGGGGTTTGGGGTTTTTGGGGGGTGGGGGGGGGCAGGGGGCTGGGGGGGGGGTAGCCTGGTGTACGGATGCACTAGATGCGCAACTTACTGTTCTCATCTTTTTTCTCCATAGCTGGGACTTGGACAAGACCCTGTCTCAATTCCCCTCGAGTAGTTGGAATTATCCACGACGGCCAAGAAGCCCCAACAATTCTAACCCTTAAGTCCAGTTACTTACATGCACGTATACTCCATTAGATTCCCGAGCTTCCTCTCGATAGTCACGACACTCGAGATACCAATTCCTCCCCCCAGGATATTACCCTTATACCATGAATTAAACTCTAAATGCTGCATCGGCTTGAATCTTAAGGAATTCATTACTTTGGTTAGTTTCCATAAAGAATGATAACCACTTCGTCCTAATTTCTATAATTGAGATATTGGTGTAGCCATTTACTGGTCTCAGGGACCCGAGCGAACTGCGAACAAAAGAGATAACACCCTCTCGATCGGGTGTAATTTCTTGAGAATTCTTTGACTGAAAATTGGAAACAGGTATATGGACCGAATAGAGAACTTGATCCCATTAGACCTTCACCCTTTTGCCACTAAATTTGCCAGAGTCTATACCATCTGTGCGAACCAGCTATCTCGACTTTTTTTCCCCTTCCCCGACCCCTGTTTCCTCTTCACGAGTGTTCGTGCGTACCTTCACCGTCCCCCTGACCAGACACCCAGTTCCCTCCTTGTGACGTGCTGCGGTTATTTCCTCCAACTTCACACTCGGCTTTTTCTTTTTCCCCCCAGTTCACTGGTACCTCTAGTTCTGCGCTAAAGAGAATGATTCACAGAGGATTAGTGCCCTCCCGACACACATACCCCGATATTTCACCCCCTGTGATTGCTTACACCACCTGTTTACCCCCGAAGGAGAAAAAGAAGACAAAAACCGGCTTGGCAGAGGAAAGCCCGACGAGTAGGGCTTTAACACCCCAGGTCTGTGAGATAGTCCGCATCTTCATGAGCGGCGAGGGAGGATCGTGGTCCTGTCAGCCCTTCTGAAAGAATGGGACCCCGGCCCTCCTTTTTCTGCCCAAGATTTTAAGCACGTAGTGCCCATTGTTTAGATTTCCCTAATCTTCTTCCTCTAGTGTTGTTGTTGATCTCGACTGAAGCAGGAACCCGGGCAGGAATTCTTAAACTCGTTCCCCCCTCCGTCTTTCTTTCCTTTTGGTTTTCATTGGCAGGTCAGTCCTTCTCATATAGTTCATTTCGAAGGAATTTAGTGTAACCGAGCAATTCTTTTACCCCACTTTCTTTTTCCCTCCTAGCTTCTTCCCCTTTACAGATGTTAGTTTTCTAGTGAGAATGCTGTTTTCAAGTTTCAAGGACCTTTGACAACTATTTTTTTATTTTCTTTTATAGGAGACCTCCTTTTACCAGTCCATGCATTTTCGATAAAGATTATCAGATAGTCTTTCCCTTTGCCTTAACCTTCTGTGTCTCTCCAGAATACAGATATAGGAAAAGGAGCTCGATGGCTAAGGATGAACGATCCTCCCCCACATAAAACCTTCCCCGTCAGGGTCCCCTTTCGTTTTCTAAAGTGACCTTTTATATAAGAGTGAATTTGAGTCCTGACTCGGACTTCTACCTTTTCTTTCATTCGTGTATGGCCACTCGCGAATGCATCTGTCAATCTATCGGGAAGACACTTAATATATCCTGACCTCATCAAGGTAGGAATCATACAAGCAATAACGTTTCTTTCTCCTTTTTGTTTGGGCTTGTTGAGAGTTTCTCCTTGCCCCTTTGTCACGCCTTTCGACTTTTTTCCTCCGCTATTCTCTGTAGCCTCGTGATGCCCAACATCTTTCTGGAACGGCAGTGAAGCTTCGCCTCTGTTCGTCTTCTCGTACAGCTCCTTATTAGAACCTTAGCATTCTCCGTGGTTGTCCGAGATCCGGTTGTTTCCTAGCTTCTTCTCCCTGATCTCCCCTCTTGGCGCATAATCCTCATGTCATCTCTATAAACGTATGAGGAGTAGGGGTTCGTACCTTTCCTAGCTTGACTCCCTTTCTCAAGCCATCCCTAGAAGATTGTATCTCCTTGTCACTTTCCAGATATAGAGTAGAGAGCCTCGGCGCCACGAATGTGAGTCGTCCTAGATCCGGCGCAGGGATTAACCAGGTGACAGGAGGAGGATGGGCACAAGAGAAATGTTTGAGCCAACCGAACACGCGGCAGAAGCGAACGCCGGAGAGCAATGTTGGTCTCAATTTTCCGGATTTAGCGCTCTGCGGTTATGGGTGGCGAGGGAAGGGAGCCTCATCTTCTTCCGCTTTGTAATTCCGCCGTGCATGAGTATTTCAGCCAGTGTCCCCCTCTCCCCCTAGTCCTTTTAATCCAACCCTGAAATGGTACTCATTGCCTGATACTCTCCTTTCTCATTTCATGAATGGTTCTGCTCTCCTTCCCCATTGTTCCCCGTCCTCCCTTTGAAACACTTTTTCCTCCAAATTTGGTTTTTAGATAATTAAATTCTTTTTTCTTTTTTTTGTGATTTTGCAAAAAATTCCTTCCCAAGGAATTCCCGTTTTCTCTCCAGGAATTCCTCAGTTTCTTTTTGTGCCCAAGAGACCAGTAAACGGCAACCAGCCACTTTTAGCCTCTGAGGCATTGGCGGTGCGGTGGGCTTTTTTCACCTACGAAAGACTGAGGACCCTCGCTTCATGCGAGATGCTTGAAAAAATAAAAACCTTTCTTGCCAGATCCTCTTCTAAAAGATCCACCCCAGGATTTTTTTCCCCTACCTCAGTTAACACCAGTTTTCCTTTTTTGGAGAAGTAATAATCCCCAGTCCGCTACCTCCCTGGCTTGCACACCTTTTTATCAGAGAAGGTCGTACTAAAGGCATCGTCTCCCTGGAGTCCTTTTTTAGTCCTTTCTCCCCCCGTTTCCTCATCAAACAATTTGTTTGGCTTTCACTAGGCTTTATCCGGGCGAAGGGGGCCTGAGTATCCTCTCACCTCCCTTGCAATACCTTATTCAAAAACACTCTACTCCCACGCCACATATCTGACAAAGGAAAAGATGGAGAGATCTTGGATCTTTCTTTATCTTGTTTCACCGCCCAGTAACAACGATGCAATGTCTCTTTCCCCTGTCTCCGGACCCCCTTCCCCCCCCCCTACTCCGCCTATCCCAGGACGTTCTTTGCTCCTTTACTCTAAATTCGGGAAGGACGTACGAAAGGGGCCTCCCTTCAGTGGTCTTTTAAGACTAGGAGATGGCCAAAAAGAGAAGGTCCCTCCTTTCAGTTCTGTGTTTAGCCAGCTCCTCCCTAAACTTTCTCGAGATCATTGGAAAGTACCTACCCACTCCCACGCTGACCTGATGGTCCGCCTGATTCTAACCATTCTTTTAAGCAATTTTTTACCAAATTTTTCCCTTCTAATTTCTTCCACTCTAAGAACCCCAGTTTTTTTTTTCGCGCTTGAGTTTGTCCCTTAGATGATCCCTCCGTCTCGTGTCCGATTTCCCACTCCCCTTTCCCCATTAGCAGTTTGTTGAACCCCCCCACCTTCCCCCCTGTATGTACCCGCATCTGGTTTTCTTGGTTCGTTCCTTCACACGCCGTTCATCATCCAGTCTTTTTCTTTTTGCGGCACCTGTAATTAGAGGTGTCATTTTCTCCCCTTCCCAGTTTCTAGTTTGCTTTTTTTTTTTTATATTCCCCCTGCCGTCTAATTAGTGGGTTCCCCGCTCCTGTTAACCGCAGAGTCCCCCCTCGTGCTGGCCTGACCTCCTCTCTTCCCAAGTGTTTGCTCGGAGGCATTGTGGGCATCCCGCTGACACTTCCCCTCTCGGGAGATAAATAGGGCCCACTAAACACCGTTTGATCCCTCTCCGCTGCCTTTCTTTTTTCCTCGCTAGTCCTTTAATCGGTTCCCCCCCCGTTCCCGCCGCTGGATCGCCTAGACCCCCCCAAAGGGGACTCCCCCTTTCCCACACGGACTGTTGTGTCTTTCCCCTCTCACTGCTTTCGCCCCTACCTCACGTTACCCCCCTCCCCTCGCGTGCTCCCTGGCGCCGCCGATCCTCTCCTACGGGACGCCATTCCTTTTCCCTGTTTTTTTTACATGCTGATTGACCGAGTCTGTTCCCCCTCCCCCGTGCATAATTCCCCCTTTTCCGCCTTGCCCCATTCTTTGGCGAATGGCGCTTTCAGTTTTCTGGTTGGTCCACACTTTCTGTCATTGGCGATGGTTCTCTTCCCCTTTCGTGCTGGTGCCACCTGCTCCCCCCAACCCCCACATTCCATCTAGTTCCGATGAGATCAGTTCCATTTGCGGCCATTCCCTTTTCCCTGCTTCTCCTTACTCCCTTTTCCGCCCACTGACCCACCTCCCTGCCTTCCTTTTGATCCACACCCCAGCGTGCCCTGATCCCCCCCCCCCCCCCACCATCTATTCTCTGTTTCCCGTCTAAATCAACAGATGCCAGTCGACAGTCTTCTTGCACCCCTCCACAGCTCGTCACCCCACCCTCCCTTCTCCGTTTCTCTTTTCTTTCAGCGCTCTCCTCGCTCCCCCCGTTTTTTTTGTTAGTCTCTTCTTCGGTTGTGTCCCCGCCCTCTTTAATACTTAAACTGTTTTTAGCTGTGTCACTTCTCTTCCCTGTGCTGCCCCTGGTCTGTTTCTTGTTTCGATTTTCCGGATTGTCCCAGCCCCTCACGCTTCCTATCACAACACCCCTGGACAGTAATTCTTCCCCCAGACTCTCTCTTTGATTTGAACGCGGAGCTACCCACTATGTTCCCTTCCACGCCGTCCCACCACTTAATGGTCTTCCAATTTCTGATTTTTATTTCCTCGATCAACCGCTGATGTCTTTTTTTTGGTAGCTTTTTTGAGAAGTTTTTTTCAAGTCCTCTTTACCGCAGCGATGTATGTTCTCCCTCCCTGGGGACCCTGTCATTTTTTCCCTCCTCTCTGTACCGCGATTTCGTCACTTGGGCAGAGTCTCTACTCCTTTCATCCCAGCTTTCCTTCTCGTCCCGTCTTTGGGTGTTTTTTTCCTACTCCAGTGCCCCCTTACTTCCTGTACGGCTAGGTTTCCCTTACTGTCTAATCTTGTTGTTTTTTTTTTTGGGGGGGGATGGGGGTTTTAGTCTTTAGGGCGTTGGTGTTGTGTGTTTTGTGTGGTTTGTTTTTTTTTTTAGATGCTGCGTTTGGTCCGATTTTGCGCCCCCGTCGCCCTTGTATTTCATTTCTTATCCGTCTGCTGGTAGCGATTCCCCCCCCACAGCGTTCCCCCTCTTTCCTGCTACGACTGCCCTACCCCTTGTTTCTTTGAGCGTCCCCTTTCCCTGTCCTGCAAGTTTTTCCCCTAGACCCTGAGTCGGAGTTTTCTGGTCTGACGCGCTTTCCTGACCCTTCCGCTGACTGTTTCCTCCCCCCTCGTTCCTTCACTCCTTTCCCCCACACTTTAAGACCCCCGCATACCCCCTGTTTGACCTTTTTTTTCTCTTGATTTCTTATTGTGACTGCCTTTACCTAGTTTCACACATCTCCGCGACTTCTTTCGTCTGGTGATGTCGGGACATTTTAGTTGCTGCTTCGTTTTCCTTCTTTAGACCCCTTTCTCGCCCGTGCACCCCGCCCTATTTTCCCCCCCTTCTCCTTCCCTGGCGATCCAGTGACACTCTAGACGTCTTCCCTTACAGCTATATTTCAAGTCCCCCTGTGGTTCGATATCCAAAGTTGATTGACGATTTTTCTCTTTTCCCCCTCTAAATGAGATCTCTTTAACCCTTCGATTCACCGCAGTTTTTTGTTGAGTCGGCCTGGACCCCCATCTTTATTTTTTCTTTCAAAGGGCCCCAGCTTTTTTTTCCCATCTGGTTGACTCCGCCCCACATCCTAAACACCCCACCGAGCGTGTCAACCTCATGCGCTTTTTCCAGTCTTTCTTTTTCTTTCTCCTCCCCCCCTTTGTTTCCCCCCCCCTATTTCACCGGAGATGTCTGCCGAATTTTTTTTTCATGTTGCCCCGGGTTCAAAGGGACAAGTCTGATTTTTTGTCCCACCCCCCTCCGCCTTTCCTCCCCCCCCCATCTAGACGTCACACGACAGTTGTGCGCTCCATAGGCGTGTCATTCCCTCTCATGTACATGTGACCCTAGCCGAGCATAGAACGACGACATAAGTCTGTTTTTATTTCTCTTCTCCTTGTTGCCCTTCTCCTTTTCTGCCCCATCAGCTTTTCTTCACCTTCACGGCCCCCTCCGTCGTGACCACTCCGACAAGCCAGATTACCTCTCTGATGTCCTATTCCCCTCCATTAGGCTGCTGTTTTTCTTCCCCCCTTCCCCTTTAGTCCACCACGGGCTCCTTTGGATTTTTTAGGAGTTTTAGCCGATTCCTTGTCGGCGAGTTCGCCTAGACCCCCTTCTCTTGTCTAACTCTTGACGCTTACAGCCGCCTACCCTTCGCTAGCTCATTATGAGTCCTACCCCGACTTTCCTGTGCTTTGACCTAGATCCTCTTGTACTCGACTTTCCCTTCGCCTCCCCCCTCCCTTCCGGAATGACCCCTTTCTGGATGATTTATGATTTCCTCTTATTGGTGAACTCGGACTCTTCCCGACCCCCCCCTCCCTGGGGCTAAGTTGTGAGGCCGGATGACCGTTCCCCCCTTCGCTCTGAGTACCCCGCGCCCCCCCTTCCTGCCCCTGCGTCACACACTGTTTTTGCACTATTTATGCCACACCCTGTCCTTCTCCGCAGTCCATGTCGTGACAATTTAGCCCAGTTTTACTCTGTTGGGCCTTCCATGCTTCCTTCGTGCTGCCCCTTCTCTTTGGCCACCCGGTCAACCGTGGTCTCTTCTTCCTCCCCGTCACTCTCTCGGGCCCCCCGGCCCCTTATTTTGCGGACACCCGGAACGCCATTCATTCCCGAAACTTTAGTTCAGAGCTTTAGCATTTTCCTGACTGAAAGATTCTGTACTTTACAGTTGCATCCCCCCCCCGAGCAGTGCTCCCCTTCCCAGTATCTTGCATTCAGTTTTACAGCACATTTCTGACTGTTTTGGACTGTCTCTCCCCCCTCTTCTACGCCATCTCAGTCTTCTCTTTCCTTATAACGATAAAAACTTTCATCTATGCCACCTCAGTCCTTAGTGTACAGGCCGATGCCGTGCCCAGTGGATCCTCTTCCCCCCCCCCCCCCCTTTCTCCCTTCCCGTCCTTTGTCCTTCCCTTTTCCCCCTGAGAAGTGTTTTCTCCCTATACCAGAGTTCCCCTTCCCCCTCGTGGCGCACTTTCCTCGCTGTCCCCGTCTACCGTCTGTTCCTGCCCCTTCTCGACTCAGCGACCTCCTTTTCAGAGACCTTTCCTCTATTTTTTTTTTTCTACCGTCCGGCAACTCATATTTGGTAATCGGCACTCTTCTGTGGGACCCTGTTCCCCCATTTTCCCTTCCCGTTGTTGTTTCCCCCGTTCGTACCACTAAGCCTCCCGCACACATTCCTCCCTCGCCTCGGCTCCTTGACTTTGAGCCGGTGCCTCGCTTAGTTAAGACCCGTGGACCGATGTGGAACCTCTCTCCACCTTCTGGTTTTCCCTCCCCTCTTTCCAAACGAGAGCCTTTGCCTTTTCTGTTCAGTCCCCCAGAGGTTGCTTCCTCAAGTATCGTCCGCCCCGGGGATGTTTTCACCCACGATTAGCGACTCAGTCAGTCCAATGTATTTACCCTTCTAACAAAATTTTCGACGATGCCAGCCCCACAGCGGTATTTTTGCCCCCCTCTTGAAGCCTGAGTCCTGGATTAAACAGCGATTGCACTCCCCAGCGTCCGAGTGCGACGGTTACGTCCCACCCCATTCCCGAGTAATGTGATTTTTCGAATTCCAGGGGACGTTCTCTTCTTTTTCTCCCCCGCCTGACTATTTGACCTGTTTTCATTTTGGCGTCTTACACTGCGACTTTCCTTTCGGAGTCATTTCGGCTACTCCCATTTCTCCACCCTTATTACCCTGTGACTCATGGCTGATCCCCCGATGGGTTTTGGGGATGGGCCCCCTCCGTATTCGATCCCGTATAATTTCTTTCTCTTCGGAGCCTTCTTTACAGAGACACCTTTCTAAATCACCGGTGTGGTGAGATACTATGATCATGATCGAGTCCCTTTATTGTTCACTTTAGCCCCCCTTGTGTGTTCGTACATGCAGTCTGACCCCCATAAACTTTTTCCCTCCGCTTTTTTTCCGAGTTGCACCTTTGTCAATTTTCTCCGTCAGTGCGGTTCCCTCCCTCGTCCTTTGTTTTCTGAAGTGGCCCATTACTCTCCTTCGCACATTGAATCTTTTTTCACCCATGCGAGATGTTGGACATGCCGATGATACGTTTCTCATATCAGCAGTCGTTTTTCCCCTTTGCCGTCCCCCTCGATGTGCCCAATGACTCCCCCTTTCTGTGCATGTCCTTGAGCCCTCCCCCCCTGGGGCATCATCTTCGAATCTGATTTAGTGATTGGTATGACGGTCTCGTATTCTAAGTATGTCTTAGCTTCGACCCCTCGACATGGTCCCCGTAACCTGTACATGGTCGCCTTCCCAGAGTGTAGAGTTTCTACCCGTGAGTCCTGTCCGCCGACCCTCCCCTTTAGCGCCTGTTTCACTCCCCCTGCGCGAGGAGGTTTTTCGCCATCGTCTTACCCTGTCTTCCTCTGCCCCCCCCTCATTCCATTAGGGCCTTTTTTTTCTTCTACCAAATGTCGCTTTACCGTTGCGCGGCTCTTCCCTCCCTTTTCACCCGGTCATCTTTGCCCCTGTTGTTCCATGGGATTTATAAGGCGGTCCCTTACCATTTGATCTATGGCCCCTATTACGAATTCTTCTTTACCTTACCACCCACAAATTGAGTCCTTCTGTTTGTCGAGTCTCGCAGTCTTCCTATGCCCTGCGCCCAGCCCCCGTCCTCCCCCCACTATCACAACCTCTCAGGGTTCCTGGATAACCTTCCCCCCCCGATATTCGTTCTTAGTCTTCTTGACTGGGTCACCTTATTTTCTCTCTGATAGAGACTTTGACCCGAGATTTTTTTAATTCTCTGTCGTACCCTTCTACGGTATTTCCAGGTCTGACCCCTCCCATCCAGTTCATGGTGCTCAGCGATCCCCTCCCCCTGGACTCCTCTAGATTCTGCCTAAAATTAGTCTCATTCCCCTCGTACTCCCTTTCTTCCCACCCCTACCCCCGGGTCCGTATCGCAAGTCGAGACTGAATAGAGCATCTCCTTTTTCTAGATCTAACCGGTCACCACGGGCACCAAGGTCGTTCTTCCGTCTTTTTCGGGTGCGTCTATTTCTCTTCCCCAACCCCTGAGCCTCTAGATGGAGATTACGTGGCTTCTCCTTCATCCTTTGTTTTCTCATTAATCCTGACCCCCCCCCCCCTTTCATAGACGCTTCCCTGAGCTCCGCGTTTTTTCTTTCGACGTTTTTCAGCCCCCTGTCTATGTAGAACATTTTTCCTTTAGGGAGTCTCACTGGTCTTAGGTTGGCCTTTTCCCCCCTGTTTTTTTTTTCGCACATCTTTTGAGGTCATCTTTTCCGTATCGTTCATTCGAGTGCAGTCCCATGTTTCCCTAGGTATTTTCGTCCCTTGGGTGCTTTTCGTGTCACCGATTCACACTTTCTACATACGTTATTTGCTTTTGCGATTTTCACGGCGTTTGTCCCGGGTTAGCAGGCCCCTCCCTGCCTCCCACTTTGCCTCCAATTTTAGTTTCGCACTTTTTCACCCCGCCGTACCTTAGCTTTCTACAGTTTTTTACCTCCTGTAGATGTCCTTGGAGTACCGGCTTGGTCCTCTTCCTGCTTTAGGCCCAACGCCGCCCCCCCTATGATAGTCATTGCCATTCGTCCTCTTGAATCCCCTCTGAGGCTTTTCCTACAAATAATTCCATTTTCTCTGTTCTCAGCCGACTTAGAATTTCGGTAATTCCCTTTTTCTATGTCATCCTGTCCCCTCACACCTCTCTCCACTTTTTAGCAACCGATTATTGCTTTTACGACTATGACATTTTTTTTTGCCCTGGCTTAACCTTTCTTAGGCGTTCACAATCTTTCGTCGTCGACCCCTTTACTTTCCTTATCCCGATATGAACGATGATCGTTTTTTATCCATTAATGTGCATAGGCCGACTGGAGTTAGTTGGCGTTTTCGCTGACCTTTTAGTGCTGGCTTTCCGTCCCCATTTCATCAGGTCCCCTTTTTTAGTATCGAATTCTTCATCTCCTTTCGGTATCCTCATGAAAGAAAGGAATAAGTTACTGGGGCTCCCCCCTTTTCCAAAACCTGCCGCCCTCCCCCCCCTTGGTAGCCTGGTCTTCTTCAGCCTCTCGTGGTTGTTTTGACGGTCTCTGTCCATGCGATCAAGTGAGGAGAGTCCCCTTATTGCCTTGAAATATCTGGTTCAGACCCTAGGTGGTTCTTTTGGAACGGAGTTTGCGTATTCCGATCTCCCCTCCACCATGGACAACCTTCCCCAGGTTATCTTCCTCACGCTGCTATCTATTCCGCCGTTCCACCGCTGTGATCAATTTCATGCCCCCCCTGTGCCGATGCCTGGTCCGGTCTGCCTCCACTGTCCTACGTGCATACGCAGATAGTTTCCTTCGCGGCGCCGTATGGGAGCGAGTCACTAAGTCTTCAGTCTGCGCATCAACCCTACCCCTCCTCTTGATTTTGTGCTGATATCCCAGACAACCTGTCAAGGAGAGGCACCTCTTTCCCTCAGCCCCTTCGTTTGAATCCTTCCTGTTTTGAAACTGGTGGCAATTCTGCTGGTCCTCAATCTTCTCGTTCTGTTGTCTTACGGCGAGATCTTTTTTTTTCGACTCGGCTATAACCGTTTTTCCCTCACACCTCCTTCCCTGCCTACATTTCACCTGCCGATGACTGGAGATTGTCGGATGGTTTTCTTTTTATTTGAGTATTTTCTCTTTCAAACTTTTTCTTTTTCGGGTCCGGCTATGTCGAATTAGCTTGCCTGACAGTGCGTCTTCTTGTTTACAAGGTCGACGCGCCAAAGACCCCTCCATGAGAGTTTTCCAGGGTGTTCTCTACCTGGTGGCCGTGTGTTACATCATGAAGTTCGCGGTAGATGCAAACCGGGTGTCTTGGTCCCCTATGCATCCTCTTTTTTGACGCTCCTTGTTGTTTTGCTCTAATCAAGCCATTTAGATGTCTGAGGACCCATCCCCCCCTTTTTTAGTCGTCTCCCATAACCCAGCTTCTTTCCAGAGAACAACCGTATCCCCCGACCCCCCCCCCCCCGGTTTTGTGGATGAGTCTTGCCTGGACACTGACCTATTGATTAGAGTGCTTTAGAGGCAACGCTCGCCTAGACATTTAGGGCCCCCCCCCCAGTTTTTTTTTTTTTTTTTTTTTTTTTTTTTTTTTTTTTTTTTTTTTTTTTTTTTTTTTTTTTGCTTGTTATTTGTGGGCTGTTCCCCAGCAGCCTTCTCTCTGAGAGCGCAGGCATGTACTCATTAGCGGGCCAAGCGCCTGCCCACCTCCGGCGCTTTTTCGTCACGGTATTTTCCCTGAGGGTTTCTCTCTGAAGTACGATAGCTGTCCACTTTTTTTGCCGCCAGAGCCTTCTTTTGCTCTGACCGGAACTATTCAGCTTTAATGTGCACGTGACCGCCTTGCTGCCCCACACCCCTTGCTTGCCCGCATTTGGACGCGGTTTCCCAGTGCCTCGCGATCAGCATCGTCGGCCAGATTCCGCCTCCTCATCGCCCGATTCTCAGGGCGGCTCTGTTCAGCGTAGCTGGGGATGGGCAGTTCGCCTGTTTTTTTTTAGGCCGGTTCTCCTGAGCATTCTGAGCTTGAGCTTTCACAGCGTCTCACATCACGCAGGACCTGAAGCCAGAACCCAAAGATATTTCTCGATTGTCGTTCCCTCCCTCCCCTATTTTTTGAGCCCCCCCCGTCCTCCGCAGGATCGTTCGTTTTTGTTTGAGCATTTTAAAATGGAGTCTCCCCTTTTGAGGTGTCTTTCCTCAGCCTCTTTCTTCAGTGGGCAGGCCTCCTCACCCCTTGGCGTCCGCGTTACTCCCCATGAGTGACCCGGATGCACCGATCCCATCGCCGGTTGGTTTCCCTGTCTTTTCGAACTTGTTCTCTTCTGCATATCGATCTAGTTTTCCTGACCCAGCCCCACTCCGCTCGGCCCTTTGACCTGCTGATGCGTCCTTTTTCGCCTTCGCACCGTATGCTATTGAATGGACAATCTATTTGATCCCACCTCGGCGCTTGACTCAAGTTTGAAACTGTCACACTTCTTGAGAGGAACCACGTTCCTTTCCAGCGCCTTTTCGTTGTTTTCTCCGACGACGCAAATTCGCTTTCGGGACGCATTCCAGCGGAGAGAAAACCCCAATTGGATGGCGGCCGGGAGCCCTCCTCCATTGGCCTGCAAGCGTTTTTTGTGCGGTGCGTCGGGGTTGTCCTCACAGCCGTCGCTGACGTTGTCTCCGTTGTTTCTTCTTCTTAGTGTCGGGGCCCAATCTGCACATAGCGACTTTTATGCGCGGGACCGCCATGTCCACTTTTCTCGGCAAGCCCCCGGAGACGTGAGAA
>Ga0179593_1439811_pt1 | contig 13266 bp, 20 predicted proteins | sample CZODoug2_1_08_16_FD_185931 | JGI IMG/M metagenome (GOLD analysis project Ga0179593, IMG submission 185931) | Vadose zone soil fungal communities from Angelo Coast Range Reserve, California, USA - CZODoug2_1_08_16fungal (PacBio error correction) | ecosystem: Environmental > Terrestrial > Soil >... | reverse complement strand
CCTTATTTTGATGGGACCGGCCACTGCTGGCACCCCCTTCCAATGTGCAGTCGAATTCGGTTCTTTGGCCCCGTGCCCCTTTGATCGCACCGTCAACCCCTTCAGGGCCCACCCTTTACTGGCTTGTTGAGGTTTAACCACATTTCTGTGCTGTCCCCTGAGTCCTCCTCGTCCCAAAATGGTCCCCTCGAAAGTTTTTTTGCACTCGTTTCTCCCCCCGTGCCACTCAAACTCGACTCGTGAGGTGTTGAGGCTCCCCTTTGCTTCAAGGACATTTTCCTCAAAGTTTCCTGCGGGTTGAAAAGCTACCACGGCGCTGTTCCTTTCCACTTTCCACTGATTTCACCCGGACTTCACGCCCGAGGTTTCCGATCCCCCTGTGCAGGCTTCCACACTATCTTTGCCCCGTTTTCCCTTTTCTTCCTCCTCCCTTAAATGTCACCCAGTCCCCGCACCATTGCATTTTTTTTCCTATGCTTTGTCCCCTCACGCGAGGTTTTTTTCCTTATCACCCACAGTGAAATCATTCGCTGACATTTTTTCTATAGGAGAGCATCCCCAACCCCCCCTGAGTAAACTCCCTCCAGTTCAACCCGGCCTCCCAAGTCGCCCGCCGGCCTCTCCCCAACTATCACGGCGTGCGAACCTGTTTTCCAGATTCCCACCTTAGGAACGGCCAGTTGTTTCCCCCCAGCTCGTTTCAACCGCGCTTTTGACTTTGTTTCCTCCGATTTTGCCGTTGACGTGCCCTTCTAACGTTTTGTAATCTTTCCCGCAAACCCTCCCCCGAGATGTGCGGTTTGTTCTGTTTTTGCCTTACACACTCCCCAACTTGATGTGTTTGGCCCCCCGCTGTCGCTGTGAACAATCTCTGATTGAGTCGTGAGTGTGACTTGGAGACCATTTTTTCGTTTTTTTTTTTTTTTTTCTTTTTCATAAAGCCGTGCAAGCCCCCAGTCTTTCCCGTTTCCCGACCCCAATGGTTTTTCTTTTTCAATAACTTTGTGCTTGTTGTTCAAGGTGCCAGGTTTCTTTAACACACAAGGTGGCTTTTTCTTTTCTTCGTGACTTGCACCCCTCGCTCCCCCCAATTCGGTGTAGTCGCAACAAGCATCCTTTTCTATGTCTGGAAGATCGTTGGTTTCTATACACCTTCTGTTGCACTTTTCCTCCCCTGTGCCCATTCCCTTTTACTCTCTTTGTTTGCACATCTGGCTACAGTCTATTTTTTCCCCCCCCCCCCCCTCCCATTTGGGTGCATCCCTCTTTTTGACAAACCTTCGTCGCCGATTTTCCCCAGTCGTTTCCTTTTGAACAATTGTAAGTTTATTTCATCCTTTTTTCCCCCTCCTGTTTCTAGGTCTGTCTGGCCGAAATTCCCAACCTCGTTTCCATGAAGAGTTCGTTTCATCCTATTTTACTAAATTTTTTGCTTTTTGTTGTCACGATTGTTCTTCCCTGTGCCCTATTTTTTTCCCCCAGCAGTCTTGGATTCCTTCGTCTCACTTCACTTTCGGGGTGCGAACCCGCTTTTTTCATTAGCGGTTCCCCGGAACTTAGTTCTTTAGACTCTTTACTCAATTCCTTCGTTTTTGTTCCCGGGAGAGATCGTCTCCTCTGGAAAAATTGCCTTCAATTTCCTTCTTTCGTCCACATCTAGCATGTTCCGTTTTCAAGATGGTTTCTGCCCCCCCAATTCCAGTCTAGAGCCCCCTAAGACACAAACGGCTTTGCCCGATTCTTCCCTGTAGTGAGTTTTTTTTACACCCATATTCTTTTCGCCGTAGCGCGGATTTGTGGAGGATTAGGCACGGCCCCAATGATTCTCCCCCGACCTCTGTTAATGTGGTTTTAGAGTTTGGGTGACGTCGGGCCCGATCCCCCGTTCACGGGTGCACCTTTTTTCCTATTACCCATTTCCCCCCTTTTGACAGTTTTTTTTCCGTTGTTTAGTGTTCTTTTGTCTCTGTTTTCGCTCAGTTGGATTGCTGCTTTTCCGTGGCAATCGGGGTCATTGGCTGACTGTTTCCATTGGATGTCACCCTTTTCCAACAAGTTGTGCTTTTTTTTTTCTCGTGGGTTTTTTCTCGTGCGTGGGCATTGTTCGTGCGTGTTGAGTTTACTTTTGAGTCCCCTCCCCCCTATTGGCTTTTCGCTTGTCGATGTACCCTGATTTGCGGAAGTCCGCCCCCTTTCAAACCCAAGGCCCCCTTTTGGGGTTTTCTGCCTTGGTTTTTTTTTTTACCATTAAGACAATAACTTTTGACACCCCCCTCCCCACACTTTCGGTTGATGCCCCCTTTGGTTCATCTTTTTTTCTGGTTTTTACTGTCTCCGTGACTTGCAAAGTTCTGGCCCCCCCCCCTTCCCTTCAGGTGATTTTTTTTTCCCCCCCTTGGTTCTTGGCGCCCAATCGACTGGGGCGGCTTGTTTGTTGTCTTCCAGCCCTCTCTTTTTTTGATTTTTTGTGACCCCAACCTTGTCCCCTTCTACTGCCTTCGTCTTTTTTTTTCACCCCTCGGCTGACCCTTGGAAGTTTTTTGACCATGAAGCATGGGCTGTGGGAGCATTTTTGAACCTCTTTTTCTTTCCTTCCGTAGTTTGATAGTTTGTGCGTTTTCCTTTTTTCAACCGTGTTGGGACGGGCGTGTTCGCCCCGGGTTGCCTGTCGGGCCCCGTGCTTCTTTTTCGGATCGCGCTTCTGCGAAATTGCTCTGTCTTTCCCTTTTCCCCCATCTAGTGTCCTCTTCCTGAGGTCCAATCCTGTTTTTCGGTTAGGGGAGTGCGGATCAGCCTCTTTGGTTTCCCTTAGGATATGTATTCGTATTCTGTGGCTTTGACCCAGGAACATTTTTCCCCCCACTTTCGATAGGATTCTGGGTTTTTTTGATGGTTTTTCTCTTGAAGTTTTGACAGATTACGCGGCTGGTCCTGTATCGCTTCTCACCTCAGTTACCAACCCCCCCCCCCACTACGTTTATTTTCGCTCCTGTTGTTTTCGAGGAATTTCCGTTCCCCGTCTCCCAACCCCTTTTTCGATTTCTCCGTAGTCTTTTTCCTCGGATGTCTTCCCAAAACCCTTTTCGGGCCGCACAGTGCGAGGCAACCTCGGTTTCAACATGTTGTCCCGACCTACCAGTTCCCCCTTTGCTTGACACAAACTGTGTTTGTTCCTCTTTTTTTTAGTGGTGTTCCCAGCTGTTGTCTGGTTATGTCGGGGCTTTTTTTTTTTTGGTTTTGTGTGTCCTCAGAGATTTCGGGGCCACCCGCTGATTCGTCCACAGGGCCTTTGCCCCCTTTCACATCATGATCTGGATGTAGTCAAATTCTGAGCTTTTGGAACTTTTTCTGGACTCTCCCCCGTGTTTTCTCTTTTACCTGCTTTCGGGTTTTTGATCTGTTTTAAACCGTACAGTAGACGTCTTGACCCGATCCTTAATTATTGCCGTGAATCCCTGTCCAGCGATCCCCCCTCCTTTTCTGAGTTCTTTTCTCCTTTTCCCCCCCTGTTTCCTTGCGGGCTGAAAAAAGTGCTTTGCTTTTGTTTTTTCTGCCCCCCTTTTTTTTGTGTTCGGTCTTTATCCTCCGTAGCTTCTCTTCAATTTTTGTTCTTTTTCCTCTTTTGGCACATTTTTACCATTTTTTTCCTCCTTCTTTTTTGGTATATTTCCATTAGTCGTGACACATTTTCAGTATCCCTTTCCAGCATTGTTTTTGAATATCGAGGTCCCCCCCCAGAAGACTGTAGGCGGGGCTCTTTTCCCGGAGTTTTCGATTTTTAGCAAGTCTTTCACATCTCTCTTTTCCCCCTTTGGGTTTGAGCTCTTTTTTGACCTCACATATTCCCCGCGTTTCCTGTTGCCGCTCCTCTTCGGAAGTGCTCCTTTTATTTTCCCCGTCTCCCCTGCACCTGACGTCCGGTGATTCCTCCTCTCGCTTTGTTCCGCGATCTACCATAAACCAGAGGCTTAACACTGCTGCACCTGAGGAGTAAACAATTCTCCGCTACGGTACTCCTACCAGCCTTTTTTCCTTTTCTTTTTTTTTCCGACCGGCTCGACCCTATCTTTGGTTTTCCCCCTCCAAACGCAAGGTTTCTTCACACCGTTTCCCCCCCTTATACGGACTCGTGCCAGTGGAGCCTGTTTTCCAGATGGCCTGTCCCCCCCCCCCTTCCCAACTAATGCCAACAATCTTGACGTCCCCCTCTCTTTAATTTAACCACGTCTCCCCCCCACCCTGACTGACCCCGACCCCGACACCCCCACAAGTCTCTCCCCCTCCCAAGTCCTTTGTTGCACCTATGTTTCACACCCTCTTCCCTGGTATTGGTAATTTTGCCCTATTTGCTGCAAAAATCCGCAGGTCTACTTCTATTGTGTGTCACCCCGTCCGCCAGTACCACTTCCCCCTTTTCCATGACACTTCACCCCCGTTTTACCCAAGCCCGGTTTTCGTGGTCGAGAAACATCCCCCACAAGAGCCCTACGAGCTTTTTTCCTTTTGCTGTCCAAAGTTTTTGTGCCCGATCCCCCTTCCCGTCAGCACTCTCTCCTTCGACTTGTTTTTGCGTTGCCGTGTCTTTCTCCCAACCCGGGGAACCTCACACTTGTTTTGGGTGAATTGGTACCAATGAGTTTCAATTACCGACCCCCGCTCTTCTATCTGCCCTTTCCCTTCCGGTCCGTCCACGTAACATTGATGTTCGCATAGACCAACTATTTTTTTGGCAGACGCCAGCTTTTTGTCTTTGATGCCACTTTCCCCCAGTTCCACCCAGTGCCCTCCCCCCTTTGGACTGGTTTCTCCTATGCGTGGTCCTCGGTCCCTCACCGCGTTTTTTCGATCCATTTTTTCCCCCGTCCCTCATAGTCCCTGACTGGGGTGTGTCGTTTATAATCCCCCACCTGAGGTTTACTATCCCTGTCCCCACGGTCGTCACCCACACACTTGTCTGTTCCGATGGTTGCTCCTCAACTTGACGGACTCTGATGTTGACCCCTCGGCATGCCGCCTTCCATGTCATTTTCCGCCTTCATTTCCGCGAGTTCTGTAAAGAGGTCCCCGTTTTTTCCCGCATATGTCTGTTGAATTCTTCCCCCTTTTCCCCCAAAGCGAATTAGTTTTGACTCACCCCCCCTCCCCTTCTTGTGGCGCCCCCTTCTTTAGAGTTCAATTTCTCGATGAGTCGCGCCTTTTCAGAGAGCGGGCTTTGTCAGGATTTTTTTCATGGCAAACCCTTTTGACGCCCCTTGGCTCCCCTCCCAAACTGGTTTTTCTTTTCCCTACCTGGTCGGGACGTTTCCCGGGGGCCCCCTTTTTCATCAGCCCAACACAGGTGTTTTTTTTTAGTGGCCCCACGTTTTCTTACCCCTTTGCAGATCAGACCCCCAAGTGTCCCTCGAAGCTTGTCATTTTCTTGAGGTTGACATTAACCCCTCACGTCCCTCCCTTCCAAGCGAGATCCCCCATCACTTGTCCTGATGCAAGGTTGGAACACTCGTTGGTTACCTCTTCTTTCCAACCGTGGCCCCTTCTTTTTTTTTCCCCATCAACTTCAAGACGGGTACGTCCGTTTCAAAAACTTGCCCCCTCATAAGCTTTCCCAATGGTTGTCTGTATCCCCTTTCTCGGTGAGCGGTATCTTTTGTGACAGCCGTTCCACCCCACCTCGCCCCTGAGGAGCGTTTGCTCTCCCTTTTCCTAACGCCTTTCGCGATTTCGCGTTGTCCCCTTTCACGTCCAACCTCCCTTTTTGTCTTCCGTGGCCGCGCGCCCTTTGCGGTGCTAAGCCTTTTCCTTTTGAGTCTTTGTGTTGTGGCCGTCCTTCCTTTTATTTTTTTTCCCTAGGCTATGACACTATCTTCTTTTTCCTCCTTCCCATGTGTTTGTGTTTTTTGGCATCATTCTTTATTGTTTCTATTTGTTTTCATCCCCCTGGCCTTTCGTCTTCCCCTGAGCATTCACCATCGTTTCGCCCTCCCTTTTCGGCCTTTCCGTTTTTTTCATTTAAACAACAAAGCTTTTCACTTGCTTTGAGAACGGTCGCGCCCTCATTTTCTGAACTCGGAACTCACGAACTCTTTTTTCCTTCGCGTTGGTGGACGCACTCCCCAGTGGATGATATAAATCCTTTGTCCGGGGAACCTTTATTCGCCTTTTTTCCTGATTAGTCGTTATTGACTTTTTATGTCCATGTTTTTTTCCCCGGGTTTTTCGGTTGTGACCAACTTACTGTTAGTTTTTTTGGCCACTCTTTTTCCACACCTTTGATCCCCCAAGGCATTGTTAGTCTTCTCCGGAAGGTCTCCCCTTTTCTTTCTCCTTCAACTGTCTGGCGTTTCTTTGAGCCGTGACCTCCCCTTTTCCCCAGGCCCATTCCTGGAATTGCCTTTTCGTCTCTGGCGATTTTTTTCCCGCCTCGTTTTACTTGCTGAGGTCCCCCCCCAATGTCAAAATAGTCCTCTTCTCCCTTTGTGTGTTTTACTTGGCCGGGGCCCCGGTCCCCTTTTTTTTTTTCCCGGCCAGTTTGTTACGAAACCCTTTCGGGCCCATTTTTCTTTTTGGCCTGGCCTTCCCTTCTAAAACCCCAAGCCCCCCTATTGTCCTTCTCCTGTGCCTCATCAGAGGATTTGCCCTTTTTCCCCCCTTGATTTTTTATGTCCCCCCCAAATCCTTTGGGGAGGTGGTTTGGCATGTTCCTTGCATGAAGGCACATTCATCTCTTCCCTTTTTTGCCTTGGTTGAAGAAGTTTAAATGCCTTCCTTCTTCCTGTTTTCCCCCTAATCTCGGACCCCTGAGTTGGCCCCCTTACCTTTTTAGGGATTCCGGATTTAGCATTGGAACCTCCCTTAAGATTATTCAGTTTCTTATTAGCCCTTGGCTGTTTGCGATTTTTTTTTTTTTTTCGACCCCGGTTTTTGGAAATTTTTGCATTTTAGTTTCATCCTGTGTTGTGGCTTCTCCCCCGTTTTCGGTCCCTATCATCTTTCGTCTCTTCGGCTTAATTGATTTCGCCGTTATGTCAGACAACATAGTTGTCCCTGGTTTTTCGCATAGTCCCCCTTCCTTTTTTCGGATGGGTGGAGCCGTTTTTTTTGTCTCAGACTTCACTTTGCTTTCTGCGAATATTTCGTTTCCGTCACACCCCCTTTTCCCTCTAGTGCTTTTTGGTACGTAGCCGGGTACTTTTCTGTTCAGCTTCTCGCACTTCCGTGGTTCTTTGGTATTTTTTCGCGTGTTTTTTTTGCACCACCCACACTCTTGGTGTCTTTTTCCGTACTTCGTTTTTTCGTAAGCCCGGAACGCTGGCCCCAACCCTCGGTGGTGTTGCTTAGAGTTTTGAGGATTCTTCACCCCTTTCTCCCCGCCCTTGCAGCGATGGCCATTTTACCCCTCGGGCACTGCTCCTGGTTTGTCCCCCCTGTTCCCTTTCTTTTTTGCACCCTCCAGGCCACCACTTGTAAAAACTTTGTTTTTTTTTCCTGACCCCATGGTTGTCCGTTCTGTTTGTTTCGGACTTAAAGATTTCCCCGAGGACTTCTCAACATTCTTGTCCTACTTTTTTATTCTGGTCCCCCCTGTTGTTCTTCCTGTGGGGGCCACATCGGAGTCTGTTTCCTTTCGTCCCTTCTTTTGAGTCAACTTTTGATGGTCCCTTAACTGTGTCGACGTTTCCCCCTGCTGCTTTCGGGTGCTTGTACCCCGGTTTCCACGCTTTATTTTTAATAACGTCGTTGTTTCAGATCGTTTTTTTTCTCCCCTGATTCCTTCTCGACATCTGAGTTCCCTTTCCCATTTCTTTTCTCCTCCCCCGTGCTCCCTCTCTTTTGCCGATTTGTGATTACGTTTGAGAACGTTTTTTTTACCTTGTTGCTTTTTTTTTCGCCCCCTCTTTCCTCCCTTGCCCGTTTTTTCGGAAGGAGGTTTTAACCTGTTCTTTTCACTTCTGTACGCCGTAGCTTGAAGAATCACTTGTTTCCTCTTTTGCATTGCTTTTTTCGGTCTTTCTGGTCCATCTTTTTCCTGCCTCCTCTGAAATTGTATATTTCCCTGTTTTTTCAGTTGTTTTCCTGTAGTCTGTGTTGATATTTCGATCCCCTTTGCCCCGCTCTTTGTTAGCGGCGTCCGTTTTTGCCGGACGTCGTATACGACTCTCTGCTTTTTCTTCCCCCTCTCGGGTTTTTTTTTCTCGATCTTTTAGTCCTTCAGTGTCGCCTCCCCGCCTGTCCCCCTTCCTCCGTTTTCATCAATATCGTGTCCTGTGCCCCGAAATCAACAGCTTTTACCCTCGGCTACTTCTCCCTTTCGCGATTCCAAGTTTTTTTTTTTGTTATTAAAAACTGTCCCCCTTGTCCACGAGGAAGACAAACCAGTATTCTCTCTAGGTCTTACATCTTGTCCCCCGACCTTTTTCACATTTTTTCTTCCCGACTTTGCTTCCAGATCTTTATGTTTTCCCCCCCCCCCTCAAACCATTTTCACACCCCTTTCCCACTGTAATCACGCCCTTTGGCCATACCCTTTTTGCTTGGGCCCTTTCTTTCCCCTGGGAATGGATTTATTCAATAACCAGAACTTTTCTTTCTTGGAACACCCTGTATTTCCCAACGATTCCCCCCCCAAATCCCTCGACGGTTTTTCCGCACTCGACCACCAAAGGAATGGACATCCCTAACCAATTCGCCATATATTTTCGTCCCCTCTTAATTAGTGGCCCGGGTTTCTTCCAATTCAGTCATTTTTTCCCTGTGCCCCTTTTTTTATCGTGAAGCTTTTTTCTTACATGAACTAACCGCCCCAATTAACCCTTTACCCCCCCCCCCAGTTTTTCAATTGGTATTTTTTTCTATACAAATTTTGCCCATAGCACCAGGGTCCCTGTCTTTTATGCCCCGTTCGCGCACCCATTTGCCCTTTGTCATGTTTTGTCCTCTCTTTCCCGACCACACATCATCTGATACTCGCGTTTGCCGCTTTTGCGTTTTTGTCTACCCCCCACTTGTCCAAATTCCTTTACAACGATTTTGTTTTCCAAGCGTCAAGACCATTATGGGCGTTCTATCAAGCTGCACGCACCCCCTCCCCCCGTCCTCCCTCAACTCTCCTCTGAAAGTGATTTCCGTCTCCCAAAATCTAGCAATCCCCGCCCCCCCCTTTTTTTCCTTTTTGAAGGCCACGGCACCCTTCCTACCCCATGTCCTGACAACCCATTCCGTTCCCTCGGACGCCGGTGCCCCACTAAAGCGAGTTGACGAGGCCCGAGTGGTTTCCCCAAATTCCCTTTCCCCCTTTTGCCCTTCCTTCGCATCTTTGGGACGACCTCATATTCCATCACCACGGAGTCAATCCCCTACATTTTCCCAAGTGGGGGGAACACCATCCTAGGTCCGCCCTTTAATCCCCCTCTCCGTTGTGGTGTATGGATTGGCATTTCCGGCCGTTTTTTCAAATCGGTCTTTTCGCTCCGGTCTCGATGGAGGGGCCCCATATCCCCGTCCTGCCTTCGGAAGTTGATTCTGTGCCCCCGACCCCTCCCCCCCAGCTAGGATGAACCGTTTGCCTGATTTTCTTTTTCCACTCCCTTATTTTGTCCGCCCCCCCCGGATCTTTCCAAATCATGTCTGTAGGAGCGATTTTTCATCCCTTTTCTGGTCAGTTTCCCCTGGGCCCGGTTTTTTGCCACAACCGAGTTTGTCCCCCGTGTTACCTACACCCCAATGTTTCCCTTTTTTCCATTTTTTTTTTATACCTTCCCTGGGGGATTTCCATTCAGAACCCCATTTTGTTTTTTCCTTTGACTTCTGCCGCCACCTGGCGTACAAAACTCCCCAGAACGCGTCCAAGGCCGCTGCCCTCCTTGGTTCTTTGAAACTTTTGAGTTTCGTCTTACCTTTTTCCCCCCCTGCACTTACCCATTCCTGCAGAGTCCCCCTTCTTCACCCTCCCCCTTTACGGTCGCCTTTTTGCCACTTGGCCCCCTTTTCTCTTTTCACCCCACACCTGCCCCATACCCCGAAACAGTACCGTTCCCCGACCCAACTGGTCCCCCTCCCATGTAACAAGTGTGTGCTGTATCCTTCCTTCGTCCCGGTATTCTTTCCCCCCCCCCACGATTTTCAAAGCCCCACACAGATTTTCTGTTGATCATCCTCAACTGTCCCTTTTTTCCCGCACCCTCATTCTGGCGAACTTACCGTTGAACCTCTTTCCTGTTGTTGCTCTGTTTTTTTTTTTCTGATTCCGTTTGATGGACCGTCAACCGGCTTTTTCTGCTCTGTGGAACTGGGACGACTGTGGCTTTTTTATGTTCAGGAAGTGTAGACACTTTATATCTTTTTGTCCTTCCTTCCTTTGTTGTTGATATTGTTTTTACTTCTTTAAACACCCCTGGCCTTCGTTCTGTCCCAGTTTCCCTCGCATGTATGTTGGATTTTGTGCCAAATTTTTCCCCCCCTTTCCACGTCTTTTTCTTCCAGACCCCACTTCCTTTTGACTCTATTAACTTCGTTCCGCTTTCCCTACTCTGTTCCTACCTCGCCAGTAGTAACACTACTGACCCCCAACCCCCTTATTCTTGTCCGCACCCGTCCGAACCCCCCCTTTTTTCCCTTGTTTTCCTCCGGCGGGGTCCTTCGCTGCTTCTGATGACTTTCGGCCACCCCCGGTTCCCCCCTCGTTCCTTGTTTTTTTTAGGCCCTTTGCACCCCGTCCATTAACGGTTTGTAGTCTGAGTCAAGCGTACGTCCACCTCCCCGTGCCTTGCCCTGGATGTATCGACCCCCTTCTGGTGGCCTTCCCCAATTCTCGAGCCCTTGATTCAAGTGCGTTCCTCCAACCGCCTGTTCGACCTGGTATGTCTTTCGCATTTCGTTTTGTTCTTTGTGTATCAAGAGTATTCCCTCAGCCCGAGTAAGGTACCTCCGACGGGTTGTCCTAGGACCACTATCTGTCCTACATCTCTTCGCTGTTTTCTTTTGCTCACCGTTTTTTTTTTTGCTCCCATCGATACCTGTCGTTTTATCGTGTTACAGTGCACCCTCCCTGCTTTCTTCAAAGCACCTCATTAACTTTGCTTTTTTGTAGCGTGATCCCCTTTTCCCTTTCTTGTGTCCCCCGTTTCGTTTTTCCCTCCCCCTCACTCAAGACTGCGACCCCCTCACAGGACCCCTTTTTTTTTCCCTGCCCATCCCCCCCCCTTTTTGCATGGTGTGTCCCTTTTTTCCTTTGGTATTGCCACCACAGTTCTTGTCCCCCTTTGTCTTGGGATCCCCCACTTTGTAAATTTTTCGTCTTATTGTTCCTCTTGGCTTCCTTCACTACTGTGCCCCACCACTCTTTCTCTCGAGTTTTTGTGTGACCAGACGTGACTCCCCTTGCCCTCCCAGCTATTTGCCGATCCGCGGACGCTTGTCCTGTTTCGATCCGCCTGGTAGCCATCACATACCTCAGAAGGTTGGAGTGATTTTTTGCTTTTCTCAACCACGGCCCCCACCACCCCCCTGTTGATCTCACTCTTCTCTTTGATTGCGTATTTGGGTGTGTGACCGGAGTGTACACCTATTTTCTCAGAGTTGCCTCACTGGCACTTTCGTGTCCAGAGACTCTGCTCCCTTCCTTGCATGTAGTCGAGGTGACCGTCGTAATCCAGTGTTCCCAACTGGCTGGGAGCATGGGACATTTTTTCTGCTTCCTTTCCGGTTAGTTCGTACCCACTTCCTTTTCCGAGGCAGTCCGGAGGGCGGTGCATTCATGGTACCCTGGTCTTTCTTTTTTTTTTTTCGCCTGTTTTTTTTAGAGCAGTTTTGAATATGTCGAGGCACTTCACACCTATTTTTTTTTTTTTTTCACCCTTCTGCCCAGCTTAGTCGGCGCGTTAGTTGATGAATTTTTTTGTTTCTTTTCTGGATAGTCCAATCGGTTTGAGGTTTTTTTCACCCTGGTGCCTTCGTGCTCTGCTTGTCAAGGTGCAGTCTTTTTCGGCCCACTTGGGCCGTTTGCCGGCTTGCCGGCTTCCAGGGGCCAGTCTTTTCTACACGTTCTATCCCGTTCGAGGATAGTCTTCTTCCTCTTTTCTTCCCCTGGATTCAATACTTTCGTACTTTGCCCCTTTTTCCTTGCCTGCCGGCTCGATCGTGCAGCTGAATTCAGTACAGAGATCTTTGTCGGTTCATGTTTCGTACCTCGTCTTTGGTATTCATATTTTTTTTTATTGTCATCTTTCGGAGAACCCCCCATCTTCCTTGCTTTTTTTTTTCTTGGTCTTTACCTTCACTGTTGTTTTCTATGTCTCAGTGGTTTTTCCACCCAAAGCCATAGAGCGGCAAAACCCCACTCTTTTCGGATTTTTTTTCGTGGTTCTCTGTTGTGCCGTGGTCATTCCGCTTGGGACCCCCCTTCTCCTTTTCGCTCGCCTTCCGCCCTTGCCTTCCCCTTCGTGCTCCGCTTTTCTGCAATATTTTGACGACTTGGCACTAATCTTTTTTTCTTCCCCCTGCCCTCGTGTGTTTCCCCCATATGTGCCCTTATCATACTGTGTACCTTCTGTTTGTTGTTGGCTTCTGTGTTTTGCACGGTCCCTGTCTCCCCCCGGTTCGTTGTTTTCAGGGAGGATCCGCGACCCCCTTTTCCCTGAAATTTTCCCTTGTGTTTGCTTGGTCCCATTCCTATCAGTCTTCGGTCACCCCATGAGACTGGTGCCAGAAGTCTGAGTCTTTCCCCTCTCCAGACTTCTTTTTACCGTGCCTCTCTTTCTCGCGCCTTCTGCGCAACAGCCCTGTTTCCTTGTTTTTTTCGATCCCCCCTGGATGTTCCCTCTCTATTTGCCTTACTTTCTTCTGACGATTGACTTTTTCTCGTTCAGCGTGTATTGTAAGCAGTGACCTGCTCGGAACATGCCGGTTCCCACTCTTTCTCTGGCCGTTGGATCCTTTTACCTTTTTCCCCCCCCCTTTTTTTTTGGGTCCCCCAGTATCTTCAGCCTGTTTGGAAGGGTCTTTAAGGTTTTTTTTGTACGTTATTCGTTTTACCTTCGGCGTTTTTTTTCTTTTTCGTACCTTTTTTCCCTCTTGACAGCCCCTTTTAAGACCTCCTGCTATTCCCCCCCTCGTTTTCCCTTTCCGCGTGACACGATCCAATCTGTGTCCTGCATTAGCTAGTTGTTTCCCGAGAATCTAGTTTCTGACTGGCTTCCTGTAGTCACCCTGTTCGTTCGGTTTCTGTTATTCCTTTACCTGCACATCTGTTATTTTTTTTTTTTCCCCTTG
>Ga0179593_1420845_pt1 | contig 13266 bp, 10 predicted proteins | sample CZODoug2_1_08_16_FD_185931 | JGI IMG/M metagenome (GOLD analysis project Ga0179593, IMG submission 185931) | Vadose zone soil fungal communities from Angelo Coast Range Reserve, California, USA - CZODoug2_1_08_16fungal (PacBio error correction) | ecosystem: Environmental > Terrestrial > Soil >... | reverse complement strand
TAAGATTCTGACGAGAGGAAAAGGAGATTCAGGGTGTCCCCTAGATGAGACTGAATGCGCTCTCTTCTCTCCTCATGCCCTTAGTTTTTTGTTTTTTTTTATCTCGATTGAGCTCCCCCTCTCAACGTATCGCTGTGGGAATCCCACACTCCCGGGAGAGGGCGTGCTTAAGTTTTTGTCCTCTTTGTGGTAGTCGCTGGTCTACTTAGACCTTTGAGCTTTGGGTTTTCTCTAGACTCTCGTGAAGGATTAATGAAGAATAGAAGTATCTGATGAGCTCCAGCTCCCTCCTTCGATTAAAGTCCCGTCAAAATTGATCTTCGCGGAGGTGAGGGTTCGCCTGTTTTTTGTTTTTCAGGTGTTGCTATTCCGTCTCTCCTCCCTTGGGCGAGGCAGTTTCCGATAGAGAGGCGTCTGAGAGTGCATAGACTTCCCGCGAGTTATGTTTTTCCGTTGTACCGTGTATTGCACCCCTAGTTTTCCGTTTCTTTTCTTGCTGAGGCCACCAAGACTTTGTCCCTTCCCCCCCTGTGGCCCTCTCCACTTATCCATCATAGCGAACGTAGATAGAGACGCCCCCTCAGTTTCGCGCTGTGTTTGCTCTCCCCGTTTTTCTTTCGCCGTTTCCTCGCTGTACACCGGCCCAGTTTTTTCTAGCCTAGCGCGTGAGTTCTCCGTTCCAAGGTGGTTCTCTCCTCCTCGAGTTTCTCTGCAGACAACACAGAATAAACCAGGCGCCACTGCTTACCGAGTGCGCATTTCTCCCTTTCCGTTTTGGGGGTCCCCGCCCGGCTCTCCGTATGCTGCCAGGTTTTTGTAGGAAGAATGTTCTCCATTGAGTTGATTAAAAGGAGTTCTGAACGAGACAACCCAAAGTCCCTCACCCCCCTCCACTCATCTCCCCTCCCAATAAGTACATCACAAACCAATCCCCACGCAAACAAAAACAGGCACTTTTTGCCACCGCAATGTGTCGGATCATCCGGTCGCATTCTTCTAGAGCGAGCGAGTTGAAGGATGTGACCGTCCCGATGCGCTCCTCCTGATGACTGTCCTGCCTCCCTTTTTCTGTTCAAATGTGCGTGCTCTTTTAGATCGCTTTGTGGGTGACATTCTTTCCCTTTGAAGCATCCGGCACATTCTTTTCGCTCCCGATGCAAAGGAGACCGAGTTTTTGCCCCTGACGGCCGGCCGAGTTGCCGAAGGCGTTTCCATCTCCTCCCAAGTATTCCGTTCTTTTCTTTCTTGCTCGCAGAATTTCCCCCCCCGCTGATCTCAGACTGTCTCCCCCTTTTCAGAGAACCGAGATAGTACAAGAGAAGGCTTATTTAACCTGTCGCCTTTCTCCTCTGCTGCTGATGAGGATATGCAGCTTTTTTTCGCCTTTCCCATGACTCCTCAGGATCAATTTCCTCCATGTGTAACTTACTCGCGTCATCATAAAGTATTCGGAACGCTTCTCTCCCCTTTTACGTCTTTTTAGCCGTTTCTAGGCTTCCTATTCAGCTGTAAAAGCCATCACGCGATGCCCCGTTCTCAGAGATCCACTGCCTCGCCCCTTTCTTGTTTCTCATACACCAAACCTTTGGTTTTCACTTCGCCATTCCTTTATCCGCGAGTCTAGATTCGATTCTCTTGGTGTCTGGTAGTAGGGGAACTGAAGGAGATAATCTCGGCCAGTTCGTTGGTCGCGTGTTTTGTCCCACCCCTCCTCCGCTTCGTTCCTTAGCCCAACCCCCCCAACGATTTTATTAGAGTAGAGATGCGTGATCTTTTTCCATAATGTTTTTCCAGTTTGCGCATCATTGCGGACTCGCTGTCGATTCCTTTCGTCTGCTCCTTTTTTCCTTCGGTTTGTTCCCAGCCTTCTAGGCTTTGCGAGAAAGATGAGTGAGCTTGCGAGCATTTCCCATCTCCACTTCAGTTGGCGTTACGCACCCTCGTAACGGCGATTCACGTTTTTTTGCGATTTCTTCGTGTGCTGGTTCCCCTCTTCTCATGAGCTTCGATCTTCTGTCGTTAGAACCGCGATAGAGGACTCTAGGTTTTTTTAAGTAGCATCCCTGAGACTTCCCCGGCTCTCCGGCCGCTTCGTCGCTCTTCGAGTGGTAACGCAGACGACGTGGGCTATTTTTTCGCTATGCTCCCCCCTTCGATACTTTTCGTGGAGAGAAGGTATAGGAAGCAAAGATTGATCCTCGGTCGAATCCCGGCCGATAGTCAGTATCCCTTCGATGTTTCTCAGCTTTTTCACCTACCTTCGTGGAAGACCCGCGAACCTTTTCCCTTGATATTTATGTGGAGGGGTAGGCTTTCTGCCTGATCGTCCACCTGCCCCCTCTGTAACGAGCATTTCTTCCTCTATTTGCACCGACATCAGCCACTTTCCCTCTCGCCCGATTTCTCGAGATCTCTTTTTTGGAGCCGAGTGATTTTGGGGAAGCCCCAGTGAGCCGCCCCCCATCCTTTTTTTGTGTAGTTTCTTCCCCGACTTTGTGGCGCCTATCGCAGAGGCGGAATCTCGTTGAGGGCGTCCCAGCCGCCGATTATTGCCCCCCCTTACCTGCTCTCCCTCCGACAATCTTTTTCCGTAGTGACTAGCGAATGTGATTGCTTCCCGTCGTTTTTTTGACCTTCCCGAGGCTCTCTTCTAGGCGCGCACGCTTTCCCTCCCTCTCCTCCGCCCCCCCCCCCCAGACGGCTTTATAAGAAATAGTCTCTCAGACGTGCGGCTCTATATCACAACTTTTCTCTGGGCCGACTGAGTTCGCTTCGATAACTTCTGTTGGGGAGCATTTTCTCGCCGCATATCCCCTACTACGTTTGTAAGTGCCGGCCTCCTTGCTTCAAAATTCCTGGCCGGCGCGTCCCCCCCCCCTCCACTGACGTCCTTGGATCTAGCCGGAAATTTCTCTCGTTCCGGCTGTGCCACTCCTCATGTACCAACCAGATTGGTTACTCTTTTAAACTCGGCTTTCCCGTTTCATATCACGTATGGGGTTAAAAAGGGGTCCCTTGGAGCGCACGCGTACGTTCCCACCATTCCCCCCCCAGGCCTTGCGTCAAGGCGCTTATCACTTCGGCCTTCTTATCTCCCCTTGCGCTTCCTTCCCGGGTTAAGCTGATTCCCCTTCAATAAGAAAAATGGAGATTCGTCTGATACTCTGGAGGGCTTTAGGTCCGCTCGTACTTCTTGCGCGTTTGCCTTGGATGGGTCTTTTTTCTTTGCTGCCTTCCCTCGATGATCGCCCTTTGCTTTTGGATCCTTTGCCTCGCTGTTCTAACCACCCGGTGCGGGACGGTGATTCGTATTGGTTTGACAGGAACTCCTCCCCCGGCTCTGCTTAATCTCCTTTCTTTTTCGTTGCGTCTCTAGCCTCTGCCATTGACGATAGTTTTTTTCCTCTTAATTTCTTTCCCTCCCAGGCGTTCTCGTGGTGATAACGATGCTGCCTAGTTCTAACTACCCCTTCAGACGACAGCTCGGTTATCCTCTTTCCTCGATCTATTACCTGGCCACCTTCCCCTCCTCCACCCTGGCTTTCCCCCCCTACAGTGCGTCTACAAAAACACGCAGAAGATAAAGGGGCCTTGTCTTTCCGCGCTGGTGATGGCTTTTTTCAGCCTCCAACCTTCTAGGGAAAGTCCCGATGCTGCCTCTAGTCCTTGTCACGGCCTCGATTAGAGAACGTCTTTTCGCTTACTTCGTCGACCCCGTCCTCCCCCCGATTTAGTGCAGAACGCCCCGATAACTTCTTTGGGATTCGAGACTTTGCGTAGCTAAGCCTCTTCCCTTTTCTTCCACCCGCGCGACTCAACTTGGTTGGCATTGATTTTTTTCTTTTTTTTCCCCGCCTCTTCGAGGGACCTTCCCTCGGGTACCTATTCTTTATCACGGAGTATATGCGGTCGGCCGTGATCGCTCCCTCCGCTCCTCGCACTATAGGAGGCGTTTCACCTTCCTCCCTTTCTCCCGTTCGCGCCCTCGTTCCATCATGGATCCTGAAGACGATTTCAGAGCGTCTTAACCCCTCGTGACCAAGCGTTTCCGTACACCCGGCCGTGTTGCGAGGTCGCCTCATCCTTTTCCCCTTCGCTTCAAGTTCGCCTGCGGGTTAGGAAACCTGCATGTGAATCGCCGAGCTTTGCCGTTTTTTTCTCCTCGCTTTTTCTACTCGTGGACGAAGCCGCTCTGCCTGAGCATGCTTCCCAACGGCTTCCCCCTGAATACACTCGTCAATGATTCACTCGCTTCCCCCCATTAGAAACCTTGTCGAAAGCCCCCCCTTTCACGGCCTCCCGTCTCACCAGAAGATTCATTAACACCTAAAGCCGTTTTTCCCGCGCGTGTCAGTTCCTCCCACAGGGCGCCTCCGCAAACAGTGGACAGGACCTTCTTCTCCTCTTCTTCTGCCCGCGCCGACCCCAGGCACGTCGCTCGGATCCGAAGGAAATGACCCGGGAAGATATGAGCGTGATGCCCCACTTTAGGGCGCTTTTCTTGAGAGGGTTACAACGATCAGGCCCCCTCGTGAAGGCGAACTCTTTTTCGGTGTGAATTGAAGATATAATATTTTTACGACCTCACAGTGTGTTGTTGATGACGCTTTCCAAACTCCTTCACGTCTTCTCCTTTCACTTCGGTGACCTGCCTTTGTTATTTTCAGCCATTGAAAGCCAGCCGTAGGCAAAGATACTGAATTTCTGAACCTATGTGGTCCTCGACCAGAATAGCGAAGGGAGGCGGAGGGTCTGCGCCCGGACGCCTGATGTAGCGTAAATTCCTTTTTTGCTTCACCCATTACACGGGGTCTTAATGATCGATGGGAGGACTTGTGTAGTGAAAGCGGATGGTGTAGAGGATTCTTCTGCGACGGGTTTCTTTCCTCCGGTTTTTCCTGGTTGTCCGAGACGCGTCTCTCTTGACTCTTTCCTTCGTTTTCTTCTCTTCCGGCCGTGTGCCTACCCGGTTCTGGCTTCTCGGTGATTTAGCTCCTTTTTAGAAACTCCCTTTTAGCCGCTGTCAAATTGTTTCGATTGACTATTCACCTGGTTTTCCCGACCACCCGCGGTCTTCAGCCGTTCTCTCCCAGGGTATGAGTCCATTCTCCCCGTTCCCGGGTGTTTGTTATGGCCCGTCTTTTTTCAGCGAGTTCTAAAGAGCTGGAGAGCTGGTCCTTCTTCTCGTTATTCAAGCATTTTGGCTCCTCCTATATACGACTGGGAGTTCCCTCCCCCCTGAGGAGTGCTCCCCCATTCGATCTCAGGAGCCAGTTCGATTTTTTTTTCCGGACCGGGGACTTTTTATTTGCCCGGTTGAGCGGACTTTTTTTCTCTGAATCGAGTGACCTCTAGAGTGAGAATTTACAGCGATGCTGCGGTGCAAGCGAGGCCTTCCTGCCTTCCTTTCCCCCAGTTTATCTCTTTTTTTTTGCTCTTTCCTTCTCGATTATTCGGCGAACCTCGAGAATAAAAAACTACAGTGAGCGGTGGGCGCAGCTCTTCTGGTCTCATTGGGCCGCCCCCGTATCGCGGCGAAACTCGAATGGTCGGGCATCGTTGATTTGCGCGATATGCAGCAGTTTTATGAAGAATTCAGCGAGATGAAGAAGAAATCACGTTGATTTTACCCTAACGTCTCTTTCACCTGATCTTTGCTTCCGTTTCGGGTGGCGAATTTGTTTCCTCTTTATTCCTAGGAACGCCGTTTTCCCGGTAAAGGTGGCTGATTTCGTCCTGACCGTTTTTCTTCTCGAGGCTTTTATTCGAGTGCTGGAGGGCGACGTTCGGTCATTGCACACTACATGCGTTTATTTACGACCGATAAAAAGTAGGACTCTCATTGGCGTGAGAGCCAGCGTCCAGGATAGCGATTTGCTTGTGCATATTTCTATCCCTCACTTCCTATCTCGTGGCGATGTAGGGTAGGAGTTCTTAAACGGTGTTTAAAGAATAGGGGACATTGCCGGTGGGTTTTTGAGAGCTCTTTGCTCGCTTAGAAAGGTTACACCGGTGTTTAGTTTTTCTTTTCTTTAATCTCTTCTCTGGTCTACGAACCCCCCCGACCATCCCCTTCCTCAGCCCTGGAGAGGGCGAGAAAGCCCTACAGCGCGGCGGCCGCCTCTTGTCGCCCTTTTTCTGTATTCAGAATTCTCCTTTCCCGTTTCACCCTTCTCCCCTTCTCCCTCCCCCCCGGTTTTCGATAATGGTGACCTGTCGTCTCGCTCGTCCTGCTGGTTTTTTGCTTTCCTTCTTTCTACTTCTTGCGCCCTCGTCTTCCCACTTTTTTTCAAAAAGCCGTGAGAGAGACCCCTGGTCGATCCTTTTTTCAGTTAGCGTTTAGTTCAATTCTGAAGTTCCTCCGCAGGACATTTCGGCGCCCGCTTCCCAAAGTTTTCCCCCTCCGTTTTTCTCCGGGGACGCGCCTTCCCTTCCTTGTCGTAGCCTCAGGCATGGCCCTCTATTCCCTTCGGATCTCCCGATGCGGCGCGCTCTTCGCACCCCCTTGCATTCTCCGGGATTGCTCTTCGGTGATCCCCCTTTTTTCGATTAGTATTGTCCCTGCGCGGTTTGGGAGCCCTGAAAAATTTTGTTCCATGCTCGAGCTGTGGAAGCTAGGTTCTCGGCATCTTCTGCTCGTTCGCTCCCGCTCTCCCTGATGCGGCCAGTTGTACCGGACTAGCGAAGCCATCCAGTCGAGGACGAACGCTGGCAATTCTTGTCGAGTTTGACTTTTCCTTTCTAGGCGGGACACCCGCGAAAGAGATGCACGGTGCTGTGATTCCGCAGACTCTCTGCAATTTTCATCCCCCCCCGGAGTTTGCAGCGCTTCACCTCTCTGCTTCTTTCGCCGGGGTCCCCCCCTATGTGGCTGGCTTCCTTTCCTGTCGATGTGATACTTCCTTCTTGGTTTCCTAGAGTAGATAGCTGCAAAACACCCGATCTCGAGTTTTCTGCGAGTGTTTTGGGTCCTTCCCCTTTCATGTATTTCCTAGCCTGGTCGTTGCAGAATCTTACTCTTAAATAGGATAGAGTCGTCGCGTCCCCCCTCTACTGTTTTTTTTTTTGTCTTTCCGAGAAGTCTAGGCTTCCGTAAGCGTGACTCTCGTAGAATTCAACGACCTCTCAAATGAGGCTTAGTTGAAGCACCTCTCGCTCCGCGGCTCCGGCCTTCGGCGCCGCTCTTTTTTTCTCTTCGCCATGTAGAGACCCTTCGCTTTCTCCCCCCCCCCCCAGATGGCGCTTCCTAGGTCGGTCACCGTATTGGTGATGGCTAAGAGCATCCTTTATCTCGGTCCCTAAGTTTCCCCTTGCCTCAGAGGATGATCTCCAGACGCCATTCCTTTCTTCCCCCTTATGCTTCCCGCCTCGCTCTCTCCTTTGTCCCGCTCTTCCATTTCCTTTTATCGGGTCCCAATCCCCCCGCGTTAAGAGAGTAAGAGGCGATCGCAGCGAGACGCTCCTATGCTGCGCAAGGGTCAACTTTAATGCTTACGTTAAATCGCAAAAGGTAGACATCGCCTCGAGATCGTTTTTGTTTCGCATGCGACCCAGTCGGAGGTAACCCTCCTACCCTGTCAGGTATGAACCGTCAATTGGCCCCCTCCCCTTAAGTCCAGACCCCGCGCGCATCATAGTGACTCTCGCGGATGTCCTTAGCTGAGTCCATTGTTTTTGCTCCCACCCCCTGGTGGTTTCTTATTAACCGCAGGTGCAGAGGCAGTCTGGCATCTAATACTCTCAACGTTCGGGACTCCGACGTTGAGTGTCGTCCGCGCCGATTTTACTCATGAACGCTGATCCGCCGGGCTCTATGCCTCCCGTGCTTATTTCCCCTTTACGCATGTGAGGGTGAACCTCTAGGCGTGCTTCCTTCTTAGTGCCTGCTCGGTCCGATCATCTTCTTCAAACTTTCGAGCCATGAGCACATTTAAAGTTGTCTTTTGTCGGTGAATTCCGTCTTAAGGCCTCTACCAAAGAGTTCTCGCCGAAGGAGCTCTTCGTTCCTCCACTTGCTGTGTTTGCGCTTCGAATTCGCTCCCGAAGCGCTCCTACGTTGGTATAGAGATGGTTTTGGCCTGCGTTTTCGCCGGCCGGCTGTTTGCTGTCCCCGCGCCTGGCGCCTTGGTTTTTCTCTTTATCCTCCCCGTCGTTTCCCGGTTTTTCCATGACTATGAACCCCCATCCTCCTGCATACCCCCCGAGCGCGTTGCCGTTCCGATTTCTTCTTGTTTTTAATGTTGATCGAGGAGCAGTTCCGTTTCCCTCGTCTCCCATCCTTCTCCCTGCCAAGGGCTAGATACCCTTGAGACGAAAGGCTGTATCGACCACCGTGCGTTCCCCCCCTTCTCTGGCCTGGTCAGCACGCACTTCGGACTCCTGCACCTTATCCTTTGGAGGATCCTCCGCTGGCGTTTTTTCCTTGAGGTAGCTATAGACGTAGCTGGGGACCCTGGGCTTTTCTTTTTTTTCTTATGACTGCCCTCGTTCTCGCCTACCACCATTTCTAATCCTAGAGCTTCTTTGGATCCCCTCAAACCGGTTCCCCTCAAGGCCTTCCTATGAGTCAGGTCCTGTCAGAAATAATCCTTTTGCTTCAATAGCGAGGGCGCTTTTTTGCGTCTCAGGAAGAAACTATCAGATGTCCGCTAGAGGATCTGATCCGCGCGACGCCCAGGCGATCAGACCCCTTCGTTGGTGATACTCGTCTTATAACCTCCTTTTTTTTGCCCTTGACACCTGGCCCCCGCCTTTCCCCCCAGTCTAGAGATTGAAGACACTTGAAGTCTACCTGACAATTCCCCCCCCCCGGAGGTACTTTTTTCCTAACCTCGGCTGCCCACCTCCCCCCCCCTCCACGCTGACGAGTCAAGTGAAGTTAGGTCGATGATGCGTTTTTCTTGCGTCTGCTGTAATTAAACTAAGGCATTTTGCTATCCCTGCTGTCTCTCCTGTCCCCGAAGTCCCGCAGGTTATTGAATCCCCCTTCCCTCCTTTGCGCCCTCGACTTTCGCAACACGTTTCTTCTTCTGCGAACCTCCCCCCCTACCCCTTTTTTGGTGTTCTGCCCGAGAAGTAGTCGTTTTTGATAAAGATATTATCCGCAGGATGCAAACGCTATAACCATGCTCGAATCTTCAGTCCTCCTTCCTCGTATGTCCCCCCTCATCAATAGGAAATGATACAAGGATACAGGTCTTCAAATCTTAGCCGCTCACCTAGAGTGTGCTGCGTCCGGCCGTGCGAGAGGATTTCTCCTCCTCCTCGTCACTTTTTTTAGTAATTAGATGAAGGGAGCGCCCGGATGTGGGTTCTTTCACACTCCCCCGTGCTAGGCTCCCAGAAGATATAAAGATCCCGTTAGGACCAACTTTCGGACCAAACGCTTTAGCCCCCCCCCCCCTTCGGGGGCCCGAGCGAATAGACTGGTCTCTCCCTTTCTCGGACAGTCTCCTCCCTTCAAGGTCACCAGGAATGACTATAAAAGGAGTGTGCGAGCCTCGTCTCTCTTCTTTCGTGACCCGCCGCTCGCGAGTCTTTGTTGAACTTTCCCGGATCCTTACCACCCCTCCCTTTCACTCCACCCTCTCGGGCACGGTAACCTTGGGATGTCGCCAGCCCACCCGGCTCAGGAACGCCCCCCACCTCTTCTCCTTCCCCCCATCCCGCCCACCTTCCTCAGATGCACCGTAGTTCCTTAATTTTTTGAGAAAGACGCCCAAATGGACAGGCCGCTCCTTTTCTTCCTGCCTGCTCATTTCCGTTTTCCAGACTGCCCGCGTTCTTTCCTCTTCCGATTAATTGTAGGAGACTTTCTTAGCGTGCCAGCCACGAGCGTAGACGCTTTGTTATGGGGGTACATGTAGCTGTAAATAAGAGCAAGGACACCACCCAGCGTTCCTTTTTTGACCCTTTGCAGCTGTGTTTTTTACGCTCTCCTCTTCCTACTAACTGTGTGATCTGAGATTTACAGTCGTGCCCCAGTTTCCCCCTTCCTGTCGCCTTCACGCTTTTGCTTAGTATTTCCCGCTCCTTCCTCCTCCCCCTTGTTGCCTTCCCCACTTTTCCTCTTTCGGTCCTCGGGTACTAGGCTGATTATAAGAGAGAAGTTGATGGCATTTTCGGGCGGCGACTTTATCCCCGTTCTTACTCCGTGTTGCGTCTGGTCTCATTGGGCTAACATGTCGTTTCTCTCCGATTCCGATTTTATTTTAAAAGTCTGATGACCCGCGCTCCTGCGGGTTGCTGCTCTCCAGCTTAGACTGTTTAAGAGTTTTCCCGTGCTTGACCTTGCTCTCTCGGCCCGGTGTTCCTTCTGTTTCTAGACGCAGCTGATGAGGTCAAAGACACTAAAGATAGTTTAGAAGCTGCCCATGCTGAGACCGATGAAGAGGAATGTAATGCTTGAACGCTGCGCACTTCCTGCAGACGTTTTACAGTCAGAGGAGTCCCTAGAAAAGTATTGGTTTAGCGCCGCGTTGTCCCTCGGTTTTGCCCTTAACGCGCTTGGATATCTCGTTCCGGTTCCTCCGGGTCAGAACCTTTGCGATCGATCTGAGAGGCAGACAGAGTTTTTTTGTGTTTCTTTCCTCGTTCGTCAGTCCTTTCGTCTGCAAGCATTGGCCGGACGCATCTGCTATCAGGTCGCGTGCTTTCCTTCCTAGCTGATCGCTCGTTGAAGTACTAGATGATGCGGTGATTTGAGGTTGATCCTGCCATGACCATTTTCTCTTTCCCTTGGCGGACCCCGCGCTTGAGTCTTATCCGCCCGTCTGAATCACCAGGTTGTCTCTTTCCTCTCAGAAGTGAGAGACTTTGGCTTGACTTCTCGGTCATTAGTCATCTGCGTTTGCAGGTCATTTCGCTCCTTAGAAGCTTGACCCTCTCGGCGGTTTTTATTAGCTGAAAGAGCCAGCCCTCTTTCTCGTACCCCAGACCTGATCGCGCGGGTTAGGGTTTATCCCGGTTCCCTATTTTCCCCGATTAAACGGTTCTTCTATAAGTTTCTCTTTTCTAATGCATGGTCGGCCGAAGGAGCCTCTGTTTTCGGGCCGTCATTGCCCCCCCTACGGTTTATCTCTTCTTCCCAGCTTTTCGGGCATCCCTTCCCTTCGGAGTCCGCATAATTTGGTAGGAGAGACTCTTCCCTCGCCGCAACGTCTGTCTCGTGGCGTTTCTCCCGTTATTCTTTCTCCCAGTTTCCGCTTACCTTACGGGTACAGGTTGTAGAGGTCCCCCCCTCTCTTCGAGTCGCCAGGTGCAAAAGGGTAGGAACTTTAGCGATTGGTGCGAAAAAAAAGAAAATAACGGCCGCCGCCTCCTGCCTCGTGTTTCCCGGCGTACCTCCCTACCTCGATAGGACCTTGGTGCTCTTACAAGTGCCTCCTTTGCTTACCACGTCTTCAGAGAAAGACCTTTTTTTCTTTGTCCTCTCCCGCCTTGCCAAGGTAGTCTCGAGCGCCTGCAGGCGATTCTTTCCACCTTCGAAATTCTCTCTCCCATCGATGAAAGTTTTTTTTCACCACCGTGTGTTCGCCCCATCTTGATAGTATCTCTCGCGCTTCTCTCTGAGAACTCTTTCTTTCATGAGCTCTTTTTTTGAAGAATCCTAGAAACTCGGTCGGGGCTTTCTTTCTTCACCCCCTTGCCGAACTGTTACGCTTTTCCTCTCCCTGATTCCTTTGAGACTACTCCGAAGGATTATAGACAAATCTGTCGCTGCGGCGTCCCGCGCGGCTCCCCAAATTTCCCTTTCTCCGGCGCTCCTTTTTTTATCTTACCTCCCCTGGTTTATAGTTCGTCTCGCCGGGAGTCGGACCCGACACCTTTCGTGCTCCATGGCGCTCTTGATGAGTTTTTCTCGGCAGCTCGTCGATTGAGCTCATAGGCGCTGGCGCCCCGCGTCCTTGTCCACTTCCTGCATTTTTTAAGAATAAAGTCGGGATTAGCAGTCTTAGATCTCTCTTCTCGCGTTTCTCTTCTCTTTTCTTTCCGGCCCTTTTCCTTTCTGCACGCGATGAAACTATTTCCTCTCTTTCCCTGACAAGGATCATCCTTCCCCTGTTCCTAATCCAACCTTATGGTGTGCGCTCACTGCTCCGCTCCCATTTCCTCCCTCCTAGCTCATTCCTCTCCGGGTGGTCGATTGTGATTGAAATGGTACTATCAACTGTCTTACTGTTAGTTGTAGCCTTCTTCCCCGATCGCTTCCTCACCCACCCCATATTGTCCGCGGATACTGAGATGGTGCGCGGATTCCATAATGTAGTTTCATTTTTTTTTGTGACACCATCCTTCCTTCTCTGTTCGACTCCTCTAAGTGTAGAGGCATCCCCTTAGGTTGACGGACTCGACGTCGAGTATGAGGAACGTCGGCGTCCTTCTGCCATCTTCCATCGCCAATTCTTCGGGTTGACGCCCTCTACAGCCTTTTTCCCCCGATTCATTTCTGCCCGTCCCGAGCAGGGGATGATTCCCAATCTAGAGATCTTATGCCCTTGCTTTCGTCGCCCCCCTCTTGAGTTTCGAGGTCATTTTTTCAAGTTTCTCTTTTGCTGGCGCAGAGGATCCCCTCTCTCGGCGCGTTACTGCAGTTTGACGCTTTTGATTTCGAGGGTTTCCCAAGAGACTCCAGTGGCCGTTCAGATGCTGCCTCGCTCTCGACGCGGCCCTTCTCCATAGATCTTTTCTTCACAAGCTCCGTCTCAGCGAAGACGCTATCTCCCCAGCTAGTCGCCCTCTCTGCCCCCCCGCTGACACCCCCTGATTTTCCTCCCCTGCTGTTACATTCTTCGAGAGATAGAGATCTGTGTGTGGCGAAGGCGAGATGCGTCTCGAGAACCACTGGAAAGAACATCCTAGGATCCCTCGTCCACTGGAAACCGCCATCGCCACATCCCTCCCCCTCTCTGCAATCCTTCACGCTTTCTTATAGAGGATTGAATTTGGGGGCGTCTTGAGCCCAACCTCCTGTTTTGGAGGCGAAACACTAGTGCTCTTGATTTTTCGTGCCTACCGAGACTCTTGGTAAACTATCGTATGGGGTTTTCCAGCGCCGGCGTGAAGCATCTCCCCCGACTCTACCTAATCATTCTGCCGACTTTATGTCACTCTTTATTACCCAGGCGATTCAGGGGTGTCCCTGCCCCTTTGGCGCTCGCGCGCGAGGAGACATCTTGCCCAGATCATTCCATGCTCAACTCGTCTCTCAATTGAGTTCCAAGAGATTTCTGGGATAGCATCCGCCGCGGCCCGACCTATTCACCA
>Ga0179593_1391765_pt1 | contig 13266 bp, 21 predicted proteins | sample CZODoug2_1_08_16_FD_185931 | JGI IMG/M metagenome (GOLD analysis project Ga0179593, IMG submission 185931) | Vadose zone soil fungal communities from Angelo Coast Range Reserve, California, USA - CZODoug2_1_08_16fungal (PacBio error correction) | ecosystem: Environmental > Terrestrial > Soil >... | reverse complement strand
TTTATATTAATCCTCTATTTCTTTTCTTCTGTGAGTATTTCAGCAGACCCCCGCTTTCTCTTTTCGTATTTGTCGAGCCCTTTCAAAGGGCCTCCGCCTATCCGTCCGAAGGAGACTTTTCGGAAATCTTCGCACTCAGCTCGATTCTAGTTCCTACTTATTCTGAACATATGGTTCCCCCCTACAATCCTTTTCCATTTTTCTCTATTCGATGTCCTTCTTTGTCGCCTTTGCGTATGGTTCCTTCTGTTATCTGCCCTCTCGCACCCAGCGTCCGAGACTCCACCATACTGCCCAACTTTCGGCAAAATTCCTTCCCCCCCCCCCACCAAAAATTAAGGCTTGGCCGCTTCCGATCACGGTCAGGGTTTAAGGCCCCAATTTTTCCTTCTGACCAGTTTCCCCCCTGGGGCTTTTATTACGATGGCCGCAATTTTTTTTTTTGTCTGCATTCCAGTTCTTCCCACAGTCCTACACAGTTTTTGATATATTTGCACGACGGCTTAACCCATTTTTGCCCCCAGTTAGGACTCTTCTTAGACTTTTCCTCATTCTCCTCGATAAGCAATGGTTTGATAAGAAATTTTCACAGTTCCTGCTAGTTGCACACACTAGCGCTTGTCCGTCTGGCCCTCGATATGTAGGTCAGAATAGTCTTCTTCTTCCTCTTGATAGAAGTACCCCCTTTCAGGTTGGGTTTCCTAAATTCCCTCCTTGACAACTTGACCCTTTGTGGCCACCACCTCCCACGCCCCAATTTTTTCTCTTGGTGGAACTTACCCCCATGTCCCCCGTAACCTCCGTCCCCAGCCCAGTGCGAAACCCCCATAAACAGGAGGAAATTCCCTAGCTGTTTTCCGTCATGAACGTTTTTTTTTGATTCCAACTGCCCCATCACTGGGATAGAGATTATGTTCAACGTCAGCTTGTCCCACATTCCCACGTATCAAAACCCCCCGTCATTCGCTTTTCTTCGTACCTTGCTGACTTCTTCCAATTGGAGGCACCCTTTGCACCAGTCCGTTCTCCCAGACAGAAATCCCCCACCAATCCTAACCCCGTCTCCTTCGGTCTCTAACAATGAGTTAACCCTTTTGCCGATGATCCGTCCGAATAAATCCAATTTAGTTTTTTGGTGCAAAAATCTTCAATCGTTTTCTGCTTCGTCGCCCTCGCCTGTCCTGTTCTCTCCCCCCCCCGCTGCCAGGACCGCCCTCATCCCCGGTTCTCCTTCTTTCCCTGATACTTGAAACCCAACCCCTTGTACAAATATCTGCCCACTCTCCAGTTTCGTCAGAGTACCACCAGAGGCTGAACCCACTAGCACGGATCGCTCAGATTTCAAGTAACGGCTAATTTCAAATCCGGGTTTTGCCCCTGATTTTTTTGCTGCTCCTCATGCCAAGAGCCTCGTGCGTGTGGCTGCGTCCCCTTTGCCCCTTTTTTTCGCTTATACAACGGCTCCTTTCAGAGCCTTGATTTACAATCATTTGAAATGCCGGTATGACCATTGAAGCCGAGTTCCTTTTATGAGTTTGATTTCGTGACCGGTATATGTTTTCGGCACCTTTGCCTTGATTGAATTGAACCACACCAGTTTTCCTTCTTTTGTTTAATTTTTCTCCATCGCGCTCCCCCGTCTTCCCCGTCCCTAGACAGCAATGCTTTTTTAAGTGAAATGCCCCCAGTCTCTTCCTCAGCCTTTTTGACACCCTGTGGAGTCATTTTCAAAATTTTCCCTATGAAAGTGTCTATATAGTATCTCCCCGCTCACAAAATCCATCGTCGAGATTAACGACAGATATGTTTTTCTTCCATTGTGTGAAGGCCCCAGCTGCGTCTGTACCCCATCCCAAGTTCCTCGTTGATTGTTAAACCTCCCAAATTTTACTGCACCCATGCCTTGCTCCCTACCGTTCCTAACGCCCCATTTACGACAAGGATAAAACGACCGAAATTCAGAGCTTTTCGAGAGATTCGATTTTTTCCCCTTCCGTCTGAGGAACCCCCTGCATTAACTTCGCCCCCCGCTCGATTTCGGTCCATCTGCTCCCTCGTCACTGTTTTTTCTGTTATTCCCATTTCGTTTTGCCGTTGTCTTTACTTCGGAGTATAGCCCTGCGTCTCTCTGGGGTACTAATTCCCCCTACGCGGAACTTTCCTCTAAGTTTTTCTTCGCTCCTTTCCGTTCTTGAATATTACCCTCCTTCCTTCTCTTATTAGGAGGTTGCATCCCCCCCCTTCCTCCCCCCCTTTCCAATGTTTCCCCACCTTTTATTGCTACCGCATACTTACGGGCGACCCGGATTTGATGAATTGCTTTCCCACACACCTCATCCATCCCCCCTCCCAGTCAGGCTGGCTTTGATCCTCTTGTAGTACCCCGGCATCTCAAGAACCGTTATTCACGACAAATTGACTGGTTTTCACTCTCCTTTCTATTGAGATGTGTAACTTTCCTGGCCTTCCTCCCATCTTTCCCCCTACCTGTTTTGAGCCCCCTCTTATCCGAACCTCAGTCATTCTATTTTTGCCCTGGTAGTTCTCCCTCCCCCATCTACCGGGAAAGATAATTCCGTTGCCCTCACCGCTCTTCATCCATGCTTGTTGTTTTTCGGCAAAGCGCTTCATGTTTGTCTCCAAACGTCCCCGGACTTCCCGCCGCTTTTCGAAGGACTCAAACTCCGTGTTATGACGAATATTATAGAAGCGAGTCCTTTAACTCCTTTTTCCATACTAAGTTTGTTTTTCTCTCTCCATTGAGCCCTTTTCCTCTCACCACTTAGTCAGTTTTAATCGAAAAAGAGTGATCGAAGTGGGCGCTCCCAAGGACTTCAAGGTCGCCCCGGTTTCTCCCCCCCCACTCTTTCTTCTTCTGGGATGCCCCATTCTTTCTCTTTCCCTTTCTGATTTCATTTACCCTCCCCCCTTTTTTTTTCAGACTCCCCATACCGAGTACCTGAAGTTTGCCGATTTTTCAGTTTCTGCTGCTATTTAATAAAATATTCGTCTCTCCTATTCCCAAGTCCAGGAACACAGCGCCCCAATTTCCTCCTGTTACCCCCAACCGGTTCCATTTTTCTATATGTTTATCCCCTGATGCCTTTGTCCTACAGCAGTGATACGTCTAAGTCCCTTTTTCTGTATATGCGTATTGTTTTTCTCTCCCACTACGAGTCTAATGATCTTCTCTTTCGGTTTGTATTTCCCACGCCCCCGTTTTTCCCGGGTTTCCGTTTTATCTGCATTACCGCCATCTTCCATCCCCCTTTTTTATCTCTCTGCCCTGCTCGTGCCCCCACTCGACAGAGAACTGATGAAATCGGGCATCGTCTCTTATTTCATTATTTCTTCTGTCCTCGTAGCCAGCGAGTATTTCCCCCTCCTTCCATGCAGCAACCTTCCTCTCATGGAGGTGCACCCATCAGTGACTTCTTCCTCTGCTTCCCTCTCGCGAGCGGTTTCCCCTAATTTCCTGAATTTGGGGCTTTTTGTTCGTTGCCACCTCCCCCCCGCTGTTCTCAGCTTCCCTTCCTTTTGCGTCGCTAGGTCTCCTTTTTTGTTTTTTGTTTGTAGTGTCCAACTTTCGTCCTCACCAATTATTTGGTTCCCCTTTTGGTTTGTTAATCACCCCGTACCAAGTTTGTCCAGGCCGCTCCTTCAAACCCCTTCATAACTCCCTCTTCCTGTACTCTTACGATGTCTTTTCTTTCTTCCTGTCCAAATATCGGCCGGCATTGGTTTTTTTAGCCCCTTTTCCGGATTATTCAGCTCTGGCACCGCCGCCTTGGTTCTTTCCTTCTTGTAGCCTGTGGCCTTTCCCTCTTTCCCCCCCCCTTCCCTTAAAACATGTTTGATGGTAACGTCATAAGCCTGGCCAGTATCTTCGCAGACCCTTACCCGGTTTCCCCCTCAAATTTTCAACCACACTCCCCCACCTCCGCCTCCCTTTTGGTTCACCTGCTTCAAGGATGCTCCCCCTTGTCTCTTAAGCTTTGATCTCGGGCGTTTCGTTGTTTCTCGGATAAGCGGCCACCTTCCCGCTGAGAACCCCCTCCTGTTTTTCGGTTCTGAGTCCGCCGTCAATATTTTCCTTTCCCTGCTGTTCAATAGAGCCCCTTTTATTATGCGACTCTAGTTCTTTCTTAAGCCTAAGTCCCTTGTGACAGACCAACTTGGTATCGTGCGTATCATTTTTACTTTCTTTTTTTACTCTGGACCTGATTTTCCAGCCCCTTTTTTATTAGGATTGATGGCCCTGAGCTTCCCTTATCTCGGCATTTAATACGCCCTATAGACGATTGGTAAGTTTTTGTTAACACCACCCCCTTTGAATACACTGTTCTTTTCGTCCTTCATATAGGCTCCTTACTGACTTGTCCCCGTTTTACATCTCTACCGCTTTGTGTCTTGTTAGAGATGTCTACCCCAGCTTTTTTTGCCCTACTGCGAAATTGTGACGCCGTCCTTCCCCCCCCCAGACGTCTTCTTCCCTGAGTTTTTTATTTGCTTTTGACGCTTTCATTTGTTCCCGCGTGGCCTCTTGTTCCAAATAGACAGACTCCCTTTCTGTTTCCTTTTCTCGATCCTTCATCACAGCCTGGTCACTGCCCCTTACGTTTGAATCTGCCTTCTTGTTCCTTTTGGATTTTTTTGTATTTTGATGTCCACCCCCCCCTCCTCCACGCTTGATTGAGTTTTTTGTTGTTGCCCGCCACGTTCTATCGTGCCGTTCCTCTTCTATTTAGGCTTCACCAACTTCGGGCTAGCAAAGCTTCCTATCCTCTTGATCACCGGCGACCCCCCTTCTCCTATGGCCCCATCGAAAAAGCGCGACCTTCGCATCCCCTCCCCTGTCATTTTAATACCTCCCACATTTTTCTTCAGCACTTGGCTTCAAGCCGATTTCCTCACCAGGGAAGACTGGGTTGCTATTTTCCCTCTTGTTAAAAGATGCTTCCAAAACCGTTCGGACAGTTGTGCCCCACCCTGGCCAGCTGAAAGTGCGGCAATCGATTCAAAGAAAGGGAAGCGTCCCCCCCCCTAAAGCAAAAATTTGTAACTCCCAAGGACCTTCCCCTTAGGCAATTTTGGATTTTTTCTTTTTCCTGGAACAGATCCTTTCCCCTAGTGTCGCAGTATGGTCTATCCAAGACTTTTTATTCGAGAGGTCTTCCCCCCCAAATGCCACTGAACCCCGCGTTTCCCCGTAGAAATAGGTCGAGCTATGATGGATATCCTATTGAAACTTTCCTTTTCTACCCTGTACTTCTCGAGCCCTTGGATATGATATAGTGCGAAAGCTTTAAGGAATGGTCCGGACTGCCGAGGCTCTTTCTTATGAATTTTTCCCCGGGGCATAGTCCCCAATCCTCCCTGATCTTTCTATCCCCTGGCCCCCCGCAATCGTTATCTCTCTCCCCCCCCCCCCCCGTGTTATACCCCCCCCTCCCGTTTGTTGTTGCTCTCTTTTCCTTCCTTCCCGGCGTTTGCGGTTCGTCTTATGCTGATCCTCGGTCCGCTCTGTCTTTTGTCCTCTCCTACAACCGGTAATCCTAAAGCCCGCTCCGCCCTCCCGCCGCGCATTACTGGCAATCTTTTCCGCACGTCTTAACAGCTGCTTCGCCCCCTCTTCCCTTTGAAAACCTCCCCAGAGCAATTGACGCCATCCATCATAATATCAGTATGCCCCCCCCTTCCCGTTGCTCAGGTTCTTGCCGTTCAATTTTTTTCCCCGACAACCCTGTCCTTAGCGACAACACCCTCGCAATATTTCCTTTCGGCCCCCTTCCAGGCCACCCCCACTACGGCTTGACTAATTCGTAACCCCCTGTTCAAGGGTCAGGTTCCCTTGTTCTTACGTCTTTACCCCTCTTACCCTGTTCATTATGATTACCGCATGTTTCTCCTCTGCCTTCTTTCCCCCCCCCACGTCCCGTTGAAACGTTTTTTTGAAATATTTCCCAATCCTTTCTAGTCCCCCCCCTTCTTTGCCACTTGTTTCGGGCCATCTTCTGCTCCCCATAATTGCGCCCTATCCCTCCTTTTTTTTCTTAATGCACCTGCACCGGCTTGTCTTCGAAAAGGCTCCGATTTTGCTCTTGGCCTAGTTTGTAGACTGGCAATTTCCTCCCGGAGAGCAGGCGCTTCCTCGTCCCCAGATGTGTTTTTGTCGCATCTCCGAATGTCTACGCTGAACTTCAAATATCGCCTTGCGGCCCCCCCGCAGTTGTAGCGTTTTTTCCCCTCCCGGCCCAAACAGGAAAACCCCAGTCCCCCTCCCTCCAGGCCGCGAACAACCATTGCAATAGCCCGGACCCCGCGCTGCCCGTACATTCCCCCTTCTCAATTCAACTTCCCCCTCACGTGTCCCCTACGATGTTGAACTTTCCTCTTCCCCCTTGACCATTTCCCCCAACAACGACCCCCCTCCCCTTTCGCCTACTCCGTGCCGGACGGCGGCCCCGTGGTTCACAGGTCGGCCCCAAATCTCAGGGAATCATTCCCCGCTAGCCACTTTCCACCCAATAGACGACTTTAGTGATTCTCACCCCCCCTCTGCACCTTCTTTCTTAGGTTCGCACCAGTCTTTATCCCCCTTTTTTTTTTTCCCCAAAAGAATGTCCAAATCTGGTTAGAGCGAGGACCCAAAAATTACAAATCCTCCGGGTCCTTCATACTTCCGCTACCTACCTCACCCTACCCATCCCCGGTGCTCCATTCTCCTCTCACACCCCCAAAACCCCCGTGACCCCCCCAAATCCCGAAAGAATCCCTTTTTCCTTGTAGAAAAGGGTATGACAGAACCCCCTCGTCGTTTCTCGACGTCCCTTTTCCCCTTCTATTTCCCCCTCGACTGCATCCAGGCTCCCGTGCTTGACCAGACCCTCTCCAGCTCGTGGTTCGATCCTGCACTTTGACTTTCATAATGCTTCTCCAAACTCTTACTCGATCCTGTAAGCTCCCGTTAGAATCCCCCTTGACACCTTCGGTCGTACCAAGTGCTAAACCCGCTGAGGTGATGTTTTTGTTTTTCTCCGTGAGTTTTCTGTTCGTCTTCTGCAGCTCTTCTTGCCCTCTGCGCCTTTTCCCCAGGTTTTCAGTCTGTTTCCCCCCCTCCCGAGAGCACCTGCTACCCTCCCCCCCAAGTCTACCTGCCATCTCTGGTAGTTCCCCCATCATCTTCCGCCGCCATGACCCCCGTTGCGTCAAACAAAACTTTAGTAATACCCCTCCCCCTTGCGATTGACCTTCTCACCCTTGCGTCAACCCCAGCGTTCGATAACCTCCCGAGATTTGTCTTGACTATGTTGGTCCTTACGAGGACCTGGGGACCCGATTCACCCCCCCTTGGCTCCGTCCCCGTTCGTTTTACCTGCCCCAAACTTAGGTAACCTCTTCTTTTCTCTCTTTTTCCCGAATAAGGGCCTACACCTCCCCAGACGCCCCATGCCTCCCCTCTTCCCCTCCCCTTTAGCGCCGAGAATTTCTTTCTTTTCCCCTCATTCTTATACCACCATTCATGAATCTTACCCCCGCTAGACATCTATCTCGCCTTTCCCTTTCTTTCTTTTAAACTTGAGCGCCTTTTCTCTTAATTCGGTATCCTTTTGCTTCGCCGACCCTCTTTCCCAGAGTCACTCTTTCCTATTCAGATCTGTTACGCCCCGTTCCTGCTTTCGATTATATAAGAGTTGCTTGATTCCCTGCGGTGACGACGAATAACTCACCTTTTTCCGCACCACAACCAACCCTGACCATCCGATAAAGGCTTACGGGGGGGAGTCCATCCACCCCCGACTAATATACCCTCCGCTTTTTTCCCTTTTTCCCTCCGCGTTAATAAAAATATCGAATAACCAGGATCCGACCTTTCCTGGTGAACCTACTTTCCCCTATTCTTTCCTGGGGAATGGCCTTGTCTTGACTGATCTCACTATGGTCTTTCGCCGACGCCCGCACTAAGAATACCTCACTGACAGATCTTTCTGGATTTATTTCTTCGTTCGCAATGAAAATAATAAGGAGAACAGTACATCAGTTTTTCCATCCATCCTCCTGCCTCCCTTTTGATCACCATGTAAAAGAATTTTCCGATTTTTTGGCGCCCACCCAGGAATAAATTCGACTTTATCCCTTCCTTCAGGAACTCCTTTTCTTTGAAGAAGATGATAATCGTATTCTTTTCCCTTTCCTCCTTGTTTTTGTTTCGATTTTTCCTTGAGCTACCGACTTTTAATCTTTCTGACCACTTAAGTCTTCCCCCCGCTTTAACCTTGCGCCTTGGCGCTCCCCCCCAATGCCTGCAAGGCCTTGCCCATTTTCCCAAAAAACCTCTTCTGATTATTGTTTCCCCTCCTTTCGTTTTTCCCTAGCCATGGATCCCTCCGGAAGCACTCATAGACTGAGGTGCTGATTCCTAGCGCTGATGTCTTTCTATAAGCCATCTCCTTTTTGAGAATGCCTTCCATGACACCCATCTCAAATAGGAAACGAAGGTTCCCCCAGCAATTTTCTTTTATTTTTTTATTCGAGATTCGTGGCCCAGCCCGTGAGAGTAAAGACCACGTGCTTTAGGTATATTCGTAGGTTTGATCTTGCCCTCCAATCTCTTCTCTCTATCATTTCGTGTTGTACCTTGTCCAACTCCTTTGGTCACTTTTCCGTTGGATTCCCCTTAATTTCCCCCCGAATCTAGATACTGTCTCTCAATATGCCCAGGCCAAAGCCTCCACCCTTCCTCCTCGGTTTGAATCGTTCTCTTTCTTTTTTTTTCCCCCCCGCCGTATTCCGTTCTCTCTCCTCCTCTCCCACCAATTTTTTCATTTTTTCCTTCCAACCTGTCTCAAGGTTCTTTGTTTTCCATCAGTTTGACGGATCCTCTTATGACCTATCTTTCGATCTTGTTCGACTCATTTCCTTTTTTTCTTTTGCGAGGGTCCACACACGCCGTAGCACCTCTTCCTTTTTTCTTGGCCTTCAGAATGGGCGGTTTGTCGGTTTCTGAACTCGTCTCATAGTATTCACTATTTTTTCCTATTTTTTTTGCGTTCCCCATTCAACGCGTCCCCAATTCCCTTAAGCTATTGACTTCCCACACTATCCCATAGCTTCGTTCTCCCGCGATTTGTATTTTTAGAGTGGACGGTACATATAGCACTTGCTGTTCATTTTTGTTTTACTCCCTTTAGGTCTTCCTCGCTGGCATTCCGCGCGTCTTTTTCTTGCTTTCTGACGGGGAGCTCCCTTCTGTTTTTCCCCCCCTCCCCCCATTTCTTTGTGCCCACCATCACGGGCCCAGAATATGTCGCTCTACAGGTCCAAAATCCACACTACCAACCTCCTCCGCGATTCATGGTCCTCCTTCCCCTTTTTCCCCACGGATCGTATACGTGTCTCCTTAAGGCTCTGAAGGAATCAGGGCCCCCCCAAGAACCCAGTCCCACTCGCTTACAAATAGATTTTTTCCTTTCGTATAAGCACTTCCTTTAACTCGTCAGGTCTCCTTTCATGTAAGGATGATCCTTTCTCGTCTGTTTCTTTCCTCCCCTTTTTTTCCTCTCACAAACAAGGTTCTCTGTGGTTATCCTTTGTTAACTTTCTTTGTTTTCCTTCCTTTAATTTAGAACATCCGTCTCTCTTTGCCAGTTATCTTGACCGTCCCTTCTGCTTGGATTTCCGTAGGATTGTTTTTTCCTTTTTGCCACCAAAAATTGGTGCTCCCTTTTTATGAATTCATCGTCTCCCTTTTTTTGCATTTGTGGGTATCCCGAGAGATTTTTGGCTGATCGAGCCTTATCTTTTCCCTACAGTGAGACCCCTTTCCTCCATGCCCAGAAGCTCCTCCGGCGGTTTTGCGTGCTTTTGTCGCTGGTTCATTGACGTCTTTTTCCTCAATTTTTTCCCCCTTTTTGCTTTGGCAGGTTTCTCTCGCCTTTTACATTACGTGTTTTGGTGCCTTTTCCTTTTTCCATTGTGGTGCATGCGTCCTTCTGGACTTGTCTGTTTGGGACTGGTTGGTCTTTTTCTTTCCACCCTTCAAGCTTTTTTCGTGGTGGCCGGCCCCTCTTCTCAGTGAAGTTCCTCTCAGACATGACCCGAGAAAACCTGCGTTTCCTTGGCCCCAAGAGGCCATACTCTGATGCTTCACGGCTACAAATCCTTACCCATCTCAAAAAGTCTCATGAGCACTCCCAACTTCCTTTTATCCTCAACCCCCCTTGCTCGGAGCACTGCTTGTTTCTCATCCTCTTCCCTTCCCCTTCCTATTGTTCCGCAGTCTTTACACTATATTCACCCCCAACCGTTTCGGCCTTTTTTTTCCGCCGAGAATAAACACCGTCCCTTCAACAGAACCGGGACCAGTCATCTCCTCCAACCCCTTTCCATTTGAAAGGTAGTCCTTATGCCGTTTTTGTTCCTGGATGGGTCTTTTCTACTATCCTGTTTTTTATTCTCGGAAGAGTTCCCTTTTTGGAGAGGTCTTTAGCCATTTCCCCCTTTCATCCCGTTTTCCAAAGTGACCTCCTTTCAGGAGTCTTTAGGTTTCTCTTTTCCTCTGTTAGCCCCTAACCATCTTTCGCCTAGTGGAGCTATTGTGAAGTGAGCAGATTTAAGGTTCAAGGGCGCCTTACGTCGATAAGCGTATGAAGTTGGTTGTCTCTCAACTAGTTATTTTGACTTCTCAGAACATTTCCCGGAAACACGCCCCCCTCGTTTCCCGTCTATCTCTCTTTTTTCACTAGTTTTTTAGATTCTAGAATTCCCGAGATTGAGGTTTTTACCGTTCGATGCTGATCATCATAAGCTCGTAATTTTAGAGAAATACAAAACCTAGAATACACGATCGCCCCGCCTTCTCTACATTGCACATATTAGCCATGAATACTTCATCAGTCTGATAAATTGTAGACCTCCATGAGTAGACGACGCTTCCTCGCTCTCTATTGCCGCTTGCTCATTTTTCTTTTTCTTTTCTGACTGCTCCAGAAGTCGACCCCCCAATAGGCCTAGTCCACTGCCCATCTGGACCAAAACTCTTACTTGCCTTCGACCGTTGTCAGTGTTGCTTTTCTTTTCTCTGATGGAACGGACTACGTCGATGCCAGTAACCCTTGATGTCTCCGAGTAGGCCAACCTTCCTCCCTGGTTTTGACTGATATTTTACCCAGAGATTCATTATGCCCCTGTTAGGCATCGGCTTCAAATCCCTCCCTTTTCGACGATCATAATGGTCTGCAATCACCGTGTCTTCTTACCTTCAACGGCTCGCTGTGACCTTCCTTATTCGTTTTTTTTTTGTGGTTCCGCCTGTCCTGTGGCATAAGATGATAGTTCCGATTTTTCTGCCAGCCCCCCTGCATTTTTCCTTTGATATCGATTAACCTCCACTTGGCTGTCCCCCCTCAAATCCCACATTGAGAGTGGTGGAAATCCCCCAGCAACAGGTCAACCCCCCCTCAATTTTAATGGCAAGATGCACCTGAAATCGATACATTCCCCTCTATCTCCAATTAAAGGCCCCAGCTCCCTCCCCATCACTGGGAAGTCTGGAATGTCCCCCACAATGACCCTTCGTCAATCCCACTACCAACTTCCCCCTGTCGACGAGTTCCTTCTCACAGGGAGCCGAACCATGTAGCACAGACAGCTCAATCAGCCCCAAATCCCCAAAGGACGCAGCAGGGCTGAGCCCAAATGGAACCCCCCCCCCGGCGACCATTTCGACGACAGCCTGACCCCCCTTTTGGGTTTTCCCAAATCCTTTTACAACTAGTTGCTTCGTAGGCCCCCCAGAGTTATTCCTTTTATTTCCCTTCCGCCCTTCAGGAAATTTTTCCTCCCTAAACCCCCGGGGGTTGTTCCCTTTTCTTCCCCCTACTTTGACACACCACCTACACGGACCCCCCTATCAGCCCCTCTCACCGTGTTTCGTCAGCGGTACTCCCATCTTTGCAGAACCCCGCTCACGAGTCCGTACTTTACCGTTGTTGGTACTCGACGGGACTAGCGTCGTCAGACCACCGCCCTGATGGGGGCGCCGTGCCCTTTTATCATTTTTCTCAAACCTTCCTTGATCCTTTAATAGACCGTGATCCTGAAACCTGGTCTTTGTGTGTTTTTTTTTCTTTTTTAGGAATGCTTGTCATTTTTCGTGAGGGTGTTCCATTGGTAGTGAAGATATCTGTGCCGTCCCCTGTACACATACCATTTTTTAATGGGTCCCCGGTCCCTCTTCTTTTGCACAAAGGCTAACTCCCAAAGATGACCCGCCAATAGCGCTGAAAGGACCCCCCCCCTCGCTCCTCTTTTGAAAGGGCTCAGCCATGAGAAACCCGCAAGTGCTATACGGTAACAGTATTCTCACGCTCCAAATACGGCCCTCTAACGAATTGTATGCCACAATTTTTACGGCCCTGAATTCTTCCCTGACTATCAACTGGCTTTCCTTGTTGCTGCCCCTCCACCAAAAGTTTCCACCCCCTAATTCTTTCGATCTTTTTTTCCTAACCTAAACCGCCCCATTCGCCTATCGCCTCCAATTTTTCCGCTGTGGGCGGATTGTGTGCACTCCGGCGCTACCCCAAATATTCCCCCGCTCCCTCGCCGTTCATCCTAGGTACTCCTTTCAATGAGTAGGTCCCCCTTGACGTCACCTTTTTCTTTAATTCGTTAAGTACCGGCTGCTCGCGTCCGACCCCCTCTTACATACCCGATTAACGAATTCCCCTCTTTTCTTCAGTTGCTTTATTTAGCGCATTCTGCTGTTTTATATCCTGAGCTGATAAATTTTGTGAATTCCGACCTCCCCCGTCCACGGACGGCCCCCCATTTTCTTTCTTCAAAACCGAAGTCAGGCGTGCTTTTTGTCGTTTCACCGTCAATCTCCTATTCACTCCGACGGCTGGCGTAGTGCACTGAGTGCCTCCACGGATCTCGCCCGTCACAGTCTTCCCACCCGCCGGTTGTTGTAACCTTTCCCAGTGGGGTTTTTTTGACTGCCACGGCTGATCTCCTCTTTGTCTTATCTCCCGACCCAGATCATCCTCATGCACATTTACCATCTTGATGGCTTGTTGCTGTCGCCATGCACACTACCGGGACCACACAATCTACTCAGTTTCACATCACCCTCATCAATCAGACCCCAGCGGTGCCCCTTGGCAAGGCCCACGGAGAGTCCTGTTTTGCTCTCCCCCCACGGACTAAATTCGCTTTTTTTCGAAGGCTGCCATCCTTTTTATGACTGAAGTCGCTTCTCAGCGT
>Ga0179593_1376281_pt1 | contig 13267 bp, 16 predicted proteins | sample CZODoug2_1_08_16_FD_185931 | JGI IMG/M metagenome (GOLD analysis project Ga0179593, IMG submission 185931) | Vadose zone soil fungal communities from Angelo Coast Range Reserve, California, USA - CZODoug2_1_08_16fungal (PacBio error correction) | ecosystem: Environmental > Terrestrial > Soil >... | reverse complement strand
CAGCCCTCACTTTCTTCTCTTTCTGAATGATCGCCTCGTAGACCCCCCCTTGTGTGGCCTTAAAGGCTTCGCGAAGTACTGCACCCACATTTGAAGTCTGGCTTTCTCCTCTTCTGCGTCCCATTATCGATTCATTGATCCCCCGGCCCTCCCCCTGAGGCTTTGACTTCTCTCTCCCCCCGACCCGCTTTTCTTCCCATCGAACCCTTTCTTTTCATTTTCCCGTGCAAAGTGACTCGCTAGTGCGTTCCTTTCACAAAACCTCCCAGCAGGACACTCCCCTATCTCTTCCCTTAACCCCCAACTTACTACCGGCCACATCCCCTAGGCGTATACTTTATAAGGGTAGGCCTTTTGTCCCCCCGGTTGGTTTTTGAGTGACAAGACTAGACATCAATATGTGTGCCTGCAACGGCACGTTTCGGGTGGTCTTGCTTTTCTGCCACCCAAGGCCCTTCCCCGGACTCACCGGAACCTACCTATCTCTATGTGTGGTTCTCCTTTGATCTTGACCTTCCTTGTATACAAGGTCGCCTCACAGCCTCAGCTCCCCCAGCAAATCAGACTTCCAACTTTTCTCCCGTTATTTCTCCAGAGGTCGTATTATGTGTCTCCTTTTGAACAAGGCCCATCGATCCTTTCATAATCTTCTTCTCATCCCTTCTTTGTATGGAGCTTACCTTTTTAATTTACATATTACAGGTTTTTAGGACCCCCGTAGGGTCGTTTGCTCCGTTATCCATTAGGATTTGTTTTGTCGAACTTAGATGCATTTGCCTTCTCCTTGTAATTCATTTTTTTAGTATTTGGTTTTTGGCGAAGTTTCTTTCGGTGGTGTTTTTTCTCCTCTACACCTATCTGGTGGATAGCCTTTTCTTTGCTTTTCGGTCCTTCCTCCTCTGCCGTTCTCCGGCTAAGCCTGAAATTTTTCGATCCCCTCGTGTTGTCAAGTTATTGATTAGAACATGTTGTTATAAAGTATCGATGTGGCGTGTCGACCTTTTTTTTTTTTCCTTTTTTCTTTCTCGCCGGATGTTTTGCGAAAGGGTCCTGAGATGCCCCTCCTCTTCTCCTGGGCGCCCCCCTTCTCACGTTCATTTTCACACCAGATTTTCCCCCTGTTCCTTTTTTTTTTAGTGAGAATTTGCAGTTACTCTTTTGTTGACACCCTAGCCCCTGGAGAGTTCCCTCCCCTTCCCATTCGAGCCAGCTTGTTCGCCCCCAGACCAACCCCCGCGCTTTGGCCAGTCTGATCCGGTCTTCTTTGATCTCGCCATTTCTTCCTTTTCTTTCTTTCCTCCGACCCCCCCCAATCCAGTGCCCTTAGCAGTCCTCTTTCTTTCAGAGCCGCCTTTTCCTCCACCTTTTTACGATTTGAAGTCCGCGACCGTCTCCTTTGTACTACGTATTTTCTGAAGACAATAGGAGAAAAGCCCTGTTGTTTATCGGCTTGCAAAATTACTTACGATACATCGAAATTCTGAAACGTTTTTCCTTACCTTTTTTGGTTAATATATGTGAAATCTATTTATGAGTCCCTTGCACGCCTTCTAGTTTCTCAGTTTTTTTCGTTGGCCTTTTTTCTTTCAGATCTGTATTGGTTCTTTCCTCTCCTCTCCTAGGTTCCTCCTCCTCTGCAATTGAACCCTTTTTCCCGCCTTTTCTTCTTAGTCATTTCCGAGGTAATAAGAATATCCCTTTTTGTTCCCCGGAATCGGAGCCTGTTGTCTTTCTGATCGATGGGGTGGTAGCAGATTTAGTACCCTTCCCTTCTTCCAGCGTTGCAGAATGTTTTCAACCCCCTAATCCCCCTTTCCCAGGAATGTAGAATCCCATTCCCCCCTCTAGATGGGCCATGTACACTTAACTCTCTTCTGCCCTGCCCGATTCTTCCGTTGGATCGCCCTCTCCAATGGCCCTGTTTTTTACGGATTGTGCCAGGGTCGTCGTCAGACATCATCCTTTCGACCTCCTACCGTTTTTTTCTTCCCCCTATTCATTCCTTCCGAATTTTTTCCAGAGCCTAGGGCTTTTTTCAACCAACTTTTGGTTCCCCGATTTCTCCGAGCTCCCCTTCTCCCGTCCTTTGACTCCTTTTCCTTCTTTTGCACGGTAGCTACCTTGACCTGTTTTCAATCGCGGCCTTTTCGGTACATGGGAGCTCTCCCCCTCATTACTGTTCCGAGTCATCTCCCTTCTGATCTCCTGAGTGCAAGACCGTTTTTCTTACCCAATCTTCGTTTACAATAAGCATTAGCTATAGCTGTCTCTTGGTCCGCTGAAAACCGTTTTCCCCCCCCTTTTTTTTCCCTTGACCCTGCTTTTCCCTTGTCTCTTTTTTTCCCCCATTGTTGTGTGAGCATTCCCCTTTTTTTTTTTTTTTTTGCCCCTTTCTCAAACCGGTTTACTCCTCTCGCGGCCCCCTTTTTCTTTATCTCGTTCTTTGCCTCTCCTGCTTTTTGCGTTTTTTTGCTCCGAATTTAACCTTTTTTCAAATATACCATATAGCCCCTACCGTTTTCCCTACTCCTCTCAAGGAATACTGTGTTCTTTCCCCCCCAGTCTAATACAGTGTAGAAGTCTGGATTAACTTTTTATTCTCTTTTTCGAGTCCCCCTTTTCAGTTTCCCTTTGATTCATGTACTTGGTGACCTCGTGGTCAGACTTAATAGAAGACTTCTCTTGGGTCATGCACTCTGTTTTAATGACTTTTCTGATAGGGTTTACGCCGTTCCTTCCTTGCGCCCCCTTTTTTTATTTTCGAGGCGCTAAGGCATGTGTCTTTCTTTTCCTTCTCTTTTACTTTTCTCTCTCGAAATTTCTCTAGCAATCTTCCCCCTCCCTTCTTCGGTTAACAACGAAGCTCTTTCCTGCTGGTTGCACATCTGGGGGACTTTTTCTTTTTTTTTACTTTGCATCTCTGAGGCTCTCCCGTCCCCCCCCCGTTTCTTCGGGTTTTTTTGTTTGAGCTCCCTTCCCAAATCGCGCTTTTCAAACCATTCTCTCTTTTCTCCCGCAATGAACTCCTCCTTCTTTTGAACGTCCCCTTCCAATCAGTCCTTTACCTATTCCAAGTCCCCCTTTGCCCGGGACAGTTTAACCGAGGAGATTCTTTGACCTTTTTTACATTTCCCACCCTCCTCTCCTCCCGGTTTCTTTCCCCCCCAGTTCCTTGCTTTTCAAGCTTTCTTCAGCTTCTTTAGATCTTCCTAAGATGACAAAATCTTCCTTTCTCGTCCTCCGGCGCCCCCACCCCCGCTATACTCCTGACTTCTTGATCTCTCTTCGGCTATCCTTCCCCCTCATTAGAAACTTCTCAATTCCTTGCGTTGTTGCCTTTGGGTGGCGCGACACCTAAGTTATTTTCTCCTTATTTCTTTTTGGCTCTTTTTCCTCGCGCACAGCATCCACCTTGGGGAAAGGGGCCGGGGATTCCATCTTTTTTCGCTTTCCTGTTGTCTTCGGTCTGCCTTTTCCAAATCCCCCCGAGATCTGGCTGACCCTTTAGTTGGGAAGGTGTGGCCCCAATTTTCTCATTTAGTGCCAGGCCATTTTTGTGTGGCGTTTTTCCCCCCTTGTGGTGTTTTAGCAGTCGCCCTTCCCCCGCTGATTGATGCAGATCGCCTTTTCCTTGTCTCATTGTAATCGATGAGATGCTCCTTTCTTTCAGTCCTTGGGGGGCCGATCAAGGTTTTTTATTTCTCCCTGGTTACGAGAGAAGGCGGCCGCGCTCAATTTTTTTCTGATCCTTTGCAGATCTCTATAGTTGACACAGGTTGCTGTGAGTCAAACTGCCTTGTGCGCCGACTGAAGAAATTAATTTTCCTCCGGCTTAGGCTCCCTCAATCCATTCCCTCTCCAGGGTCCTTCTCCAGGATCGCTCCCCCCCCCCTACCTTACGGCTGACACCGAATTTCTAATCGTGCATCTACTCGTATTCTCCCTCCTTTCCCACCAACATCCCTCCGTCCAGTCCCTGACTTTTTTGTAGTCCCTCTCTCTTTAACCAATTCACCTCTTCCACATCAAGACCGGAATGCTGAGGATATGATTTCCGGGGCTCGTGTTGATGTCAAACGTTCGTCTTTGATTCCACTGAATCCCCTTTTCTTGAACTTCGGTCGTACTTGTCGCTGTGGCTTCCTTGGCTGCTAAAATGGATTACTATAAGACACAGTCTCTTTTACCTCTCTTTTTTTTCCTTGTAGCTACTGAGGGCCTCGGCAAGCGACGGGACTTGCCCCTCTCTCACTTCCCCACGTCCTAAAGAACTCCCCTGTCAATCTTTCCCCTCCCAAAAATCCTTTTTGTTTATATTAGGTTTTTATTTTTTGGCACCCCATCCACACATCGCTCACCGTTTCTATAAGCGATTTCCGATTTGGCGTTCTCTCTTATGTTTTTCCATTTATCTCCCTGTTCTACCACGGGTTAGTGTTGTATTGGCGTCTCCTAGGAGTGTTGCCCCTGAGGCCCTTCATTCTATCTTCTTGCAGTTCTGGTTTTTCCTTGTCCTTTCCTCTTCTTTTGATCCTATTTGAAGGTACTATTGATTTTTTTTTTTTCTGCCTTCGATCCTTGGCTTCCTTCCCAATTCTCTTTCGCGTTAGTGCTTTTTTTTCCTCGACAACCTTTTTCTATCGCGCTCCATCTGTTTTTTTTTGAGTTTTGATTAGAAGCGAGCTTGCGCCTTCTTCTCTTCTTTGAGCTTCTTCCGGCATTTCCTGCCCGTCCATTGGCCCCCTGCTCCCCTGGCCCTTTCTTAATCCTACCTTTCCATTGCGTACCCCACCTTACCTTTTTTTCTAAGAGTTTCCCTTTCTATTTCGTTTCTATTTCTCCCTTGCGACCCCACCTGTCTCACTCGCGCCCTACCAGAGACTGGAATTTCGATTTTCCCCCACGAAATCGAGCAAATTGTTTTGATCCGCCCCCCTCCCCGGTTCCGATGACCGCCGGTCTCCCCCTTGTATTCAGACTTTGAATTTGTCCACTCCTTTTTTTACAAAATACTCTCCCCTCTATTTCCCAGAACCGGCAGGCGCCCTATTGCGAGAAAATAGATGGCCTACGTTTTCCTGCCCAGTCTAAAGAGAGTTTCCATGCCAGAGAACTAAGCGATGACGTCGGACTCTACCGAGATCGCCCCTGTAATTCCACCTCAAGGCCCTTTTATATTGTGTTTCCCACTTATTAGGATGTCTCAGTACACCCTTGACTTGAAAGTTTTGAGGACTTTTGGTTCTCTTTGCGTTCCCTTTTCGGTGCATATTTTTTCATTCGCTTGCTCCTTCTTGAATAGATTTGATCTACCTTAGCTTCAGCTCTTCTAGCCCCGAATTTATCGCCTTAGCTCATTTTTTTTGGGTAAACCAAACTTTTTATCAGGGATCTTCCTTCCTCTTCCCCTTGGTATATCTTTCCCGCTCTTGAGATTAATTCAAGTAGCCCCATAATTCAGCTTGCGTTTTTTCTGTCCTGTTATATCTTCATACCTCTTGGGGATGCCAGTTTGAGTCTCCCCCCCTGTTGCGGATATCTGAATTCCGGATGACTACATTACGCCCTTCGCCCCTACCCCTTCTCTCTATCACACGCGGGGATCGCAAAGGTTCCTCCGCCTTCGGACCCCGATTTGCCTGGCGTCAAGCTTATGTTCTTTAGCAGTTACGCGCAGTGCGCGGGCTCCGTCTTGTTCACATAGCCATGCCCTCCTCTCCCTGCTCCGCCGCTACTTCCCTATTGAAGTCATACCGGCTTCCAAGGCCAGGGCCCGTGTTGCGTATCTTTTCGTTACTTACACCACGAGTCCCCAAAGTCCTCCTCCGTCGGCCTTTACCACGTCCCGACGTTGATATCCGTTTTTCCCGCCGACTCAAGAGACCGCGTCCTTCTCCTGTCGAAGCCTACCCCAATTGCCGTGAGATGATAAGGCTTTCCAAGATCGTGAGTCTTATTCTCAATTTTCTTTACATCACCCGCCACTCCTAATTGCCCTCTTCTCTGTAGCATTCTTCTTTGTTTAACAAGGTTTACCCTTGTACGGAAATGCTGCGGAATACCCTCCCTTGTCTTTTTTCTCTCTCTTCCTGACCCTTCCTGGAAAGTTTCCCTTCTTTCTCTTCTCTCCATACAGTCCTCTCTTTTAGGCCGATAGATTATTGGCCTCCCTTTTTTTGGGTAGTCACTCCCCTTCTCCGAACACGGGATGTTCCTCATCGCTAATTTTTGTCGTGTTTTCCTAAAAACTCACCCCTTTTCCGTTATTTTTCGTTTCTGGTTTCGCCCTTCCCGTTTTTGACTTCCTTTTTGGGCTTGATCTTATTTCTGGGCCCGTTTGCTGCAACCCCTGTCTGTATCTTCCGCCTTACTAACTTCTTCCTGCTTTTAGACCTTCCTTCCGAGAGAGGGGTCGGTCTGCTTTTCTTCTTCTTTACCCCGCTTTGTACCTGACTTTTCGCCTTCTTATTTTTTTTATTCGCGCGCAGCCACGGCTTTTCCCCGCGATCTCCTCCGATGTACTTCTACCACGATGTTTTTCTTCTTTTTTTCACATTCGTTTTTCCTTCCCTTTTGTGGCCTCTCAGGGGCACATCCGGCTTCCTATTGCTTCTATTCCGCACCCCTTCGACCCCCAATTTCTCCCCCTCGAGTCCCACCAGGCACTCTCTATGGTTCTAGCTTCCGCGCTGCCCCCCTCCTTACCAAAAGCCTGGGTGGGTTGTTTTGTGGACCTTGCTTTTCCCATCGCCCATATCTTTAGTACTATGCCGCACAGACGTGTCCAACGCCGCAGCTCCCTTCCTCCCACCAGTCTGATATTTCAACCCCAAAGGTCTAGAAAATTTTTGCTAGCTCGTTTCTACGATGTCTTGGACACTCCTGATCGAAGAGGTCTCCCCTTCCCCGAGCTATTGCCTGGTGGAAATTTCTTTTATTAATCGTTTTCAAGGAGCCACGTTTGAAATTTGGTGGAATACCTCCCCAGTCTTTCGCGAGAATAAGTTGAAAACTAGTCGATCCTCTTCTTACTTCGACCCTCCTCCAAATTTGATCCCATTGCACGCCTCTCTGTGTACCCCCCCTTTTCATTCTTCTGTATGTCTGCCTTTTGTGTCGCGCTGCTTGACTCCCCTTCCACCAGAGTTTCAAATTCTTCCGAATCTTTTTTCCACGCGATTTTGCCCACCAAGCGTATCTTGATGGGCTTCGGATTCCAAATAGTGAGTGTTTGAGAGGATAGTTCTTGTTGTGTTAGATGTTCGCCACCTTTCACGCCTTCTTTTACTTGGCCACTCTTCAATGTTGTAGCCTTTTTTCTCACGCCTTGGGAGTTTAGCAGACACCTGAGGTGCTTTATTTTTCTTTTGTGAAGGACGGATCGATCCCTGTCTACTACCCTTCCCGATCCCTTTTTCCCTACTCCCGGGAATGATCTTTTATTAGCCAAAATCCTCTTCGAAAACGGCCTGCGCGCGAAGATCCCACTTTTACTCTTGGTAGGCTTTCGAGTCCCGCCTGAGAATTTCACATCTTAGTCCCTTACCAGAGGTGAGAAGGATTACATAAGGCGAACCTCGCATTTAAGTGAGGTCTTTCTTTTCCCTCCCCTAAAACCTCGTCCATCCCCTGAAACTCCCTTTTGTCTCCGGGATGAGCTCCTTAAACTAATTATTTTTTCCCAACCACCCTCACTTTTGCTGGTATTACTCTTTGTAGCTATTTTTTTTGAACGTTTCTCCTCATAAAGTTTCTTTTAAACATCTTCTTTTGACCCCCCTCTACATGTTTTGAAACCTTTTTTGCATTTCCATTTCGCTGAGCGGCTCCGTCCGTGACCTTCATTCCTCTTTTTTTTTTTTTAGATTGCCTTTTCCAGTTCTCCCGATAGCTCCCTCCTCCCGCAATTTTCCCCCGTCCAGCCCGCAATTCAGTTCCAAACTTCGATGTTTTTTTTTCTATTTTCCCCCCCCCCCCTGGCACAGTTGTCACCCACCCATCAACATCTCACTTTCCCTTCTACTGCTCATTCCATGCGCTCCATTGTAAGCATTTCTCTTCCCTTTGTATTTAGTGTGTTCTGTTTCTAGGTTTTTTTTTTGCGGTCTTTCCTAGGTATCTTTCTTTCTTCCCTATCGATGATCCTGTACGACGTCCTTTTTTTTCCGTGTGTCTCGAGAGGTCCTTATCACTCCTGTTTTCCCTCTTCTTCCTGGTCCTTTTTTCATTATTATGGGTCTTGGAAGCCGCCCTTTTTCTCCATTTAACTCCCCTTGTTCTGATTCACTGGCGTTCAGCCAGCACCCCTTTCTCCTCTTCCTCGATTCATCGGCGTCTAGAACCTCTCTTTCTGTAGATGATGTTTTTTTTTGAAATACGTTTCCTTCCGCTAGTTTCCGCGATCCTCTACCGGTATTACCTTTCTAGCTAAAACCCCCTTTTGAGATGGAGTTCATTTCTTCTTTCCCGGAGGTTCTCCCTTATAGCTTAACCCAAGCTTGTTTATCCTTGTACGGAGTTAGCCCCCTGTCTAGCCCCCTTTTGGGAGAACCCCCGAGAGAGCTTCTTCTCTCCTTCTGCGCCTCGAGAGAATTTCTATTTATCTTCACCGCCACCCTCTTCCCAGCGTAAAGAACGGCCGTCGTCGTGGCTTTCCCTTTGTGAGTTTACCGCCCTGTAGAGCCTCTGCGAGGGTCCGTCATTTCCGCGCTTCCTATCTCGTTATCGCCCTTATTCGTTTCTCTCTCACATAGTTCTTCCCCCGGCCTTTTGCGAGGATGCTCTCCAAGCTGAGACTCATTGCCCTTCAATTATCGTCTCTGATTTCTTTCTTCGATAACTTCATATTACCTGTTGATAGTATCGACTCTTGCATCGCCCGAGGTGAGCAAGAACTTTTGTGTCTTCCGAACCTTCGTATCTGTCTTTTGACCTTGTTAGTCGGATATTCCGTTCAGTGTCCTTTGCTAGTGGACCGTCGCCTTGAGAGAGGTATAATTAATTTTCTGGTGTTCGTTGTTTTTCGGAGCCCCTGATCTTGAGGTATTCCGGCTGTTTCTTCCAAACGTGCTGTATCACTTTTTTTGCCGGCTTCTTCCCCTCAATTCCACGAGATCCCGACTGTTCCTAAGCCCCCCCTGAGCTTTGAGTTTGTCACCAGGCTGTACACCCACCTCGAGCCACTGCTAGTTTTGTCTTTGCTATTGTTGTCTTCCTCCCCCTCTGCCCCATTTATTTCCTTCTGGCTAACGTTTTTTTCGCATCTTTTTTTTTCCCCCTCCGTCCCCCTCTATCCGATTCGGTCTACGTCCTTCAGTCCGTCCTGGTTTTTTGACACGTCTAGGTCGTTCTCTAAACCTCTGGTCTTCCCCCGAGTTCAAACCGACTTCCAAGTTTTCCCCGGCTGCAAGGTGCACGGATCAACTTTTAGAGACCAGCGACGTTCCCTTTCTCTTTCCTCCTATGCTGAGAGATCTTGAACGATTCTTCTGTTAGAATATGAGGGTGAAAGGTCTGTCCCCCCACCGACACTCCCGCTATCGCTCTCGTTCTCGTTTTGCATTTTCTCCACCGGTACTTTTCATTCACCGTTTTCTGTCCGATTTTTCCCTCTTTCTTTTACGTTTTTTTTTTTTAGCATTCCCATTTTTTCGTGATCTTGACCTCAGAAATACTACTCACTATTTTCCTCTTTCTTTTCTTTTGTCTCAAGTTCGCAGTCTCGTCCCCCTATCTCGCTCGCTCTCTGCATTCTATGGGAGGACTTCCATTTTCAGACGTCGTAGTTCCTTTTAGCCCCCCTTCTCCACAGCCTGAGATCAAAGATTCCTTTTTTTCCGTCCGGTAGTTCCTTTTGTTCCGTCTCCAGACCCAAGCATGGATATCCAGATTTTTTTTTTTCCCTCTCTCGGTTATCATGCTCTTCGCAATGTGCGTTTCTTCCCTTTCATATAAGTCTCTCGGCTTGATGAGGAGACGATTTTCTTAAGTTATTTTTTTGGAGAACTTCCTTCTACATTCACACTAGCAGGCACCTGGACAGCCATCTCATTTATGTAAACGTGTTTCTCGGGGTAATCCCTTTCGTTTACTGATAAAAGAGCGCATGCTGCGGCCTTTATGGCTGTTTTTTCTTGGTGTTTTTTTTTTTTTTTGCAGTCCGGCCATTTCCTTATCTACAAAGGGTCCAGAATAGCCAAGAACTCGTTTTTTTACCACGTTGCCAGATCCATTTTCACTCCTTCCTTCTCCTGGAAACCCCTTCCCAGTTCTCACCCAAGCCCTGCTTTCTTCTCCCCCTAGCATATAGTCTCTGTCTTCCTCCCTTTTGAATCCGGCATATCGTGTCCCTCTCTTGCTAGTCATATGCTCATAGGGCGAAGCGATCGTCTCTACTAGATCCCTATGTGGCACCTCTCTCCTGACTTCCCTATCCCGAGTAGGCCCAATTACTTCACCCGAGGTCCGACCGCATTTTGAATTCTTCATAGGCAGAAGCTCAATTCCATGCTTTCATTCCGTGGTTCCTCCTCCCCTACTTTTATTCTGTAGTGACGTACTTAGATTCTTACAGTGTCCCTTAGACGGGGAGCATTCGCGTTCCGGGCACGCATATTTCACTTTACTTGTAGGATCTTTTTGTGTTTTTCTTCTTCCTTCAAGGAAATTTACGGATTGAGACGTGATTCTCTCCTCGTTTTTTCGAGATATGTTTTGCAACAATTGGTATCTTTACAACCGCTCCTCTTTCCATCTTCTGGTTTTTCTGTCTTTCCTTTCCCCTGCGTTTTTTCTTCGTTGGTCCACTCTGTTATTCTGTCTCCTCGGGCCTCTGCCTATGTGTACTCAGCTTTTTTCTGTATGCCTGGAATCTGAAGTCCCCCCCCTTTTTTTGCATTTCTTCTCTTCTTTCGAGTCTTAGCCACTCCGAGACGTCACATTCGGTGCCCTGCTCAACTTCTTCGCCTAGGAGCATCTTCTCTTTCTAGTATTTCCGTCACCCCCTTTTTCTGAGCCACAGGATTTCTCTCCGCGCTAAAAGCAATTGCAGGCCAGATTGAGCGCCGGTCGAGTGCCTGATTTGTTTTCTTCATTCCCCTTCTTGATACTCCTATTATGGGCCGATCTCCTGCCCCTTTCACCCGACTTCGTAATCGAAGGCTAAATTTCCGGGAGATTTTCCCGAATTCCTCTCCCCCCTCATCGGACCGAAAGAGCCCCCCCTTGGTCTCATCTGCCCCATTAACACATACCCAACTGCACAGCCCGAACTTTACTGCGTTTTTTTGATCGTCTTCGGTGTCTTTCCTTTTCTTTCTTCTTCTCACGTCCACAATGACACATCTATGCATGAACCTCTTGCGTTTTGCTTGATTCTTTTTGCGACTGGAAGAGGTTCCCTCCCTTTCCTGAAAGCCTTCCTTCCTTTTTCCTCCCTTTGTTTGTGTTTCGGGAGGGTTCGATACCGCGCTTTCGCCGGCACAACTAAAGACCCCAGCGAGTCCAGCATCCGTGTGACCCGCCCTTTTTTTTTCATTTTCGATTTATTCCTCCTCCCCTTTCAACGATAAACTAATTCCGTTCTTGTGTCTCAGTTGTAATTTTTAATTTACTCTATCCTTTTGTACCCATTGGTAGGGTCGTGATTTGAGTTTTGTTTTTGTGTGGAGTTTCCCTCCTCGCTTCGGCACCTGTTCCCTTCTCCTCTCACCTTTTTCTTTCGGGTGGAGAGGGCTCCCCCTTCTCATCCGGGCGTTAATTTTTCTCCTTTATTATCTGGCTTTTCTGCCTCAGTTCTTCCATTCCCCTTTCTTGAAGTGTTCTTTTTCTTTCCTCGCATCCTCAAGCAAGTGCTTATATTTTTTCTGTTTTGCGTGCGACTTCGAACTTGGCCTGTTATATCGTGCCCCCATGTTAGCAGACGGGGATCATGTCCACGTCCTCGTCGACTGCCAACTCTTTCTTTTCTTGCTTCTGATACCCTTCTACCATGCGCGACTTTACGTCTTCGGCGTGAAGCGTGTCGCCCTGCGCTTTCCCCCCCCTCGCGGTGACTCTTGCTTTCTCCCCTCGATGTGCCTTCTATGCTGATCCCATTTTTCCCTTGTTTTTCTAGCTCCCCCCTCCCCCGACTCCTCAGAAGGTGTCGATCGGCAGATCTAGTCATTCTTGTAATGATGCCTCGGACCCCCAGTTTTTTCCGCGGACCGCCCTTCCTTCCTTCCCGATTTGGCCTCTTCCGCGGCGACCCCCACATGTCTCCTCTTCTCTCTCTCACTGCCGCCTCGCCTCACTATATTTTCACGTTGCCTTATGAGACCCGGTTTCAAGCACTTTGTTTTCGCGGCTTGCTTCTTGAGCGATCTGCCCATAAGTCCCTTCCAAATTCTCGTGAGATTGTTTCTCTTTTGAGTTTCCATTAGTAGGGTCTCGTCCTCCTTTATTCCCGTTTTGAATCGCCTCAGACTTGTTCATAAGGATTTCGCCGTGCCGCAGTGAGATTGTCTCGATAGACGTTTATCCTCTTTTCTCTCTCTCCCTTTCCCCCCGTTCTTGGTCTTGTTGCTGTTGTCTCCCTTTAGCTTCATCACAGGATTATTTGATGAACATGTCGGCTTTTTTTCCCTCGGCTTCTTCCTCCTTTCGTTGTAGGCGTTCTCAAAGACGTGAAACTGCTGTGTGCTCCCACCCCTGTAAAACCGACTTTTTCCTTAAAAAAGGCTGTCATAGACTCTCCCCCCAGAGTTTGACGCACACTTTTAGGAAACATGTTTATTCCAGTCGATCTGTTTGTCTCCCCTTCTACCCCTTCGTAAATCCTCTTGAGGATGTGACCTTCTCTTCGCGGCCGCAGTCAAAATCTTTTTTTAAATAAAAACCCCCCCCCCCCCCAACCCGAAGTCTTTTCTCTTTTTTTTTTCTTTTTTTTTTTTTTTACAGAAGAAGGATGAAGTTACTCTTCACCGTCTCGATTGATTATCCTTCCCCACACATGCTGTCTGCACAAAGACATGGCCACCCTGAAGAAAGCCTTTACCCCCCCCCCTCAGTTTAGTGAGGAGCAAGCTCCCTTTCTTTTCGAATTTCTCCAGATCTCCTTTTGACAATCTTCCTTGAGCTTCTACCCTCTCTGTGCGTTTCTATCTTCGGGTCGAAATGTTTTAAACACTTTGGACCCCTCACCCTCCCGACCGCCTTAGCGCACGTCCGCCCTTCTGGTGAATTTTCTGCCTGTCAACGGTTTCCACTTCTGAATTTTCTGTTTTCC
>Ga0179593_1371522_pt1 | contig 13267 bp, 27 predicted proteins | sample CZODoug2_1_08_16_FD_185931 | JGI IMG/M metagenome (GOLD analysis project Ga0179593, IMG submission 185931) | Vadose zone soil fungal communities from Angelo Coast Range Reserve, California, USA - CZODoug2_1_08_16fungal (PacBio error correction) | ecosystem: Environmental > Terrestrial > Soil >... | reverse complement strand
TCCTATGGACAACGGTGCCCATAAAGATCATTTCCGTCCCTGCATGGCTTTTTTCTGTTATTCGTAGCGCTGGACCTCAGTGGGATTCCCCCCCCCCCTGCGCCCTTTCCCCTGCTGCTGGTCATTCCCCTTTCCTCAATGTTTTTTTTCCCCGTCGTTGCCAGTCATAGTTTTTTTCTAACCTCTTAGTGGAGGGGTTCTCTGCCTTTCCCCTGACAGACTTCGGAACGCATCCCCACTTTCCTTTTGGGGTTGTTTTTCGTTTGCTTTTCGAGTCATCGAGCACATGTTCTAGGGCGGCCTGGGCACTTGTAGAAAACCGCCTTTGTTAACCCACGACTTCTCTCTGCGGGTTCCCGTTCCCGGGCTTTAAACTGTTCGTCCGCCTCTTCTCCTATTCAGTTCCTACAAAAAAAATCGGGATGTCTTTTTCACCTAGTCTTAAATGGCATGGCTGGCACCTGTTTCTTGCTTTTCATGCGGTCGAACCCCCTTTTCTCTCCCTTCTTACATTTTTTTTCGCCCCTTTTTCATATTTTCCCACTTTTCGTTGAGGATTTGGCTCGGGAAATTATTCCCAGAGATTTCACATTCTCTTCTCCCCGCCTTCCCAAATTTTTTGGTGACGCCCTCCTTGTTGCACCCCCCTGTTTTCAATCTTCGAACCCCCCGTCCTTTTTCTGTTTTGCGTATTTTTTTTTTGTTATTGCCCAACTTCCCTGGTAATTTTTTCCGTGGGCGGCTTTGTCCTCCTTCTCTTCTCGTCCCCCTGCTCTTCCCTATGAGCGTTATTCCCCATTGCACCCTGCTTCGTTTTCATTTGATCGTTTCCCTGACGTTCGTTGTCGACGCGGCCAATCTTTCTGGATTCGAGCGTTTTCCTGTTGGTTGGGTACCTTTTGCTAAAGTTGACCACGCGCCTTTCCTAACATTTGGGTAGGCATTAAGTACTTCTTCCTTTTTCCATTACAGACCTTTCGCCCTCATTCCCCCCCCTCTACCGTTTTAAGTTAACCGAACTTTGGAGGACCGGTTACCGCCCCCCCCCCCTCACCTATGTTATACGCCTCTTTTTTTTTTTCCTTGAGGTTGATCATCCGCCCCTTTCCAACAGTTTTTTAATGTGCCCCACTGCATTGTTCACCTTGTCCCCCCAATCTTTGACCCCTTCCGCCCAAACGGTGTCTTTGATTGTGGCGTTTCACTTTTTCCTTTCGGTTTTTGTTGCTAGGGTTTCCTTTCCCCGGTGGCTTCATGAGGAAACTAGACCTGACCGTTGGTTTTCATGCTTTCGTTCCCCCCTTGTTTATCGAAAAACGACGTCGGTCCCCCCCTTCACTTTTAATCCGGCTCCCACCAGCCCTTTTCCTCCTTTAACTTTTTTTTTGTCAGACTCGCTTGGTTTTGGTTCTTTTAGGTTCAGTTTTTTATTCCCTAGGACTCGATTTGACTCGCTTGCGGTCCCCAACCCCTTGTTTTGGAGATTTTTCCGTACCCTTCCTTTTATGGGCTGAGTTGTCCCCATTTATTAAGTCAATTTTTCGCTTCTTGTGGGCCTCCCTCCCTTTCCCTGTACGCCTTCAGATCGTTGCCACTTTTTTTTTTTTTTCCCCCTCGTCTGCTTGGCCTAGACCCAGCTCACTTTATTTTGCAATTTGATTTTCTTATTTGTCCCAACGTTATTGTTTTTTCCTTCTCCACCCCCCGACTTCCGTTTGCTTGCCCATGGTTTTTTACCCGTCCTTCGTTGACTTTCCATTTGGATGGTGAGTTTTTGATCCTGCTTCAGTGCCGACCGTTTGGTTCCCTCGTCTCCAAAGGTTGTTTCTCCCCCGATGACGGAATTCTGGGTTTTAATTTGCTCGTTGAGGCACTTTTCCTTCGTTTTTGTTTCTGTTTGGCCGAAGCTTCCCTGTTTCTCTTTTTTCCCTCCTTTGGCTGCCCCTTTTCCTCCCCTGGGTACATCGATCGTTTTTTGCATTTTTCTTATGATTGACCGCTCTGGTGACTTCGCAGGCGTACTTTTCCGACCTTTTCCCCCCCCCTTTTTGAAGCCCACCCCCCCACTTTTTTTTTCCCCCCCGTTGCCGTTTGCAATTCGACATTTCTTCGCCTACTTTTGTCGGCTTTGTTTTTTTCCCCCACCCCTTTTTACGGACATTACCTTTTGTTTCTCATCTTCTTACACCGAGCGTCTCCCCAAGTTTGTGGCGCCTAGGTTCTCTTCCCCTGGGTTCCCCATGGATTTGTCACCACTTTTCTATCGGCCCTGGACCCTCATTTTCTCCCCCCTTCTTTCACTATACTGTGCTGCCAAAAGGTGGTTTTGAAACCTCCCCCCCTTCTTTCTCGCGACCAGGGCGTTTTCCCGCGGCAATTTTAATACTTCCCTCCGTAGATCTCTTACCGCAAGGTTTCTCTCCTATTTTGTTCCCGGTTGATGCCGGAGTCTTTCCCTGTTTTCTGGTGGGTTTGGTTTTCGGGCTTTTCCTGCTTCTTGTGCTCGGAGTTGACTTTTTTCTCCTTTTCCCTCGCTTTGGTTACCACTTCCCTTCATCTTTGCTGTAATTTTTTTTCGCTCGTCCTTTTTTATAGCTCTATTTTCCTCTTACAGTGTGTTTTTTTCTGCTCTCCACCAATCTGTGAACACCACATTCTTTCCCCCCTGGGTCTTGATTTACACGACCCGGCTTTCCCGTCCTTCACTTCATTCGCTGACCGCCCCCCAAAGTCCTCCGTTACACCAGCGTCACCACGACCCCTGCCCCGGCCCCCCCAAATTGCCTCCCCCTCTTTCACTTTAGCGATACTCTACTTTTTTTCCAATTTTCCCGTATGCGACGGTTGCTAGTATTTACCCCCTGTGCCCCCATTCGAATTTTGGCGTGATCATAGGGATGTTTACTTTGCCCCGCGTAGCTTTTTATCGTTCCGTTTCCTTACCTTCTTTTCTTTGGGCCGCCTACCCACGGTTGTGCTCTGATTTCCCAATTCCCCCCCCTTTCCCACTTGTTAGCCCCAATCTTGTTTCTATTGTAGTCCTGATACGAGCCTTACTTCCCTTTCCCCCCAACTTTTTTTTCCTCCGCCCCTAAATTAGGTCGTGAACAGTCCTCCAGATTTGCTGTTAGGTTGACAAGTTTCTCCATTTTTTTTTTCACGGTTTTCTGAATCGCTGCTCGTTCCCTGCGCCCTTCTCCCCCTCTCTTCATACTCTGGACCAGGGTCTTTTTCGTTTCTCGCGCTATGAATGTACAATTTTTGACGCACTTGGTCGCCCCGGTAACTAATGTGACCCCCCTGTCAAAAAAAAACGTACTCTGTCCCCTGCCCCCTCAAGTAACACACCACAGCCCACCCGGGGCTCCTTGAGATTACAGCCCCCCTGCGTGTTTTTTTTTTTTTTTTTTTTTTTTCTTTTTTTTTTTTTTTTTTTTTTTTTTTTTTTTTTTTTTTTTTTTTTTTTTTTTTTTTTTTTTTTTTTTTAGGCCCGTCCCTTTTTCGTCCTTTTCCCCGGTTTTTTTTTTTTTTTTTGTTTGTGAAGGTTTTCCCCCCCCTTTTTTGTAAGGGGATTCCCCCTACCCCTTGGGACAAATCCCCACTTTCCCTTCTCCCTTTCATGCCGGTTCTTTATGCCCCCATAAACTTTTTTTCCCCGACTTCCCCCTCCCCTCAGCCCCCCAATGAGATTCCCACACGGGCTTTTGATATCACTTCTTGTCCCGCGAAAGGGTTTGGCAGTGGTTCTGCTTTCTTCGACGTTACCGCTCCCCTTCTTACCGTGTCGTCTTAAAATCCTTTTCCGGTCAACCCCTCTCCCCCCCCCTTTTTTGAACCTTCACAAAGCGAGTCCCCATTTCCCCTCTTTCGGTCTATTTGTCCCTTAACGTCCACTTATCTCACCCGCCCTGTCTTCTCCGGATTGATAAGCCCCCCTTGCCCTTTTTGCGCCTTTTCCTTCCCCTCCCCTGTGCCTCCTTCCCTTTTTTTCCCTCCATCCCAAATGGCGCCCCACCCAAGTGAAGCGATCTTTCCCTTTGCCTTTCAGATCCCCAAACCGTCACTTTTTCTCCCCCCTTTTTTTTTGCCCCCCCCCCTCCCTGTTTCATCAACCTTTGTGACCCGTGCCCCCCTTAACCCCTTTGGCCGTCCACCCAGCATTCGCCCCGTACGCGATTCCCTTTTTTCCCTCGTTCCGTTTGTCCCCAGTGGCCGGTTTTTTCTTTTTCCTTTCCCTTTCCGCTGCTGCATCTGTCCCGATCCCATTATTTTGCTGGGGTCTTTCCCCTGCAGCCAACCCATGTTCTGTTTTTCCCTCTTCCGCAGTCTCGGTGTTCCTTCTTTCCTTACCTTTCTTCCCAACCCCACCGTCTCCTTTTTCCCCATGGTTTTTTATTTTCAACCCTTTTCTCCAATTCGCCCCACACCTAGCCGTCTGTCATCCCCCAGAATACTTCTCGTCTCCCTCCTCCCCCCCCCTTTTTTCCCGGGCCGTTCTTTTTCCCGATTTTCCCGATGACTCCGTGCCCACCCCTGCTTTTTCAAGATATTGATTTTACTTTTGCTTTCCCTTTCTCCGCCGGATTTTCCCATTCTCCAAAACTCCCTTTTTCCCCACCATTCTTTTTTTTTGCTACCTTACGCCGCTCACCTTCCTTTGGTCCTTGATTTTTTGATTTCACAACGATTTCTGTTTCATTTTTTCCCCTTTAGAAGAGAGATTTTTTCTTCCGTTCTTTTTTCTTTTTTTTAAATTCTGGCCTGTCCCTCCCCCTCTCGTATTTGTATTCAGTCCCTTCTGTTTAATTTTTTCGGTTGTTTTTGTAACTTCTTGTTTTCGCCCTGTTGTCCTCCCCTTTCTTTTGAAGTTCTCAGCGAAAATTCGGACCCCCGTCATTTGCTCCCTCTTTTGTTTTGGGCCTCCCTTCTTGCGCGTACGTTTCGGCGTCCCCTTCTGCCCCTTTTCCTTCTGACTTCGTTAACAAACCGTATTTTTCTTCACTCCCTTGGCCGGCGACACGCCCTCTTAATGCCACCACTCTTGCCCCCATTTCCTGGCTGCTTTTTTTCCTACTTTTTGGCGTCCTTTGCAGTCGTCCCCCTTCCACGCGGATTGGTAGTTCGTCCCTGACTTTCCTGAACCACCTTTCAATTTCCCTTTCTTGGTTTCATAGTTCCCAAGGCTCTTTGGCCTTACTGCGGGTCCCCATCCCCGCTTCTGTAATTTCCCTCCCCCCCCCCCTTTTCCAGCGAAATGTTGAAAGCTATGTGCCCCCCCTTTTTTTTGGGCCATATTTCTCTTTCATTTTCCCCCCTTTTTTGTTTTTTTTGGAGAGAGACTCCCCATTTGCAACCCAAACGGTGACCCACATAGACTTTTTTCATTTCTGATGTCCTCCCGGTTTCCCTTTATTTCCTCAGCGTGCTGGACCCCGTCATTTTTTTTCCCCCACCCTATTCGATTGCTGACCCCCCCTGAATGTTCTCACAACCTTTTTTGCGTGATAACTTAGTCCTTTTCCCTAGGCTGGCGAGCACCCCCCTCTTCCAGTGATTTGTTTTCTCTGGACATTTTTTTTCAGTCCCATACTTGTCGGAATACCACTTTTCCTTTCCTTGTAGTGACTTTTCCATTTTTCGATTTTTCCATAGTTTTTGCACTTTTCAGACTTGTTGACTTTCTTTTCACCAGATTTGTTCCCCTCCCCTTAGTGGGCGGGACCCTCCCCTTTTTTGACCCCTTTTCGGCGTCAGAAGTCGCCTCTATTGACGACCCCCCCCCCAAAAAAAAAAAACCCATCTTCTACTCAGTTTTCCGGTCGACCTTTGGTATGTGGTCCCGACTTTTTTTTCTCTTTTTTTTCATTGGTCCTTTATTACCCCACCGTCTTCCTCCCCCCTTTCCCACCACGGTCTTATTTTCTTCCAAAGCCCCCCCCTTTTTTTCCCCTTTCTTTTTTTAGCTCCTTACTTTTCTGGGTCCCCCGGTTTATTCAAAGCTCGTCCCCTCCTCTCTCGATTTCCGACCCCCTTTAAGTCCCAGGAGTTTTTGCCCAAATGTCCATCTCGTACCCGGGACTTTGCCCGGTTCTTGTCTTTTTGTGCGGTGGAACGTTGTTTTTCTTTCGGTCCCCGATCCTGGACCCTTTCTTTTCCGCGCTTTTTTTCAATCCCCCTGCTATTTTTTCCCCTGCAATTGTGTATGTTGCTTAGTTACCCCTGCTTTTTCCCTTTCTCCCTCATCGGGTCCATGCGGGGCCGACTTTTGTCCCTTCGGTTCGAACGGCGACCTTTCTTCTTTAGGGTTTGGTTTCTATGTGGGTTGGTTCTCATGTGTGGCTACCTTGTTGGCACTCGCCGGCGCTTCCTCATTTGTTGCATTTTAGTTTTCAAATCCTTTCCGTTTTTTGACTTCATTCCTCTTTTTACCCGCCTAAAGCTTTACCCCCTCCCACCCCCTTCTGAACGACGGGACACGTACCCCACCTCCCCATTACCTTTGAATTTTTGAACATGCCGTTCCCCCGGCCCCCCCCCCCCGGAACTGCACCCCCAACTTCCCCCTTCTGTACCTCTTCCTCCCATTTATTTTTTTTTTCAACAGGGATGCTTGTTCTTGTTTTTTGATTTTTTCGTGCTTTTTTGTTGCGGTGAGGGTCCCCCCCCGTCGGTTTCTTCTTTTGAGGTCATACTTTCTTTGTTGCTTATTTTCCCTTCTTTTTTATCTGACCACGCATTCCCCCATGTCGCAGGGACGGGCAGTTCCCCCCCCCCCCCTCCCCCCTTTTGCCCTATCCATCCCGGTCCCGCTTTTTTTTCTTTGTGGATTCTTGTGTTTTCTGTTTTCCGTTTTTACTTCAAATCCGTCTTCCCTCGCCCTCTCTTTAACCTACTCTTTTCCGGTCCAACCCTTTTTCCTCTTGTGAATTTAGTCCCACTTTCCTTTTCAATCAGGTTTTCGCTTTTTCTGTCTGACCTCCCTTTTCCTCACCGAAGCTTCCCGCCCTTCTCCGCAGATTTTTTTTTTTTTTTTTTTTTTTTTTTTTCCTTGCCCCCCCTTCGCTTCCTATACTCTCCTCCCCTTTTTGTTTGGACTCGCATTTTGGGCAATTTTGTGCCTCCTCTCGTTTACACCCCCCCCACGTTTTCCCCTCCTTCCTGTTGCTGACATGTCTGACCGTATTTATTACTTTTTTTCCCCCCCCCCCCCCCCTTTTGCTTGATGGGTCATCGTTCTTTATTCCGCGTCGTTGGTGACCTTTTCTTTTTTTCCAAATTTTTGTCTCCCGGGGTCTGCTCAACCGATTTTTTTGGTTCCTTGCAGCGGCATTTATCCTCCCTTTTTTTTTGTTTAGTTCTCTTAGTTTTGAACCTTTCTTTTTGGTCAAGGCCTTTGCTACCGGGCATGCCCCTTTTTTCTCTCTTTTTTCTCCCCCCCTCGATCCCCCTGAATGGCATTCAGCTATGTGTATCTGTTCCGGGTCCTCTTTTCAGTTGACAACCAAGTTCACCACTGTGCTTTGCTCCCAACGTTTTCCCCCTGGACCCTCCCCAAGTCCCCTTTTCTTGTTCTGAAGACAATGTTCGGGCGCTCCACCCGTTTTTCGCCATTCTTCCTGCGTCTTTTCCTTTTTCGCTCCACCCTCCCGTCCTCCCAGTCTTTTTGATGGAGCCCGTTTTGTATTCCCTTCCCATTGCATGGGCCCAACTTATATTGCCCTTTGTAACGATTTCGGACCGATATCATTATAGTTTCCCCCAAGGACCATTCCCCCCTCTTTTAAAAGCCCCTCTGGTTGGAGGTTCCTGTGGGAAATCTTTTCCGCTACATGTCACCTCGCGAGCTCTGTTAAAGAACTTGGAGTACCTACATTCTAGTCAACTGTCGATTGATTCGTCGAATGGGGAGTGGGTTCGTGTTCTCATGTTTTTTTTGGCCTTCTTTGGTTGGTTCGTCTGCGCCTCTTAGCTTTCCTCTTCCGTTTTTTTTACCCTGAGACAGGGAGCCCCCAGTGGGGCGGTGAATTGTTGTTTGGCTTTTGACTTTCTCTTTCTCTTTTAGCAGGATTTTGTTTGTTTGTCTCTTGACCTTAATTTCTCCGTGCGGAATCCCCCCCCCTCCCCCCGCCCGTCGCTTTCTCCATACCCTCCCTTTCTTGACGCGACAATCTTTTTTCGCCCAAACAACGTTTTTTTTGCTCCCCCCCTCACCCCTGGTCCCGCCTTTTTTGTTGATGCACTCCCTTTCTCTATACTTTCCTCCCACCTGCGGTCCACTTCTTTTCGACCTTCTTGCACCTCTTTTAACTCCCTGTGCACTGAATTTTTTCCCCCCGGTACATTTTTTTCTTCTTGCCCGCATGAGACTCCCGTTTTCGACATGCTTTTTTGGTCTTTGAGACAGCCGTTTGTTTGGCCTTTCGCTCCCCTGGCCCCCCCGTTTTTTCAGCTTTTTCTGCGGTTTTTCACCCCATTTTTTTTGAGTATTTTGTTTCTGGGCTGATCCGCGACGTACTTTTTCCAAACTGGGTTAACTTTTCGACCAGTTCCTGTCAACCGACCTTCTGACTCTTTTCCTGTCCGGGCCCCACGTTGTTACCGCGTGGTGAAAATTCGTCCTTTTAGATTTGCCGTCGCATACTCATTCCACTTTTGCATTTCTTTTTTTGAATCGAGTTGCGCCTGTTACCCGCGTGAGTTCTTGCGGTAGCTTGTTTTGCCCCCTCTAACCCCCCCCTCCATGTCGTAGCCCCAGTAACACACACGAAGACCCTCGGCTTTTTTTTTTTTGCCCTTCCGAAAAAAGTCCGTTGATTCCCCTGGTTTTTTTGGGCTGTGACCAATTTTACCTTCTTTCCCCCAAACAGTTGGCGATTTCTTTCCTCCACTTGACTTTTTTTTTTTTCCCTAAATTATTTACTTTCTTCAACGTCTTTTGATTCTCCCCCCTCCCTTTTTGCCCGTCCGGTAACCTCCCTGCATTTCCCCTTGCGATACGTTTGATTTTTTCGTGAGGTGCACGATGTCGGCCTTTTGGATTTGATTTTCCCGTACAGACAGGGCTCCCCAATTTTTTTTACATCCCCCTTTTTTAGCCGCATTTGTTTTATGGCACAATAGACCACGTTGTTTGAATTTTCCCCCCTTTTTACACCCCCAATTTCTTTTTCTCTGGATTTCCTTTTTCACTTTTGCCAAGTATTCGCCACACCCAAGCCCCTCCGAGTATCCTGGCTTCTCTCACCTTTTCTGTTCCGCCCTCCTCGTCCCTGCGCCCCCGTGATTTTTGCCCGACTTCTGTTTCGACTTAACCTGCGTAAACCGTTGACATCCTCCCCCATTTTTTTTTTTCGTACCCCCCAAAAAAATCTTATGTGCTCCGATCCCCCCCGACTGTTTCCCTCCTTCGCCCAACGCTGCAGTTGCACTTTACGCACCCCCCCTTTGTTTCAATTTTTTTTTTTCCCCAGCATTTTCGTTTTGCGAGGTTACTCAATCGTTCTTTTTTTGCAGCAAAAAAGTTCCCTTTTTTTCGTTTTTTTTTTTTCGTATTGGTGCCTCTGTCCGCATCGTCTTGGATAAATTAGGTTGCTTTTTTCGTGTCGTCCCTCTTCTCCCCCCTTGTTCTTCCTGTTCTTTTTGTGCGGATTTTAGATCAGACTCCCAATTTCAACCTGTCTTAATTTCCCTCCCAACAACACCCTGTTCCTTCTTCGCCTTCGTGTTTTTCCCCCAACTTTCGGCCCCCTTTTTGCCCCCCCCCCTACGCTTTTATCCAGACTCTTTCGTTTTGTTTTTTTTTTTTTTTCGCAAATTTTCTTCCCCGATGTTTCCCTTGCTTATCCTTTTCCTTCTGATAGAGGACGGCATGACATAGTTGTCTGCGGAGCCAAGTCCGGCCCCTCCTTTCCCGTTCCTGGGTTTTGTTCCCGTAAATCCTTGCATATTTTTTTTTTTCTTTTAGTTTGCCTTTTTTTTTTTTCCCAAAAGGTTTTTGTTCGTTTTGCCCTTTCATCGTCGCAGTTCGAGATTGATTGTTGCTTGGCATTCTCGGGCCCCCCCCGACCCTTGCCCCCTTCTCCTTTTTTTTCAGAGTTTGGTCGCTTCTTTTAATTTGCGTGGGTAATATTTTTTTCCTTTCTCCCACTTTGTAGAACGGTGCATGTGTTAGCTCACCACCCTTTCCCCCTTTCCATTTGCATTTCTTCCCTTCTCGAAGTTTTTTTGCGCTTTGGCGGACATCTTTGCCGAACTTTCTCGATGCTTTGCCCTTGCTTTTCTCTCGTCACCCCCAAAGGCGGTTTGCGACTCCCCCCCCCCCCTGCTTCCTGATGGGCTCTTTTATGAATAGCAACGCTTTCAGCCTTGGTTTTTTTTCCCCGAACCCACCAAAGTCTGTAGTCATTGCAAAGCGGTGCACCAATCACGATGCTGGTGCCCGCCCATATCCCTCCACTCCACAAATACTCAACCCCCCTTTTTTTCTCACTTTTTTTGAGTTTTTTTTAATTTTGCTTGGTTACTCCTGCTTTCCCCCATCCTGGTAATAACGTACTTTGACGCGGCATGTTTTGACAGCCTATGGTAACTTTTTTTGGAATCGACTCTCTGTTTATAATCCTTTTTCCGTTGTTGTGTGTCGATCCTTCTTTATTTGGGCCCCCCCCCCCCAAGAGGTGACCAACCTCCTTTCACATTTCGGAGCCCGTTTGGTTTTGTTATTTCCCCCTTAAGATTTCCGCCTGTGTTTCTTCCCCCCCCGGCCCCGCTTCTGAATGGATTTTTTCGTGGATTGGCTTGCCATGTTTTTCCCAGTTTCGTGGCCCGTCTCATTTCGGTTTTAACCCAGCTCTTGATTTGTGCTTTGCCCCTGTGTTTTTCGACCCCTGTAGTTTACATGAAACTATTAACTGGGCCGGGATTTCTTGTTTTTTTCGAGTCATCGATTTTTTTTCTGCTGCCGGTAGTTCATTTACCGCTGTGTTAAACAACCTCGTATGAGGGGGCCTCCCCCGCATTGCTAAAGTTTGGAGAAGATTATATTTTTTTTCCCCAAAAGCGTGGTATGTCCCCCCCCCCCCCCGAGTTTAATGCATTGTTCTGGCAATGGTTTGAGTTTTCAGCCGGTTTTTTACACTAGTCGAAAGTCCCCCACCCTGCGCCCCCCCCCCCCCTTTTTTCTTGAAGCGACGGTTTTGTCACCCCCTTCCTCGATTTTTGCGGATTTGTTTTGGCCGTTGTCCTTTTTTTTGAATGCCTCCATATCCTTGCTTACGCTCCCCCCAACTGCCCTCCCCTCGTTTTTTGTTAAATTGGCATTCTTTTCCCAGCTTTTTTTTCTTGATTTGCAGTTGTGTTTTTTGGACCCCTGGGAGTGGATTTGCTTTTTTAACCCTCGCTATTTATGTTCTGCTATCGTTTTGATCGAGTTTTGTTTTTCCCCCCAACCGGTTGTCATTCCGAGAAAGGAGTCGTGGCCCGTTTGACTGTGCGTTTTTTCCCTCCTCTTGGCCCATCTTTCTTGCACCTTTCCAGCGTGTCGAGTTGGTTTTTTGCCTGACCTTTTTGGATAAACTTTGGACTCGACGTCTACCGGCTCATTCTTCAGTCCCATGTTTCCCTTTACTACAGAACCTACCACTACTGCTTTTACCCTTTATGAACCCATTGTTGCTTTTCTCCTCTCCACGTCACCCCAAACTCCCCCCTAACTGTATCTTTGGCTTTTTTTAAGCGTTGGTCCTGCCACACTGAACACAAGACCCCACCGTTCACCTGCCCCCCAAAAACTTAAACTCTGATTACCAATAGTCTGACTCCACTTCGTTGTTCCAAACGTTTTCAACCTTTATCTTTTCAACGTTTTTTGGCTGCCGGCCGTTTTTTTTGGTCTTTACTCACCCTTCGGTTGGGTTTTTTTTCTTTTGTCTTCCCTTCGTCCCATTTGCTTTTGGTCTTTTCTTTTTTCCCTTTGGCAAGGTTTCCGGTAAGCTCGATAAGCTTCATCCACGTTCTCCTCCCCTGAGCCACACCTCACTTTTGCTTCTTCATACTTGACTACCGCTGTGGCTTTTGGTTTCGCGTCTTACGGGTATTTCACCTCCAGCGGCCTCTTTTCCTCGCTTGGTCAAAACACTGGTTGCGATGTTCAGACCTGGATGCTTCGAACTCTTAAGCAATTCGCTTTTCTGTTTCGGACCCCCAGGAATTTTTTTCCCAAGCAGGTCTGGTTTTTGAATCTTTTTTTTACCAGGTCAAATCTTCTTGCCCCTTTTTCCTCTTTCCGATGCAGTTCCAGGTTTTGTCCTCTCCTTTTCCCCTTTTTGCCCCCCTTCCTGTTTGCCCCATGTTTTTACTGTCACCGATTTTCTTAATTCCGTTTTTTTCCGTATTATTCCCCATTTTCAATTGGATGGTCTTTTTTCTCTTAGACAATCAATTTGTTTTCCTTTTTTTTAAAAACCTTTTTTGTTGTCGCCCCCCCCCCCTACCAAGGCTCACTCCCTTTTTTCTTTGAAGGCCAATTTGCTTGCTCCTCACTGCTTTTTTTTTCCTTTTTTGGTTTGGCAGACGATCCTTTTTTCCCTATGTTTTGCCTTACCCCCCCTTTCTTTTTCCCCCCCCCCCCCCCCCCCCTCTTGTTTGAAAAATAGCGTAGTACCTTCTCCTGAAGGGGACGTTCAAGCTCTAGCTTTTTTCTGACCCAGATTCCGGCCTTTTTCTCCGCGATCTGTCCCCTTCCCAAGCAATGTGGGTAAACGTTTTTTCCCCCATCCCCCCACCAGTCACAATGTTTCTCGATGGTTCGACCCCCCTCCTTTGTCTTCGGCGTAACACCCCTGTTTTTTTTTTAATCGTTAAGTAGCGTCTCCATTAGCCCCCCCCCCCTCGGCTAACACAACCAAGATTGTTTTTTCTTTCCTTCACAACAGCAGAGAGCTGTTCCCCCTTGGGCCCTGTAACACACTGGCCTTTTTCCGTGATCCCGTGTGAAGTCTGTGACACGGATTTCCCCCTTCCTGTTTCCAACGGTCCCAATCCCGAGTTCTCCCCGCGCACGGTTCTCTTTTTCTGTTCACGTCTATATGTCAACTCGTCGAGTCTTTTCGTTTCTCCCTTTATGTGATCGAGCTCAAGATTTATTTTCCAGCTTTGGCGGTTAGTTTTTGTAGGTTTTTTTGACCGGGGCCTCTGTTGGTTTGCGCGCGGGGTTTCGTTGTTTTTTCACTTCTTTCGGCGGGCTGGACATTTGTTACTTTGCTGCCGG
>Ga0179593_1341738_pt1 | contig 13267 bp, 13 predicted proteins | sample CZODoug2_1_08_16_FD_185931 | JGI IMG/M metagenome (GOLD analysis project Ga0179593, IMG submission 185931) | Vadose zone soil fungal communities from Angelo Coast Range Reserve, California, USA - CZODoug2_1_08_16fungal (PacBio error correction) | ecosystem: Environmental > Terrestrial > Soil >... | reverse complement strand
CTGTCCGATGACGTTAAACCCCTTGCCATGCAGACTCACCTCTGCGCCCGCGCCGGTCGCGCACACGATCCTCTGTGTCGACGCCCAAGAAGAACGAGCGTTACGACTTCAGAGTCCCATGAATCTTCGTGGGCATCCGCGCGGCCTCCTTTCCCACTCTTGAGATATCGGAAGAAATCCATAGATTGAATTCGTGTGCGAGTCCCTAGAGCAGTTCGCCCATTCGACCCCCTCCTCCCTGTTTCAACTTTTTCTATCCACAAGCCTTCGGGTTCGCATTGCCCTGATCGATCACCATTTCTTCTCTCCCCCGCCTGAACCTAGGTCCCCGCAGCCTCAATACTTTCGATTTTTTTTTTTTTTTATTAACTTACCGAAACCCCGAGCCCCACCGCTTTTCTTTTTCAGGCTGTCTCTTTTTCCAAGTCCCCTCAGATGAATAAAATCGTTTGTGATCTTTTTAAAGCGGCCTTCCTTCTGCCCCGCGTCCCTTTTCCCCCCATTCACGCTTTGATTGACTTAGTCCTCCACTGTTATCTAACCGCCCTCTCCCGAGGCCCGCCCTTCGAACTGCCTTTCCGCCCATCACCCCCTCTAGTCGGATCATCATGGCCCAATCCTCCCAGACGGTTAGACTTTACAAGCGGTGACTGCTTCTCCCTTTCTTGGACTATCACCTTTTCGTCGTTCTCCACGTCTCGTGGCCTGGAGCCTCTTTTTTTCTGGCGCTTTGTTTGTATGGCTGCCTCTTCTCCTTTGTGCTGAGGGAGACAAGCCGTCTTTCTGAACGACGGCGTGTTCTCTTACGCCCCCCTCGTGGCGCCTTCTTTTTTCCTCCCTCGCCTGGCCCTCATAGCTTCCTTTGTTTTTTAGCCCCCCGAGTTCCAGAATCCTGTCATCTTAATTGGGTACCGAGCTATACACCACATTTTTTTTGTCCCATTTTTATTTTTTTTTTTCTTTTTTTTTTTTTTTTTTTTTTTTTTTTTTTTTTTTTTATTTTTTTCTCCCCCGTCGTCCTCTGCCCTCGATGTCGATCCGGCGACCATTGTTATTCATTCTTGTAACCATGGCTTTTGCAGTGCCTCTTATCCCGCGTTGAGTCCAAGGCAAGATCTTTTCCCCCCGACCTCTATCCTCAAGGACATCACTCTGTGCGGTTCAGGAATCTGCTAGAGCGCCTTTTCCCGTGCTTCCTTTCTCGCGTTCCCAGAAGCGCGTTCCGCCTTCCCCAAAACGAGCTCTTAACCCAACTCTTGCTTTTTTTTGGTTTCTTTTCTTATAGCTCCCCCTCCACTTGCTGCAATAAAGACCTCCTCCAGGTTTACCCTAACCCAGATCTCCCGCCACGTATTTCCTTTCCTCAGACAGTCGTCCCTCCTTTCTTTGGTTCAGTTTAGCGGTCGACTTCCCATTTTTTTTGAAGTGCCGCACCTCGATCGTGATTCGGCCCGGAGGACTCTTCCCTGGTTGCCTGCCGAGCGCTGTGGGGATACTTCTTGCTCGGCGGCGAGATTCGTGACCGTCAGACTTCTCGGCTCCTCCTCCCTCCCAATTAGGCCCTTCTCCCCCTTGTTTCTTGGGGCGCGGACCTTTCTTACCGAGAGATTGGGAAGACCAAGCCTTTTCTACCGTGCGCTCCTTTCCCCAGTTGCGAGACATTCATTTCCTCCTCCCACGCCCTCGACGAGTTTTCGAGTCTCTAAGTTGAGCCAACCCCCTGCGGGCTGCCTTTCTGCTCTATAGGCCACTCCTCCTGCCAGCCACGTTTGAGTATCTCTGTCTTTTGATCATTTTTATACACTACTGTGACGACAAGATCCCAGGTACCCACGATGTTTATCCCTAGTAGTTAAGATGGCCAGTAATTTCTTCCTTTGGGCTAATCTCTCTCTTTGCCAGTCGCCCGCCCGGAAGACTGTCTTCCAGTCTTCCCTTGACCTTGAAATTATTCTTCCCCGTTTGCATTTTTGTATGACTTGCCCACGCTATCTTCCGTCCTGCCGCCCCTCACCACTTAGTCCACTCCCTCCCACGTCAAACCCTCTTGAATGGGCCTGAATCCCCCTTCGAATTCTCCTCTATTCCTAAGACAATTTTTTTGATTGCTGAGATTGAGTTTTTCTCTAGGTTTTCGAAGTCCTTCATCGTGTGCTTTTCGTTTTTCTTCTTTTAGATTTCACGCAGAGAAGGTTTTCGTGTTGGCCTCCCTGCGACTAGGGTCTATTCATCCTCCGCACGCCCCCACCCCCCTTCCCTTAATGAATCTTTTCCTTTTTACCACCTAGAAGTTAGTGTTGCTCCTCGCTTGCGCCTTCCCCGTCAGTCTCGATTAGTCCTTTTTTTTTCTTTTCCTTCACGTTGCGGCTGCGAAATTTTTTATGACCCTTTTTTTTTCCCCCCCCCCCCATGCCTTTTTTTCCCTGCCCGGAGGTTTTTTTTTTGGTGAATGACGGTGTTCCAGGTTCAGATGCTCTTCTCTCGAACACAGCAGTTACCTTTTTCTTAGCCTTTCCATTTAGCTCCTTTCCCTTTTAGCGCACACGCCTACAGACCTTTTTTTCGCGCTTTCCTTCTCCCCCCCTTTTCTGACTGACCCTCTCTTGGTCTGCTCTGCCGCTGCGTGCTTTTTTTCCTCGCGTTTTCCTTCGCTGACAGGCGGCCTTCCCAATTTTGTTGCGTCCTCCCCTTCGGCATTCTTGCCCGCCGTAGCGCCTCGTTTTTCGCGATGCGCTTACGTATCCCAACCTTTCAGGCTCCGGCAGACAAACTTAACTTGACGCCTTCTGTTCTCTTCGTTTACACGACTGTACTGATTCCTTCCATGAACCCCATAAGTTATTTCTTCCCTTTTCTTTTTTTCTGTTTTCGCCCCCCTCCCGTTTTCTTTTTTTGTTGTGGAGATTTTGTGAAAATCCAGCTTAGTCTTAGTCCCGCTTGATTTTTTCAGGGTGCGCCTTCCTCCGCCCTTTTCCTTCTCCGCTCAGTCCTCTCTATCTTGTGAATGTTCTTAAGTGCGAGAACGTTCTTTTGCCCGGCGCTCCCTTCTCCAGGACACCCTCCCCCCGGCGTCTCCTCCCTTGTTAGACGCACAGTAATTGATGCTGCATATTAGTCGTAGCTCGCCGATTGCTCTCCTTTTTCCTCCCTGATTGTTCCTGGACAACCCACAATCTTTGAAATGTTGACAGCCTACGAATATACTTGGTCCTTCTGGCCCGCTTTCCTCGCGTTCCTTTCCTCAGCTTTCCGTTTCACGCGGTTCTCCATCTTCCTTTTTCATTGTGGCGCAGTCTCCTACTTTCTTGTCTGTCAGAGTTAAGTTTACTTTGCGTCCGTAAAGCGGATCATGGCTGAGTACGCTTTTTTCTTCTCCCCTTTCTGGATGATCGCCCTCCGTGCATGCTGCGCCCGAGGCGAACCGACCCCTTCGGCTAGTCCCCTCCCTTTTCCGTCAAATGCCAGTCCTCCTTACCGTTTATTGAAGGTTTGACAGCGGTTTGAAATCAGGCCTTTTTCAGTCGTCCCGCCGTTTTCCTCATGTACCCCCTGTTATATCTCTTTTCTACTCTCCTGTGCGTTTGATCTCTTTCTACGCTTTCGCACAGTATCGACGTGTGCGCCATGAAAATCTCTGTTTTTTGCGTCTGGATCGCCCTTTTTCTTTTCTGACTCTCGGAACCTCCTAGCGTTATGCTGTCCCCCTTCCCTTTTTTTGCCGCCGCTATCTTTTCCGTCATTGCCATGTCTCCTGGTCACCTCGGGTTCGACCCGGGAGGATCGAACGTCTTGTGCAAGCGACCGTGAATGCTGAGTGGCTTTCTGTTTGTTTTTCTTCCCCCTATTGCACTTTTTCCAGCCAATCTTGACTCTCTGCGTTGAGAGCTTGCTCTCCTTTTTTGTTGCTCTGCCCGCTTTCTGAATTTGGCGTGTCCCTTTCCCCTTTTTTCTCGTCCCTCGTTGCGCTGCTGTTCTACTGCTAGTCCACCTTGCGCTTTTTCTTCTCCCTGCCTTATGCCTCGTCCATTGGCAAATTATGGTAGCGTCTTTATCTCCAGCCTCCTTCACCTTTTGCCGCCTGCTTTCCTCCCGCTCTTTAGGGCTTCCCTCCGTATCGCCGCTGCTCGCTTGTCGTCCGTCCCTACGAAGGTTCTTTTCCTTGCGCCCCGTCTTTAGGTTCCTTTTCCCTCTTCTTTTCAGTCTTGCTTCCCCCATTTTTAAGTTGTTCTCTCTATTTCTTTGTTTTTTTTCTCTCTATGCCCTCCCTGCGCCCCCCGTTTTTGCAGCTCACCCCTCCAGCCCGATGCATCCCGGTCCTTGCGCCTGCGCCTCCACTCCCTTTCCCCCCCTCTTGTTGATCTCCCCACCGCAAGAACCTAGACCTGCCGCATTCTGATCCAAGAATTTATTGGAGTGGGCCCCACCCGCGCGCGTCCCTCATGCGTCACTTTCTTCTTTTTTTGGCGTACGCAAGGGCGACCCGGCCAAAGTTTTTTTGTTTTTTAGGGGCGGAGGTTTGAAGAGGGGGGTGTTGTTTTTTTGTTTTTTGTGTGTGGTTTTTGTTTTTTTTTTTTACCTCTGAGCTAGGTCGCCCTCTCCTGGGTATCTTTTTCCTCTTCTACCCCCTCCTTATGAGCTGCAAGACCTCTTACTTTCCCTTTCCCATTGTGTCCGACAGCTTCTTTTGAGATCGCGACATAACTCCCTTTCAGAGATTCGAGGTTCTTTTTTTTTTTTTCTGGATGTCTTTGCCACTCCACCCAAGAAGACACCTCCGCTCTTTCGTTTTTCTCCGGACCTCAGCTGAACGGCGGTCGCCCCAGGAGATTGTCCCAAGTAAGTTTTTCCCTCTTTCGAGGCAGTCCCTGCTAGCGTCGTTTAAGCACCCTCCCCTGCTAGGATTCGATTGCTTATTTACCCCTTAGATTCCCGCCACATAGTCCTCATGGCGCCCCCTCCGTGACACTGCATATCTTGCACATTTTCTTCTATCCGGCTCTCCTTTTTCTTAAGCACCTCCCAAGGTTTTACTTAACGGCCCCCTGTGACATCGGCCTCCCCCAGTAGCTGATCTACCGCCAACGTTCATTCGAGCAGTCAGGTCTTTCTCTTTCTTTTTTTTTTTTTTTTTTTTTTTGCCGTCCCCCTTTCTCTTGGCCCTTCTCCGCCGTCTCTGAGGCTCCCTTGCGGTCTTAAGATGAGAGTAGATGCTTGTCCTTTTGAACGATGAGCCTCCCCGTGCTCTGTATGTCTTTTGCATACGCAACCCGCTTTTTCGCTGAATCTACCCTCAAGGCCTGCCTCCAAGCGCTTTGCTTGATTCCAGCGGGACCCAGCACTTCCTTGCATCTTCAGTATCTCATTGCACTGCATTTTAACCTGTGTGATCTTCGGCCCCTTCTCCTCTTTTTTCGCGTGCTTCCCGCGTGAGTCCCCAGATCCATCTATTGGACTTCTACTCTGATCCGACCCATGCCCCCAACACATGCTTTCAGGCTGTTGGTTTTCCCCCTGCCGCAATGGGTCGTTTTCCCTGCGCCTTCTCGAAAAGGTCCCTCTGCTGGTGCGTTTCTCCGTTCTCAACTCCCGAGCTATTTACCATTCTCCTGATCTATTGTGTTCCTCCCCGCCTCAAGGGCCGTCCAGCCCCTCTTGAAGTTGCCCATCTGAGACCTACCCAGCTCACACTTTATAGAAGTAAAGCGGCCGATTGTGGCCCGAAGACCTACGAGATCCTCGTTTTTTTCGAGACGAGCTCCAGGCTGACGTGCGCCTTCTCCACTCTTTTATCGTGACTCCCGCGGCTTGATGTCGAGTCGGACTCCGCTCGTTGCGAGACCTGGTTGCTGGATACGTCCGAGCCCGCCAGGCCGTGGTCGTTCTCCTCGTCGATGACGCTTTTCCCGACACCCCCCACGCGTTTAGTTTCCCTTTGCGGCCATCTCGCCGACACTCTCCAGAGCTCGTCCTTTCTAATCCCCTCATGGCCCACTTCACTCAATCCAAGGCTGCGCCGTTTTTACTTCCCCTTCGTGCAGTCCTGCCGCGGTGCTGCCGCAGTCTCCGCCCAGATATGGCGCCTTTAGTTATTGCATGTTTCCCTGACGATACAGTTTTTTGTCGAGAGTCGACTTTTTCCAGCGTTTTCGACACGTCCCCAGGCCGCCTACCAGCGGCCCTTGACAAACACCCGATTCCCGTTCTCAGTCCTGTCCCCCCCCGTGTCACTGTCACACCTCTCATGCTCGAGCGTCCCGAGTTTTTTTACGTAACGCAGGAGCGCACGTTCTTGTCCGGCTGCCACGTAAGTTCCTGCCTCCGCTGCTGGTTTTGGTATAAGCCCAGCTCCTCTCTTCAGATTCACCAAACCATTTCCTAAATATTACTCCGCGACGTCCCCCCAACCTATTCCTTACTCTCACGTTGACTTCGATATCTCTTCCCACCATCATTGTTTTTTCTTATTCATCAGTTTTTTTCTCGTGCCTTTATGTTCTTTCATTTTTTTGTTTCCTTTCTTTATGTTTTAGTAGTTTTTAGCATTTCGTCGCTGAGCGAGTGGTGGTTTTTCTTTTTTCCCTGCTGGTATGCAGCTTGAATCCCAAACAGCATTTTTTTTTTCATTGCCCTCTGTTTCATGCGATTTTCTGAACGTTTTTTGCCTATTGATTTGATGACCTTTTTTTTGTACTCCCGCGCTCTCTTTTTCCTTCCTTTTTTCAGTCTTGAGCCAGAGCTTAGAAGGAAACGCGTGGGGCTTGCTCTTGTCCCCTTCCTTCCCTTGATACGCGTGTGTTTGTCCACCAGAATTATATCTCAAATCGAACCCCTCCGTTGAAAAATAACGTTCTCGATCTATGACTGACTAGCCTACCCTGTCTTGATTGGTCTCTTTCTTCGTCCTTTCCCTCGTCATCTTTCGCTATGCGTTTCTCGTTTTCCCTGCACGTTGAAGAGAGTGAGTATGCTTGCCTTTTCTTTTGCGGATGGTTGCTTGGGTGATTTTGTCGAGGAGATTTGAAATTGTGGAGCGACTTCTTTTCCCTTCGCGCCAGGACCGCCTTCCCCCTTTCTTTCCCCCGTTCTTGTCGCTCCTGACGTACTCTGCGAGTTTAAGTTCCGCCGTTTTGCGTAAGTTATCCAACGGGCATGGGTGCCTCACCTCTCCCGAGTCCCCCCGAGCAGTTCGAGTCACGTTTCTTGAGATGCCCTGCAGTCATACTGCCGCTATCGACTGCCCCTAGGATCTCGGGATATTTCTAGGCCCCTTTTCCTGCTTAGGAAGCTCTGATCTGTTTTGTAGTTATGATCGCTTTAGCTTGTATCCGTTGAGAATTGCGCCTGTTAGTTCGGCTCCTTCTTTCAACGCCCTACGACTTTCTCTCTCTAAGTTTTTTGCCTCCCAGGATAGCCATAGGACTGGTTTCGGCCTCGTTCTCCGGTTCGTCTGCCCCTTTCCCCAAAGACAATTGAGGCGAGCCGACCCCTTCCTGAGATCGCCCCAGCCTTAGAGTTTCCTGCTGATCCCCCGTAGTAAAGTCGTTTCATTGTTCGTTCCCGCTGCTTGTGAACGGCACCACCTATTCCCATCTTGCATCCGATAACCGAAACGGTCGGCTTTCAGCCTCGCCTCTCGACTTTCGCCGTATGCCCTTTAGTTCTTTCCATCAATTTTTCCTCATACTTGCACTTCTTTTCGCCCTTCGTATGTTGAAGAAGATTAAACTAGATTGGGTCTTAGCGGATCCACTCTCGGCTCTCTTGTCTCCCTTCCTGCTTTTTCCTCACTCGTTCCCTCTGCGCCTCCTTTCTTTCGGTCTGTTCTCTGCATGGACTCCTTTGCCGAATGCCAATCCCCTTCCCTCCGATGATTCACCTGGTTGACAAGGGTTTTTAAAACGACTAGCCTGCTCGTCACCTCGTGGTTCCTTTGCAATTGATATTGTTTTAGCTGCGCACTTTTTGATGGTCTCTCCCTATTCTCTTATGGCCTACTCTTCCATTTCTCCTACCTTGATCCCTTTCTTTTATGCGATCTTTTCCTGTTTAGCGTTAACCCCTATTCCTCCTTCTGCTGTGGATTTTTCTCCTGGACGGAGGCCTTCGCAATAGTGTTGATCCGTTTAAAGATCTCTTCCTGAGCGACTCTGGAGTACCCCTCGGCTTGAAGTCGGAATGTGGACCTCCCCTAGTCGACGAGTATCTCTTGTTTGTCATCGCAGCCTCCTCATCCCCTCTCACGTCGAACGATTGAAGTAGTGATCTTCCTTGACTCTTCTTGCAGCTTGCCTGTACGCTTTGTACTCCTAGTCTCTGACCTCCGTAGATGTGGATAATGACGTGTCCAATGATTTTGGGATGGCGCCTGATCGAGGTAAATCCCCGAAGGCGTCGTCCCTTCTCCGTCTCTTTGACCCCGATCTCCCCCGCTCTTCCTTTTGTTCCAAGAGAGCTGGTGAGATATTCTTTACTCGACTCTCAGCTGACGTCCTCGTTCTTCTTTTTTTCGATCGACCCTTCACTTTCTTCAGACTTGTTTTCGTTTTTTTTTGTGAGACTCAGTGATTCGAGCACCGAGTCTTTCTTTTTTGAAGCTATCTTCGACCCTGCCCCCTTCGCTCTCATTTTAATAAGATTTTTGTTTGAGAATTATCATTCTTTGAGTTTTTTTCCCCGCGTCAAGCCCGTGCCCGCTCCTCTCCTCACCGCCGCGCCTCGGCGTCACACTTCGGAGTTTGTTTACACCCTTTTAGAACGAGGCGCGCATCTTCCTTCAAAGAATCTCGCTGTGTTGTGAGCCCCCGCTTTTGTAAAGACAGGATCTGGAGTTGGGCCAAGCCCCGTAAGGTGACGACGCTACGGTGACTGACTTCTCTCGCATTAGTCGCCCTGACATAGCTAAGTTCCCGATAGACCCCCACGCAGTTTTCCTTTTTTGCGAGGATCGCCCTGGAAGCTTCCGCTTGACATTCAGTTCTTTCTCCTCCTCCGATGGTCGTCATACGGCCCCGTCATCCCTACTTGCTAGTTAGTCCTTCGGGACTTTGCACGACACCTGAGGAAACTCGCTCTCTGCAGATTCCTTTAAATGATTTAATAGATGTATGCCCGGTTTAGTCCCGGGATCTTCAAGTCCGGACCATTCCTACTCGGCGCCCCGAACCCTCCGCCCACATCCACGAGTAGTTTTGTTTTTTTTGTTTGGGGGGGTTTTTTTGTTTTTTTTTTATGCCGCTGGGCATACACAGGCGACCTCATTTGAATTCTATATGGCCGCCTTCGCCTATTCTTGCCCCGAGGTTTAGGATTTATCAGGCCTTATACAAGCACGTAATGGACCTTTCTCCCTGCCGTTTGTGACGCTTCCCCGCATGTCTTCTACGCCGTGCAAAAAAAGTTAATACTAGATGCGTTTGTGTCTTTGATAAATGGCTACATTTTCCCCCCCCTTCCCACCAACCATGTCCCACCATCAGTGCAACTTTTCCCCCCCCCCCCCCCCCCCCCCCCCCCCCCAAAAGGTCCCCTCCCCCCCTTCTCCACTTTTTTTTCCCCCCCCCCCCCTTCACCCCGCCCCCGTCCAGATGGTTTCAACCAGTTCACCCCACCTCCCCCCCTTTTCCATCCCCGTTCATTTCAGAAGGAGCTAGAGTGCTCCGAGACTCGCTCCTGCCGCCTTCGTCGCAGTTACTCTGTGCGATGGTTTTGTGTTTTTGGTTTGTGACAGCTAGACGTGATATTTACCAACCGTGCATGACGTCTGCTTACCCGCCCCTCCCGGCTTAGCCTGCACACCCCTCCCCCCGCCTATGCTGCGACAGGACTACTACGGTCATCGCGCCCCGTCTAGCTGCGTCCCGCTGGCCCCTGCCCCCTTTTTTACCCACATTTTTGATCTTTTTTTTTTTTTTTCTCTCGTACCTGGACATCCGGTGTTTTAGATAGTTGTTTTTCCAGCTGAAGTCCAAGGGAAACGCCATCGAGGCATAGTTTTCTACGAGATCGCAAATTACACACTGATGGCGCTAAGTAGTTGCTGCTCTGGCCTTTCCTGAGGCCTTGTTCCTGTGACCCGTCCTCTTTTGGCCACTTTGCTAACTGCCGTTGCGTCCACATCTTCCCGAGTCTTCCTCTTTTTTTTTTTTTTTTTTTTTATTTTATTTGGCCATCGAGGCTAGTTTTCTATGTGAGGCGCAAGCCCCCGGACTCCCGGGTGGCCCAGCGCTCCGGCACTAGACCAAGTTCTTTGGAACTTAACCCCACGCTCGCCGCCCAGCGACCCTGTTTAGTTGTAGAAGACATTCGATCCGCGGCTTGGATCTTCCCTGTAAGTCTTGGGCCTCAATCAGACTTCATCGTGACTTGACTCGACCGAGGTCTGGCTGGGCGAGGAGGCACCTTTTGCACTTCCCGAGTTTTTACCCCCTTATTTTTGAAATGGATAAGTTTCCCCCTCCCCTCTCGCCTTCCTGCCTTCCGACGACGCGTCGATTTTGCAGCGCCTTGAAGCCCCTCGCCAAGTGGTATTATGGGTGGCTTTTTCTGATGCCCCCAAGTCACGAGCTCTCTTCCCAATGCACTCCTTCCGGTGTGAAAGCATCCACTCGCTCACCATTGTTCCACGGCTCCGACATCCGGGTGCGAAGCCGAGCTCCGAGCGAAGCTCCTGCCCTCTTTTCTTTGCAGACCGCATAATAGAGTGATCATGCAACGACGCAAGAACATGTTGACACGGACTAATTAATGCTTCTCAGAGTGGCCCTTGAAAACCGTCATCACTTTCCCTTTTACAAGTGGTGATGCAATGCTGTACCCACGTGTTTTTTTTTTTTTATATTCCCCCGCACTTGAGCGCCCTGAGCAACGTGAACTTCCCGAGTCCAGAGCGTCGAGCTGACCAGTGCGTAAGCAGTCGCGCCCTCTTTTTCTTTTCAACGTCGGCATGTGCCACGGAGTATGCAGAACGTATTTTTTTTTAGGATTTTTATAAGCCAGCTCTTTGCAAAACACACCTGACTCCGCTACCTCTACTAACCGTGCACGAAGCCCCCACCCCCGAGAAGCAGGCTCGAAACACGAGAACAGTTAGCCTCTCCCCTCCTTGTGTCCTTCTGATGATGATTCCGCAAGTTTTTCCTTTTTCTTCGAGTTCTCGTGGGCTATCTATCGAGTATCCCCCTTTTATCTTCTTCATGTGTTCTGAGGTTGGCCACTTGGAAACTCAGTTCGGGGCATCCCGCCCACCGGCCCGGTTCTGCCATGTAATTTGCATTCGTTGCAGAACGACTTGCTCCTTCCTCTTGCGCGAGCCCCTTTCCCCTTCTCTTCTGCTCTCCTCTTTCGAGTTTGCAAGTTCACGAACTTGCTTCGTTTTTCCACTTTATTTTTAAACAGCGTGGAGAAAAGTGGTCCTTGCTCTTGTCGAGCGGGAGATACGGTGTTTCGCGCCACTGCCTAGAAATCAGCTTTCCCATACGAAAAAGACGTCTCTGTTTCTTTCGTCTTTTGAGTCCCCCAGACTCTAATACTGAGGCCTTTTTTAGGCGCGCTTCTACTCCTCCCCCCCCCGTCCTCTTGCCTTTACCTCATGCTGGGCGTTTTTGGTTAAGAGTGACGCCCGGCTTGGAGCTTCCTCCCGAAGCGTATTTGTTACCTCCGAGCGTCTTCTTCCTCTTAGCTACCTTCCCTAGAACATGTAGCGCCGTTTTTTAGGCCCCCGACGCGTCCTTTTCCGACGAAGTCTAGTGCTAGGTCCCTAGGCTCGTGAAGATTCCTTATCACACCTTGCCGTTTTTAGTTCAGGAGCTATCTCCCTCCGGCCCTTTTCGAGGCCGCTCACGATGCCAGTGCTTCCGCCCCTTTTTCCGGCAAGTCTCCTGCACAGGCTTTTGCGTCGGTTTCTTACGCCCGCCCCTTGAGCTAAGGCTGCGCATTGGTTGCTTTTTCTGATTGGCTAACTTCTTGTCCTCGCAGTTTGGATGCTACCCCCGCCATTATTAGTTCCTGCACTTCCACCTCGATCTAGTTTCTCCCACCTATGTTGGCCGGCTGAACTTCCTACTTGGCCCGACTTTCACTTTTTGTGAGTTTCAACGCACCTTCGTGCGGCGCACCCTGGAGCTGCCAGCTTGCGTCCTTTTTAATTTTCTTACTTCGTATGTATAGTCCGATTCATTCTTAAATCGATGGGAACGGCCCAACCCCCACTATCTTACTTCACGCATTCATTTGAGGATAGGCCGAGCATGCGCCCCCGCATCCGTAATGCGCTCTGACGCCCTTAGTTCTTCCACCGCGGCCTGTCCTCCAGCACCGCCCTCTGAAGTTTAGGCTGTAGGACTGTTTAGAACGAAGTTTTTTCCCGCGTTTTTAAAACGGTAGCCCCGGTCTCGCGAGCTCGTCGTAGCCATCTGTATCCAAAAAAATGTCGCCTCAGTTTGCCTTTTATGCGCGCCCCCCTCCGCGGCGGGCTCGCGCCAGATCCTTGACCGAAGGAAAAGGCCCGGCCTCTTTTTTTGACGTCATGGTATATGCAGTTTACGGCCGCGCCGCTGTCACAAGCGGTTTGTTCTCTTGTTTCAGTCTTGGGCCCGCTGGAGGTATCCTTTTTCCTAACTGATTTTTTTTGTAGTGCGGGGATAGTTCGACGTCTCGCCCTTATTCTTCTGGTTTAACTTGGGATCTCCTTTAGATCCTCATCGGTCTCTACGCCTTGGATGTTATGAACTTTTCAGGATGTCTTTGAGTGGGTTTTGGCAGATCTCTGCGGTCTACCGCCCAGCGAGGAACACGATTGGCGTAAGTCGACCGGTTTGCTGAATTTTGTCGAGTTTTCTATTGTGTCGTGATGGTAATCCGCTCATCCCACTCCCCCCCCCCCCCATGACCAGCATTTTCGGGCATTTTTTATTGATTTCTTCGCTGGCGCCATTTCCTTACTAGCGTGCGGCGGACTCTTCTTGTCTAAGCAAACTCCGGCTGATGAGAGTGTCCCCGATGCCGGATTGGGTTTTTTGCGGACCTTGTTCTGAGGTCCCTGTCACTTTTCTCCGGAACTGGTACCGACAGGAACATCCGATCTCCCAGAGTGACCTGCGTTAGCCTTCGCGGTGTTTACTCCCACTTATCCTTTTTCCTCGCCGATGCTGGCCTGTGTCGCGCGACATTCGATAAGTCTTGCGTTCCCCTTCCCGAGGGCCGGTTTGCCTGTGTTTTTTTTGACCGGTGTTGTGTTTGAAGAGTAAAATGAATGAGTCCGTGTGCCCAA
>Ga0179593_1312598_pt1 | contig 13267 bp, 16 predicted proteins | sample CZODoug2_1_08_16_FD_185931 | JGI IMG/M metagenome (GOLD analysis project Ga0179593, IMG submission 185931) | Vadose zone soil fungal communities from Angelo Coast Range Reserve, California, USA - CZODoug2_1_08_16fungal (PacBio error correction) | ecosystem: Environmental > Terrestrial > Soil >... | reverse complement strand
TCGAAATTCAGCGAGTTGGTGATTGCTGATTTCCTTCGCGCTTCGCCGGCTTGATTGAAACACTTCCCCTTCCCTATTCTTTTTGGCTCTGTGCCTTCCCGCCCATTATCGGTTTGGGTTTCTTTTTTTTTTTTTTTTGGGGGTGTTCCCCCCCACCTTCTTTATTCTTTTTCCCGTGAGGCACACTCAGGGAACTACTCCTCTTGTTACTCCCGCCCGCTGTCCTGGACTGTCACTGTAAGGGAATTGGTCCCTCTCCAATTTTTCATCACTTCCACTGCCCCGAGTGTATCTCACCCTCGGGCGGTGCCCCAGATGGACTTTAATTTTTCCGATTTGTAAATTTCCTTTTCCTTGGTCCTGTTTTTTAAGAAAGATATTTTCCTCCCAGAGTAGACCCTGAAAACTAACTCCGATCTCCTAGTGGACTCTACGATCCCCTGGATCTTTGGCAAGAGGTTTTGTTTTGGTTCTAAATCGTTTTCGTAGAAGTGTCTTTTAATTTTCTATCCCTTTCACGCAAGTTCCCCATTGGATCCCTCCTAAATATCCTTCCTCTGGAAACACAAGCTCCACTTCCCCCCTTTGATTCCTTATGTTCGGGCTCACATCCTTGTTACACCCAAGCCCCTTTATCCGAAGACGTTGATCTTTTTTCCCTCCCTGCCCTCCGCCTTTTGAGAGTGTGATTTTTTTTCGTGGTTGACTTGGCTCCTTCAGACCTTCTTCTGCATTTTCTCCGGTTTCCCCACAGATATCCCAGGAGGAGTACGGCGCACCATTCCCTCTTTGAGTGGACTTTCGAAGCGTTCGGTCCCTACATCCGAAAAACATAAGCCTCCCTCACATCTTCTATACAATCCGGCTCCCCTCCTCTCCGCTTTTCCTTTTGTTCGAGTTCTTCCCGCTGTTTTCTTTTGCGCGCTCGCGCCCCGGTGGCACCCCCGAGGTTTCTGGGACCCCCGAAACGGATCTGCTTTTTTCCGCTTTTTCCTGCCGTATACATCGAAGAACTTCTACTACGAACTTACGAGAGAATTCCCCCCCCCCTTTTCTCTGAATGCGAAATTTTTTTTTCATTCTTTTTAACTATGCGCACCCTTTACCCCCCCTGTGGTATGCGTGTTTAGTTTTGATTTATATTCGCTTTTCCCCCTTAACCTTTTCCCAATCTGGCCCTTCTTCTGGGTCATTTCCGCAATAGTCTCCCCATTGGCTACGTGCGGAATTGGCTACAGATCACATACGATCCTTTTAAACCCCTCCTGTACCCAATTTCTTCTGATCGGTAAGACAGGCCTTTTTCTTTTTGCGTTTTCATCTTTTTTTGAATAGGAAATGGCTATTCCCCCCACACCCACCCTCAGGCTACAGTAAGGCGCTTCTTACTGAGTTATTTTTTTTCCTCCCTTTAGCAGTCTTGGAAGGTTGCCCCTCTTATTCGCCGTTTCCAACCGGCGATCGATGCGAGAGGCCCCATCCAGCTTTCCGGACACTCACTCCCCCCTTTGGAACTCCCCGAAAATAACCTTCTGTTCCCCCTTCCCCCCACCTGTTAACCCCGGTGCTCCGGAATTCTTGAGAGATCATCCGTCCAGTGTCTTATCGGACGTCGCCCCTAGAACTCCGCGCAGGGCCCCTTCAACTTCTACATGACCCTGCATTCTTCTTGTTCAAGCCAGTTTCCACCCATTCTGAGATAATTTTTCCCCCCCCGTTTGGCCTCCACCCCTTGTTTTCTCTGACGGCGAAGGTTTTTGATAGACCCTCATCCAGCCGCAACACCTCCTCTTGATGTCGACGGACATTTTTTCCCCCCCCCCCTTCACCCAAGTACGTCCACTTCGTGATACAAGTTCGCGAAAGACCCGACTTCCGTCTTTTTTCTCTTTGGCTTTGTGCGTGGTGTTTACTAGCCCCTTTTTCTTTATTGAACACCTCCCCTCCGTAATTCGGCAATTCGTCTGAGCTTTCCCCCCCCTTCCTCCTCAAACTTAAGGACATATAGGGGATTCCGTCAATAACTTCCTTTCCTATTTTTCTCACAGGTTAGGCGCCCCCCCCGCCCCCCTTACCGAATGAACTTTTTCCCTAAACTTTTACCCTTTATTATTTCAACACATCCCTTTCCCCAAACCCTCTTTTCCAAGCGGCCTGTTGGGGCCTCGTCCTGATCGAAGTACTGTGATAGGTCTCTCAGTTCAACGCAGCAGCCATTCCCTCTCTTTTCCCTTATTTAAAGGGACTCCTCGTAGAAACCCCCTTCCCTCCTGAGGCCGTTTTTCTGACGCGTGATGGCAATGGGTCGTTTGACTGAGGCGGAATCTGCAGATCAGTCGGCTTTCCGTTTTAACAGCCCCAGTTTTTTTCTTGAGAGTCTTTAAAATCCCGCCAGATAAATTCCCCCAAACTCCTCCCCGATGACATAGTTAAATCGGACCTTCTTTGACGGGGCTCCCATGATGGTTTTACGCAGCCGTTAGTATTTTTTTTCGTAAACATGGACCTTTTTTTTCTCCCCGCAGCTGGATAGGATGGTCTCCTTGCTTGTCTCTAAAAATGTTCGCTTAAGACCACGAGAGTCCTTCCTTCTTTTTTTCCAATATAGTATAGTTGCATACCTCAGATTTTTTTGTATAGCTTTTTGGTCTAGCTTTGCTCAGCGTCAATGATTTGACCCTAGTTATATTCGCGAGACCCCTGTTTCTCGACATTATAAAGTTGTCTTTGTAGCCCCTTATTTTCAGGAACTCCTTTTTCCCATCGAGGTTTTCTTTCTTTTTTTGCTGAAAGCTCGTAAGTTTTAAACCTTTTAAACTTCGGCTTCCTTGATCTTTTTTTTCCCAGGTCTTTTATCTTTGCTTTTTATTTTTTTTTTGTTTACAGCCTCCCTTCAAACCGTCCCATTTCCTCCTCTGATGATAGTGCCGAATTCCTTGCTTCGAAACAATCGTCCCATCGGGAATCTCTTTAACCTCCCTGATTCCGTGGTTGTCCGCTCTTCTGCCCCATTGAACACCCATCCCACTTACCCAGCCCCCTTCTTTTTTTACAATGTTTTAACGTTTCCCCCTTTGCATCCCTTGACCTTAGACCGAACGGCCCTGGCGGATCTTTCAGATAGTTCCCACCCCATGGCATTTTTTGAATCTACCACTCTTTCTACACCCCTTGTACATTGACCACTTTGTCTCCGTGATTGGTTTCCGGAGTTTATCGCCAGGATATCCTCGCTTCCAGTTCTTCTCCCGTTTTGCCCCTTTTCATGCGTTTTGTCGCCGCCTAAAGCTCCTTGCGAGATTACCTCCTTTAGGATCGTTTGGAAATCTTGCCCTTGTCTTCGGCCAAGAAAATCCAAATCCCACAAACCCCTTTGTTGTGCAGAAAAGCTCTTCGTTTTCCTGTGATTCGCTCTCGGACAATTAAGTGGTTCGGTTTTCTCCCCATTTCCTTTTTTTTCTAGAATATAGGGCATTTTTTGTGGACGTCCTGATGTATTTCCCCCGGTTGTTCCGATATACCCCGCAGTTCACGACACTGCTGCAAAAGGGTGATGATGATCAGACAGGATTCATTTATGGATTTTAACATCGTCTCCCTACTAAGCTTTTCATCATTGTCCCTTCGTTCTAAAATTAAATTACTGGCTCACGACCCCGGCACTCCTCCCTATCTTCCCCCCTCGCTTTATTTCGAAATGGCCCCTTCCAAAGAACCATTTTTTTCCCTTTTTATTGGGTGAGAGTAGGGTCTTCCCTTTAAGCGTGTATGGAATCCGCATTCCCCCTTCTTACGGGCCTCCCGGCACTTTTATTGTGGAAACGTGTTTTCCCCCCAAACTCAACCGCCAGTGAGGTGAACCCCCTGGAAGCTACTTATACTCTTCTAAGGCCCTCCCCTTAGTTCGGCCCATTTTTTCTCTCTTCCTCTCGATTTCTCCTCCGATTCCTCCCCTACGGCTTCTGCTGATCATAGACCTTTAAAGGTACTTGAGTGGTACCTCCCGTTGGGTTTCTAGTATGTTTTCCTTTCTTTAGCAACCCTGAACATCTTTATTTTTTCAATGTCTTGTCGACTTTTTTTTTCGCTTCATAGTTTCCAGTTAAACGCATCCCCATCAATGACCAACTTTATATCATAAAAGGTTGAAAGCCTCCCCCCCTTCCGTAATCTCTCCTCCTCAGATTTCCTTTCGTTCCCAGATTTGGGTGGTTTAGAACTCAGTTTTTTTAATTTTTTCATGTGACGGTCATAGAAGTTTAACCTCTGATCTTCGCTCCTCAAGAGGTAGGGTCCTGAGAAATTTTTGTCTAACGAGCCTTCGACGTCAAACGAATCCTCCTAGCATGACTATTTGTAGATCATTTCGGACTTCAGTTAGTTAACGTCATTGCCGGTGCCTTTATAATGTTTCTAACACGCTCTTTTTCACTTAGCCACTAGGGGATTTGTCCCACGATCCGGTAGATCTTATATGAGGTGTATAACCCTGCCCGAAAGTTCCTATGTACGTTTTTTTGGCCTACCCCCCCCTATTCTGCTCTCCATCCTTCTCCTTTCGCGACACCCAATAATTAATCCCTCTCTTTATGCGGTTTAAAATATCCCTCGGCTTTCCCCCCTGATTTCCCTTTTTAAACTTTGTGCGTAAGACTATCCCTTTCACCCGACGATTGAAGAGCTGTCCCCCCGGAGTTTTTTCTTCGGATACCCTTATTGATGTTTTTTCCTCCTTGACCCTTAGAAAGTAAACTTCGAGTCTACTTTTTACGATTACCACCCCCTCTGCTCCACATATCGATCAGCTTTTAACGATCTCTACTTTCTGCGGGTATTTAGTGTGTCTTTCTTAAACGATATCTTTTTTCCCACAAGTCTACTACACGCACCAGGTAACCTTCCCCCTTTTTGTTTCCAGAGATAAAAGAATTATATTTTCCCCTCTGTGTTGGAGGTATTTCTGGGTTCCATGACCCAAGGTGAATATCCCCAGTTAGTTACTCTAACCCTTCCAGGGGCATCGGGAGCAAGGTCCGCACGTTTTTTTTTTTCCTGGGAAGGACAGTTTCCTCCTTTGATCATTACACTGTCTAAGAGACTTTTTTGAGATGAATATTTCCTTTCACATCGTGGTCCCCCCCAGCAGAATCTTTTGCCTTATTTTTTTTGTTAACCAGGAGACGCTAACTTTCGTCAAAAAATCTCTCCCCCCCCCGCGTCGTCCTGTCGTTTCCTCTCCCCTATCCTATTTTCTCGAACCCCCCTCCCAATCTTTCTACTTTTCCTTCTTGGTTGTTTCTGACTGTTTTTTCTCTTGTTCACACCCCTCCGTCACACCCCAGTCATTCCAGTTTTTTCGGTTCCTTTTTATCAATCTTTTTCTCCTTTCCGCTCGGTGGTCGCGCGATTTGAGATGAGATGGACAGTCGATCAGTTTTTTTTTTTTGTATCTGGGGGAACAGTCCCCCCCCTCTGGCCTTGCTTTGTCCGGTTTTACTTTTCCTCTCCCCCCCCCTTAGCCTGGTTCCCCAGTAGGGAAATTCTCATTCTACCCGCCTATCAGTTCCCCCTTTCCTCCCTCTGGTAATGCTTAGGAAGAACATATTGATGCCCTGTGCATTTGTGGTTTGGCTTTGTCCAATCCCCTTTTCCAACCTGCGAGATTTTCGGTAGATTTTCCTCTTCCCCCTAGTGAAAAAAGAAGTTTAAGCTCCCTTCTGGTGTCCTCTTCTTGTTTCATTCAGCGATTCCTCCACTGCAAGACATGAAACGAATCCTCCTCCTTCCTTCACTTCCCCCCCTTTCCCCCGGCCTTAGGAACTCCTTTGGCTCTGGTCTGGGTTTTTTTTTGAAGCTTACCCAGCTCGTCGATACTGAATGCTCGCCTTTCCCTCCTCCGCGCAGTTTGATCCTCATACCAAATAAATCCTTGAACAAGGGCCTCCCCTTTATCGGTCCCTGGCGTTATGGAAAAGACCCCCGCGTTGTCCCCCTTTATGTTTCCTCTATAGCACGTCGCATACCCTCCCTCGTTTCTCGTTTCTTTATGCGGGCCAGACCCCCCCATTATTTTTCCTTTTTATCCTTCTCCTGCAATACTTCCGGCATTTTTTGCGCCAGACTTCCTTCCCTTTTTGGGCGCCCTAAGGCGCCTGGTCTCTCGTCCCTTTCCCGCTTCGATCCCTAAACACTAAGTTCGTCGACCTTCTTCCCCTATGATTCGGTTCCCCCTTCCCTTCGCGCCAGAGGGTGCAAAATCTCTGTGTGCCTTATTGTTTGTAGTTTCCTTGTGCTCAACCCCATTTTTAACTTTCTGAATGCTCATCCGATCCTGCCTGGCACTCCCTTTCTCCTGACGCGCCAGTCCTACATGAGGAATTCACCCCCTGGATATTCCTTTCTATCAGGTTTATTCCTTCCTCCGTTTCGACCTACCAACAGTGGTATTGAGGACTCTCTGTGTTCTTTTTATTCTCTTTGAATCAGTTTACTGCACCCCCTTGCAGAATTTATTATTACGCCTAATTGGCCACCCCCTTTCGACACCTACTCTTTTGCCCGGAATTGAAAGTCTATCTCAGGATCCTCCTCCCCCCCACATAACCCCCTTTCTCATCACGGTAGACTCCTTCCCCATCTTCTTGAGGCCTTTGGAGATGTCTTCCTTCCCTTTTCCCGCCTATCCTTTACCTCCTTCCTCCCTTATGCCGACCTAACCTTTGCGATTGTTTTTCAGAAATTCTCTTCCCCTCTAGTAACACTTATAAGCCTGGATTACCTTCCTCTGCCACCTCCTTGCTGCTACGTCGAGGACCCTTGAAACCCAGTTCCAGGACCTTTCTCCTTTCAATCCATGCAACCAGATATCTAATTTCCGCCCCAACTTCCCAACTGAGCTGAAATTCTCGTCCCAGGGTTTTCCCTTTACCCGAGGTCCCGTCATGGAAGGTGAGAAAGCTTCTAAGTCCCAACTTACTCTTCCTTTAGCTTTTACTCGACGAATCTTTTTTCCCCCAAACCGTTTACGTAATTACCCCACCTTGGAATTTTCTAGGAGGGCCCTTATCTCTCCCCCACCTTTTCCCCGAGTTAGCCCCCCCCCAGAGACACCCCCGATCCCCCCCAACACTTGAGTTTCCATATGCCCCCCCTGGTGCCTCGCCTTTTCTACGATCCGTCGCGCCAGTCTGGAAAGGTTTCGCGTTTCTGATCGGGTGAGCATGCGGCAGGTCAACCCTCCCAAAATCCCCCCGCCCTCCCCCTAAAGGAGGACACTTCTCGCGGAGTCCTGACCCAACTGTCATGGTTTTTTCCCCACTGGACTGACGTCCCCTCCCCACTGAACGGATATTTCTTCTACTGGTCGGCCTGGAACAAACAATTCTCCTGAGCCGAAATGGACGGTCCAATCCGGTTTTTACAAATTTTTTATATAACAGGTTCATTCATCTAAACCCTGAGTAAAGACCCCCATTGTGGTCTTCTCGGTTTTCTTTTGCCCGATGACCTGGCGACTTTTCTCAGGTTCGGGTGTCTTCCCCACGAATTTTCCCCTTCCGTCGAATTTAAGTGAACCACAGCGCGAAAGCGTCAGTCCAACCCCCCCTTATAAGTCTTTTGCAGTGTTTAAAGACCTCTGAACTTTTTCGGTCCTCCCCCAGTCTTTTTTACTACTTTCTACTTTGATGGCAGTGTAAAGCCTGGTTTGGTTCTCTTTCCTACTAAGAGACACCTTTCCTGACAAGACGCATTTCCCCTCTTCCCCCCAATCGTTAGCCATTTTCCTTCCCCTTCTCCCTTTCCTCACATGCGGGTCCGCCGTCCGTCCTCCCCTTTTTTGGATTCGTCCTTAGAAAGTGACCCCCCTTCCTTTCTCACAAGACCAGACGGATTCTGAATTCCTTTTTCTGCTGAAGCTCCCTCTTCTTATTTTTTTCTCACCTTTTTTCGCCAAATCTATATTTTAACCCCTAGTTCAACGTTCCGAGTCCCCGCTCCTCGGTCGTCCAGATGAATAATCTGATTCGTAAATCCGTCTCCCCCCCTTGCATTACCCCCCCTATAAAATTCTGTTCTCCCCCCCCGCCTAGTATACCAAATAGACAGGTGACATCGACTTTTTTTTTCCCTATGGGATAAACTCCTCTTCTCTCCCCTCCTTCATTCAAACTAACGATGCCTCGGTTGGTCTTGTTACTGCCTCTCTCAGATTTTTCTCTCCAAAAGCAAAATTCAAACGAAACCTCCCTCAGGCCAGGTAATGTTTTTTTTATCTAAGCGCCCCCCCACCCCCCTGGACATCTTCGATTCCCCCCCTGGAAGTCCTCCGCTTTTTCGCAAGACAGTCTGGCCCTTCCCATTAACCCCATACCTTGTGAGACTTAATTCGGGATTTCCCAGCTTAAATTATTTTGTTAAGGGCTGCCCCAATTTCGCTGACCTTTTTGAGCTAGACTTTTATCCCCCCTTTTACCATTCTTCCCCCTGGCCCCCTTTTTGTCGATTCCGTGATTTCCCTTTGCTAGATCCTTCAAGTATCTTTCCTTCATCTTTAGGTCCCTCTTTTAACCTGACGTTTTCTTCTGCAGAATGCTTCCACGCGAGATTGTCCCCACTTCTTATTTTTGAATAGGCCTTTTGGGAAAGAACCACTCCCCAGCCCCCGAATCACGCTCTCGCTACGCTCCCCATTTCTTACCCTAGTAAGTTTTCTGATTTGTTTACCCCCCCCCCTGTTGTTCCTTTTTTTTGCCCTTTTGAGAAATGGAGGGTTTTATGATGTTTTTCAGAATAACCTTTTCCTTTCTAGACTTTTCTTTCCCCCCCACCCCCACCCGTTGGTTGATCTTTCCACGGTATTTTCCTGCCTGTTAGCCAAGAGCTAGCCCTCCCAGATTAGAGGTTTCCTTCCCCCCTCTTCCAGGTGTCTTCCATATTTGGAACCATCTCGATTGACCTCCCCGCTTCGCACCTGCTCCCAGTTCTCAACTGGCCCGTTGTCCGAAGACCATTCGAATATTTGTTTTGACTTTCTCTACCTTGGGCGTGTCCTTAAGATTCTGTTCATTTTCCTCGGTATTCGCCGGGGATTCGCCCCCGCAGAACGTCGAGCTGATTTTTTAATCCACCTTCCCCCTCAACGCGGCCTCTGAAGATGGTCGGTAAACGCAGAGTCTCCCCCTCTTTTTCCGAGTCCCCATCGCCTTAATTCTTAGTTTTTTTTTTCCTTTCATTAGGTCACTCGTTCCCTGAAACCTGCAATAAGAGATTTGATTCTCTAGTAATATCCCTCCAATGATAGGCCCTCTTTTGGTTTTAGGAGCGTCTCTTCGTATTTCCGCCCAGGTCCCGGATCTTCTGGATTCTCTTGCCTTCTCTTCAACATCCCTCTCTCTGCAGATTTGCATTTGCTTTTCCCCTTTCTGAATAATTTTTCCCCCCGGCGCGGCCGCCCCTTCCTAAACTTGTGATACCGCATTTTCCTCTTCCTCCTCTTTCGGGCCCCCCTTTTGCCTCTCTTGTTGGGGGCTGCCTTTGCACTAGGTCGTCGGTAGATTCAGAAGTGATAACACTCTGACCCCCTGGATTGCTCAGAAGTTTGTCGTTTCCCAAAGATTTCCCTTCCTTTCCTACCCTCCCCTCTATTGTCTTTTCCCCCCAATTTCCCCCAGCCGACTCTACAAAGTATTTTCTAGGCGCCCGAATTGAGTTAACTTTGCCCCCCTTTGGGCGTTTTCGCTTAATGTGGTCATCGGACCATAGTCCGACCCTGGAGGAGGCCCCCCTTCTCTTTCTTTCTCCCCCTCTGATTTCCTTCTCTGTCCCCCCCCTCGTCCAACAATTAGCCTGTCTCCCCCCCTTCCCCCACATGACAGGCACACCACCGTCAACACTTCTTATGCGGCATTTCTGACACCTGAAAACGTCCTGTTCTTCCCTTTTCCCCTTTTCAACAAAGCTTGTGTTACCCTAACCATCGTCACTTCTTCACGATTTGATGCCCCTTTCCCCCGGGAAGCCCGGATATTTTCTTGCGGCAGACCCCCACGAAAAGATAGGAGGACTTTAAAGCCGAGCAATTGAGGTTCTTAGCTTTTTTTCCCCCCCAAACTCCCCCCTATTTCAAGCTATTTCCTCTTCTCGGCTCCCCTTCTCCCTGTATCGGATGTTCCATCGGTTACTGCTCGAACAGCTTCCCTGACCCCCCCCTGAGAATCGCCCCCCCCTCAGGGACCCATCTTTTGATGCCACAGTTTCCCTCTAGAGGGCCCACAGTCTGTGATTAGCACTCTCGTGTTTTGGAGGATTCTTTGAGTTAGCGGGGGCCTTGCCCGTTACATTTTTGAGTCATAATCATTGCCATCGTCTGATTTCACGTAGAACCCTTTTCCGGTGATCTTTCAAAAAGTGACCAACTTTCCCTTATAGCTTTGTTTTCCCCCCTCCGATGATGGAGTTTGATCCTCCCCCTTTCCCCCCATTAAAGCCGGTATTTTTTTGTTTCCCCCCTTCTCAGCAACACCGAGCCCGCCCCCCCTTTTCCACTTCTCCCCAATCGCGCCACACGAGACTAGATTGTTCTTCTATCGTAAAACTCCCTGTTTCTCGTTGGAGAATCAAAACAATCTCCACCCTTGATTTTTAACTCCCTCAGGTGGGTTGTTTCGTCATCTCTTGTGGGGTCTAGGTCCCCCCCCAGCCCCTTCAGTTTTCTGTCTTTTCTCATCCGATCTAAATTTTTTTAATTCTTTTCGCGCTCTAGAGGGTTTTAGAGGACCCTTTTTCTGAACACCCCCCTTCCCCAAAAACCCCCCCCACCTCCTGGCCGATTCTGTTTTTTTCCCGTTTTTTAAACTCCTCTCAGTTTTGTTTTTTTGTTTTTCGACAACAATAGTTGGAGGCTTCCCCCAAGGCTTTCTCCCCTTCCATCGTCCTCCTTTCCCTCGTGGCTTTTATTTGGCAGAAAATCCCGGCCCCGCAGGCTGACTCCCCTCTCCCTTCCCACCGCTAATCCAATCTTATTTTTGCCCATATTCTTTTTCCCGACTTTTTACTCTTTTTTTAAATGGCTTTGTTGGATATTGGTTGCAATCTTTCCTAAATCCCCCTGTACATTTGGCCCCCCCTACCGAGATTATCTCCACTTTTTTCACGACCGGGGTCTCACTCTTTGACCTGGCACCTAGTTCTACTTTTCGCCATTCCTGCAGAATTCAAAAACCCCCCTTTAAGCTACGTTCCTTACTCCTTGATTCCCTAGAACGGGGGGCCTGTTCAGTAAACTTAGGGGACTTTTGTTAGTTCCCCCAATTTTTGAACCCCGCCCCTCCTTTCTTTTCAAATCAAGTTATCCGGTTCCGCGCCGCATCACTTTATTTTTTTCTTCTAGGCTTGTGGCGACGCCCTCCCTCCCACATTCATTGTCATTAGCGGTTGAGCCATCTATCTTAATCCGACGGCGGCGCTTGGCTAACCCCCCCCTCTTTCGTTTGAGGTAGGCGCTCTGATTTCATATTTTCCCCCCTTAAGCACCTTATCCTTCTGCCCTCTGTCGGTCACCCCCGGTTTTCCTTCTTTGTACCGAGGGCTTTTCAACCCCTTGTGCTGATGTCTTAATGGCCTCTGCGAGCTCAGGAATCCCCTGTTATCACCCTTCCTGAAAATTAGTCTCCTTTTGTTATTTTTTTCATTCTAGTCCGCCCTATGCCCTAGCCCTATTCCGCTCTCCCTCCCCAAAAACCCTTTCTATACGAAGTGAAAGGACATTCTGCGGCATCTGCTTCCGTAACTTTCGGGCTCCCGGTTGTATTATCGTCGACATAAGGCACTGAAATCTTTTTCCCCGACCTTTCTCTCGCCGCAACTCCTCTCTCATTGCGAACCTCCTCTGAGCTTCCCCCAAGACCTCCCCCTCATGAAAATACCACCCCCCAGATTTCCCCCCCCTTCCTGGTACAGGTCTGTCCAAGGGATTTCTGTTTCGATGTCGCTATAGTTGTCCACGAAATGTCCCCCCTCCCCATCCCCCACGACTCCGTCCCCTCCTTCGATTTCCCTCCCTAAATCTAGAATGTGCTTCTTGTCGAGCCTTCTGCTGACGTTGCCCCAGGGCATATATTGAATCAGACGCGACTGCTCTTTCCATTACCCCCACCTTCTACGTTCCCCCTCATGAATTTTCCATCACCCACAACCAGCGAATGGTTTTCGTCCACTACCCCCTTTTCACGGACGCTGAGGTCCCGATGATGGCGAACCAGCGTGGGAGCCCCCTTTCCTACTTCCCTCCATTTCCTTTTCGCCCTCCTCCCTCTCGGCCATTCAATCCCGCAGGACGATGACGATTTGTGACCTCTGCGGTGTACAGCTCTAAAATTTGGCCAGCCATTGTCAAGAAATGGGCTCCCCCCCTACTTCCCATTTCCGCGCAAACCCTGTTTCCAGAGATCCTCTAGAAACCCCCCAATTTGGGTCGCACTCCTGCCACCCCCCTGTTCCCCCTTTGGTTCGCTCTCAATGGAGAGAAAGAGTCCTCGAGGTTTTTTTCGCGGTGGTCTTTTCTTTTTGCTTTTTTGCCTTTACCGCCTTTTCTTAAAACCATCCTTCCGAAAAACCAAACTCTCCCGCGCGATCTTTTATCCACGAGGTCACCCTCGGGACTCACCCTTCCCTTCCATCCCATGACGACGATCTTGCGCCTGTGTTCGCATAGCCGGCCCCAAGCCCACGTAAAAGACCCCCCCTCTGGCCATTAAGCATGTTCCTAAGTTTTTCCCCGCGACCACGAGGCACCTCTTCATGTTTTCTTTTCGTTCTCCCCCTTAGTATGATCTCAGCAAGAATTCGCGTTCCCCTTTTTCGGTAGCCCCCGGTGAAAAATAACAGTTTGTTTCCTTTTTCGAACCCCTTCCTTCCTAGGCCCCGTTTTAATGACATCTACCGTGTCCTATGGAGTCGGTGGATCGAGATTATTGAAGCACCACGCACAGCGATATTCGTGCGTTCCAGAAATTCCCTTTTCGTAATTACCCCCAGAAATGTACTATCCCCCTGACGATTTGACTCTTTCTCTTCGGCATTTTCCTGAATCAAAGAACCGGTCGAATCCTGTCGATCCTTTGCTTCAGTTTCGACCTTTCCCACGCGGTAGAACCTCCCCGTACTAGATGGGTGGTGATTTTTGTTTTTTTTTTTTTTTTGGGAAGTTTTGGGGGTTGTGGGCTGGTTGTTGCTTTTTTCCTCGACTCCCACTTGTCGTTCAGGCTTT
>Ga0179593_1307327_pt1 | contig 13267 bp, 14 predicted proteins | sample CZODoug2_1_08_16_FD_185931 | JGI IMG/M metagenome (GOLD analysis project Ga0179593, IMG submission 185931) | Vadose zone soil fungal communities from Angelo Coast Range Reserve, California, USA - CZODoug2_1_08_16fungal (PacBio error correction) | ecosystem: Environmental > Terrestrial > Soil >... | reverse complement strand
GTGTGTTTGCCCTTTTCCCTCCCCCCCCCCCGCACCCTCACAGCCCCACCCCCACGTTTTTGCCAAACGACTCGGTTCCCACCGGTCTGCATTCAGCCTCCCAGCCCCCCCCCACCCCCCTCCCTGTCCCTCCGCTTGTTTTCCTTCCCAGGCTTGAATTGCACGTTATGCGCCCGTCCTTTCCTTTTTGATATTTTAATTTTCGGTTTCCACCAGTGCGACCTCTTTTTTTTTTTCTGGAGATTCTCCACACTGACTTCCCCCCCCCCCCCCCCCCGTTTCGGAACGTGAGTTGCTTTTTACCTGTCCTTTTTTTTGCGGCAGATAGCCTTCTCTATTCCATCACTTGCCTGTCCTTTTTCTCCTCCCAAGCCCCTCTGCCTTGACTTTTAGTTGCAGGTCGCAGCCACAGCTTCCCCCCCGGTACCATAGCTTTTTTTCATCTGCACCTAATTCTTTTCCATCCTCTGTTTTTTTCCCCCCCACCCTCCCCCCCCTTTTTTTTGACCCCGATTGTGTCCCTTTTTGTAGTCAGATGTTTTTTCGGCTGCTTTCTTATTGCTACAACCCTCCTTGTCAACACTTTTTTTCGTGTGCCTCTCGATAGCCTCTCCGGTGTGTTCCCCTTTTTTGTCACTTTCCCCCGCCTTTTTCGGCATTTATGAGTACAGCCTACATACTATATGTTTTTTTGACCAGTCCCATCGCCATAGTCGCTTGCAGCTTTTTCCCTCCGGACCCTTTTTCTACCTCCCTGTTAACGGCGGCACGCTCCGTTTTTTTTTTTTTGCGGTTCCTCCCCCTGAGCCCGTCGCACTGTATCTCTAGCGTTTGTGTTTTTTTTCCCTTTCCCCGTAGCACCGTGTCGCGCAGTAATATCCTATTTGGTAAGCCTTTTTACGGTTTTGTTTTTTGAGTGGAAAAAATTGCAGCACGAGTCCTTTCTTTCCCTCTTTTTTGCGTTTTGGGCCCATGTGTAAGATTCTTGTAGGTTCTCGTGGCCCCTTTTTTTTCAACGCAACTTATGCTTTTTTTGGACCTCACCCTTGCTTTTTTTCTTTTTTTTCCCCCAGTCTCCTGCGTCAGAATCTCCCCTCCCTTTCACTGACAACTGGATGTCCTTCTTAATAAACAACTCTAACAGTATTATTTCCTCTCTCTCAGTTGCTGCACGTCTGTCACCCCCTACTCCCCGTAGTCATGTTGTTTTTCCCCCCCCACTATTTACGTCGTTTCTCGCGGTTCCCCGCCATTATTACTTTGAAATAACCCGATTTTTGCCCTGTTAGCGACAGGGGACTTCTTCCCCCCTGCCCACGCCCCCCCCTTGGGTCGATGGACATCTGTTTCCCGCTTAGCCACGGCCCAGCCATACTGAGAGTTCACCTTTTACCCCGGCAACCGACTTGACGAGATCTTTCGCTTCCCCTAGTTAAACCGGCAGCGAATCCAGCCCCCCTGAAACTTTGTGTTACTCGGCTGGAACATGCCATATACGTTTTTACACTCTTACTGGCCAATATCCCCCCCCCCCCCTGTGAGTGGACATTCCCCCTTTCCTCCCTCCGCGCCCATGTTGTGTTTTCCTCCCCTTTTTTTTTTTATTTGCCGTAATCATTGGTTGCCCCCCCCCCCTGCCCCCCCCACCCCCTTTCGCAGCGCGCCCACTTTTCCAATTTGAAAGATTCAGTTTTTTGTCCAGAGCCGACTAAAAGTCAATTTTGTCACGGCCGACCCGTAAAGCCCAAGCCCCTCTTTCCCTTCCTTTTAAAAGGTCCCTTCCCTTGGATTTTGTAATCGCACAAACTTTTTTTTGCCCGTCGCCCCCCATTGACCCCCCCGAGGTACTGTGTGCTGAGAGGATAAGTTCCCCTCAAAAGCCTACGTCATTCTGTTCCCCGGACTTTTTTTCGCCTCAATTGTGGCCTTCGTAGTTCCTGTTTCCCCGAACTGTTTCAAATCCGCGTACCGAGAGGCGGGATTGTCAGTCCCTTTCCATTTACAGTTCCATTTTTTTTATTGAACTTGTCTAACACACGCTTTTTAGAAAACGTTTGTCCGTATTTTGACCCCCCCCCCTTCTCCCACTCCCCGTACTCGTCGAAGGCGATTGACCGTTCCTTTTTAGCCAGGTCCCTTTTTTTGAAACCCAACCTTTTTCCCCCTTCCCCTCGCCTACGGCGCAACCACACTACTGTCAGACGCTTTTATACCATTCTAGATTGACCCGCCATGACCCCCCCACTACTGATCAGTGCTTTTACTTGTGCGATGTCCTCTCACCCCGTGCAACCCGTTTTCAGCACACTTGATTGCATCTCCCCCCCCCGCATCCAACATCTCAGTTTCTGGTTTCCCCCTTTCCCTGTGAACACTTAATGTTTGCATCTCGTTATCATCCGCATCCGGCCTTTTTTCCCTGCACTTTCCATTACACAGCATTTTGGAGATGTTTTCCCTGTATCAATCTTCCCCCTTAACTGATTTTTACTTTCATCTTGATTTTCAGAGACAGGATTTCCTTCCACCGGTTGAACCCCGCCGCCTTCACGCTGCTTGAAAGATATCAGCGACTCAAGTTTCTTGAGTTTCCCCAGACCTACTTATTTCCGTTCTTTTTTTTCCCATTTTTGTTTAGAACTTATGCTTTTTTTTTCCCCTAATGTGTTCGAGGCTTAAGACTTTTCCTTTTTACGACCTGCTCGTCCCCACATGTGCGTGCCCTTTGCCCTTGCTTGACGTCAGTTTTTTACCCACTAGGGTCGCTTTGCCCCAGTTTCGTTCTCCCTTCTCCCCTGGTGTGTCTTTTCGCCCCCGAATCTCATGAACTCCCTCCCCTTAGGACCTTTTCATACATTTTTTACTCCTGGCATCCCAGATCTATGCCGTTTTTCTCCATTTTCCCATGTGCCTTGCAAAGTTGTCCACCTATGGGCTCTCTCCCTTTTTTATACCCGAGAATTTTTGTCTCTGAGACTCATCGCGACTCTTTGTGTGCAGATTCGTACCAAACCCCCCTTTTTCGACGACGCCACCTCTGTGCTCCCTCTGTGTGGACCAGGCTTTTAGAACCCCCCCCCCCCCCCCCCCCCCCCCCTAGCCCACCCCCCCCCCCCCCCCCCCCCCTTTTGACCATCTTCGCAAACCCCTGCCATACTAGTCCGTTGACTTTCTAGTAACACTCCCACCCAAGTCTTTCATGGTTCCTGATTTACTTTGCCCCTTGTCAGTCTTTAACCCCTTTCATTTCCATCCTGTGCACCAGTACTGCCCCCTTTTAGTAGTTTTTTACTATGTTTTTTTCTTTACATGCGCTGATGATCATTTCATCCCTTTTTTTCTTTTCTTTTTTTCGTGTACTCCCGGAGATCCTTGATAATCAGACGGCTCCCCCCATGAGCATTGGCTTTTTTTCTGGTTTTTTTTTTTCCCCCCCTCAAGACACATGATCTTTTTTTTCCGCGTCTCCCCCCTCCCTTTTTCCGCCTCCTTTTGGTCCAATCTCGGTGCACCTCATTCCGCGTCAATTCTTGTTGGAGTACCCTTCCCCTTGAATATGAGTCCTTCCCGGGGCCTGGTTCCCCCCCCCCCCCACCCCCCCCCCCCTTTGTTTGAGTCCCGCTGTCTCTCACCCGACCCCCCCCCCCCCCCCCCCCCGCATCACTCCAGTTCCGAAGAGTCCCCGTCCATATTCATGCGGTCCGTCTTTTCCACCTATGTTCATCTTCTCGGTGAGGCCTGTTTCCCGCTCCAGACCTTCCTGTCATTTATCAAAGATTCCGTTTTTTTCAGCCATCTCCTGGTTGTTTATTTTTGTTTTTTTTTTTGTTGTTGCCAATGCGTTCTGTTTTCCCCCGGTACGGACCTGTACTATGTTAAAACGTCTTAGATTTTTTTTTTGATATGCAGTGCACTGCGTACGTTCTTTATGTTGACTGTGGATCGCTTAGTGGTACCCCGTGCCATGAATCCTCTTTTAATTGCGCTGTTAAGCCCATGATTTTCCTGCCCCACCGCGGATCTGGATTTTTTTTCCTTTATTTCTGGCTTCCTTCAATGGTTTCCGACGTGTGAACCCCTTTTTCCTGGCTGCCTCTGGTCTTTTTCGCCAGAGATTGCCTGCCCTGGTTCCGTTCGCTTTTATAGCGTTCCCCATCGCTTGCGACACGTCCCTGGCACCCACCCTCAGTGCTTTCGCAATAGAGGGACTTTTTTAGTTCTCTTCCCCTGACCGCCAGTCGTCGTTTTTTTTTTTGTTTGTTTTTTTTTTTTTTCCTTTTTTTTTTTTCCTCGTTTAGTGTATCTTTTCTCCCCCCATGAATTTGACCCGACCATTTCGCGGTTTCTTTTTTTTCACGCCCGTCCCCTGTTATTCCCTTTTACAGTCAGTGTTATTTTCCCCCCCCCCCCCCAGACCTCCCCCCCCCCCCCCCCCCCCCCCCACCCCCCCCCCCCCCCCCCCCCCTTCAGCCAAGACAATGTTTTGTAGATGACACCTCCCAGATCGCCTGGGACATGAGCTATCCCCTGTATCCCTCCCCCCCCCCCCTGTTCCCAGAGTCTCAGTCCGCCCTGATACCGCCTTAACCCCCCCCCCCCCCCCCCTTTTGGTCAAGACCATCTCAAACCTGTACTTTTTTGTATCGGAAGGAGCTCTGAGTACCTTCCTTTTTTTTTTTTTTTTTGTTTTTTTTTTTTTTTTACGACCGGCGTCCCGTTTTTTGATCCCCGCTTTTCCCCCCTGAGGTTTTCCCCCCCAGACGAAGGTCCCATCCCTTTCTACGGCAACGTGCATTAGTCCCCCTTCCTCTTTTTGTTTATGGGAGGCAGTCACTCTGCCTCTTTTTTCATTGCAATTGCTTGTATTCCCCCACCCCCCCCCCCCCCCCCCCCCCCGCTCTGTACGTCAATTTTGAAGTTTCCCCCCGCACGCTCTTGGACACGACGCTTTTCTAATAGCTTTGTCCTCCGTCGATTCTGTTTTTCCCCCCCCACCGTGAACTACTCTGTATAGAACCCTTATAGATTCAGACATTTGTTCATGTATACCCCTTCTTCCTTTGGCACATTCTCGCCCAGCATATTAACTTCGTGTCATGTGATACGTGTCCTGTCCCCGTCTCACTTGAGTCAGTCTTAGCCCCTCAGGACTCCCCTCACCCTTCTCAAGTCCACTGATTTTTTGAAAGTGTACCCTTTTTTTTCCCCTGCACCAGGTATTCGTTCAACTTCTATTTCCAAGAGCGTCCGTGCGTCCATTTATGCACCCCTTTGAAAATTTCAGCCTCCTAGAGTAATAGAATGCGTTTGCCCCCCCTACATCTGCTTTTCTTGCTTGGAGCTTTCCTGCCCCCTTTTTCCTTCACCTTCACGACTAGCTTCTCCGGTCCACACCGTTTTTTGTTAGCCAGCACCACGAGAAGTGCTACCTAACGCCAGCCGACCCCTGGTTGCTTTTCTATTTTGTTGTTCCCCTGCGCTTTCAGTCCTACCTCCCTGATAGTGATGCTTAGAGATTTCTTTCTTCCACCCCCCTATGTAAACCCTGCTGCTCGTTCTTTCCCCCTGACTTTTCATACTTCCCCCTCACACTGTTGTTGACTCAGTCATGTCCCCCTCCCTTGACTCGTGCCGTGCATGTTTCACGGACGGTGGTGACCTTTTCTTCTCCCTGTCCCGGATATGTTTAATCGCTCATACACCTGATTTTTCTTCCTGCTTTTCAACCTTCCCCCCTCCCTTCATCCTTACAGATACGGTAACGCCTGAACGACTTAGTGTCCGTCATTTCGTCGCCCTTCTGAATTGTGACCCCCATCCTGTGTGTCACAAGTCAGAACGTGATGTCCCACCCTCATCGTTTTACCCCCCATATTCGTTCCCTTCACTTTTCCCACTCACCCGCATGCTGTACCAGACCTAAGCCGGACCACTCCTCCTCCAAGGAGTTTTTTGTACTAGTCCTTCAAACGCCTCAAATACAATTTTTTACCCCAACCTCGGCCACCAGGTTTTTTACAGTGGTGTGACCCCCCACTTTATGCTTCGGTGTGACCCATACCATCACTATACGGTATGTGGACTTCCACGCCAAGTTTCCCTTCTCTTGTGCACCTGCAATACACTCCTTTCCGCACCCTTTGTGACTCGTCCTTTCGAGTGACCCCCCGGACTAGCTGTCATAATGCCGCCCATGAAGTCCTACGTTTTTTGCCTCCCTACCTGTCTCCTTGTGTGTGCCTTCCTCTTTCTTTGTGCCCCCCCCTCCCTTCTGCTTTTTTGCAGGTTGTGATTAACGACGGTCAGCCCTTCCCAAGTGTGGAATTTGCACGGTGCATTGGTTTTCCTAGCACGTCACCTGATCTTTTTTTACCCCCCCCCCCCCCTCCCCCGAGGACGAATACTCGGCGCGAGGCGCGAGATCCCCTGAATTTCCTTTTTAGCCCCTCTTCTTCAGCCGCGACCCCATTCCCCCCTGATGTCCAAGCCTTGTTTTCCCGCTTCTGAAATGCTATCCTTTATCCCCCTTTTCCCGTGATGTTCGGCTGCCACTGGCTGTGCATTTAGAGATTTTAATTTCTATTATCGTCCCCTCTCTCCTACCCGCCGTAGCCCGCTTTCGTATTTTCGCCGAGTGCCATCAGGAATGATCCGACTTAATATTCAGGGCATCTGATGCTTATTCTTCTTTCCCGGTACCTGCTTTTCCTGAAAGGTGTTGTATAGAGTGTACTTCTTCAGGACACTCAGGCAATTCCCACCCAAATTGTATAGGACAGTCTCTACGTCTGTTTTGCACTTCTTTGAGTCCCGTGTTCTTCCCCCCCCCCTTGATCGAGCACACACAGTGGGTATAGCAGAGACTAACCCCCATAATTTTCATCTGCAGACCGGGCTGCGTGTCAGCACTCTCTTTACAGAGGTGCCCCGTTTCATCCCCCCTCCTTCCCCCCTTTCTGGAATACGACCTGCGTGCACGCGTTAGGTAGGAGGTTGTTCCCGATAGTCCCTATTGTGACGTGCATCGGGCTCCTCATCGGCTTCTTCTCTCTCCTCCTTTTTGACGTTTTCCTTCTCCCTTCCCCTTTCCCATTCCCCCCGACAAGTCTCGCTGGGTGCAGTAAGCTCTTTCTTCTAAACCCCCCACCCCCCTCCCTAGTTGGGTTTTTGGGAGCCCCTACACTCCTCCCCCTGCTACGTTTTTGTCTGTACTGGCCTTTTGTGTCTCATGTCCGCCTAGGTACAATCATACTTGGCCGCTGCGGACACGTGTGCTGTAACGAGCCTCCCTCATGAATAGCGGCTTCCCTGCAATGGTTGACCATCTACCAGTCGACTGTCCCCCTGAGCTTTCCAGGCATACTCCTCTTACAGTGTGAAACTTCCAGCTACGCATTCCTCCGTCTAGGTAACCTTGTTGCCTCCGTTACCCCTGTTGTTGGGGTCTGCGGTGCGTTTTCGCCTTAGCCCCTTACAAGTCCCGTCCCCCCTCTCCCACCCCCCTCCGCAGAAACCCCGTGCGGCGGTGTCTTTTTGTATATACCCTAAAAAATGAGGATTCCCATAAGAAACTTTGAATTTTTTCTTCCTTCATGAAGCAGATTGACGAGTTTCCCCTCCTGGCGAAGACTACTCTTTTCTCGCCACCCTCTTTTAATTCGGTCCTGCGTGAATCTCCGCTTTCTCAAGCCGGCCCATATTTTAATTCAGTCCCCTTCCCTGTTCTGAAGTTTCTTGTTCAGTATTTTTTTCCTCTTTACCCGAGGTCATTCTGTCCCCCCTCCCCCTTCCTTGTGCTCTTTTTGTCGCAGAATACAGACAGTCTTGTGGGGCCCCTTTTTTGGAGACTCAGATGACTTTTGTTCTAGCCCTTTCTTCGTATCCTCTTCTCCGTTCGTTCTAACCGCATGGCTGCCATTGATGTTGTCCCTGTTTTGCGACAATTTCACCCCTCTTTCTTGGCCTCTCATTCCCAACGTTCCTCCCTCCCTTTGTCCCAATACCTTTCCCCACCATTAGCTTTAGTTCACGCAGCGGAGCTTCTTTCCCAAGCTGTTCCTGACTGTTTTTTTTTTCTTGTTACTATTAACCATCTCTGTCCTCCCCTTTCAACTTTCCCGTCGTCTCTTCCCCCATATGGATTGCATTTTACAGAGTACTAGATCTTTTTGATGGCCCTCAGCGTTGCTTGGATTTGTCCCCCCCTTTCACTGACCGTCCCTTGCTCTCTGCAATATAATATCCTGCCGCCGATTCGTCCTCGATGATGTCGCAGAGCTCTTTCTCACGTTTCCGAGTACCAGCCTCCTCCCGTTCATGGACTGCCTTCCCCCCCAGTTTCCCCCGAAGCCGATTTCGGTGCCGCACGTTTAACTATTCGGTCTCAGGATCCTTGCCTGGTCGTCTTTATTTTCACAGTGCGGAGACAAACCTTACCGTCTCTGCTGTTTTAATCGAATTGAACTCCCTCCTCCTCATCGAAACCTTTCTTCCCCCCCTTCCCAGCTTTTGATGTTGTTGCCTCTCCCTAGCATCTGTTTTTCAGGCCTCATCCTTCAAAGAAGGGACTAGCCTTATCTTGAGCCCTGAGTTGCTGTTTTTATCCCCCCCCTCCTTCTTCCCCCGGAGTAGTTCCTTCCGCCCTAATGTCCGTTCGAGAGCGCCGATAGTAGTTTTTGCCCATATCCTGCCTCGCTATGCTTTCTTGTCCTCGTTTCCTCCCCTTGCCTCCACCCAGCCTTTTCCTGAGCGACTTTGTCTGCTTTGTCAATGATGATGCTTTGCTTTCCCCTCCCGACACTCGACCATTCGCTTTCCCTGTGGATGGTTCTTTCGTCCCTCCTTTCCCCGGCTCTTTTTTGATTTCAATCCGCTACATCTCTTTTATGTTTTTCCGCTACCTCATGCCGACATGCGATGGTAGTATCCTATTTTTTCCTCCCTTTTCAAGGGTGCAGCCCATCATTTCCCTTTCCATTCCTTTGCGGCACTTCAGCATGATGTAGAGCACCGGCCAAGGTCCCTTTTATCTTTCGATGTTTTTCCCCCCCCCCTTTGATGTCAAAAGCTCCCAATCCTCTGACAAGACTGGGTTTCCCACTTATTTCCAGCGAACGCACGCCATGATCTTTTTCATCTGATAGTCATTTTCCGTTCCTGAGTCCCTTTCTCCCCACTTTCCTGCGGATGCAGGCTTTTTTCCGTGTAATTCCTTTTTGGGTCGGAGCTCCTGACTCTGTTCTGATCATGCTTTTTTTCCTATCTTCGTGACACTCCCTTACTCTTTCCGAACGAGCATCGTTCCTCTCAGCGCTTACTTTTGCGTGCCTGCCCTTCCTGTTCTTTTTTTCTTTATGCGTTTGGTTTTTTTTTTTCTTTTCCTGTGCCCCTTAAATTCGCCGCTTCCTTCTGGAACTTCCTAAGACCCTTTTTTTTGCGTCGATTCCCTGCTCTACCTACGACTTTTTCGTGCTCCCCGGTCCCTTCCTTTCCCCTGACGTGGCATTAGCGCTTACCCCTTTTGCGGTCGAATCTGCTTGTCGCGCCGAAAGCATCCATCGCGCCCCGCTGATTCCTGCCGGTCCTTTTTGTCTTAGCCAAGTTCGCACTTCCCTCCTTTTCCTCCTAGCTGTCTTTTTCCCTTTCTGCTCGTGGTTTGTACCTGCAAGCCCTGATTCCCCCCTCCCCCCGCGAGTCCAGTATTTTTTGCCGGCGAAGCTTCGGACATGACTTTTTTTGTCTGATTTCTGAAGCTAGCATATTTTCGGCCTCCTCTTTTTTGGCCCCTTTTTCTTTCTAGAGATACGTTTCAGAGTTGCGTCGGAGATTGCATAAGGTATTTTTGTCGTATTCGGCTTGCGAATCCGACCCCCGAATCCTTTACCCCCACTTTTTTTTATTCTGAGTTGCACTTCTCTAGGGTCAGTCCTGTCAGGATTCTTTTTCTGTTTTTCCGCCGTTTGGCCCGTGCCCCTTACGATACCTTTTCGTCTCCCCGGTATCTGACGTTTTTACCGACGCGTGACTCGTCTGTGCCGGTTTTTCCCTCTTGCGAGCTGTGTACCCTGCTTGCAGACACGCAATCAGCACCCCCTTCCCCCTGACGTTTCCCCTTCCTTTTTCTTTTTATTTCCTTTTGTCTTGAATTGTGTCCCTGAGTCTTTTTTTTTTGGTAGTGTCCCCCGGTGTCCCGAAGCGTCCCCCCGCCGTCATTGTTTCCCGAGCGTAGTAACTCCTCCCCAGGGCGTGTCATGTTTGAAGATTTTTAGCACTCCCTCCTCGTGAGCAGTTCGCGACTTCTGTTTCTCTCCCCCGACCGTAGTTTGTCCCTAGGTCCGCGCGTGCTTGTTTTCACCCCCAAATAGGTCACCTGTGCCTTCTTATGATGTCGTTCTTTTACGATTTATGCCCCCTGACGTCCCCCCCTTTCCGAGATATGCGGTCCCCCCGTACGGCTAAGCAAGCCCCTTGTCCCCCCCCGTTTTGACCCCAGTTGCCGTTGAAGGCGCTGTTGAAAAGGATGAGGTTGATTCAATTGGTCACAACTCTTCCCCCTTTAGAGTTACCTTTTCTTCCCCGATTCCGCCTTTTTTCCCAGCCCCCGGAAGCCAAGCGACACATGGTGACTTTTTTTCGATGCCTGTTTTTTCCCGGGATTGCTCCGGAACCCCTTTTCCATCCCTTGTTCGTGCCTGGACGTTCCCATTTTTTCAGTACGTTCCTGTTCATTTGGCCTTCTCATCTAGCATGACAGTCGGTTTGTTTCCTTGTTTACGTGGCATACCCCCCTAGAATCCAGAATGCCCCCCTTGTCCCTGATCCTATGGAACATTTGTCTGTCGAGGGCTACCCGCTTTTTAGAAGTTAGGATTGTTATTCACTTAAGGCCCTCTCCCATGTGTTGTTTGGCTATTGTTTCGATATGCCTGGATTCTAATTTTTTTCCCCCTCGTAGCAGTTCGGCTTTGCAGAGTTCTCTTCCATCCCTTCTGCCTTGATCTCCTATACATTACAGTCCGATTCCCCCGCGGACACCTGTTTTTCCAACGGATACCTCCCTGAAGCGTTTCCGGGTCGCCCCTACGAACCTTTCCCTCACCCTTTTTACTAGGCCTTCCTTTGTGCTTTTTCGAGTACCGGTTTTAGATCTCACACGCGCGACCTTTCTGATATTTTAGGGCTTCCCCCCCCTGGTTCCCGCGATAACCCTTTGTTTTCCTTGAGGCACTTTCCCTGGCGTGTCCCCCCAGCATTGTAATTTTATGACCTCCTGGGTTCTACCTCTGACGCCGTCCCTGCATTTCCCAGTTCTCACTCGCCTGACCCCGTAGAGCCGTTTTCAGCGCGGTTTTAAGGTTCAAGTTTATTACCTCTGACCGATATCCCACCCAGAAAGAGTCGCCGCGAACCTAGCGCATCTTTGTTAATCCTTTCTCACTTTCCCGTGCTAGCCCCGTGCTTTCTCTCCCGTTTGACGTCGAGCTGGCTTTTTACACTCGGGGTTTTTTTCCGATCTTCCTAAAGGCATCTCCCCTCGCGCCTTCTCTAGCCTCCCATTTGAGCTTTCGATTGACAGCGACCTTTTGAACTGACTGAAGAAATTTGTCAGGGTCTTTTTTTGAGAAGTTTTCCTGCATTTTGCCCATTGGACTACCCCTAGTTACTCTCTCTGTGATTTGGTTCAAAGCCCTTTTTGTGAATCCGTTGTCTTTGAATAAAGTTAGAGTTTTCCCCTCTTTCTTTTCTTTCGACTGAACGGCTAGTCCCATTTGCGTTTTTTTGGTTTGTACCCGATCGCTTTTTCGACTGCCGGATCGGCATCTTCCCCGTCTTTCGTTCTTTTTCGATCCCTGCGCTTCGTATGCCCCCTGTCTGACCCTTTTTACTTTTTTTTTCCCTTTTTTGCCCCTCGCTGGCCTTTTTCCGATAGGCGAGCTGCCTTCCCCCCCTCCTTTCCCTCAGGCCCTGACCTCTCAATACAACAGGTGCACTGCGACCCTTGCGTCTTTGTTTCGTGGAGCGGGACTGCCCCAGCGATTCTTGTCTTTTTTCCCTTTTTACGCCATCGCCGCCAGTGTCGAGGCCGGAACAGTGACCGTCTTGCTGGTTTTTTCGACTCCCCTTAGGTGTTTACATGGCGATTTTTGACCTCCTCCCTTCCCCCCCTGTTTTTTTTTTATTCTCGCTGTCGCTGGTGTTAGAGTATACTTTTCCCCCTCCAGTTCCTTTCCCCTTCCTCTCTGCAACACGACCTGTGACACCCCCTCCCCCTAGTCAACAGCTTATAGCGGCCCGGCTTTTTCTTTTGAGTTTTTTCTTTTTTATGCTTGCTTGGGATACCCTCTTTACGTACGCCGCCTTCCGGTTCTTTTGCTGAAGTCTTCTCCTTTTTCAGTTCTGCAGTGTGTGCGTTCCCCCCATTTCTATTGACCTGCAAGAGAGCCATGACCCCCCTTGTCTTTTTTCTTGAAGTCTCCATATTTTCCCTCCCGTAACGTTCGCTCTCCGTCACCCTGTTAAAGTTGTCCCTCTCCCATCAGTGGGGGTGCAGCCTCGCTTTGTTTACCGGTCCTTCTCCCTTAATTGCCAGCGCCCACTCGTTGTTCTCTTTTTTACCTTTATGCCGTTTTTTTTTTTTTTCCCCGTTTCTGATTTTTTCTGTGAAGCATTTTTGTCCCCCCCCAGTGTAAGAAATGTTTTCCCTTTAAGGCTTCCCCCCTGTTGCAGCCCGAGGTCCATCTCCTTTTTACTTCTCGACCATCGTGCGGGATTTTGTTCGCTTTATTCAGCCCACGCCTCATCCGCGTTTCCCAAAACTCCCCCGCTTCCGTCTCTTCATCACGGTGTTCTCCGTTAGAAGCTGATTTCCCTACCCCCCCTCCAGGCAGGTTAATGACTAGGTCACCTTTTTTTACTCTGAATTTTCTATCACAGATTTGATGGCCCTGCAATTTCCCGTTACTTTTTTCCTTTTCTTCCCATCTTGTCCAGACATCCCTCGTCCAACTTTTTCCTATATTTTTCGAGTTCTTTATCTTTTTGTCAATCTTCTGTTGTTGGTCTGTATTTTTTTATCCCCCCCCTTGCCGTTGCCCTTGCATCAACCAAACCCACTCTTTGATCTACTTCCTTTCTTTTACTTCCCCCCCCCTTCCCGTTTTGTGAATTGACCGCTTTTCGGATTGAGAAGATGAAGTTCTTTCGCCTTCCTGTGTTTACTGTAGCACGACCCCCACCCCACCCCCCCTCTTCCCTTGGTTGTTTTCAG